>Ga0187892_10007828_pt1 | contig 14993 bp, 15 predicted proteins | sample MA1701073metaG_FD_139345 | JGI IMG/M metagenome (GOLD analysis project Ga0187892, IMG submission 139345) | Bio-ooze microbial communities from a basaltic lava cave in the Kipuka Kanohina Cave System on the Island of Hawaii, USA - MA170107-3 metaG ... | reverse complement strand
CGCAAACACCTTTGTACCGCGTTGACGGATCAACACGCTACCGGCCTGCACGCCCTGCCCGGCAAACCGCTTGACGCCAAGCCGCTTGCTCTTGGAGTCGCGGCCGTTCCGGCTGCTGCCGACGCCCTTCTTCGATGCCATCGCCGTGCACCTCCCTGCCCGGACCCGCGGCCCGGGGTGAATCAGCCGACAATACGCTCGATGCGCACCTCGGTAAACGCCTGGCGGTGCCCGGTCTTGCGTCGCGAGTGCGCCTTGGCCCTGAACTTCATGACCACGATCTTCTTCGCGCGGCCCTGCCGCACGACACGTGCCTGCACAGACGCGCCGCCGACGGTCGGGCCCCCGATGCGCGGCTCGCCGTCGCCGACCAGCAGCACGCGGTCGAGCGTGACCACATCCCCCGGCGCCGCCTCGAGGCGCTCCAGGCGCACCACGTCGCCCTCGCGCACCGTGACCTGCTTGCCACCCGCCTCAATGACCGCGTACACGCCACGTACACCTCCCGAGAAACCGGACGGATTCTATCATGCTGTCCTGACAATTGTAAACATCTGCCGGCCCAACGACCAGTCGGGCGTCCAGCAGGCGCCCACCGTCGATCGCAAGCGCGGTCGGCGCACTCCGACACAGGCCCAGCGCGTATCCCCTCGGCGGCGAACCGCTAGAGGGCTGCGTGCCCTTGCCTTCGAAGTGACCTCCCACCGCCACAGGATGGTAGCCAAGTCGCTGGCGGGTCGGGCGCGCCATCGTCGGTGGCCAGGGGATTTGAGCAAAGGCGGTACTAGGCGAGGTGCGTAAGGCATGCTGCAGTCGTTAGCTCAAGGTTTGACTCGTCGCGTCCGCGATATGGTGGCAAGAGTGATGTCGTCAGTGCTACCCCGCGGACTCATGGCTGATCCGCGGTACGCCGAACTATGGGAGCGGAAGGGTCTCCACATTACTCCCGTCGGCCTTTACTCTCCCATTCCATCTTTGCACGACCTACGAGAACTTGACACAGAACAGCACTCCGCTATGGTCGGAATCGACTTGAACTTAGAAGGTCAACTGCGTTTTCTGCAGGAGGCCGCCCAGGAATATGCTAGCGAGTGCACGTTCCCAACCGAGCCCTCCAGTGCACCCTACGCGTTCCACCTAAACTCTGGTTTCTTCGAGTCGTTTGATGCCGAAATCCTCTACTGCATGATTCGCGCGCGCAAGCCCAGGCTGATCATAGAGATCGGTTCTGGATATACAACCTATCTGTCGGCGCAAGCCTCTCTGGCCAACTTGCAGCGCGAAGGCCATCAAACAAGCCTTTGCGCGATCGAACCGTTTCCCAATAACACACTGAAGGAAGGGGTTCCCGGCCTCTCGCGCCTGATACAGCAACCAGTCCAGAAAGTTGACCTGAGTCGCTTTCAGCAACTACGAGAGAACGATATCCTATTCATAGATTCAACGCACAGCGTCAGAACGGGCAGCGATGTACTAACGGAGTACTTGGAGATCCTGCCCAGGCTGCGCAGAGGGGTCTTGGTGCACATACATGACGTATTCCTTCCGCGCGACTACCCGACGAAGTGGATGAAAAGCCTACGCTGGTTCCCGACGGAACAGTACCTGCTGCAGGCTTTCCTCTGCTTCAACAAGGCGTTCGAGGTAACCTGGGCGAGCAGCGCCATGGCGTTGAGGCATGCTGACAGGCTGGCGAAGGCCTTTCCACAGTGGCAAGACAGCTACGTCAGGATGCCCGCGCGCTTCAAGGCACACATATGCAGTCTAGACGGAAGGAACGTTTGGCCATCGAGTTTCTGGATCCGCAAAGTCGAGTAAACACCTTGAGTCGTGCCGATGGAGGCCTTTGCTTCATCTAACGCCATCCTCGACTTCCCTCATCAAGCCACCCGGGAGGAAGGCCACACCGAGGGCAGCTACTAGGAAGAGCGCTGCCGAGGTCCAAAAGACCGCCTGAAACGCCTCGGCCAGCGGACCCAGGGCACCCGCTACAACGCTCAACGTCGCACCTTGGCTGCTCCCATGCAGGAACTGGGAAGCGGCCTCTGCGCTCCCCAGCCGAACACTCAGCCGGCTGAACAGAATTGCCCCAATCACCGCCACGCCGACGGCGCCACCGACGCTGCGGGCGAACCAGAATCCTGCCGTCGCCACGCCCCTCTGCGACCGCTCCACGGATCTCACCACGGCGGTCCCGAATATGGAAGTGCCGAAGCCCATGCCGAGCCCGACAAACACCAGACTCCACAGTAGGCGATCGTAGGTCAGGCTCCCATGGGACCCGGCAATCATTGCGAAGCCCACGAATCCCATACCCAACCCGAGGAGCGCGATACTCCGCATGCGGAACCGCAGGAGTGCGCGGTTGCCCACGAAGCTGCTAGCCGCCCAGGCCAACGCCACAGGGATATGTACAGCCCCAGCGACGGTCGAGGAAGTCGACATGACGACGCGGACGAACAGTGGGACATAGTACAGTGCGCCAAACATTGCGATCATCGCGAAGAAGGTGACGTATAGGGCGCCAATGCTGAAGATGCGATTGTGCCAAAGCAACGGCGAGAGCATCGGGTATGCACTCCGCTGCTCAACTGCAAGAAACCCCGCTAAGGTCACGGCCCCGAGGACCAGGAGTAGCGGACCGTGACCGGCGCGCAAGTCGCGGAGCGCCCATAGCAAGGTGGTCGCCCCAACGACAAAGAGAGTCATGCCTGCGTAGTCTACCGCTTGTCCTCTTCGGACGGAATGAGACTCGCGGAAGGCCCACACGACGATTGCCAGAACGCACGCTGTAACCGGAAGGTTGGCGAGAAACACCCACTCCCACCCAAACCGGTCGGCGAAGACCCCTCCGACGAAGGGACCAACGACCGCAGCGGTGGGCCACATCACTGTGAACAACGGGTTGACCTTTGTAAGCTGTTGCAGGGGGTACAGGTCGCCAATGATTGTGCGGCCTACCGCTACCAGGGCTCCGGCTCCAAGTCCTTGAAGCCCACGGAACAGAACCAAGCCCAGGGCAGAACTGGCGAAACCACACAGCGCCGAGGCGGCAGCGAACAGGCTCGCTCCTGTAATGTAGACAATCCTGCGTCCATAGAGGTCCGCGAGGCTCCCGAACACCGGAATGGCTACGGCGAGGACAAGCTGGTATGAAACCATCACCCAACCATAAAGCCGCAGATCGCCCAGGTCTGCGATAATCCCCGGCATCGCCGTGCTCAGGACCGTTGTGTCGAGGGCTGTCACGAAGGTAGCGAGCATCACGGCGACAGTCACGAGAGCTCTGGGACCAACGCCGATGTGCGGCATCGGGTCACCGGCCGGACCCACTGACATGGCGTCCTCCCCACCAGGATACGCGAACTGACCCACTCGGTCCTGACGCCCCAAGGAACTAGCGCCTTAGCAGGTGAAGAAAGTAAACCCCCGGCCAAACATCCAGCGTCGCCTTGACCTCGAATCGCCGTGACCAAGCAGCCAGATATTCAGTCCTGTGTAGAACCTCTGCTGTCGGGCGGCTCAAGTGCGCTTGCATCCGCGGTGTTGAGTACAGTGCTACGCACACGTCAATCCATCTCTCGAGCTCATGCGGGTCCCGCTTCGACAGCTCAAAGCGGCCAAACGCTTTGGACTCTATGAAAGATCTCGCCCATGCCCGCCTCTCCTTAGTGATTGGCCTGTAGGTCCTGTCGAGATCGAGAACCAACAGAGAGCTGCCACGCCGCAGCGCCTTGTGAAGCTTGTCGACAACATCCATCGAGAAGAAGTCGTGTACGCTAAACGTGGACGCGGCGCAGTCAAAGTATGCGACGTGCAATCGGACCTTGAGGAAGTCCTCGCACAGGAGCCGCTTGCGCCCCGGGAACCGTGACAACCATGTTCTCGCCGCCTGCACCTGCCGGGGGTCAATGTCAACTCCCCAAAGTTCCCGATCTTGTCGTGCTACGGCACTAAGATACGTCCCAGAGCCACAGCCGACATCTAGGATCCGCCTAGCAGTGAACGGAGTGTGTTGCTTGACGACATCGGAAAGGGGCCAAGAGAAGCTGAATTCTAGCTGGACAAACTCCCTCGACCTCACAGCCAAGGACACAGTGCCTCCTCAGGCATCGGAGTGCGCTGTCAATTGCGCTGGTAGAACGCCCTGACGAAGCGCGCCTCAAACGCCCGGTCCAGGTCGATCGGCCTCTTGAGCAGACCCTGGTCAAGCATGATGGCCTGCGTTCTCTCCCAGTCGGCTCTCTCCATCCAGAGAAGTCTTCTACCAGCCACGTTAATCTGGGGTATTAGGGCATTGAGCAGAGCAAGTTCGTCGGCGCGTTTCAAACTTGGATCTTTGGCGACCGCGACGTCGACTGCCTCCCGAGGGTTGGAGATCGTGTACTGTAGGCCCTCCGCCAAGCCGTAAACGAATGCCTCAACCGCCTTAGGGTTCGCCCGTAGGTAGGCCTCCGACGTGAAGTAAACGTTGCCCATAAAGTCGACGCCGTAGTCGCGTGGATTGATGACCTCAATTGCGATTCCCTGACTCCTCAGAATCACGGGCTGATTGATGACGTAGGAAGGATAGACGTCCACTTTGCCCTCTAGAAGCGGTGCCAGGTCGAATCCGACGGTGACTTCCTTCACCCTGCGCCGATCGACTCCCGCCGCTTTGACCATCGCCTGATACACGGTAAAGGTGTCGTCCTGCTGTATGCCCACCGTGCGACCTTCAAAGTCTTTCGGCTTGCGAATGCCTGATTTCGCCAGCGTCGTGAACACGACAAACGAGTAGCGATTGTCCAAGCCGATTGCAACGACAGGAAATCCCTCCTGCCGAGCCAGGAGGAGCCTGTCCGCACCAGTGATGCCAAACTGGTCCGTGCCGGCTGCCACGAGCTTGATTGGATCCAACTGCGGTCCGCCTGGATTAATCGTCAGGTCCAAGCCTCGCTTCTTGAAGAACCCCTTCTCCTTGCCCATGATCGGCCCCGCGAACCCGGCGCTGTAAACCCACTTGAGGCGCAGCGTGGCTTTCACATCGGGCGACGATCCGGTTCGGCCCCTCAGAAGCGACAAGCTCGCCACCGCCGCGGCAACCAGCACGACTGCCACCGCCGCAATTCGCACGGGCCTCGTCATCTGCCCTCGCCCTCCTTCACCTTCTCATGTGCGACCGTCACCCTCACCTAGCCGGCCCTCCACTTGCGCCCAAAGAATCCCCTTTCCTCTCTTCATCCTGTGCTCTTCCCTTCCTTTTTTCCGGGTTTCCGAAGTAGAACGCGCTGTTAAGAACCCAGTCGCCGACCACGTTGATACCGAATGCAACGACCAACATCCACTGCGCCTCGATTCGCACCGCCAAGCCGACAAGGTAGACCACCGCTGTAAGAATATTCAGCATCCACCACGACTGCTGTACTTCTATTACTTCTCCACGCTTAGGGTTCATGGCCCTAATACATGGGCCGAGGTTCGTCAATCCATCCCCTCCAAGCTTTTGCACCAAAAACGTCGCATTGGGAAGGACATAGCCGAGCAGCAAGAGCCCTCCGAAAAACCACGCCTTGCTTGACAGTACGGGAATCGCCACCCCAAGAGGCGATGGATCCAGCCCCGCGACCGGAAACTCGGGATAGTAGAACGAACTGATTACAAACAACGGCAGGAAAACCAGAAACGCCACGCGCGCGACAAACCCGAGCAGTGTGGACCAAACAACAATCTTCGGAGTTGAACCAGGGTCTCCTGAGAAGCCCTCCAAACTAAGTCGGTACGCGAACAATGAGTTCCCTTGGACGTACTTAACAATGAACGCCATGGAGCAAAAGAACAGCGCCTGCGCCGCGGAAGGCCAGTCCTCGATTCCGACACGAGCGTTCAGCATCCGTGGAGCGAAGGCTGATACAATCATCACCTGCAAACTTAAGCCGAGAACGATTGGCACAAACACGTTGTTGAACGACTCTAACGGGTCCTTAGCTCGCTCGCGCTGCTCCTGGTACGCGGTTAGCGCGCGCTCGACAGCTGCAGAAAGGCCAAGCGTGGCCAATTCGGCCGATCCGCTCTTGCTCGCCTCTTCCATAAGCCCGCTACCCCCAACTATATCCAAAATACCAGTCGCCGCTCAATAGCGCGAATGACAGAGAAGAATGCGACTCCGAGCGCGGCGGAAGCAGCCACAGACCCAAAGAGCTGCGGGGTATCGAGCCTGAACGAAGAAACCATCAAGATCTTGCCCAAGCCGCGATCCGCCGTGATTAGCTCTGCTACGATTGCACCAATGACACTGAGCGTGGCGGAAATACGGAACCCTGCAAAGATGTGTGGGAGAGCGTTGGGCAGAGTCCCTTTCCGCAGCGCCTGCACTTTTGAGGCGTTGTGTAGGACCATGAGGTCGCGAATCTCCTGGGGTACCGACCTCAGCCCTGTGGCGGTATTCACAACCATCGGGAACAGGCAGACAATTGCCGCCATGACGACCTTGCCCATCAAGCCGGTCCCGAACCAGATAATGATCAATGGTGCCACAGCCACCACCGGTGTCGATTGGACAATCACAAAGTACGGGAACAGTCCCTCCTCAAGCAGCTTGGATTGGGAGAACAGAATACCCACGCCAATGCCGACCAGCCCAGCGAGCAGAAATCCCAAGACTGCGGCTTGACTGCTCTCGATCGCGGCGGTCAACAGCGCCGACCAGTTTCCAAGCACCGACGCCCCAATGACGGAAGGGGCCGGCAAGAGATACCTGGGGATCCCAAACAGCCTCACGACAGCTTCCCACGCAAACAGGCCACCCACGAGCGCCGCAGCCGGTGTTGCCGCCGCGCGAGCAATAAGACGCGCATCGAGGCGTTGAGTCCAAGCGCGCCGACCTGCTCCCATTCTCTTTTCGATCAGTAAGTTGAGTTGCGCCACAGGAAGTGGCTTTCGCACGACAATCGCTTCAGCACCAATGATCGTACGCGCCTCCGAGTCAGCCTCGACGTCCGCCGAAAGGCAGACCACCAGGCTACCCATCGACACCCGCTTGAGCTCGCCCAGACGTTCCTGCAGGCTCTGGCCCCTAACGCTTGGAAAATCAGCCACGATCACTTTCGGGATAACGGCGGCCGTTCGGCCAACGCCACGGCTGTTCTCTTCCCATGTCCGAAACTCAACGCTGGTGTATAGCCCGAGTTCACGGCTGACAGCATCATACAAGCCCTTGTTGTCACTAAGAACGACCACCGTCATCTATCCACACCTACCGGTAGCTCATCTGATCCAACTCTGAAGCAAGGCGACTGTGCAGCTCTCTCGCCGGCGCCTGAGCAAGCAGGTCCGAACTCCTCGGCCGTGACAGCGAGACCCGAAAGGACCTGAGGATCCTACCTGGACGAGGCGTCATGACGACTACTCGATCAGACAGGAAAATGGCCTCAAGTAAGCTGTGGGTCACCAGGAGCGTTGTGGTCCGATGGGCAAGCCAGATACCCGAGAGATCCCGCTGGAGTTGAAGCCGGCTGATTTCGTCGAGATGCGCAAACGGCTCGTCCAAAATGAGCAGTTCGGGATCGGTGACAAGGGCGCGCGCGATACTGACTCTCGTCTGCATGCCGCCGGAAAGCTCGTGCGGGTAGAAATCCTCAAACCCGGCCAGACCAACCGTTTGGAGCGCGGAAGATGCACCGCGCAAGTCTCCGGGGCCGTTTGTCTCGAGCTCAAGCGGCAGACGGACGTTTTCCAGTGCGTTCCTCCACGGGAGCAGGACAGGCGATTGAAACGTGAACCCAATCCGGCGCTTGGCTCCACTCACCTTGGGTAGTTCTCGCCAAAGACGGATCGTACCTTGGGAAGGCTCCAGCAGTCCCGCGATGAGCTTCAACAACGTCGACTTCCCGCACCCAGACGGTCCAACAATCGAGACAAACTCGCCTTCGTTCACCGTGAGATCCACATCTTCCAGCACGGACAATACAGTGCGCTTCTCCCGCGACACATACCCGAAACGCACGGCTTTAGCTTCCACGACCGGAGTCAGGGTGTCCATTCGTCATTCAATACCGCCAACACCGCCTAGCTCCTTTCTCTCCGTGTGCTCCCGCTGACCTTGAACCACGTGGTGCGCCCGCTCCTCAGGATAGACTAAATTAGTCCGATGCACTCACAGATGGTGAGCGCCTGCCAATCTGTTCACCTCATCCGGCCCATCGCGAACGCTTACTCAGCGCCCGTGGAAGGCTCGGCAGGGTTGACAGCGAGATCCTTTTCGACGTCCCCGCGTGCGCGGCCGTACCTCTTCCTCGAGAACTCCCTAACCTCTTGCGCTCGACTGTCATGGTAGAGAACCGAGCTCAGCGCAGTCTGCACGTTGAACGGCCGAACAGTCTGTCCGTTGATCAGCGTCGCCATGTACGCGTGCCAGTTGGGGAGGCTGATGAGATCCGACCGGGTGAACACGGGAAACATCTCCCGCTCGATCAGTTCCGCGTCCGCCTGCCCCAGACGGAAGCAGATGAGCGTCCCCACGTTGCCAAAAATCGACTGCATGATCCGCGGATCCTTGACTTGAGAAACGAATTGGTTGGCCAGGACCAAGCTTAGGCCGAACTTCCGAGCCTCGGATAGCAGCGTGATGAAATTCTGAGTCGCGATACTCTGGAACTCGTCCACGTACAAATGGAAGTCGCGTCGATCATGCTGAGGGATTCGCACCCGCCCCATGGCTGCCGCCTGCAGCTTCGCCAACAGAACCATGCCGAGAAATCGCGAGTTGGCCTCCGTCAGTTCACCCTTGGCCAGGTTGACCAGCAAGATCTTTCCGCTGTCCATGATCTCCCGCAGGTTGATGGTTGAGCGCTTCTGGCCGAAGATATTTCGCAACATCGGGTCGAAGACGAAACCCTCAAACTTGCTGCCCACATAGCCGCCCATCGTGGAGCCTTCGTTGCCCTGCCTGAGGTAGTCCGTCCGGGGCAGGACGTTCGTGACCCAGCGCTTCAATTGAGGGTCATCGGTCCGTAGGGGCAGCCAGCGCTGCCAGTAGTCCTTCTCCTGGTAGATGGTGTAGAACGCCAGCAGGGTACCGGGGTCGTCAGGATTGGACATCGCCAGCAACAGGTTCATCCGCATGTGCTGGAAGAACAGTGGGCCAGCAAACTCCTTCACGGCGCCGTATCCGAACTCGTCCTCCATGAGCCGGCTGATGATGCCCACCATCTCCTGGACGAGAAAGTGGCGCTGCGACTCGGTCTCACTTTCGAGCATGTTGAGACCGACGGGATACTCTGTGTCAGTCGGATCTAGGAGAACCACGTCCTGGACGCGATGGTCCGGAATCGTGCCCAGCAACTCCTTGTAGAGGTCCCCGTGGGGGTCGATCACGCACAGCCCTTCACCGGCCTGGATGTCGTCCAGGATCATGGTCTTCAGCACGGTGGTCTTACCGGTCCCGGTCTGCCCGACCGTGTAGATGTGCCGGAGGCGATCCTCGGGCCCTATCCGCACAGGCTGTGCGACCCCGCGCTCCACGCTGACCCCGACGAGCAGCCCTCTCTGCGGCAGGCTGCGCGGCGCTGGTTGCGCCCGCCAGTGTCTGGTTTCGACCCCGAGCGGCGCCTCAAACGTGGCCGGGGGCAGTCGGAAGGCCGCCGTGGCCTCCACGGAGTCGAAGAGGTGGAGCAGGCGTTCAGCACCCAAGGGGGCCAGCGGGTGGGGGGCAAGCACGAGCTCAAGGTTCTCGAATGCTTCAGCGGCCTGGCTTCGTTGATCCGCGTTCACGGTCTCGTAACCGCCAGCGAGGTAGCGAAAGATGCCTCCCTCAGCTTCCGGCCTTATCCCGCCAGCGGGCCCGGTCACCAGGGCCCCCAGCGCGTCTGTGACGGTGTGCGAGATCGGTCTTGTTGACGCGATCTCCACGGTCATCAGCGCCGCATTGTCCTTCAACCCGTAGAGCATGCGTGCCTGATAGTGCTGATACGCCTTCGCCTGCTCGCGAAGCGTCGGCTGTAGCGACGACAGGTCCTCTGGGACCTGGCCGAGACTAATCTGAGAGTAGCGCTCGCACCGTGCGATCTGCCGCTCCAGGAACTGTTCCTCTTCATGCGTCAGGGCCGTCGGACGCAAACGGCAGCTGATGGCCACCGGGTCCGGCGCGAGAAGCAGGAGCTTGAAGAGGCTATTGAACCTCGCGGAGACCGGGAGGTATGGACAGACGTGCAAGATCGTTTCGTCGATCCTTGGCGAGGCCTTGAGTTTGACGTCAGTGGTAAACCCTATGCGCTTCGGGCGCCGCTCGCCACCCCTCAGGGTGTCCAGCGCCTCCCGCGCGCACCTGCGCGTGACCGCCGCCAGGTAGTTGAGGGGAAACGGCGCGAGCACGAACCGGATCTCCTCGGGGGGCACCAGCTCGAACTCGTACTCATCAAAGGACGCTTCGAGCAGACGGAGAACCTCGTCAGCGTATCGCTGAGCTTCGTCCGATGTGGCCTCGTCCATCCGACAGATGATCGCGACCGTAATGCAACCACGGGTGTACAGGCTGGGATCGGGCTGCGAGATAATGCGAAGATCATAGGTGAAGCGCTCATCCTGCGGGTTGGTCAGGCAACCGAGGAACTCGACCTGCCGCTGCTGGAGGTTCGTCGCATAGCGCTCCGCCAGCTTTTCGTCGTGCGTCCCCAAGGCGGTCAAGCTGAGGAGGTGCCGCAGCCGGCAGCTGAAGTAGTGCCGGGTCACACCGACACTGTGAATTGGGGATTCGGTCCCTTGCTCGCGAACGCTCAATAACCCCTCCCGGGTCCGGAAGACACCAGCCTCCTCGAGAGGCCTCGGGGGGAGCCGAGCGTTGGTGGTTTGTAGGGACGATTGTCGCCAGGAAGGGCCTCTGCGAGGCTAAATGGCAATACTCTACGATTGCTGGATTCCCTCCTTCCCCCAGGCCACCAGCTCAAGCGTTCAGCGGCGCAAGACGGCAAGCGCGAGGACATAGACCAGGAGACCAAGTACAAGCCAGTGCAAGAGCCCCCACCTCCAGGGTCGAAGGGGGTCGCTGAACCTGAGATAGAGAAACCTCGCCCCCGCGTACGCCAGAATCAGCATCCCGGCCGTGGCCCAATAGCCGCCCCTCGCCGCCGGCGGCGTAGCCGCGAGAAAGACCGTCAGTCCTACCAAACCGATGCCTCCTCGCACGACCTTCGCCACGGATCCTTCACCCAGCCCGAGGAAAACCGCAAAGACAATCGCCATTGACGTCAGGAGCTGTGGGGGAATCAGCCCGGTTTGCCAGGCATCATAGACGAACTTTGTGAGCAAGAGGAGAATGAACAAGTGGCCGAGGAGGTCGAATACGAGACCCAGGCAACCCAACCCGCTCACCCAGCCGGCTCTCTCTGATGGGCTTGGGCAGCAACCACCTGCTCCTGCACAAGACTGCGAAACTCAAAAGGGGCCGTGATCTTCTCAAACGATCCCCTGGTGCCTCCGGCTCCCGTAATCGCGATCGTTCCGTAATCAAAGACTCTTCCGATAACCCCCTGGTCGATGCTAACTCCCTCGACCTTTGTCAACAGTATCTCCAGGGAGTGCCTGCGGATGAACCCCACCTTGATCAGAACGCGCCGATTGGTGACACCAAACTCCGAGGTCGCGTAATCGATGAACGAGGGCACACTTGCGGCCGTCGCCAACAAGGAAAACAGGCCCCCGAATTCAATGGATTGACTCGCCAAGCCGAGAAGGGCCGTGAAAAAGAAAACCGCCGGCCAAGCGAACACGATCCAGTGCCGCCTCGCTACAAGGACAATCTTCTCCCCGGTTATGAGGTGATCCTCAATGTACCCCATCGCCCCTCTCGATCGGAGGCGTCATGGGCATTTGAGCAGGCTCGCTCCGTACCTCGACTTGGGCAGAGTCCCGCCCGTCGCCTTGAAATACTCGAGCCAGAAGTCGCGAATGGACTGAAGGCGGTCCGAGGGAAGACCTCCAGTTCTCGACGCGCCGGCCCCCGTAACACAGATCTCTACTCCCGTCAGGCTTGGCAACCGTCCCTTGGACCGTTCCTCGGCCACGATTTGCTGGATCCGCTGCTGCGTCAAGCCCTCAGCGGAGAAGTCATACCGGTCGGACTGCTCGATCATGTCGGAGAAGATCACCAACACTCTGAGCTTCCCTGTGTATGTCGAGAAGGCCCGCTCGGCAAGCTGCATGGCCTCAAGAATCCTGGTGCCAGGTTGGTGCGACCGGCGCTCCTCAAGCACAACCTTCGCCGATCGCAGGGCATCGTCTTTCAGCCTCCGTACCCGCCGCTCCCAATCAAGCCTGTTCTCCTTCAACGGATCGTACGGCGTGATGGTCTGATTCACTGGATACGAGGAGTGGGCCAACGGATTGTCATCAATGACGTCGGCAACCACGATACCGCCACTCGTCACAACCGCAAGGATCTTCTCAAACTCCCTCAGATACTGCTCCTTAACGGTCTTCTCGTTGGTACTTCCGGAGACGTCGAAAAGAGCCACGGCCACGGTTTCAACACCGGCCTGCTTGCTCGAACAGGCCGCTACCATCAGGCAGATGCTCGCCATGAGGCAAACCGCCGGACGTCCGAGGCCGAAGGGCATTCCCCTACCCCTGGCCCGGTGCCTGCGACGTCGCCCGGCCCGAGGGTGCGGCAAGGTACCCGGGGGTCCCGCAGTCCCAGTCGATCTGCCCAAGCACCTCCGGTAACTTTATCTCCAGCTTTCTCCCAAACACCCGCGGAGAAGTCTTGTCGCTCCTCGCCTCCATGTTGGCCCCACGGTACTCCTGAAAGAGTTCCTCGTATTGGTTTCTCGCCCAGTGGGCTTCCTCCACCGTTTGCGCGAAGACCTTCTCCCGCGTCGCAGCGAAGCGATTCAGTCTTACTTGCAGGACAGCAATCCCGCCTTCCGCCGTCGCCAGTCGGCCGCGGGCCTCCCGAACAGGGCGCTCCGTCCGCTGGATCTCTTTCGCCAGCGGGTCATGGCTGAAGTAGGATAAGATCGCCGCAATCGAATAGATCAGCAGGTTGATCAGCACAAAGACAACGGTTGCCATCGCCGGGCTGATTGGTTGAATCGGTGGTTGCTGTCCTCGACCTTGCGCTTCTCTGATCGCCTCAAGAGCCTGTGCGCTAAGAAACCCCTGCCTGACCAGCGCGATTGCGATAAGGGCTCCCAGGGGAATCACAAAGGAGGCAGTCGTCAGCATGGCTTCAGTGGGACTCTTTCTGTCGATTCTCAAGAGGACCCCGAGCTGGTGGGCGCCTCCCACCAACGCCACTGCCAGCGCCAGGGTCATCACGAAGTTGAGGACTTCAGATTCCTGGAAGATCCGGAACGCAATAGCATTCAGGGGGATCTCGCCGACGAAGAGCCCCAGCATGAACAGCCCGTATGCCGCCGGGGCGAGGCGCCACCCTACTTCGATTCCATGCGCGGCGCGCTTCGCACTCCGCTCTTTCTCAACCTCACCAACATTCTGCTTGTGCGTCGTGTCCCTTTCCCGCACGTCCTCACCAACCGTGTCTCGCGCCTTCTCCGCGGCTCGAAGCTCGGCGAGCGTGGCACAATACTCCTCTTTCAGTCGCCTGTCTCGCTGTTGCCATCGTGTCGATATTTGCCGAAGGTGTCTGTCCCCCGCCTCCTTGTATCTGAACTCTCCGTGGGGATGGGTCAACTCCCCGTCGGGGCCGGCCGCCTCAACCAGAGTTGGTATTCCCTCCCTTCCATCTCTTCGACCCTTACGTCTCGCCTGGACCTTCATCAACCACCAGATTAAGCTCCTGAGCACGGCCCGGGCCCTCCTGGCGTCCAGTGAAACTCAACATCCGGCGCGCGCTTAACCATGCCGAGCAACTAGCGGTAACGCCTCGTCCTTTCAGAGCCAGCCTGTCCGTGCGCTTGGGCGAAGAGCAGCAAGAGTTGAGAGGGCGGCGCGGGTGCGATTGTAGGTTGGTCTTCTCGCTCTTGTGATGGCGATGCTTCGGACTGCCGGCGAGAACTCCTGCCATCTTTGAAGTGCGACCTGCGCCGACGACGGTTCGAGCGGGGCAGTAGTTCCGCCCACGCTACCAGTGGCCCGACCCTACGAACGCCCGAAGATGATGAGGGCAATCCTCACGCCGATGAGCAGCCAGCCGACGGCGACGACGATCCAGGCGATCCGTCGCGCGACCCCTGCCAACATCACAAAGACCGTGAGAACCGCCAGAAAGCCGATAGGGTCGACCAGATCTTCCGGGATCACGGCTTGTGGCAGAATCCTCTGAATGAGGCCGACCATGGCCTGGCCCGCGGCGTGCGCGATGGTGTAAATGAACTGCAGAAACTGACTGAGCACGGGGAGCCTATTCGACTACAGCGTGGCTCCCTCCCGCAGGCTAGCTGTCCACGCGCCCCCCACGCAGCAGGCGCCGGACTCGGGAGACAAACCCGTCACGCCTGGGCGCCTCGACCAGGGCGAGCGCCATCTCGTACGCTGGGTCGGGCTCGGCGAGGGTGAGGACCTCGCCGGGCTCGCGGTCCATCCAGAACTGGACGCGCTTGCCGCCGGTCGAGGGCATGCGCTCCAGTGCTTCGATACTGTCCACCTCCGCCACGTTGAGGCGCTCGAGGTGCAGGCCCTCGCGGCCGCGCACCCGGAGCCGCTTCCCGTTCGACTCCTCCAGCGCACGCAGCCACCCTGCGCCGTCGCGCATCAGCGCGCCGGCCACCTGGGGATGCACCTCGACGAGCACGGCTGCGCCTTTGGCGGTCTTCGCCAGCTTGCGAATCTCACGGCGCACGCGCATCGCCATGGTCTCCGGGGACAGCACGCGGCCGCGCCCCTCACAGTACGGACATGGGATGCGCATGATCTCTTCCAGGTCTTGATACACGCGCTTGCGGGTGATCTCGACAAGCCCCAGGGCGGTCAGGTCGATCACGTGGAGCTTTGCGCGATCCCGCTTGACCGCCTGGTCGAGCGCATCCAGCACCCGCTGCCGGTGGTCCTCCTTTTCCATG
>Ga0187892_10007827_pt1 | contig 14994 bp, 8 predicted proteins | sample MA1701073metaG_FD_139345 | JGI IMG/M metagenome (GOLD analysis project Ga0187892, IMG submission 139345) | Bio-ooze microbial communities from a basaltic lava cave in the Kipuka Kanohina Cave System on the Island of Hawaii, USA - MA170107-3 metaG ... | reverse complement strand
GCCGCTGCTTGTGCAGGCACTTCATCGTGATCGTCTCGAGGTCGCGGTCGATGCGGGGATTGAGGGCGCGGACGGGCGGCGGATCCCTCTCGACCACGGCGACCAGCAGCGTCACGAGCTCCTTCTCCTGGAACGGCGGCTGGTTCGTCAGCAGCTCGTAGAGCGTGGCGCCGAGCGAGTAGATGTCGGTGCGGAGGTCGACGGCCTTTCCGTCGCCGCGGGCCTGTTCGGGCGACATGTAGGCGGGCGTTCCGATCAGCGCGCCCGAGGCGGTGAGGGCGGCGGCAGGCGCGGCGACCGGCTTGGCCACGCCGAAGTCCATGACGTAGACGCGGGGGGCGTCGGAGTCCGCGCGCAGCCCGGCCGGAGGCATGGCGTCGACCATGATGTTGGCCGGCTTGAGGTCGCGGTGGACGATGCCCCGTTCGTGGGCGAACTGGACGGCGCGGGCCGCGTCGCGGATGATCCGCGCCATGAGCCGCACGTCGTGGCGGGGGATCGTCGACAGGGTGCGCCCGTCGACGTACTGCATCGCGATGTAGGGGCGGCCGCCCGTTTCGCCGACCTCGTAGATGGGGGCGATGTTCGGATGCGCGAGCTGGCCGATCGTCTGCGCCTCCCGGAGGAAGCGCGCCATTTCGCGCTCATTCTCCGCGGGGAGGATCTTCACGGCGACCCAGCGGCGCACCTGCGGGTCGAACGCCTTCCAGACCTCGCCCATTCCGCCGGAGCCGAGCAGGCAGGTGCGGACGTAGCGTCCGATGGAGTTGGCCGGGTTCAAGGCGGCGGCGGCCGCCTCGGGGGGAAGATCGCGCGCAGACCCCTCGTCGCCCATCGACGGGGATTATAACCGCTACTTCACGCCCTTCTTGATGGCGTCCTCGACGGCGTCGGCGAAGCGGTCGAGCTCGTCGAGCGTCGTCCAGACGCTCGGCGACACGCGCACGCCCTTCACGTCGTCGTGGCCGATCCCCGTGACGAGGATGCGGTGCTTGTCCCAGAGGTGCTCGACGAGCTTGCCCGGGTCGACGCCGTCGACGGCGAAGGTCGTGATGCCGCAGGCGAGTCCCGGCTTGCGGCTCGTCAGGAGCTTCACGCGCCCGCTCTTCGAGAGGCGGTCGGCCCAGCGGTCGCGCAGGAGGCGCAGGCGCGCGGCCTTGCGTTCCGGCCCGACGCCCTCGTGAAACGTGAGCGACTCGGCGATCGCCAGCGCGTTGGCGGCCGGGTGGGTGCCGATCTCCTCGAACTTGCGGATGTCGGCGTCCTGCTCCATCGCGCCCGCCATGAGGGGCCAGAGGCCGGCGATCCTCTCCTTGCGGACGTAGAGCAGGCCGGTGCCGACCGGCGCGAAGAGCCACTTGTGGAGGCTCGACGCGTAGTAGTCGCAGTCGAGGTCCTTGTGCGCGAACGGGAAGTGCGCGAACGCGTGCGCGCCGTCGACGATGACGGGGATGCCCTTCGCGCGGCCGAGCGCGACGATCTCCTTCACCGGCAGGATGAGGCCGGTGAGGTTGATGACGTGGCAGGTGAGCATGAGCTTCGTCTTCGCCGTGATGTTCTGCTCGTAGCGGCGGACGATCTCCTTCGGGTCGTCGCACGGGACGGGGATGGGGAACATCTTGAGGACGATCCCCTCACGGCGCTCGCGCTGCTTGAACGTGTTCACCATGCGCGGGTAGTCCTGGTTCGTGCAGAGGACTTCGTCGCCCGCCTTGAGGTCGATGCCGAACTGGCAGATCTGCAGCGCCTCGGAGGAGTTGCGCGTGATCGCGATCTCCTCGGTGTCGACGCCGAAGGCGCGGGCGAGGCGCGCGCGGACGCCCTCGCGCTGGGGCTCGAGGACGCGCCACATCGCGTAGGCGGGCGCGCTGTTGGAGAAGTCGAGATGGCGCTTCATCGCCTCGAGCGAGACGGCGGGCGAGGGGCTGACGCCGCCGCTGTTGAGGTTGACGATCGAGCGGTCGACGGTGAACGCCTGCTGGACCCTGAACCAGTACGACTCGTCGGCGGCGACGTCCTGCGGGGAGCCCTGGACGTGCGCGAGCGACGCGACGACGTCGCGGGCGGCGAGCGGCATCAGGGTGGCGGCGAGAAACGAGCGGCGGTGCATCATGGTCCCCTCCGGCAAAGCCCAACCATGGTACGAAGAGAACCCAGAACCCAGTAAGAGTAAGAGAATGGAGATCGAAACGTCTCGGGCAGAGCCCGCGGAATCCTGTTTTTCTGAGCATGTCTCCGGAACGTCTCACGCAGAGTTCGCAGAGGAGGGTCCGGCATTCTCCGCGAGCTCTGCGGGCTCTGCGTGAGGATTGGGAAACGCTCCTCCGGGGGCGCCGTACGCCAAGGATGCTGCAATCCGGCAATGCGAACGGCGCGAGCGGTTCACCAGAGGGGGAACGGAGGTGGACGATGATCGTGATCTGCGGCTGCGGCGCGAAGCTGTTCGCGCGCGCCGACCAGGCGGGGAAGTGCGTGCGCTGCGGGAAGTGCCAGGAGATCGTGCCGGTGCCGGACAACGCGGTGGAGATCGACTCGACGGGAGCGGGGGCGATCCGCGCGCCGCTGCAGGCCGCGGCTCCGGTGCCGTGGGAGGTCTACACGGTGCTCGCGCTGCTCACGCTGAACCTGATCGGGAACATCGTGAGCGTCGCGCAGGGCGGGGGCGCGTTCGCCTGCGCGGTCGTCTTCAACGTCCTCGTGATCATGGGGGTCTGGCAGCGCGCGGCGTGGGCGTGGTGGGTCACCGTCATCCTGAGCATCCTCGGGTTCGGCCTGATGGCGTGGCTGCTGACGGCCGTGCGCAGCATGCCGGACGTCAGGGTGATGCCGGCGCTGATCGTGGTCAGCATGGTGCAGGCGGCGCTGCAGGCGGGGCTGCTGATCTGCGCCCGGCTACGGGGATCGTACGACTAGACAGCCATTGGCCGTAAGCCATGAGCCGTAAGCCGGAGGTCCGCTACAACCGCAGTTCGACCCCGTCGACCGACTCGCCTGCATCCACGTCGACGACCACGCTGTCCCGCCCCGCGGCGATCTCGTAGACGCCCGACGGCAGGCGCGTCACGCTGAAGCAGCCGCCCTCGCGGCGGTGGACGGACGCCATCGACGCCGGCACCCGGCCGTGGCGCTCCCACCGCAGCACGCGCAGGTCGAAGCGCGCGGGAAGGGGATCGCCGATCACGCGTCCCGACACGCTGCCGCCCCGGCGCAGCACCATGACGACGTCGAGCGTGCCCGGCTCGACGCCGCCCTCGATGCCGATGACGTAGCCGGGCTTGCGCGCCAGCACCCGCACCGGCTCCGACGCGATGATGCCGAGCGCGAAGCGCCCGCGCTCGTTCGAGCGGCCGACGCTGGTGTCGCGCGGCCCGCGCGCGCCGACGAGGGCGCGGCCGACCGGCACGCCGCGCTCGTCGACGATCCGGCCTCCGATGAGGGCAAGATCCAGCATCGTCCTCCTCCCGTGTACTGCATCGTCACGCGGTGAGGGCGACCTTGAGCCCGCCGACGCGCTCCGGTGAGGGGGGCAGTATCAGGTATCAAGTCGCACGCATCACGTTGTCAACCGTCGGCTGTCCCATGTGCCGCGAGCCGCCAAGTCGCCCGTGAGACGGGCGACGACGCCCCTCTCAGCAGCCTGCCGGCGTCGGCGGGGGAGAGCGGGCGCAGCTCGGTCACGGCGCGCAGGTGCGGAAGCCTGCGACGATGTTTCGGCGCTGCCGCATGAAGAAGTTGCGCCACGTGCCGCGGATGAGGCGCGAGCGCGTCGTCCATCCGCCGCCCTTGAGGACCTTCTTCTTCCCGAAGTACGGCGCGGAGTATTCCTTGTAGGGATCGACGACGAAGCCCGGGTACGCCTCGAACGTGTCGTCGACCCACTCCCACACGTTGCCGATCATCTGCCGGCAGCCGAACGCGCTGTCGCCGGCGGGGAGCGCGCGCACGTCGACCGTGCCGCCCGCGTGGTAGTCGAGGTTCGCTCGCTCGGGTGTCGGAGGCTCGTCGCCCCACGGGAAGCGCCGCTTGCGGCCGCCGCGGTCGAGCGTCGCCGCCATCTCCCACTCCGCCTCGGTCGGCAGACGCCGCCGCGCCCACCGGCAGTAGGCCTCCGCCTCGTACCAGTTCACGTGCACGACCGGATGCCACGGGCGCAGCGGCAGCACGAGGTCGAAGAGACGTTCGAACCAGCGGCCCTTCCCGTCGCGCTCCCAGAAGAGCGGGTGCCGCACCTTCTCGCGGCGCCGCCAGTCCCAGCCGCGCCTCCCCCAGAGCTCGCGCCGCGCGTAGCCGTCGTCGTCGAGGAAGCGGCGGAAGTGGTCGTTGGTGACGGGGGTCGAGGCGATGCGGAACGGGCGCACGTCGACGGGGTGCTCCCATTTCTCGTTGTCGAAGACGAACGGCTCGGAGCGCGACGCGCCGAGCAGGAACGTGCCGCCCGGCACGGCGACGTCGTGGGGCGCGTACGACGGGTCGACGGGCGGGTTCGCGTGCGCGGCGTCGAAGAGCGACAGCTTCGGGCGCGGCCACCCGAGCGTCTGGCGGACCTGCGCGAGGTTCTCGGAGTGCATCGTCTCGTGGAGGTCGGCGAGCGCGTAGAAGTACGCGTCGTCCTCGGTCGGCCGGCGCGACTCGAGGCGGCCGAGGCTGCGATTGAGCACTTCGCCGATGAAGCGGGCGGTCTCCGCGCGCGACGGGTAGCGGTGGTCCCACCGGTGGCGGTACGAGACGTAGAACGAGTCGTAGATCTCGTCGGAGCCGGCGAGGAGCGGCTCGGCGCCCGCCAGGTGGCGGAGGAGCCAGGCCTCCTGGAACCAGCCGACGTGGCCCATCTCCCAGATCGGCGGCTCGAGGAAGTGCGCGCGCCGGCCGATCATCTGGGAGTCATCGAGGTCTTCGAGGAGCTCGAGCTGGACGCGGCGGGCGTCGACGAGGGCATCCGCGAGGGCGTCGGCGCGGAGGAGGGGCATGGGCGGCAGTATCAGGTATCACGTATCCCGTATCAAGTCGTCATCGGTCGCAGGTCTGCGGTCGTCACCCGCCGCCCGTCCCCGGTCGGTCATCCGTCGTCCGTCGCACGTTTCGCCGCGGCGCGCGCGCCTCCTTGTCTCTCAAGCACGTGAAAGGAGGCCGCCATGAGGATCGTGCTGGCCGCGGCGCTGCTCGCGGCGATGCCCGCCGGCGACGAGGAGTACTGGCCGACGAAGAAGGGCATGGAGTGGACGTACGTGTGGGAGGACAAGAAGGTGGACGTGGTCACGAGCGAGGGGACGAAGGAGATCGACGGCGTTGAGTACGTCGTCTTCGCGTTCGACGTGCAGGACCACGCGGCGCAGCGCAAGGAGTACGCGCGCGTGACGAAGGAGGGCGTCTGCTACGCCGGCCAGGACCTCGGGACCGACGAGGAGGACGACCAGCGCGAGAACCTGCGCCTCATGGTCAAGTTCGGCGGGAAGAAGGGGGACGCGTGGACGTGGAAGCTCGACGAGTACGAGGCGAAGTACGAGCACCAGGGCGAGGAGGAGGTGAGCGTGCCCGCCGGCAAGTACAAGGCGATCCGGATCGCGTTCCAGCACGTGCTCGCCGGCACGAAGTCGACGACGACGCAGTGGTACGCGAAGGGCGTCGGGCTGGTGAAGGAGGAGCGCGTGTCGGAAGGCTCGAAGTCGACGATGGAACTGAAGAGGGTGAAGGGATAGTCGCATGTATCACGTATCACGCATCAAGTCGTCGACCGTCGACCGTCACCAGTTGTCGCACGTCATCGGTCACACCCCATCGGCCGTCACCCGTCACAAGCGGTCATGGGTCGGCGCGATGGGCACGGGCATTCGAAGGAGGCTGCCATGATCCCGGAAGAGCTGCGGTCGGGGCCTCCGCGCGACGTCTCGTCGGCGGCGGAGATGTTCGCGAGGAACCGGTCGATCGTGCGGAGCTGCGCCATCGGGGCGCTGGTGCTGCCGTTGGTCATGATCGGGATCTTCTGGATGAAGTACGGGGCGGTGGACGGACTCGGCATCGGGCTCGGCGTCGGGCTCGGGGCGTTCGTCGGGCTCTTCGCAGTCGCGATGCACGTTCAGCGGCGCCGCGCGGAGCGGCTGTACCGCGACGGCGTGGCGGCGACGGGGCGTGTGAGCAAGGTGGTGGCGCCCGGCGACCGGAACGGGAACGCGTACATCACGGCGCACGTCGAGTTCGAGGACGCGACCGGCAAGAAGCGCACCGGCATGGTGACGACGATCGGTCACCAGTCGGCGGTGGACCGGCGCGAAGGGGACGAGGTGACGGTTCTGTACCTCGAGGACGCGCGCGCGTTCGCCATCTATACGCCGGGGCTCGGGCTGGTGCCCGGGGTATTGAAGGCGTAGTTTCACGTATCAGGTATCAGGTTTCAAGTCGTCGTCGGTCGTCCGTCGTCGTCGGTCGTCCGTCGTCGTCGGTCGTCGGTCGTCCGTCGTCGTCCGTCGTCGGTCGTCCGTCGTCGTCCGCCATCGGTCGTCCGTCCCGAGTCGCTCACGGCGCGAGCCGCGCGGCGATCCGGCGGATCTGCTCGCGCTGCGGCCACGTTGCAGGCGCGATATCGAGGGCCTTCTCGAGGTCCTCCCGCGCGGCTTCGCGCTCCCCCTTCGCGAGCCGGGCGAGGCCGCGCACGGCGAGGAGCTCGGGAGACAGCGGGTTGAGGCGGAGCCCCGCCCCGGCGTCCTCGATCGCAAGGTCGTGCTCGCCGCGCCGGCGGCGCATGTCGGCGCGGTTGACGTAGACCTCGAACATGTCGGGCTTGAGGGCGAGGGCCCGGGCGAAGTCCGCGAGCGCGCCGTCGACGTCGCCCTTCTTCTCGCGCGCCATGGCGCGGTTGGAGTAGACGAAGGGCTCGGCGGGGGCGAGCGCGGCGGCGCGGTCGAGGTCGGCGAGCGCCCCCTCGACGTCGTCGAGGCGAAGGCGGCACCGGCCCCGCGCGAGGTTCGTGCCGAGCAGGTCGTGCCTGAGCTCGAGGGCGCGGGTGTAGTCGGCGACGGCTCGCTCCAGGTCGCCCTTCTTCTCGCGCGCGACCCCGAGGTTGTGATGGCGCTCGGCGACGGACGGGTCGAGCTCGATCGACTTCGTGTAGTCGGCGATGGCGCCGTCGACGTCGCCGAGCTGGTCGCGCACGTTGCCGCGGTTGTTCCAGAAGTCGCCGGCGCCGGGCTCGGCCTCGATCGCGCGGTAGTAGTCGTCGCGGGCGGCCGCGAAATCGCGCTGCCGCACGCGGAGCACGGCGCGGCCGTACCAGGCGGCGGCGAGGAGGGGGTTCGCGTTGATCGCGGCCGCGTAGTCCAGGAGGGCGCCGTCGATGTCGCCGGCGTCGCGCCGGAGGTTGCCGCGGACGACGCGGGCGACCGCGTTGCGGTCGTCGATCTTCAGGGCCTGGTCGATGGCGGCGGCGCCCTCCTCGCGGCGGCCGAGCGCGCCGAGGATCGAGCCGCGGTTCGCCCACGCGTTGGCGTAGCCGGGATCGGCGGCGAGCGCCTTGTCGATGTCCGCGAGGGCGCCCTCGAGGTCGCCGGCGGCGTGGCGGGAGGACGCCCGGTTGTTCCACGCGGGGGCGAAGCGGGGGTTGGCCTCGACGGCGCGCGTGTAGTCGGCGAGAGCGGCGGCGCGGTCGCCGAGCGACGCGTGCGCCGTGCCGCGGTTGTAGTGGGCGACGGCGTCGCGCGGGTTGATGGCGAGGGCGCGGTCGTAGGCGGCGACGGCGGCGCGGAAGTCGCCCGCGCGCTGGTGGACCGCGCCCTGGTCGACCCAGGCGCGGCCGAAGTGCGGGGCGATGTCGATCGCGCGCTTCAACCACGCGACGCGCTCCTGCCACGTGCCGCCGATGACGTAGAGCATGCGGCAGTACTCCTCGGACGGCGACGCCGCGTGCGCCTTCTCCAGAACGACCCGCGCGCCCGCCGTATCGCCGCCGAGCACCGACCGGCGCAGCGCCTCGGCGCACGTCTCAGCGACCTCGTCCTCGCGCGTGCGAGAGAGGCCCCACTGCGCGGTGTCACCGGGCGGCGAGCGCCGGAGCATGTCGGCGGCGTGGTGCAGCAGCGGCTCGGCGCGGCGGGTGTCGTCGGGGCGGTCGCTGTAGAGGAGCGCGTGAGCTTTCTCGTGGAGGACCAGCGCGAGGAGCGGCCGCGCCGGGACGAAGGCGGCGTCGACCTCGATGGCGCGGCGGAGGTCGGCCTCGGCGCCGTCGAAGTCGCCGAGGTGCCGGAGGACGCGGGCGCGGACGTACCAGCCCTGGGGGAGGTCGGGGCGGGCGTGAACGAACGCGGTCAGCTCGGCGGCGGAGGCTTCGAGCGCCGCCAGGATCTCGGCGGGGCGGCGGAAGGCCTGGCGCGTCCACTCGCGGGTGGCGACGATCTGCGACCAGATGCGGTTGAGGTCCTGCATGGCGCGCTGCAGGCGTTCCGCGCGCACCTTGGCGCCCGACTCCTGCTCGGCGCGGGCGCGCTCGCGCTGCCAGCGCGGGACGAGGAGGGCGGCCGTGACGGCGACGGCGGCGGCGCCGAGGAGCGCGGCCGCGAGGACGCCGCGGCGCTTCGCGACGTGCTTGCGGATGCGGTACCACGTGCTGCGGCTCGCGGAAATCGGCCTCCGCCGCACGCGGGATCGATAGACGCCGGCGACACCTCCGGAATCCGGAGTCGGGGATCGGGCTAGAACCCGAACTCCATTCCCAGGCTGGCGACGATGTCCCCCGACAGCTCGTTCAGCCCCATCCCCACCCCCAGCGTCACGAACGTGCCGTCGGATACCCGGAAGTGCCCGCGCGCCGATACCGTGATCACCCGCTCGTCCAGCACCGCCACGTCGCCGAACGCGCTCGTGTTCCCCTCGATCTGCAGCCCGGCCGACGCCCATTCCGTCACGACGTACACGACCCCCGCGCCGAACACCACGTAGCTGTCCACGTCGTCGAACGGGTCCACGAAGATCTTCGGGTCGCCGAACGGCACCACGAGCCCCAGGTTCACGTGCACGCTCAGCTTGCCGAACTTCTTCGTCAGCAGTCCGACCACCGCCAGGTCGATCGTCTCCGCCCCCAGCAGGTCCTCCTCGCTCGACAGCGGGATCTTCAGCTCCGCCAGCACGCCGACGTCGGCGAACCCCACGCCGGTCGCGAACTTGCCGCGCAGCGTGAGGGCGTCCGCGCCGAACCCGCGCTCCGCCGTCGGCACGATCTGCGTGAAGTTGTCGAACACCCGGATGAGGTCGCCGTCGCGCTCGTACAGCTCGCCCGAGCTGATCCGCGCGCCGACCAGGATCGTGTTCGTGATCGAGTAGTTGACCTCGAGGTTCTCATGATGCAGGCGCGTGTTCCACCGGCTCGTCCCGCCGCCGCCGTCGTCCGAGAAGTCGGCCGTCAGGTACTCGAACCAGAAGCCGACCTGCCACGCCCCCGCGGGCGCGATCGCCGCCTGCTCGAACGGCGGCGTCCCGAAGAGCGAATGCCACACGCTGTTGTGCGCGTGCCGGTACGGGGCCGAAGCGATCGTCGGCCAGAGGTCGGGACCGGCCTGCCCCGCCCTGCGCCGCACGGGCGGCGGCAGCGGCAGCGGCTCGACCTTCTCGATCGGCGGCGGCTCCTGCGGAGGCGGCGGGTCGAACTTCCGCACCGCCCTCGGGAAGCGCTCCCACGGCGGCTTGCCGCCCCACCCGCGCTTCAGCGCCTCGCGCCACTCGTCCTCCGCGGCCGTCTCCTTCCCCTCCAGCCACTCGACGTCCGACTGGACCGCGTACGCCTCGCCCGCCAGCAGCGTCGCCCTGATCGAGTCCCCCGCCAGCGTCAGGCGCTCGACCTCGTCCGAAAGCCGCTTGACGCGCGACTTCATTGCTTCGATGTCCTGCGCCTCCGCGACGGCCGCCATGGCGAGGAGCGCCGCCGCGGGTATCAGGCTGTGTCGCACAGTGTTCGATCCCCCCCTCGACAAGCTCAATCAATCAGAATGGACGATTCTACCGGCGCCGCAGCGCCGCCGTCACGAGCAGCGCGACCAGGGCCGCCCACAGTGCCAGCCCGCCGCGGCCTGCGCCGGGGACGGACGAGTTGCAGCCGCTCTCATGGCCGGTGTTGCCGCCGTACCAGATGCGGAAGTCCACGCCGGTCGGCTCGGGGTTGCCGCCGTAGACCGTCCACGGCGTCGAGAGCCCCTGCTGGTCGATCGCGCGATACTGCCAGTGGTAGCTGGCCTCCGGCAGGCCGAGGATCGCCGCGAGGTTCGAGCCCGGCGCGAAGAAGCCGGTGACGTGCGTGGCGACGCCGACGAAGGCGACGCCGACCGGCTGCACCTCGACCTCCCACTGCACGTTGTCGTCGTCGAGGTCGTCGACCGTCGCCGAGGCGAGCACGCGCGTCTGGTTGGTGTCCGCGCCGACGGGGATGCCGGTGACGTTGTCGGTGCGGAACTGCCCGACGTTGGAGAGCACCGGCGGCGAGGGCGGGATCTTCTCGATGTGGTTCGGCGTGGCGAGGCTGAACTCGACCCACGGGCCCGGCAGGCCGATCTGGTCGACGGCGCGCACGCGCCAGTGGTAGAAGCCGAGGGCGACGAGCGGGGACATCACGTCGGCGAGCGAGCCGTTGGCGACGAGCGGGCCGCTGATGAGGCCGAGCCCGTCGAACGGCGTGGCGCTCGGCTTGACCTCCGCCTGGAGGCGGACCGTGTCGAACGCGTCGACGTCGGTCACGGTCGCGAACATGCGGTAGCCGTTCTGGCCGGTCTGGCCGCCGAGCGCGATGACCGTGACGCCGTTCAGGCGCCGCTGCTCGAGCCCCGCGGGAGCCGCGGGCGCGGAGTTCGGCACGACGGTGAAGTCCGGGTCGCCCGCCGCGAAGTCGGTCCACGCGGACGACGCGCCGCCCGTGTCGGTCGAGCGGAAGCGCCACTTGTACGACGTGCCGACGGTGAAGCCACTGACGGTGATCTGCGGAGTCGAGCCGCTCGGGACGTTCGCGCTCGAGGCGGTCGGCGTGCCGGTAAAGGCGGACGCGTTGGGCACGACCTCGACGTCGAGACGGACCGAGCTGCTGTCGCCGTCGGTGACCGTCGCCTGGAAGATGACGGTCGTCTCGTTCGTCGAACCGCCCGGCGGGATCGACGTGACGCCGTTCGAGCGGCGCTGGTCGGGCCCGGAGGCGGACGGCGTCGCGTTGACGGCCGACACGGTGAAGTCGGTCGCGGCGGGGATCGGCGCGTCGGCGTTGCCGCCGAAGCTGACCCAGCCGGAGAGGGCGCCGAACGTGTCGACGGCGCGCGCCTGCCAGTGGTAGGACGTGGTGAGCGTGAGGCCCATGAAGGTGACGCTCGCGGTGCCGCCGCTGCCGACGAAGCCGCCGGTGGCGCTCGGGACGTTGACGAACGGAACGCCCACGGGCTTGACCTCGACCTGCAGCGCGATGCCGTTGCCCGGGTTGGGGTCGGTCACGGTGCCGCGGAGGATGACGCCGAGCTCGTTCGTCGAGCCGCCGACGGCGATCACGGTGACGCCGTCGAGGCGGAACTGGTTGAGCGCGGTCGGGTTTCCCGGCGGGAGGTTGGGAGCCGGCGCGGCGTTGAAGTCGATGCCGTCCGGCTCGGGGTTGCCGCCGAAGGCGACCCACGTGGAGAACGCGCCGATCGAGTCGACCGTGCGGGCGCGCCAGTGGAAGCTGCCGGCCGCGACGGGGACGGTCACGGACGCGGTGGAGCCGCTCGCGACGAACGCGCCGATCGCCAGGCCGGCGCCGTCGAACGGCGTGCCGGCGGGCTTGACCTCGACCTGCAGCGCGCACGGGTTGCCGTCGCTGTCGGAGACGCCGCCCTGGAACTGGACGGCGGGCTCGGTCGTGGTGCCGCCGAGGGCGATGATCGTGATGCCGTCGGTGAAGAACTGGTTGATGGCGGTCGGCGGGTTCGGGTCGGCGTTGGCCGCGGAGGCGGCGCGGATGAAGTCGACGCCGGCCGGCTCGGGGTTGCCGCCGAAGTTGACGAAGGCGCTGCTGAGCAGCCCGATGTCCTGCGTGATCGCGCGCCAGTGGAAGCTGCCGAGGGCGACGCTGACGGTCGCCTCCGACGTGCCGCCGCTGGAAACCCACGTGCCGTCGACGAGGCCGGCCCCGTCGAACGCGACGCCGGCGGGCTTCACCTCGAACCGCGCGCGGACGGTGTTGCCCTCGGGGTCGCTCACCATCGCCTTGAGGACCACGCCGGTCTCGGTCGTGGTGCCGCCGACGGCGATGACCGTCGTGCCGTTGAGCTGGAACTGCGAGAGCATCGACGGCGGGTTGGGCGGGTCGTTGACGTCGACGGTGAAGTCGGTGCCGACGGCGCCCGTGAACTCGACGAAGCCGGAGACCTGGCCGAGGGAGTCTTCGGACCAGACGCGCCACTTGTAGTTGCCGTCGACGAGGCCGCCGACGGTGAGCTGCACGGTCGTGCCGCTGGCGACGAACAAGCTCGTCGCGTCGGCCGTGCCGGTGTACGCGGCGAGAGCGGGGACGACCTCGACGTGCAGGCGCACGGTGTTGTTCGACGGGATCTCCGTGATGTTGGCTTCGAGGACGACGCTCGTGTCGACGGTGCCGCCGCCCCACGGGAGGACCGTGACGCCGGGGATGTAGTACTGCTGGAGCGCGGTCGGGTTGGGCGGAGGCGTGGTGTCGACGGTGACGGTCCAGACGACGGACCACGGGCCGACGTTGCCGGCGCTGTCGGTCGCGCGGACGCGCCACCAGTACTCGCCGTCGGCGAGCGCGGTCGCCGGCGTGAAGGTGGAGGGCACGAGCCCGGCCGTGGAAATCTCCGGCGACGGGAAGGCCAGGCCGGAGTTGTCGACCTGGATCTCGTAGGTGAGGCCGCACGGGTCGACGACGTCGCTCCAGTCGAAGGTCGGCGTGTTGTCGAGCGTGAACGAGGCGTTCGGCGGCGCCAGGGGCGCGGGCGCCGCGGGCGCCACCGTGTCGATGATGACGGTCCAGACGGTCGACCACGCGCTCGCGTTGCCGGCGCCGTCGACGGCGCGGGCGCGCCACGAGTAGGTGCCGTCGGCCAGCGCCACGGCCGGCGTGAAGGTGGAGGTCGCGAGCGCGGTGACGCTGATCTCGGGCGACGGGAAGGCGGCGCCGGAGTTGTCGGCCTGCATCTCGTACGTCACGCCGCACGGATCGGTCACGTCGGTCCAGTCGAAGGTGGGCGTCGTGTCGTTCGTGCAGACGCCGTTCGCCGGGAGGAGGTTGGTCGGCGCGGCGGGCGCGACCGTGTCGATGATGACGGTCCAGACGGTCGACCAGGGGCCGATGTTGCCGACGCCGTCGGTCGCGCGGACGCGCCACGAGTAGGTGCCGTCGGCCAGGACGCCCGTCGTGTAGGTCGACGCGACGATGCCGGAGACGTCGGCTTCGGGGGACGGGAAGCCGGAGCCGGAGTTGTCGACCTGGATCTGGTACGTGACGCCGCACGGATCGGCGACGTCGCTCCAGTCGAAGGTGGGGGTCGTGTCGTTCGTGCACGAGGCGTCCGCCGGTGTGAGGAGGGTCGGCGCCGCGGGCGCGGTCGTGTCGATGATGATGGTCCAGACGGTCGACCACGCGCTGGCGTTGCCGACGCCGTCGACGGCGCGGACGCGCCACGAGTAGGTGCCGTCGGCGAGCGCTGTGGCCGGGGTGAAGGTGGAGACGGCGAGCGCGGTGACGTTGATCTCGGGCGAGGGGAACGCGGCGCCGGAGTTGTCGGCCTGGATTTCGTACGTGACGCCGCAGCCGTCGGCGACGTCGCTCCAGTCGAAGGTAGGAGTGGTATCCAGCGTGCAGCTCGCGTCGGGCGGCGCGAGCAGCGTGGGCACCGGCGGCGGCGTGGTGTCGACGATGGTGGTCCAGACGGTGGACCAGGGGCCGGCGTTGCCGGCGCCGTCGACGGCACGGGCGCGCCACGAGTAAGTGCCGTCGATGAGCGGCACGGCCGGCGTGAAGGTGGAGGTCGCGAGGGCGGTCACGCTGATTTCCGGCGATGGGAACGCGGCGCCGGAGTTGTCGGCCTGCATTTCGTAGGTGACGCCGCAGGGGTCGGTGACGTCGGTCCAGTCGAACGTCGGCGTGCTGTCGGCGAGGCACGCGCCGTTCGCCGGCAGGAGGTTGGTGGGCGCGGCGGGCGCGACCGTGTCGATGGTGATCGTCCAGGTGGTCGACCACGCGCCGATCATGCCCGCGCCGTTGGTGGCTCGGACGCGCCACGAGTAGGTGGCGTCGGCCAGCACGCCGGAGGTGAACGTCGACGGGACGATGCCGGAGACGTCGACTTCGGGGGACGGGAAGCCGCCGCCGGAGTTGTCGACCTGGATCTGGTAGGTGACGCCGCAGGGGTCGGTGACGTCGGTCCAGTCGAAGGTCGGGGTCGTGTCGTTCGTGCAGGAGGCGTTGGCGGGCGTCAGGAGCGTCGGCGCGGCGGGCGCGACGGTGACGATGTTCAGCGTCCAGACGGTGGACCAGGCGCTCGCGTTGCCGACGCTGTCGACGGCGCGGACGCGCCAGGAGTAGGAGCCGTCGGCGAGCGTGCCGGAGGTGTAGGTCGAGACGGCGAGCGCGGTGACGTTGACTTCCGGCGACGGGAACGCGACGCCGGAGTTGTCGGCCTGGATTTCGTAGGTGACGCCGCAGCCGTCGACGACGTCGCTCCAGTCGAAGGTGGGCGTGTTGTCGGTGGTGCAGGTGCCGTTGGGCGGCGTGAGGAGCGTCGGCACCGGGGGCGGAGTGGTGTCGACGATGGTGGTCCAGACGGTGGACCAGGGGCCGGCGTTGCCGGCTCCGTCGACGGCGCGGGCGCGCCAGGAGTAGGTGCCGTCGATCAGGGGGCCGACGGGCGTGAAGGTGGACGCCGCGAGGCCGGTGACGCTGATTTCGGGCGACGGGAACCCGGCGCCGGAGTCGTCGGCCTGGAGGTCGTACGTGACGCCGCAGGGGTCGGTGACGTCGGTCCAGTCGAACGTCGGGGTGCTGTC
>Ga0187892_10007825_pt1 | contig 14996 bp, 15 predicted proteins | sample MA1701073metaG_FD_139345 | JGI IMG/M metagenome (GOLD analysis project Ga0187892, IMG submission 139345) | Bio-ooze microbial communities from a basaltic lava cave in the Kipuka Kanohina Cave System on the Island of Hawaii, USA - MA170107-3 metaG ... | reverse complement strand
GATTCGCCGACACTCACAGCGCCAATTGCGGCGTAAAGAACTGGCCTACTTCTATCACCACAAACGACGCAACTCCTTGCCCCCTATACGCCCAAAACAACGCCGATAACTGAGACAGTACAATTAGACAGCGCCACACGGCTTGGTGACTGCCCGTCGGGTGCAAGCAGGGCCTTGACCAGCTCCTTGGAACCGCTGGCCGTCAAGGGTCGCTCGCGGCGGACCTGCCGCTTCTTGGCCCGGAGGTAGCGCTTGCGCAAGTCGGCAAGATTATTCATCAAGAGCGCGTGCAGCCAGATTCGCAGCCGGGTGGGAGTGTCGGACTTGAACTGCGCGAAGTCGCGCTGCGCGTCGATGAAGGTTTCTTGCACCAGGTCGGACGGCCCGACCTTGGCCTTCAGTTCGGAGTCGAATTCGGCTGTGGCGATCGCCAGGAGAAACGGGCGGTAGGCTTCCAGCAGCTCGCCCAACGCTTGCCGCGAGCCCTCGCGAGCGAGCCGGATCAGTCGGCGGGCTTGGGCCGCAGGCAGGTTACGTTTTCGCTCCCGTCGCGCCATGGCCCAGTTCGCCCCGTGGGTGCCGAAGATTGCCGATCTTCCGCCGCCAACACGCTTTGAGGATACCTGCTGCCACTTCGGGTCGCAAATTCTGCCGATCGGTGGATTTTTTTGTGTGGCGCGTTCGGTCGTGGCAGCGATTGTCGCTTCCTGGGTTTAGAGGAGTTCGCAACGCGCAGCTGGGCAAGGCCTGTCGCCAATGACGCTGATAACGTCCACCAACGCCCGCGGCATACGCTTCTTGAGTGTCATTGGTTGCTTCCTGGGATTAGTCTCCATCGCCTGTCCCACGCATGCCTCGCTCGTGTCGATTCCGACTGTCGTCGTCGACAACCCCGGCAACGGACATGATCCCTTGACCGGAGGCGTCTTCGGCGGGGTGGCTTACACCTATCGGATCGCCGCACACGAGGTGACCATCCGTCAATACACAGCGTTTCTCAACGCCGTGGCCGCGACCGACACGTTCGGACTCTACAACGCGAACATGGCTACCGATCCGAACAGCGCGGGCATTGCCCGCAGCGGCTCCTCCGGCAGCTTCTCCTACACGCCGATCGGATCGCCGAATCGCCCGATCACTTACGTCGATTGGCTGGACGCGGCGCGGTTCGCCAACTGGATGCACAATGGGCAGCCCGTTGGCGCTCAGAATGCATCCACGACCGAAGACGGCGCTTATGACCTGGTCACTCCGGTGCCTGCTCCGACCTTCATCAATCGCCGGCCGGGCGCGCAGTGGTTTCTTCCCAGTGAAGGCGAATGGTACAAAGCTGCGTATCACAAGGACGACGGAGTCACGAACAACTATTGGCTGTATCCCACGCAGAGCAATACGCGCCCGTTTAGCGTTGAGTCACCGGGAGCCGGAACGCCAAACCCCGCCAACAATGCCAACTACGTATTTAACGACGGCAATGTCAATACCCCTTACGACGACGGGTTTGCCGTCGGCCCGAATGTTGTCGGAGGTTTCGTTGTCAATGCCAACTACCTGTCGGACGCGGGCGCCTACACGGCGACCACCAGCCCGTATGGCACCTACGATCAGGCCGGCAACGTGTTCGAGTGGACCGAGGGACTCGACCCGTCAAGCGCGACGCACCCGGGCTCAAGTCGCATCACCCGCGGCGGAAGCTGGTTTACGAACATGAACGCCCTGAGGCCCAACCACCGAAACCTCCGCGTGCCGCATTTCATAGACGACCAAACCGGATTCCGGCTGGCGGCGATAGTCAGCGTTCCCGAGCCCAGTTCGTTTGCGTTGGCAATATCGGCGTGTGCAGTCCTTTGGCTCGCTCGCAGGCACCTCAGGGGGAATGGCTCGTGATGATTCGCATTTCAAGCGCTTGGTGTTTGATTGCGGTGGCGCTGGGCGGATACCCCAGCGCTTATGGCGCCAACTTGTTGTTGAACGGCGATTTCGAGTCGCCGCCCGTATTGGGTGTTGGGCAGACCGCCGTCGCAATCGGCGAGCAGAAGCAGATTCGCACCGATCCGCTCGGCCCGGGATACTCCGGCGCCATCTCAGGCATCGACGATTGGACGTACGGCACGCCGGAAGATGGAGGCGTCGCATCCGATCACGGCATCGCCCGGCACAACGCGCTGTTCGGCCGGCCCGCTGAGGGCCAATCGGCCTACATCAACAACTGGAATCGCATGGTCAGCCAGACCGTCAGTCCGACGATCGGACCGGGATACACCGCCACTGCCTCGATCGACTTCGGCACGCTGGGTGACGACAACGACAACGGCCGCGCCGGCGTGTTCTACCTGGTGGCCGGTGAAGCCGATCCGTTGAATCCGGATCAATTCAGCGCCGGCAGCATCATTCTCGATCAGCTCGTCGTGGCCAATCCATCGTGGGGGCTGTCGACGCCGGACGTCATCGTAGGCAACTTTGAGTACCTGACACTTGACTTGTCCTACACGTACGGGCTGGGCGACCCGGCGCTCAACCAGCCGCTGACCGTGGCCTTTCGCACAGTGACGTTCTCGGTGGGAGCGACTTACTGGGACGATGCCACTTTGGAAGTCGTGCCCGAGCCCTCTTCTCTCGCGCTGGCGGCCTTGGGGCTGCCCCTGATTCTCCTTGCGGCGCGCCGCCGCTGTGCTCGCAGCGGCACTCTCGCTCCTTTGTTCGGTGGAGAACGCTAGTGCGTTGATGAGCGACCCGGCGTCGTAGTGCCGGCGAGCAGGCAAGCCCAGCGGCATTGGCGGGGGCGTCACTGCGCGCAGCAACCTACTCCCCGGGCATCGTTTGCAAATTACAGGTGCACGGGCAAGGCCCTGCGCCAAAGTCTATGGAGCACCGAACAATGCGGCACCTTCGAATTACGACTTTGATCATCTTGGCAAGTTTTGCTTGGTGTACGCTCGCGCACGGCATTGATTTTCCGTTTGAAAAGATTCGGGCGGGGTGGATCCCGGACTTTTCCATGGCCGGAGGTGCCGTGGCGTACACAGACAACACCCCTATTGGCGCCGTCCACTTTTATCAAGGCGGTTTGTGGTCGACGGTGAGCGAATGGGGTCTTGGCCCTGCATCGGCCGATGGCCAATCGGTCGCGTACTTGACGGTCGGCTTCGAGGAAGTGCCGGCGAACCTTGGGATAGTGCGAATCCGCGACGGCGTCCGCGAAGTAGTGGCCTTGGACGACCAGTACCTGCTGTCCACGCCGCATCTGGCGGCAGGACGAATCGCTTTCGCTTCCGACGGCGAGTTGATCTCGGATGTGTCCGGATCACTTGACGCCGTGCTCGGCGCCGCCACACCCGTTCCTGGCGGCCTGGGCGGCTTTTACCTTATTCCGTTCATCGACAACAACTATTCCGACAAGCAGTACGACTTTGACGGGCAGTCCTTCGCCGTCCATAACGCGAACGAGTACCAGGCAGGCATCTATACGAACGCGGGAGGGGCGTGGCGCCGAGTGGCCGACACGACCACTCCGATCCCCGACGGAGTGGGTACGTTTACGCGGTTTAATCCCGAGCCGGCGATCGACGGCGACCAGGTGCTCTTTGTCGGTTTTGGTGCGGACGGGGCACAAGGGATTTTTCGCGACCACAGCGGGAGTCTCGACCGGTTGGTCGACCTGTCGACGCCGGTGCCCGGCGGCGGCGAGTTTCGCAGCTTTGAGTGGTTTCACGGTCCGGCCGTCAGCGACGGAAGGTATGCCTTCGTCGCCAGGTTTCGCCAGGATGGCGACGACGACTTCGGCATCTTTGGCGACTTCGGTCGAGGCCTGGAGCGGGTTGTCGCCGACTTTGATCTACTCAACGATGAGCGAATCTTCCTGTTTGGCGGCGGCGGATATGGCTCAAGGGTTCGCCTCGAAGGAACGACACTTGCTTTTACTCACTTCGGTGGAGACGGAGGGCTATTCCTGCTCACGGTGCCCGAGCCCTCCTCTCTCTTACTGGGCGGCATCGGGATGGCGATTACGCTTCTCTTCGTTGCACGCCGCGCCAGGTCTCGCGGCAAGAAGCAATGGAAGTCAGCTTTCGCGGAAGCCACCTGAATGAAGATTGGTCGGTTAGCTTGTGGCTGTGCTGGAATGTGCAGGCAGGGTCGCCAATTCATTCACAAGTCCTTGCCCAGCACGAAGAAGCGACCCTGGCCAGCACCTCAGGCCATCCAAGAAAAGTTCAATAGCCGTCCTGTTGCCCCGACTATCTTTCAAAACGAGCCCTTTGGCGAGAACGTCGAAGGACTTTCTTATTTCGTAGACAAGCTTTCCGTCGATGAGCTGGCAGTTCAAAAAACGTCGGCAATATTGTACCGCGGATGATGAAATGGCTATAACTCGAAACGCAACACCAGAATAGGGAGTTCAAATCCGGTCGCCACTTTTGCCAGCCTTCGTGCTGTACGTGGCAAATTGGCCCAATCCGGGAACGCAGGCCGATCTCTGGGGCGTCATGAATCCGCGTGACTTCTCTCATAACTTTCACGCATTAACCGGGAACTGTCCGTTCCCCTGGCAAGAAGCACTCTACCGTCGGTTCCTAGATAACACTGTCGAGCGCGCGCTGGACATCCCCACCGGTTTGGGCAAGACCGCCGTGATGGCCGTCTGGCTTCTCGCGCGAGCCGGAGAGGCTTCAATTCCGCGGCGGCTGGTCTACATCGTCTATCGGCGCGCTGTTGTGGATCAAGCCACTGATGTCGCGAGCGCGCTCCGGGAAGCTATTGCTCGGCGTCCCGATCTTGGAGCAGCCTTGAAGCTGAATGGCCGGCAATTGCCCATTTCGACACTGCGGGGCCAGCACGTCGACAACAAACAATGGCTTGAAGACCCTTCGTCGCCTGCGATCATCGTGGGGACAATCGACATGATCGGATCACGCCTGCTATTCGAGGGCTACGGGATATCCCGGAAGATGCGGCCTTACCACGCGGGCCTACTCGGCGCTGATACCCTTGTTGTTCTTGACGAGGCTCATCTCGTTCCACCGTTCGAGATGCTCCTGGATGCCATTGTGTCGAACAGCGCCGGCGTTGCCCCCCGCGAAGTCGAAGCAAGAAAGGTCATTCCGCGCTTTCAGTTGATGGCTCTGTCGGCTACCGGCCGTACACGGTCGGAGAAACCATTTTCGCTCACAGACGCTGATCTCAATCACCCGATTGTTGCACAACGACTCACCGCGAAAAAACGACTTCGACTAAAGCTAATGAAGGGTACGGATGACCTGACCCCTGGAAAGCTTGACGAGGTTCTAGCCAAAAAACTCGCGAGGATGGCATGGGTTATCGCCGGGCGCGGGAAAAAGGCGGTCCGCGTCATCGTCTATTGCGACAAGCGGAAAATCGCAGAAGCCACCAAGCAGGCTCTTGAAAAGCGTGCGCGCAAGGAAAACCAGACGGACATCAAAGACCGCACCGAACTCTTTGTCGGAGGTCGTCGCGTTTACGAGCGGGAGGCAGCCGCCGCAAGCTTGAGGAATCTGGGCTTCATCGCGGGATCAAACGTAACACTCACCAGGGCAGTATTCTTGTTCGCGACCTCGGCGGCGGAAGTGGGCGTTGACCTCGACGCGGATCACATGGTCAGCGATCTAGTCGAGTGGGAGCGAATGATTCAGCGTCTTGGACGAGTGAACCGGCGTGGCGAAGGGGATGCCCAGGTGGTTGTCCTGGTGGAGCCTGATCCCAAGCCAGACAAAGCAGCCACAACGGCAATGGCGAAGGAGCCCAGCAACCGAAACGAAAAGGATACCAAGGCACTCGACGCATACCAACGAAATGTCGAACTCGATCGCGCCAAGCGCAAGCCGTTTGACCATCTTCTGAAGTACGATGACGGAACTATAAACGCCAGCCCAGCCGCTATCCGGGCTCTAAAAGGTCAGGCGGACAGTGATGAAGCCCTTTGTGGCATCCTCGACGCCGCGACAACGGCGGAGCTGTTGCGACCAGCACTGACTCGCCCGGTTGTTGATGCCTGGTCGATGACCTCGCTCGAAGAGCACACTGGCCGGCCCGAGATTGGGCCATGGCTACGCGGCTGGGTGGATGATAGTCCGCAAACTGCCGTCGTCTGGCGGACGAACCTCCCGATTCGGAACCAAGGAAACGTTACCAAGAAGGAGATCGAGGCATTCTTTGAGGCGGCCCCCCCGCATACGAGTGAAGTGCTTGAGACCGAGACCGACTCCGTACTGAGTTGGCTGAAAAAGCGTGCCGCGCAAATTCTGAAGCAGCAGAAGGAGTTGCTGGACGGGTTTGAGCAGGGGCGACCGATGGGGTTTGTCTTATCTTCGGCTGGCGATTTGAGAGGGATCTTCTGCCTCGGAGCCGGCGACCTTGAATATGTCTTGGCCTCAAAACGAGCCAAGAAAGGAGACGATGCAGATAAGAAGGCACTTTGGAACGCCACTCTAATCGTCGATGCGAGAGTCGCCGGCTTGCGAGAAGGCTTGCTCGATGCGGCCTGCCATGAATCTCCCCGCACCGCCGACGATGATCAGGCATGGATGCCGCCCGTCGATGGACAGCCCGTTATCAAGTTCCGTATTCGATCCACGAATGCCGACACGACCGGAGAAGTCATTGGAGCCTCCCAGTGGAGAACGCGGCTGCGTTTCCCCACCACTCTCTCTGAGGAAGGTGAAGCGGTGGGTTGCCTCCTTATCGAGAAGTGGCGGAGTGACAGTGCGATCGAGGAAGATCGGTCGCTCGGCCGTTGCCAATTGCTTGAGGATCACCAAGCCCTGGCTGAAAAGCGGGCGAGAGAACTCGCGAAGAGATTAAGCTTAGCCTCGCAGTACGAAGAAATGCTCGCCATTGCAGCCCGCCTACACGATGAGGGCAAGCGAGCAATTCGTTGGCAACGTGCATTCAACGCTCCTGACGATGGAAATTTGTACGCCAAGACGCCGGGGCCGATCAACTTCGCGCTCCTTGACGGCTACCGCCACGAATTCGCCTCGATTGAGGTGGCCGCGAAGGATTCCGGCTTGCTCAATTTGCCTGAGTATCTGCGGGAACTTGCACTCCATTTGATCACGGCGCATCACGGATACGGCCGGCCTTTGATCGGCGTGAGCGGATGTGAGGACGCACCGCCATCAAAACTGGAGGCACGCGCCAGAGAAGTCGCGCTTCGTTTCGCTCGGCTTCAGCAGCGCTGGGGGCCATGGGGCTTGGCTTGGTGGGAGTCGTTGCTTCGTGCCGTCGACCATCAAGCCTCTCGCGAGAACGATACTGCCAATATCGGGACGGGGAGCTAGAGCGATGCAGCCCACTTCGATTCCCGTCGATCTATTTAACCCTGGACAGGTCTTTGCCTGTGTCGGATTCTTGGAGCTAGCGGACGAGCTACTGGGAAGCGCGGAAGGAGGCTTCAACTGGTCCGATCCCTCGCGATCCTGTTTTGAACTGAAAGCCGATTGCGACGGCAATCCTTTTGAACAAGTGCTCGACATCTTGGCCCAGGCCACATGCCAGGAAGTTGAACCGAAGGGCTGGCCTGGGGTAAAGGTTGCTAATGGCATCGTCGACGAGTGCTTTCCGTCGCGCTTGCGCGACCACTTCGATAAGACCCAAAAGAAGTGGACCCGGACCAGCCTACCAGTATCGATCGCGGTTCGCCGGCGTGACGAGCTGACATCCATTACGTTGACGAATTGGACGGATGGCTCGTCGCGGCCGCTGTTCAAGCTGTACTCCGGCAACCGATCGGCGCACAGCATCGCCAGCAACATGCTGAACGGGAAGCGTGCGAAACCAACCAAGTCGTGCCCCGACGGCAAGGTTGAATCCAAAGGTCTTTGCCAATTGTGGCAGGAGAAGCGAGCTCAGCTTATCGAAGCGCCCTTCGACGTGCTCTGCTCGATGGGGGGAAGCTTTAATTTCGATCCGCGAGGCGGCTGGACCGCTCTTGACGCTGGCTTCTCTCCGGACCAGCAATCCAAAGCCGGGTTGCTGGACGGAATCGCTGCATCCCCAGTTGTCGAGATACTCGCTGCTTTTGGGCTCGAGCATGCCCGACCAGATGAGTACAAGACCCGACAGGTTCGTTATGGCGTTTGGCATGGTTTGCTGCCGCCCATTCTGGCTCGTGTGGCGATCTCTGGAGTAGAGGTCTTCCGGCCATTGCGGCGTTTCCAGTTCACGCTGGCGTTGTCGGGAAAAAACAAGGTCGTCACTTTTGCTACGGAGGAACAGGACTCATGACCGCCGCCGCTACAACACTAATCGACGTCACCGTCGAAGTGCTCGAGAAGTGGGCGGCCGACCTCACCGGACCGGTCGCACTCCACCTCAGACAAAGACTGCTGCCCGTCACAGCCAACGACGGTGAGCCGGGGATCATTTACCCGCCGACGTACGCGGACATTGGGTACAGCATCGACAAGTTATCTGACGGCAAGCGTGTCGCGCTGATCGACAGCGTCGGTTCTCAGGCCAACCGGATGGAACCGATCTTCAAGGAAAAGTACTCCGCGGACGGTACGCCGAACAACGCTATGTGGCTGGTGCCCCAAATCGAAATCGATCTCGGGTCGGGGAAGGCCAAGAATCCGGAGAATCAGCAGGAGAGCCGATCACTGCTCGATCTGGCACATCGGAGCGCGGATGCAGTCGTACAGTCGTGCCCGACGCTGAAGGAACTCTTCGAGCCGGCCTTTAAATCGCTGCGTCGCGGGGATGCGGGCCCGCTCTGCGCTCTCGCGCCAACGTCCCTGGTCTTCGGCGTGTGGGACTCGCGCGGTGGTTCCGGCGAAAAGCGACCTCGTATCGTGCGTTCCGTCATCCGTGCATGGGACGTGGATGTGCTTCACTCGGCTGCCCAGTTCAACTCGGTGTGGAAAGCGCTCGATGAGGACCAGCAGGAACAGCTCAAGAAAGAAGCCAAGGCGAAAAAGGTCAAGCTCTCAGAAAAAGGCCTCGCAGATGCTCCGTCGGTGCATCGGAAAACAAAACTCGCGATCCTGAAAGTCCAAGACGGCGCGCCAAATCCGGAGGCCCGCGTCCTCGGGGGAATTCTGGTTCGCGACCGGATTGAACGCGAGGTCACCGTCAATCTGCTCGCTCTGCGGAACCTTCGTGGAACCTCTCCCGAAGAATCGGCGAAGATCCAGAAGTACCTGCTCGGCCTGGCGCTCCTCGCGGCCACGCACGAGATCGACCTGTTTCTGCGCGAGGGCTGTCAACTCCGTTACGCCGCTGCCGATGACGATTGGTATGCAATTCCTCGGCGAGGGACGATAACCGAAAAGGTGAACCTTGGTTCGGAGGAGGCTCGGCGGGCCATTCGCCAATTCACGCTCGATGCCGCTAGGCCCTTCAGGCAAAAGTGGCCGAGGGAACTTGAACACAAGTTCGATATCGCCGAGGCAAAGAAACTGCTCGCCAAGAAGGAAGAAGAAGTTCCGGATGAGGAGTGATGGATGCAACGAGTTCTGCTCATCACGATTCGGTTTCACGACGGCCGTTACCACGGCGCCGGCGACTGGCCGCCTTCTCCTGCCCGGCTATTTCAGGCACTTGTGGCAGGTATCGGGCAAGACGGTCCACTCAGTGACGATACGTCGCAGCCTCTGGAGTGGCTTGAGAAACTTGACCCTCCCGTCATCGCCGCGCCACACGTAACAGTCGGAACGACAATTCCGTTGCATTTCGTCCCAAACAACGACTTGGACGCTTTAGGGGGATTTGCAAGCAACCTTCCAAAGACTCGGACAGCATTCAAAGTTTGGAAACCCAAACTGTTCGATCGGATAGCCGGGTTCCACTACGCTTGGTCATTTGAAGAAGCTGAAGGTTCGCTCGCCCACGGCAAGCGCGTTTGCCAATACTCGGAACGGGTATACCAACTCGGTCGAGGAATTGACCAGGCTTGGGCCGTTGGCGAGATCATTGAACCGAAGCATCTCGAATCGCTACTAGTTGCTTACCGTGGGGTTGTCCACCGGCCAACAGGTGGCCGACAAGGCACCGTACTCGCTTGTCCCCAGCAAGGAAGCTTGCAGAGCTTGAAGGATCGCTATGAGACGATGAGCCGGCGATTCGAGGCACAGGGAGAGGGCCGGTCAGTCAAGTTGCAATTCGCACAGTCTCCTAAACCACGATTCATGCCGACCACCTATGACAGCGCACCGATCCGGCAGGTCTTCGAACTCCGCTCTCTTGCAAACCAAGCCGATCTCGTTTCTTGGCCGCTCTCTCGGATTAGTACACTATTCGTGGCAATCCGAGACGGCGCTGTCGCAAGGCTGAAAGCGGCACTGGATGATCAGGAATCGCAGATCGAACGATGCCTAGTCGGACGGACAAAAGATGGAAGCGATGTTGCTACTAAAGGTACACGCGTCCGGATATTGCCACTGCCGTCGATCGGCCATCCTCATGCCGACCATGCCATCCGGCGCGTGCTAGTCGAGGTGCCCGCCGGGTCCCTATTGCGCTTCGATGACGTCTTCTGGGCGGTCTCAGGACTTGAACTCAGCGATCCGAACTCGCCGGACATCTTGCTGACTGTCTCCTCCGATGACTCGATGCTGCGGCACTATGGCGTGGGGGATCCGCCATACGCACGATGGCACACGATCACGCCAGCAGTGTTACCCGAGGCCGCAAGACGGCGACGGATCGATCCAACCCGCCGCGCCGTGGAAGCAAAGCGAGGTGCGGAGCGCGCCCAGGAGCAACAGCAAGCCGCCAGGGAGGTCGTTCAAGCGTTACGACATGCCGAAATCCGGGTTCCAGCGGACACCATCCGAGTACAGCGCGAGCCGTTTGAGGCAAATGGAGAACGCGTCGAGGCGTTTGCCCCCGGAACGAGGTTCGAGAAGGAGCGCCTCTGGCACGTCGAACTGACTCTCACCGAGCCTATTTCGGGACCGCTGATCATCGGAGACGGACGGTATTTTGGATTGGGCGTCATGGCCCCTGTCCCAGAATGACCTCATCCATCCGCCGTCGCAGCCCGGTATCCCAACCCCGCATGCACTCCACAAAAAGTTCAATAGCCGTCCTGTTGCCCCGATCTTTGTTTGATTCCAGGCCCTTCGGCGAATCTTCCCTGAAGGGCTTTTTTGTTTGCTGGCAGTGACTTGAGTCTCGATGGCGGGTGGTTCAATTCAACCGCTCGGAGCGGCGGGTTTTCTTCGGCTCTGCAATGCAAAGCAGTAGCTGGTCATTCGAGTGACCGGCCGCTGCATGTTCTACACAACGTGAGTGCCGGACGTCCCCTTATAGCATGTCATCGGCGATAGTGCGTTTCATTAAAAGATTGGATGGCACCGATGTCGGGTCGAGCATTTTGCGTGCGGCTTCGGCGCCAGATACCGGCAGGCGTGAGGGCTCCAGCAAACCCAGTTGCACCAAGGCCGAGGCCTGGTCCCAATGAATGTGCTCGTGATGGATTTTGCCCTGCTGGAAGTAGACAATCACGACGGTGACCAACTCCAGCCGACGCCCCGTCGGCTTCACGCCCGGCAGCAGCCAATCCATCTCCTTCGTGTGCGTGCAGCAGAAGACAAACTCATCGACAATGCGATCGTAGCCAACAGTGCGGGATATTGGCACCATTTCCACGTCGTTGGGCATGCTGGGGATGAAGTATTTGCCGTAAAAATGCTCCAACTGCCGGCGGCCGACTCCGCCGGTGAGGACGGGCACATGGTTGACGAACGGATTGGCAACCATGGTGTCGCACGAGGCACGGGCGTCTTTGTCTTGAAACTCCGCCTTCAGATGCTCCTCCCACAGCGCGAGCATTGCACGCTGCTCGGACGAGAGCTTTTCCAAATCGACGACAAATGTCACGTTGACTCCTCCTTCGACCTTCATCGAATGATGTTGTCCGCCAAATCGAGCTGGCGCCAGTCGCGTCCAACGAAGTGAGCCGCCAATGCGTAACGACCGAAGCTCAGCGACGGTGGCCATCCGCCTTCGCTCGTGCTACGGCGTGACAGTCCGACGACGCGCGGGTTGCAACCGCGACGCCACCGCTCGCTGCTGCGTATCGTCAGACCTTACTGCCGACTCGGCCTCATTGCTCCAGGTAGGGCAGCAAATCGGTGTGGTGCCCGATCATCTTCCACGCGCCATCCTCTTTGCGGAATATGTTGGTGGCCCGGATGGAGACTTTCTGGCGCTCTCCTTTCGCGTTGATGTTCTCTCCCTTCTCGTAGTTGCTCACGACCGCGAGATCCGTGCCGACAGTGATTCGTATTTCGGCGGGTTCCACCTTGCCCCCGAGCTTCATGGCTGCCTGGGCCTCCCAATTTTTAAGCACGTCATTCCATCCGACCTGGAACCCGCCGCCAGGTCCCATGTAGGTAACGTCGTCTGCGTGTGACCAGACCTTCTTCATTTGCCCCAACTCACCGGTAAACATTTCGTTCAACGCGGCATAAAACTGCGCCACGGCGTTCCTGACGGCTTTCTCGTCTGCCTCTGCCGCGGGCGCTAACTTGGCGTAAACAAGAACCGCCACCGACAGCATGAACACCGAAATCCAAACCGTCCTTATACTCCTCATCTGATGCCTCCGTAGTGGTAGCAGGGCAATCGCACGGCGGAGCTACGTCCAAAGCGGAATTATCGCTCGCTAGCGGCCCTTGGGCAATGCTAACAAGCTCAAGCACTGGAGCACCAACCGCGAGAAGGTAACGTGACATTGCCGTCGGTAGGACGAGCATTTTGGAACGTCACCACCGTCAGCCGACACCGACGACGCGGAAAGCATCCCAAACAATCGGATTCTCCAGGGCTTCAACGTGCGATTGCCCTGCCCCCAGCGGTCAGACCACCACAGCAGCCGTCTCAAATCCGTGGGGCGAAGCATCACAGTCAGCCCGCTGCTTGGGTGGGCATTCCATCAGGCGGCGAACCCGGTCTACCCCGATCAGCCAGGGTTCGCCGTAATCGCTTGGGCTGCTTGAAGTAATGCGTTCGGCAAGCCCCTGACGCCGGCCAGAAAAAGTTCTAACCGTGTCCAGTCGCCCCGACTTTTCTTGGAAACGAGCCCTTTGGCGAGAACGTCGAAGGGCTTTCTCATTTCGCAGACGAGAGTTGCGTCGTCGAGCCGGCAGTTCAAACAGACGATTCCGAGGATCCGACGCCTTACGTGGTAATCGGCAACAAGCCATTGCTCGCGAAGGGTTTGCGAAAGTTCAAACACTTTCGAGGCTAGCTCGGCCGTTTCGTCGTGCGAGCGGTCAACGGCATCAAGCTGAAGCTTGATAGACGCCAAGCGGTCTCGAAGCTCGGTGCTCTTCCTCGCATAGGTCGCCTCATCAACGTCGTCTGCAATGCGAAGGTTGAGGAGCCGATCCTGCTGCTGGACGATTAGCGTTTCTTGACGCTGAAGCTCGGCACGCTTGGCAAGCGACTCGGCTTGAGAGTCGCGAGTCTGGGAGGCGAGAACGGCGCGGAACCAGTCTCGAACCGACTCGTCTTCGATTCGCATGCGGTCGAAAATAGCCAGCATCTGACTGTCGAGTTCTTCTTCACGTAGCGAGCACAAATACGACACGATTTCGGAAACCGTTGTGCTTTCGGTATCGCATCAAACCGCTGCGCCATGGTATATCTTCCGCGTACTCCGCGTCTGAATGGTCATCCCGTCACGAAACAGTGTCGGCGTTCCTCAGTTCCGCGCGGAAAATGAACCGGATCTGGTGCTATCACCGTCGTAGAACGCATGAAACCTTACGGCAGCGCGGCGAAACCGGAACTCCAGCGTCGCATCGCCGCATATCTCGAATGGGACGCGATGAGTCCAGCGGACTTCGCCCAACTGTTGAGCGTCCACTTGTCTTCAGCCAAGCGCTGAAAACGTCGCGGCCAGCGGGACGAGTTGATGAAATTCACGGCGAATCGGCATTCCAGCCGTTGTCCAAAAACTGTCCGAAGAGCAACAGCACGGCTAGTGCGACGTGTTGATCGAAGGAGTACCGACGATTGCATGCGGCACCAAATTCTGGACTAGTCGGCAAATCGCGAACGCTTTGGCGTCACGCATCAGATCAACTACGTCCGTCGGCTGCTGCACGACCTGGGCTTCAAGTCGCAGCAACGCCAGCACCGCGTTACCGAGCGCGACGAAGAGGTAATCGCACATTGGCCTCGCAAAACCTGGCCGCGGATCAAAGTACGGCCACCGTCGAAAAGCTTGCTCGTGATCCTCGACGAAACTTGTCTTCCTAAGCGGTCCAGTATGCGTCGCAACGGCACGACCGTTTCAGCGTCATCAACGGCATAGCTGTATCGGCAGCATCGCGTGCGCTGGGCCTTTCGCGTCCATGACAACGACGCCGGCACCAAGGACGTGATGCACCGTCTCGACGCCCTGCAGCGACAACGCAAATTCCTCCCCGACGATATATTCTGCAATCCGGGGCGAGTAGCTGCCGTAGCCGCGCGTCGGGGTACCAGGTGACGAACGGCAAACTTCGTTGCCACCTGGCTCCATCGACGCGCAAGCCACGGTCTCACGCCTATTGAGATGGCCCGAGCTTTGCTACTGCGATTCGCGACGAGCGTTTAACGAAGCCGTGTACAGCTCGTCAATCTGCTTGAGGAATCGTTCGGGCGCCGCCGCGACCTTCTTTGTGCATGGCGGGCAACAGACGTACACGATTTGACCCTCAATGATCGTCCACTTGGCTTTCTTCGGGAGTTCCTTCTTCATGACGGGGCAGATCCGCTGCGCTTTCGCGAAATTGGCGTGGATCGTGGCCCAGTGATCTGGACTCACTTTTTCTTCCAAGCATCCCTTGCAACAAAGAAAGACGGTTTCCTCGCCAACCTTGGTCTTGATCGGCGCGCCATGTTCGCCCAGTTTCTCGCCAGAAACTGGGCAGATTTCTTGCACCGCGATGTGAATTTGATCGTGTTTGGCTTCCTCTTGGGGTGAGGGTTCTTTTGCCGAAGCGACCGCAAACAGATTGGCAGCGCCAATCGCCAGTGCGAAAACG
>Ga0187892_10007823_pt1 | contig 15002 bp, 16 predicted proteins | sample MA1701073metaG_FD_139345 | JGI IMG/M metagenome (GOLD analysis project Ga0187892, IMG submission 139345) | Bio-ooze microbial communities from a basaltic lava cave in the Kipuka Kanohina Cave System on the Island of Hawaii, USA - MA170107-3 metaG ... | reverse complement strand
GGCGCGCCGAAGGTGCGCGCGATGGAGATCATCGACGAGCTCGAGACCGTGCGGCGCGGGCCCTTCGGCGGCTGCGCCGGCTACCTCGACTACTCGGGCAACATGGACCTCGCGATCACGATCCGGACCATGCTCGTGAACCGCGGCGAGGTCTCGATCCAGGTCGGCGCGGGCATCGTGGCGGACTCCGACCCGCGGCTCGAGTACCTCGAGTGCGAGAACAAGGCGCGCGCGCTGATCCAGGCGATCGACCTCGCGCGCGAGGGTGTCGACTGATGCCGCGCCTGCTGATGATCGATAACTACGACTCCTTCACGTACAACCTCGTGCAGTACCTCGGCGAGCTCGGCGCCGAGGTCGAGGTGGTGCGCAACGACCAGGCGAAGCTCGAGGAGCTGCTGGCGAAGCGCCCGGACGGGCTCGTGATCTCCCCCGGGCCCGGCCGCCCCGCGGACGCGGGCCTCACCGTCCCCTCGATCCGCCCGTTCGCGGAGCAGGGCATCCCGGTGCTCGGCGTCTGTCTCGGGCACCAGGGCATCGGCGAGGCGTTCGGCGGCCGCGTGGTGGGCGCGCGCACGCTGATGCACGGCAAGACCTCGTGGATCCACCACGACGAACGCGGCCTGTTCGCCGGCCTGCCGAGGCCGTTCGAGGCCACGCGCTACCACAGCCTCGTGATCGAGCGCGAGAGCTGCCCGCGCGCGCTCGAGATCGCGGCGTGGACGGACGACGGCGAGATCATGGGCGTGCGCCATCGCGAGCTGCCCGTCGAGGGCGTGCAGTTCCACCCCGAGTCGATCCTGACGCGCGAGGGCAAGCGCCTGCTCGCGAACTTCCTCGCGCGCTCGGGTCCGCGGCGGAGGGCCGCGTGAGCCTCGAAGGCGCGATCGCCGCGGCCGCGCGCGGCGACGAGGTGCCTGCCGCGACGCTCGAGGCCGCGTTCGACGAGATCGCGCGGGGCGAGGCGAGCCCCGTGCGCATCGCCGCGCTGCTGGTGGCGCTCCGTACCAAGGGCGAGACGGTGGGCGAGATCGCGGCCGCGGCGCGCGCGCTGCGCCGCCACGCCGAGACGGCGCCGCTTCCCGACCCGCGCACCATCGACACCTGCGGCACGGGCGGCGACGGCAGCGGCACCTTCAACGTCTCCACCACGGCGGCGTTCGTGGTGGCCGGCGCGGGCGTGCCCGTGGCGAAGCACGGCAACCGCGCCGCGTCGAGCCGCGCCGGCTCCTTCGACGTGCTGGAAGCGCTCGGCGTGAACGCCGATGTCCCCGTGGCCGCCGCCGCGCGGCTGCTGCGCGAGGTGGGCATCGGCCCCTTCTTCGCGCGCCGCGCGCACCCGGCGATGCGCTTCGTCGCGCCCGTGCGCGCGGAGCTGCCGATCCGCACCGTGATGAACTGCCTCGGCCCGCTGCTGAATCCGGTCGGAGCGAAGCGGCAGCTCGTGGGCGTCTACGCCCGCTCGCTGGTCGAGCCCCTCGCGCACGTCCTCGCCGCGCTCGGCTCCGAGCGCGCGCTGGTGGTGCACGGCGCGGACGGCCTCGACGAGATCACCCTCACCGGGCCGACGTACGCGGCGCTGCTCGAGCGCGGGCAGGTGCGCACGCTCACGCTCGAGCCCGGCGCCGTCGGCCTGCCCACGGCCGCAGCGGCGGCGCTCGCGGGCGGCGACGCCGCCGAGAACGCGCGCATCACGCGCGCGGTGCTCGAGGGCGAGCCCGGGCCGCGCCAGGACATCGTGGTGCTGAACGCGGGCGCGGCGCTCTGGGTCGCGGAGGCCGCGCCCGATCTCGCAGGCGGGGTGGCGCTCGCGCGCCGCAGCATCGCCTCGGGCGCCGCCAAGGCGAAGCTCGCCGCGCTGGTCGAGGCGTCGCGCGCGCTGGCGGGCGGCGCATGACGATCCTCGCCGAGATCCTGGCGCACAAGCGCGTCGAGCTCGCCGAGGCGCAGCGCCGCGTCGCGCCCGAGGCGCTCGCGCGCCGGGCCGCCGCCGCGCGGCCCCCGCGCGGCTTTCGCCGCGCGCTGCTCGGCCCCGGCCCGCACGTGATCGCGGAGCTGAAGCGGCGCTCGCCCAGCAAGGGCGAGATCCGGCGCGACTTCGACCCCGTCGCGATCGCGCGCGCCTACGAGTCCGGCGGGGCCGCGGCGCTGTCCGTGCTGACGGACGAGCGCTTCTTCGGCGGCTCGCTCGCGGTGCTCGAAGCCGTGCGCGCCGCCACCGGCCTGCCGCTCCTGCGCAAGGACTTCGTGATCGACGCCTACCAGATCGACGAGGCGCGGGCGGCGGGCGCGGACGCCGTGCTGCTCATCGTGGCCGCGCTCGCGCCCCCGCTGCTCGAGCGCCTGCGCGCGCACGCCGCGGGCCTCGGCCTCGACGTGCTGGTCGAGGTGCACGACGAGGCCGAGCTCGACCTCGCGAAGGGCGTCGGCGCCGACCTGATCGGGATCAACAACCGCGACCTCCGGACCTTCGTCACCGACCTCGGGGTGACCGAGCGCCTCGCGAAGCGCGTGCCGCACGGGGCGCTGGTCGTCGCCGAGAGCGGCATCTTCGGGCCCGAGGACGTGGCGCGGCTCCGGAGGGCTGGCGCCTCCGCGTTCCTCGTCGGAGAATCCCTGATGCGCGAAGCCGACCCGGGGCTCGCGCTACGGAGGCTTCTGGGCACCCCGTGACGGTGCGCATCAAAATCTGCGGAATCGTCCATCCGGACGACGCGGCGGCTGCGGTCGACGCGGGGGCCGACCTGATCGGACTCAACTTCGTGCCCGGCTCGCCGCGCCGTCTCTCGCTGGACGCGGCGGAGCAGATCGCGAGCCGCGTGGCGGGGCAGGTCGAGCGCGTGGCCGTGTTCCAGAACGCGAGCTGGGACGAGATCGAGCGCGTGACCCGGCGCGTGGACCTCGAGCGCATCCAGCTCCACGGCGACGAGACCGAGCAGGACGTCGAGATGCTCGACTACCCGGTCATCAAGGCCGTGCGCGGCGCCGACCGCGAGGCCGCCGAAACCTACCCGGGCACGCTGCTGCTGCTCGACCACCCGACGCGCGGCGGCGGGCAGGGCCAGGCCTGGAACTGGTCGGACGCGTCGGCGCTGATCGCCGAGGGCGTCGACATCATCCTCGCGGGCGGCCTCACGCCCGACAACGTGGGCCAGGCGCTCGAGGAGCTGGGCGACCTGCTGCCCTGGGGCGTGGACGTGGCCACCGGCGTCGAGGGCGAGAGCTATCGCAAGGACCCGGCGCGCATCCTCGCGTTCGTCGCGGCCGTACGGAGCGCGGAGAAGGCGAAGTGAGCGGGACCCCGAGTGTGCGCGGGCGCTTCGGCGCCTACGGCGGCCGCTACGTGCCCGAGACGCTGATGGCGGCGCTCGACGAGCTCGAGGCGGCCGTCGGGAAGATCGTGCCGAGCGAGCCGTTCCAGCGCGAGCTGGCGGGGCTGCTCTCGGACTACGCCGGCCGGCCGACGCCGCTCTACCTCGCGCGGCGCATGAGCGAGGACCTCGGCGCGAAGATCTACCTGAAGCGCGAGGACCTCGCGCACACCGGCGCCCACAAGATCAACAACGTGCTCGGCCAGGTGCTCCTCGCGAAGCACATGGGCAAGCGGCGCGTGATCGCCGAGACCGGCGCCGGGCAGCATGGCGTCGCCACCGCCACGGCGTGCGCGCTGCTCGGCATCGCCTGCGAGGTGTTCATGGGCGAGGAGGACGTCGCGCGCCAGGCGCTCAACGTCTTCAAGATGGAGCTGCTCGGCGCACAGGTGCACCCCGTGACGTGCGGCTCGCGCACGCTCAAGGACGCCATCAACGAGGCGATGCGCGACTGGGTGACGAACGTGCGCACCACGTACTACTGCATCGGCTCGGTGATGGGCCCGCATCCGTACCCGACGCTGGTGCGCGACTTCCAGCGCGTGATCGGCGTCGAGGCGCGGCGGCAGGTCCTCGAGAAGGAAGGGCGGCTGCCCGACGTGCTGGTGGCCTGCGTGGGCGGCGGCTCGAATGCGATCGGCCTGTTCCACGCCTTCCTCGACGACGCGAGCGTGCGCCTGGTGGGCGTCGAGCCCGGCGGCGAGGGCCTGCACACCGGGCGGCACGGCGCGGCGCTCGGCACGGGCGTGGCCGGCATCTTCCACGGCCAGCGCACCGTGGTGCGCTCGGACGACGACGGGCAGATCTTCCCGGCGCACTCGATCTCCGCCGGGCTCGACTATCCGGGCGTCGGCCCCGAGCACGCCTTCCTGCGCGACAGCGGGCGCGCGCGCTACGTGAGCGCGACGGACGCGGAGGCGCTCGACGCCTTCCAGTACCTGTCGCGGCGCGAGGGGCTCATCCCCGCGCTCGAGTCGGCGCACGCGATCGCACACACGCGGACGCTCGCGCCCACGCTCGGGAAGGACGCGATCGTGATCGTGAGCCTGTCGGGCCGCGGCGACAAGGACGCGCCGCAGGTGCGCGAGCTGCTGCGCGGGAAGCCGGAGGCGTCCCACTGACGCGGATCTCCGAACGTTTCGCCCGGCTCCGCGAGCAGGGCGAGAAGGCCCTCGTGCCCTTCGTGACGGCAGGCGATCCCGACCTGGCCACCACCGCCGAGCTGGTGATCGCCATGGCCGAGGCCGGCGCCGACCTGATCGAGCTCGGCGTGCCGTTCTCGGATCCCATCGCGGACGGCCCCACCATCCAGCGCTCGAGCGAGCGCGCGCTCGCCGCCGGCACCACGCTGCGGCGCGTGCTCGCGCTCGTGAAGCAGCTCCGGCCGCAGGTCGCGGTGCCGCTCGTGCTGATGGGCTACGCGAACCCGTACTACGCGCTCGGCGCGGAGGGCTTCGCGCAGGAGGCCGCGGCGGCGGGCGTCGACGGCGTGATCTGCCCCGATCTCCCGCCCGAGGAGGGAGCCGATCTCTACGGCGCGCTCGAGAAGGCCGGCATCGACGGCGTGCTCCTCGGCGCGCCGACCACGACGCCGGCGCGGCTCGCGCTCCTGGTCGAGCGCACGCGCGGCTTCCTCTACTGCGTCTCGCTCACCGGCGTGACCGGCGCGCGGGCGAGCATCGCGCAGGGCGTCGAGGCGAACGTGCGCGCGGCGAAGGCGCTCCGGGACGTCCCCGTGTGCGTGGGCTTCGGCGTCTCGACGCCCGAGCACGCGGCCGAGATCGGCCGCTACGCCGACGGTGTCGTGGTGGGCGGCGCGATGGTGGACCGCATCGAGCGCGCGCCGAACCGCGACGCCGCCGTCGCCGCGGTGGCGCGTTTCGTGGCCGAGCTCAAGGCGCCGCTGCGGGGACGTTCTTTGAGTAGTTGACTCGTTTGCGAGAAGACGCGGTGTACGGGCGCAGGAACGAGTCAACTAGTCAAAGAACGTCCCTGCTCACTGCTCACGAGCTCAAGGCGCCGCTGCGCGCGCAGCGGCGCTAGCGGGAAGCCCCGGCGGGCAGCGCGGTGAGCGCCTCGGCAAGCCGCCGCGCGGCGTGACCGACGAACGCCTGCTTGCGCTGGATCAGCACGACGTCGACCGACGTGCGCAGCGCCGGGACGTCGAGCACCCGCAGCGAGCCGCGCGCGATCTCCTCGTCGACGCTGCTCATCGGCACGAGCGCGAGCCCGAAGCCCGCCTGGACCAGGCGCTTCTGCGCCGTCAGGCTGTCGACCCGGACGATCTCGGCGGCCTCGAGGTCCGCGGCTAGAAGGACCCGGGCCAGCGCCTGGCCGAACGCGTCGACCCCGGCGCCGCGCCGGAAGGGGAACGCCACCCAGGCCTCGTCTCGCAGCCGTGCTGGAGCGATTCGGCGCGCCTTCGCGAGCGGATGCGCGGGCGGCGCCACCACGACGAGCCGCTCGCGAGCGACGAGGTCCGGGGAGGGATCGAGGCCGTAGCGCAGTCCGAGCGTGGCCTCGCCGCGGCGCACGAGCTGGCTGACCTCCGCGCTGGTGCCGGTACGCAGCAGGATGCGGACGCCGCGATGAGCCTCGCGATAGCGCCCGAGCTGTGCGGCGACTCCGGTGCTGGCCAGGGTCCCCACGATGGCGACCGTCAGCGATCCGACCGCGCCGTGCGCCAGCTCTCGGACGGCGGCGGCGCCGTCGCGGAGGCTCGCGAGCGCGGCGCGCGCGTGCGGCAGGAAGGCCTCGCCGGCGTCGGTGAGCCGCACGCCGCGCCGCCCACGCTCGAAGAGAGGTTGGCCGAGGTGCTGCTCGAGCAGCTCGATGCGGCGGCTCAACGCCGGCTGCGAGAGGTGCAGGGCGGACGCCGCGCGCGTGAAGCCGGCGGTGTCCACGACGGCGATGAACGCCTCGACGTTGGCGAAGTTCATCGGATCAGTATTGCGGATGATCGGTCTCAAGAGAATGCATTGGACGGATGGAGTGCGTCGGCCGAGAATCCGGATGTGCTGCAGATCGCCGCGACGCCCGAGCCGCCGTACTACGCCGTCATCGCTCCTGCCGTCCTCTCCGGGGACGTGACTGGCTACCCGGAGCTGGCCGTCCGCCTCATGGAAACGGCGCACGAGATCGACGGCTTCCTCGGCATCGAGTCCTGCTTCCAGGGCCGCTTCACGCTCGCGGTCTCGTACTGGCGCTCGCTGGAAGCGATCGACGCGTGGCGGGAGCACGCGCGGCACCAGCTCGCCAAGAACCTCGGGAAGACGCGCTGGTTCGAGGCGTACTTCACGCGCATCGCCCGCGTCGAGCGCGACTACTAGCTCGTCAGCTTGGCGTAGAGCTCGCGCACCTGGCGCTCGGTGTCGGCGAGGCTGCCCGAGTTGTCGATCACGTGATCGGCGAGCCCGCGCTTCTCCTCGATCGGGAGCTGCGACCGCACGCGCTCCGCGGCGTGCTCGGGCGTGGCGCCGTCGCGGGCGACCTGGCGCTCGATCTGCTGCGTCTCGCGGGCGTAGACCACGATCACCTCGGACACGAGATCCGACGCGGTGCGCGCGCGGCCGGGGTCGGCGGCGCGCTGCGAGCGCCCCTCGAGCAGCAGCGGGATGTCGAGCACCACGAGCGCGGCGCCCGCCTGCCGCGCGGCCTCGAGCCGCCGCACCATCTCGGCGCCCACCGCGGGGTGCACGAGCTCGCCGAGCCGCTTCCGCGCCGCCGGATCCTTGAACACGAGCTGGCCGAGCCGCTCGCGGTCGAGCGCGCCGTCCGGGCCCACCAGCTCGGACCCGAACGCCTCGGCGATGCGCGCGACCAGCGGGGTACCCGGCGCCTGGAGCTCGTGGACGATGGCGTCGGCGTCGATCACCACCGCGCCGAGGGCCGCGAGCCCGCGCGCCACCGTGCTCTTCCCGGTGCCGATGCCCCCCGTGAGACCCACCACGCGCGTCACGCGCCGAGCATCGCACAGGAGCCGGAAAACGCTGGAACGGCAGGGGGTTCCGGCCGCGCCGCGGCCCGTCCCGGGGCGGAAAGCGGGCGTTCCGGTAACTCCGCGGAATGGCGATGGATTCCGGCACGGCCCCGTTTGACCCCGCTACCCCCGTCCGATACCCTGCGCGTGTTTTTTCGAGGGGTTAGGCGAACTTTCGCGGTTCACGCGCCGTCCCCCGGCGTCCGACCCTGTATCCCGATCGATCCGGCGTCCCGCAAAGGTTGCGACGACGTCTACGAGGATGGATGAACGACCCGGGCGCCACCAAGCCTGCGTGGGCGGACGAGCCGGCCGGCGAGGCCGCCGCGCTCGTGCGCCTGCGCGAGCAGATCGACGCGATCGATCGGGCGATCCTCGCCGAGCTGAACCGGCGCGCGGCGCTGGTGGAGCAGGTGGGGCGGCTCAAGGCCGGCCGGCGCGACCTCGTGTTCCGCGCGGCCCGCGAGCGCGACCTGGTCGAGGCGCTGCTGCGCGAGAACGCGGGGCCGTTCCCGAGCGCGGCGCTGCCGGCCGTCTACCGCGAGATCCTCTCCGCGATGCGCTCGCTCGAGGCGCGGCTCCGCGTGGCGTACCTCGGGCCGCCGGGCACCTCGTCGCACGTCGCGGCGCGCGAGGCCTTCGGCGCGCAGGTCGAGCTGGTGCCGGTCAGCACGCTCGCCGACGTGATCGGCGCCGTCGAGCGCGGGCAGGCGGACCACGCCCTGCTGCCGATCGAGAACACGAGCGAGGGCGTGGTGACGCAAGCCCTCGACGCGCTGCTCGAGTGCGAGGTGCCGCTCGCGGGCGAGCGCTGGCTCCGGATCTCCTACCAGCTGATCTCGCGGAGCGGGCGGCGGGAGGACGTGCGCCGCGTGGCCTCGCATCCGCAGGCGCTCGCGCAGTGCCGCGGCTGGCTCGACCGCAACCTCGGGGGCGTCGAGCGCCTCGAGACGTCGAGCACGGCGACGGCCGCCGAGCTCGCGGCGCGGGAGCCGGAGGTCGCGGCGATCGTGAATCCGTTCCTGGCGGAGGAGAGCGGGCTCGCCTCCGTCGCGAGCGCCATCGAGGACCGCCGCGACAACACCACGCGCTTCCTCGTGCTCGGCGGCGCCGCGCCGCCGCCTTCGGGCAACGACCTCACCATGCTGGCGTACACCGTGCGCAAGGCCGAGTCGGGCGCGCTGCACCGGCTGCTGGAGCCGTTCTCGCGGCACGGCGTGAACCTGACGAGCATCCAGGCCCGCCCGCTCAAGGGCGCGCCCTGGGAGTACGTGTTCTTCCTCGACCTCGAGGGGCACCGCAGCGAGGCGCGCGTGCGCGAGGCCGTCGAAGACGCCGGCCGCGTCGCGAACTCGTTCCGCGTGCTCGGCTCCTTCCCGCGCGCGCGCGAGGCGCGGAGCGAGGGGAGCGCCCGATGACCCTGCCGGTCAAGCCCTGGGTGCAGAAGCTCGACCCCTACGTGCCGGGCAAGCCGCTCGAGGAGCTCGAGCGCGAGCTCGGCATCCAGAACGTCGTGAAGCTCGCCTCGAACGAGAACCCGCTCGGGCCGTCGCCGCGCGCGATCGAAGCCATCTGGAGCGCCGCCGAGGGCGTCCACCGCTATCCGGACGGCGCCAGCTTCCGGCTGCGGCAGGCGCTCGCGACGCGGCTCTCGGTCGGGGCCGAGCAGCTCGTGTTCGGCACCGGCTCCAGCGAGATGCTCGAGCTGCTGGCGAAGTGCTTCCTCGGCCCGAGCGACGAGGTGGTCTACGCGTGGCCCTCCTTCGCGATGTACCCGGTGGTCACCCAGGGCATGGGCGCGACCTCGGTGCGCGTGCCGCTCGACGCGGAGCTCGTGCACGACCTCCGCGCGATGCGCGAGGCGGTCACGTCGCGCACCCGGCTCGTGATCGTGTGCAACCCGAACAACCCCACCGGCACGAGCGTCGGCGCGGCCGACTTCGACCGCTTCGTGGCGTCGCTGCCGGACAACGTGGTGCTCGCCATCGACGAGGCCTACGGCGAGTACGCGCGCCGGCCCGACTTCCCCGACGGCCTCGCGTGGGTGCGCCGGCGCGCCGGCACCTGCGTGCTGCGCACCTTCTCGAAGATCTACGGCCTCGCCGGGCTGCGCGTCGGCTACGCCGTCGCAGACCGCGAGCTGGCCGGCTACCTGCAGCGCGCGCGCCACCCGTTCAACGTGAACCTCGTCGCCGAGGCCGGGGCGCTGGCCGCGCTCGACGACCACGAGCACGTGGAGCGCTCGCGCAGCACGAACGCGGCGGGCTTCGAGCTGCTGACGCGCGAGCTCGCGCGGCTCGGGCTGCGGAGCTGGCCGACCGACGCGAACTTCCTGCTCGCGGAGGCGCCTGCCGGAATCTACGAGCGCCTGCTGCGCGAGGGAGTGATCGTGCGCCCGCTCGCCGGCTTCGGCCTGCCGAACCACATCCGCATCACGATCGGCACGGCCGAGGAGAACGAGCGGCTGGTGAAGGCGCTCGAGCGCCTGCTCGGAGCGCGCTCGTGAGCGCGCGGCCCGAGCGCTTCGAGCGCATCGCCGTCGTCGGCATGGGCCTGCTCGGCGGCTCGGTGGCGAGCGCGGCGCGCTCGCGCGGCCTCGCGCGCCCCGTGGTGGGGGTGTCGCGCGGCCGCGACACGGCCGCCGCCGCGCAGGCGGCGGGCCTGGTGGACGAGGGCACGGCGGAGCTCGCCGCCGGCGTTGCAGGCGCCGACCTCGTCGTGCTGTGCACCCCCGTGTTCGCGATGGCCGAGACCCTCGGGCGCGCCGCGAAGCACCTCGCGCCGGGCGCGATCGTCACCGACGTCGGCAGCGTGAAGGGTCGTCTCGTCGAGACGCTGCCCGGGCTGCTGCCGCCGGGCGTCCACTACGTCGGCGCGCATCCGATGGCCGGCAGCCACGAGACGGGGCTGCGCCACGCGCGGGCCGACCTGTTCGAAGGCGCGGCGTGCGTGCTGACGCCGACCGCGACGACGGCGCCCGCGGCGCTCGCGCGCGTGCGGGCGTTCTGGGCCGCGCTCGGCGCCCGGCTGTTCGAGCGCGATCCCGCGCAGCACGACGCCGAGGTCGCCTGGGTGAGCCACCTGCCGCACGCGGTCGCCTTCGCCTACGCGGCGAGCCTCGCCGGCGCGCCGCCCGCGGCGTTCGCGCTCAAGGGCGCCGGCTTCCGCGACTTCACGCGCATCGCGGCCAGCGATCCCGAGCTGTGGGCCGACATCCTCGCCACGAACGCGAAGGCGCTCGCGGGCCCGCTCGCGGCCGCCGCCGGCGCGCTCGCCGCGCTCGCGCGCGCGATCGAGGCGGGCGACGTCGAGGCCGTGCACCGCACCCTGGCGGCGGCGAGCGAGTCGCTCGCGGCCGCGAATGGAGATGCCCGATCCGGGGGCCGAGCCGGAAATCAAGTCGCCCGCGAGGCGACACCCGAGGAGTGATCGTTTTTTCATGACGCAACAGACCCAATCGACCGGCGAGAGCTTCGCCGACCTGTTCGAGCGCGAATCGCCGCGCATCAAGGAGGGCGAGGTCGTCCGCGGCCGCGTCCTCTCCGTGGACGCCGACCACGTGCACGTGGACATCGGCTTCAAGTCCGAAGGCCTCGTGGACAGCTGGGAGTTCATGGACGAGCAGGGCACCGTGCTCGTCAAGACGGGCGACATGGTCGACGTCCTGGTCGAGGAGACCGAGGACGAAGACGGCCGCATCGTGCTGTCCAAGGAGAAGGCCGACCGTCTCAAGATCTGGGACGACATCAGCAAGGCCTACGAGGCCGACCAGGCCGTCGAAGGCCGCGTGCTGTCGCGGGTGAAGGGCGGCCTGGCCGTGGACATCGGCGTGAAGGCCTTCCTGCCCGGCTCGCAGGTGGACCTGCGGCCCGTGCGGAACCTCGAGGGCCTGATCGGCGAGCGGCTCCAGTTCAAGATCATCAAGTTCAACAAGCGCCGCGGGAACATCGTGCTCTCGCGCCGCGCGCTCCTCGAGAAGGAGCGCGAGCGCATGCGCGCGACCACGCTCCAGAGCCTCGAAGAGGGGCAGATCGTGGACGGCGTGATCAAGAACATCACCGACTACGGCGCGTTCGTGGACCTCGGCGGGCTCGACGGCCTGCTGCACGTCACCGACATGTCGTGGGGCCGGGTGAACCATCCGAGCGAGCTGTTCCGCATCGGCGACGAGATCAAGGTGAAGGTGCTGCGCTTCGACGCGGGCACCGAGCGCGTCTCGCTGGGCCTGAAGCAGATCCAGCCCGACCCGTGGCGCGACGCGGCCATGCGGCACCCGATCGGCCGGCGCGTGCGCGGCAAGGTGGTGTCGCTCACGGACTACGGCGCCTTCGTGGAGCTGGAGCCCGGCATCGAGGGCCTCGTCCACATCTCCGAGATGTCGTGGACGAAGCGCGTGAAGCACCCCTCGAAGCTCGTGAACCTCGGCGACCTCGTGGACGCCGTGGTGCTCGACGTGGACGAGGGCAACCGCAAGATCTCGCTCGGCATGAAGCAGATCGAGCCGAACCCGTGGTCGCTGATCGAGGAGAAGTACCCGATCGGCACGCACGTCTCCGGCGAGGTCAAGAGCATCACGAACTTCGGCGTCTTCATCGGTCTCGAGGAAGGCATCGACGGGCTGGTGCACGTGTCGGACATCTCGTGGACGGAGCAGATCAAGCACCCGAGCGAGAAGTACAAGAAGGGCGACGTGCTCCAGGCGATCGTGCTCAAGATCGACCAGGAGAACGAGAAGTTCTCGCTCGGCATCAAGCAGCTCACGCCGAACCCGTGGGAAGGGATCCAGCGGCGCTATCCGCTCGGCACCTCCATCACGGGCGAGGTCACGAACGTCACCGACTTCGGCGCCTTCGTGAAGCTCGAGGAAGGCATCGAGGGGCTGATCTACAGCTCCGAGCTGTCGGGGGAGCCGGTCGGCAAGCCGGCCGACGTGGTCAAGCCGGGCGACTCCGTGACGGCCCTCGTCACCCGGATCGATCCCGACGACCAGAAGATCTCGCTCTCGATCAAGGCCCTCACGGACCGCGAGCAGCGCGAGACCCTGAAGCGGCTGGCCGCGCAGCAGGCCAGCACGCAGAAGAGCACCTTCGGCGACCTGCTGAAGGAGAAGCTGGCGAAGAAGGAAACGGGCGAATGAGCGGGGCGGGCGCGGCCTGACGCCGCGCCCGCCCGTTCCTCGGGAGCAGCGATGACGAAGAGCGGCTTGATCGAGAAGGTGGCGGAGCTGACACCCCACGTCTCGAAGAAGGACACGGAGATCGTGGTGAACACGATCTTCGACGCCATGACCGAAGCGCTGAAGCAGGGCGAGCGCATCGAGATTCGCGGCTTCGGGAGCTTCCAGGTGAAGGTGCGCGAGGCGCGCGAGGGCCGGAACCCGAAGACGGGCGAGGAGGTTCAGATCCCCGCCAAACGCACGCCCTTCTTCAAGGTGGGCAAGGAGCTCAAGGAGATGGTGGACGCCTCGCACGGGCCGCTCCCGCCCGACGACGAGGACGACGGGGACTAGCGCCGTCGATCTTCCGCGGAGGCTCGCATGCGCATGCTGCGTCGTGTCCTGGTGGTGGCCGTCTTCGTGGCGCTGTTCTACGGCGCGTGGCGCTTCGTGAACGGCAACGGCACGCCGACGAGCGTCGATCTCGTCTTCTTCCAGCTCCCGCAGGTTCCGCTCTGGTCCGCACTGCTGAGCGCCTTCGGCCTCGGCGCGCTCTGCGCGGGCGCGTCGCTGGTCTACGAGCTCGCCAAGAAGTCCTTCGCGGCGCGCCGCTACCGCAAGGAGCTCGCGGGCCTCGAGTCCGAGATCCATCAGCTGCGGAACCTGCCGCTCGCTGCGCCCGACGCGAGCGGCGGTCCGGCGCCCCCGGGCCACGCCGCGGCAGGACCGCGGGGCTGAGGGGATGCGCTTCCGGCGGGGGGGACCGGGGCGGAGCACGAAGGTCGACGTCGCGCGCGTCGAGCAGGCGTTCCGCCTCGCGCTCGGCGCGGTGCTCGACGACGAGCCCGATCGCGCCGAGGCGGCGCTGGCCGCCGTCGTGCAGGACGACTCGACGCAGATCGAGGTCTACCTGGCGCTCGGCCAGCTCTACCGGCGCCGCGGCGAGATCGGCCGCGCGATCCGCATCCACCAGAACCTGCTGCTGCGCAGCGACCTCGGCGCCGAGCACCGCGAGCGAGCGCTGCGCGGGCTCGCCCGCGACTTCCGGAAGGGCGGCTTCTTGACGCGCGCGATCTCGGCGTTCGAGGAGCTGCGCGACCGCCGGCCGAAGGACCCCGAGGCGCTCGCGGCGCTGGCGCGCCTGCGCGCCGACGTGCGCGACTTCGACGCCGCCTTCGACGCGCAGCGCCGGCTCGCGCGCGCCACCCGCGAGGACGGCAGCGCGCTCGAGGCGCGGCTCTGGTACGAGAAGAGCGAGGCGCTCTCGGCCGAGGGCAAGAACGACGCCGCGCGGCGCGCGCTCGGGAAGGCCCTGCGCTGCGATCCGCGCCACGCGAGCGCGTGGGTGCGGCTCGGCGAGCTCGAGGCGGAGCGCGGCAAGCCGAAGAAGGCGCTCGCGGCGTGGCGAAAGGCGCTGGCGGCGGACCGGCGCAGCGCGGCGCGCGTCTACCCGCGGCTCGAGCTCGCGTGGGCGGCGCTCGGCCAGGCGCGCGGCTTCGAGGCGGAGCTGCGCGCGGAGCTGGCGCGACGCCCCGAGGACGCGGAGGCGCGCCTCGCGTTGGCGCGCACGCTCGCGGCGCGCGGCGAGGGCGAGGCCGCGCTCGCCGAGCTCGACGCGCTGTTCGAGCGCGAGCCCGAGCGGCTCGACGCGCACGCGGCGCGCGCCCGCATCCTGCTGGGCTCCGGCCGCGACGCGGAAGCCGCCAAGGCGCTGGCCGAGCTGCTCGACGTGCTCGATCGTCAGGGCGCGCTGGTGGCGCGCGAGGAGCTCACGTGAGCTCCGCGCGCGAGACGCCGCTGATGCGCCAGTACCTGGCCGTGAAGGCGCAGGTGCCCGACGCACTGCTCTTCTTCCGCATGGGCGACTTCTACGAGCTGTTCCTCGAGGACGCGGAGCTCGCGGCGCCGCTGCTCGACATCGCGCTCACCTCGCGCGACAAGGGCAAGCCCGACGCAGTGCCGATGTGCGGCGTCCCGGTGCACAGCGTCGACGGCTACGTGAAGAAGCTGGTCGAGCTCGGGCATCGCGTGGCGATCTGCGAGCAGGTCGAGGACGCGCGGGCGGCGGGCGGGCGGCGGCTCGTGCGCCGCGAGGTCGTCGAGGTGGTCACGCCGGGGCTCGCGGGCGACCCCGACGGCCTCGACGCGGCGAGCGAGGTGGCGCTGGTCGCGCTCGCGCTCGGGCCGGGCGAGGTGGGCCTCGCCGCGCTCGACGCCACCACCGGCAGCTTCCGCGCCACGCGCGTCGCGCGCAGCGGGGCGGGGCTGCCGCGCGCGCTGCTCGACGAGCTCGAGCGCATCGCGCCGCGCGAGCTGCTGCACGCGGAGGGCGACGACGAGGCGGAGCTCGAGGCGGTGCGAGCCCGGCTGCCGGCGCTCTCGATCGTGCGTGCGCCCGCGGCCAGCTTCGAGCCCGCCCGCGCTCCCGCGCGGCCCGACGGCTTCGATCCGGCCGGCGGCGGGGCGGAGCTGCGCGCGGCCGCGGCGGTGCTGGCCT
>Ga0187892_10007822_pt1 | contig 15003 bp, 14 predicted proteins | sample MA1701073metaG_FD_139345 | JGI IMG/M metagenome (GOLD analysis project Ga0187892, IMG submission 139345) | Bio-ooze microbial communities from a basaltic lava cave in the Kipuka Kanohina Cave System on the Island of Hawaii, USA - MA170107-3 metaG ... | reverse complement strand
CTTCGGAGTCGCTCCGGCAATTGCAGCCGCTCGCGTCAACATTGCGTCGATTCTCCGCTTTGACGCACGGGCAGGAACCGAAGGCCGCGGTAGGGGCGCCGTTCGAGAGGTGCTCGTCGGCCTGCAGCTAGCGTTGGCCCTTATGGTGCTCGCCGGAGCAGGGCTGCTGATTCGAAGCGTCGTGAGGCTCCAGCACCTCGCCCTGGGGTTCTCGACGGAGCACCTTTCGATTATCCAACTCTCACTGCCGGTAAGCGCACTGGCGAATCAACAGGCGTTCCTTCGTTCGCAGGGTGAAGTCGCAGCGAGGTTCGGGACAGTTCCGGGCGTTGTCAAAGCGACTCCGATTCTCAACCCTCCCTTCGCTGGCGATGGTTGGAATACCGAGCTAGTCGTAGAGGGGCAGCCTGAACTGAAGGGCGAAGCCACCGTCACAACCGAGGCGATCGGGGCTGACTACTTCCAGGCGTTCGAGATCCCGCTCCGCCTGGGCCGCGGCTTCACTGCGACTGATCGCGAAGAAGCTGCCAAAGTGGTCGTTGTAAGCGAGTCGGCGGCCCGTCGACTGTGGCCCGGTCAAGATCCGCTTGGAAAGCGTGTTCGATTCCCCGGGGATACGGGCGTAATGAGCTGGCGGACGGTCGTCGGCGTTTCTGGTGATACGCGGTACCGAAAACTTCGGGAGATTACGCCGACGGTGTACTTCCCGTACCAGCAATTCGGTGCGCAGGGATACTTTTTGGTACAAACAGTCGGAGATCTATCTGCCCTATTGCCTGCGATGCGCCGCATCGTAAAGGAGGTCAATCCCGACGCGTTTCTTTGGAAGGCGGATGGCGTGGATCAGCTTCTGGCAACTCCGCTGGCGCAGCCGCGATTAAACGCGCTGTTACTTTCGGCCTTTGCGGCGTGTGCGCTGCTATTGGCGGCAATCGGTCTGTATGGCACGATGGCGACTTCGGTGCGCCAGCAGACTCGAGAACTTGGGGTCCGCCTCGTACTCGGCGCCACGCCCGCGAAGGTCCGACAATTGGTCTTCGGCCGGGCGCTTGTTGTTGCCGGCGGCGGCGGACTGGTTGGGCTCGTCGGAGCGCTGGTCGCGGGGCGCGTGATGCAGGCGCTTCTCTTCGAGGTAAGCCCGATTGATCCATTGACTCTCGCCGGCGCGTGCGGGCTCCTCGTGGGCGTCGCGGTAGTCGCAGCCCTGGTTCCGGCGCGCCGGGCAACGCGGATTGATCCGGCGCAGGTGCTTAGATCGGATTAACCAGCCGATCAAAGCTCTCCATGGTGTCGATTTGGTGTCGGTTCAGTTGGACAAGTTGGTATTTCCAGGGCTTCAACCTAGGCAGGTTGCTCGGTCCATGTCATGGTGGGACAGCAAGTTGGTGTTCTTCGCCTGCTTTGCCTCGATCCTGATAAGCGTGAGGTCGGTAGTTCAACTCTACCCAGGCCCATTGTGGTAAAGCGTTAGGCCGTCTCGACTTCGATCGAGGCGGCCTTTTCATGACCTCGTCCAATGGCGCGGTTCGGTGTGAATTCAGATCGTTCGCTGACGGTATGGACTGGGAACACCTCGAGCTCCCAACAATGCTCCTGCATTCGGACGCCAAAGATCGGCATCGTCAATCCGCCCGGAGCGCCCGTATCGGATCCAGGTTCGCAGCCCGGCGCGCCGGAAGCCAGCTAGCGGCAATCGCCACTAACGTCAACACGATGGCAACACCGCCGTACGTGATTGGGTCGAGCGGCCGGACGCCGTGGAGAATCCCGGTCATGGCTCGCGTGAGCCCGGCCGCGGCAACCAGGCCTATCCCGATGCCGATCGCAGCCACCACGGTCGCCTCCCCGATCACCATGCGCCGAACTCGGGCCGGGTCGGCGCCCAGCGCGATCCTTAGCCCGATCTCCTGGGTCCGCTCGGTCACGATGAACGACACCACCCCGTAGATTCCCACCAGGCCGAGGAGGAGCGCGACCGCGGCGGCAATGCTCAACATGAACATGGCGAACGCGGAGCGCGCCATCGACCGGTCGAGGATCGCCCCGAGATCGCTCTGGTTGGCGAGGGGAAGGTTGGGGTTCACGTCCCAAACCGCCCGCTCCACCTCGCGCATCAGCGCCGCCGGAGGACGGCTGGTCCGCACGGCGATCTCGATGCTCCGCAGCACCCAGGGAGAAATCTGGTAGAAACGCTCCATCTCGAACGGCCAATAGACCGTCGTCGGCGGAGGTTGATCGACCCCGTCGTAGCGGATGTCGCCGAGGACCCCGACGACCTCGAACCAATCGGGTCCCTCGTTGGCGCGCATCGGGGTGTTGTCGGCCAGCCGCCTCCCAACCGCCGCCTGCGGCTCGCCCCACTTCTCGCGAGCCAGATTCTCGCTCACCAGCACCGCCTTGGTCCGCGAATGGATGTCCGCCCACGTTAGGCTGCGGCCGGCCACCAGCCGAGCCTGGAGCGCCTCGGGGAAGCCCGGATACGAAAAGACGTAGCGCTGAACCTTGGGAACCAGGTCGGGAGTGATCGGCTCGCCTTCGACCAGGATCGGTGATCTGTTCCCGTAATCCGGCGGGAGTGGGAGATTGTCCGCGCCCCCGACCGCCTGCACACCCGGGAGCGCAGCAAGGCGCTCGAAGATCGTCGCGTACGTCGAGCGGAGCCGCTCGGCTTCCGGGACGTCGGCCTTCGGCAGAAAGAGCCGGAAGGTGAGCACCTGGTCCGGTTTCTCGAAGCCGGGATCCACGGCGCGGAGCGCCTGCAGGGTCCGGATCATGAGGCCCGAGCCGATCAGGAGAATCAGGGCCAGCGCCACCTGGACCACGACCAGTGCATTGCGCACCCGGTGTCGTTCCCGTCCGGTCCCGACGCTTCGTCCCCCCTCCTTGAGCGCGGGATGAAGATCGAGTCGGCCGTAGCGGAGCGCGGGATAGAGCCCGAACAGGATGCCGGTCAGGAGCGAAGCTCCCGCGGTAAACGCCAGCACCCGCCAGTCGACCGCAATCTCGTGCACTCGAGGGAGCTGCGAGGGGCCGAGCACCTGCAGGAGCTGGAGCCCTCCGAAGGCGAGCCCCAGGCCGATGGCGCCCGCGAAGGCCCCGAGGAGGAGGCTCTCGCCGAGAAGCCCGCCGATCACGTCCGCCCGGCTGGCGCCTAACGCGGTCCGCACCGCGACCTCCCGCTGCCGCCCCTCGGCCTGGACCAGAAAGAGGTTGGCGACGTTGGCGCAGGCCAGGAGAAGGATCAGGCCGACCGAGCCCATGAGCACCCACAGCACGGCACCGACGTTGCCGACCACGTCCTCCTTGAGCGGACGGATCACCGGCGCGACCCGAGCATCGATCAGCTGCTTCTGGGTCAGGCCGTAGCTCGAGTAGCGGTCCACCGCGACCGGGAGGAGCCGGGCGAGGTCCGCAGTGGCGGCCTCGATGGTGACGCCGGGCTTGAGCCTTCCGAGCCCCTTGAAGCTGAAGTTGATCGTCCGCGCCAGGGCGGGATCGATTCGAAAGGTGGTGTAGAGCTCGCCGGAGATGCTGGCGATCGCGAATCTTGGGGGAAGAATGCCGATGATCTCGTGCGGCGTCCCACCCAGGGTGAGCGTCTGCCCCAACGCGCTCGGGCTCTTTCCGAAACGGCGCTCCCAGAAGGCGTGCGACAACATTACCGTGGGCGGCGCGCCCATTTGGTCATCCGCGGCGGTGAACAGGCGTCCCAGCACCGGGCGAACGCCCAGGAGCGGGAGGGTCCCGTCGGTCACCAGCACGCCTGAGATCTGCTCCGGCCGGGACGCGCCGGTCAACGTGTACTCGGTGTCGTCGAACAGCCCAATGTCGACGAAGCTCCGATTCTCGGCCCGGTCGGCGAGGTAGACGGCGTCGGCCTGCTCCATGATCGGGAGGTTGAGCCCCGGAGCGGTGTGCCGCAGGCTGACCAGAGACTCGGCGTTCTCGTATGGGAGCGGCTTTATCAGCACCGCATCGACGACCGCGAAGATGGCCGCGTTCGCGCCGATGCCGAGCGCCAACGTGCCCGCGGCGATGGAGGTGAAGAGCGGGGCTCGGACCAGCTTGCGGAACGCGAGTCGCGCAGGGCGTACGATCTCGAGCATTTCTGGTCGCAGATGAGCTGAGGGTTCGCCTGTAGTACGGGAGCCGGTGGCGGTGGGTTTCCAATTGGAAGGAGCGTCCCCAACGGGGCTCAAAACGGAGGATCTCCCAGGCGCGCGTACCACCACGCGCCGCCTTCTCTGCCGTGGGACAGCCCGGTTTCCTCCCGGTGCTACCGGTTCATTGTTTGGTGTCGATTTGGTGTCGATTCAGGCGATCAGTTTGGCCTTCGATAACATTCCAACCCGGGCCGGTCGCGCGAACCATCCTGTTGTGGGAAGGCAAGTTGACGGTATTCGCCTGATGCGACGCGATCCTGATGAGCGTGAGGTCGGCAGTTCACTCTACCCAGGCCATTCTTTCAACTCGTTGCCCCGTTTTGGCGTGACCGAGGCAAGCTGGCGTGACGCGACGTCCAAGGTGCCGCACTTCGTGATCTCGGAAACGCCACGCTTCGTGGGGCGCGCCGTGGTGGCGCTGGCGGACGATCCGGATCGGGCCCGCTGGAACGGGCAATCGCTGTCGAGCGGTGGGCTCGCAAAGATCTATGGCTTTACCGACCTGGATGGGTCGCGTCCCGACGCCTGGCGCTATCTGGTCGAAGTCCAGGAAGCCGGCAAACCAGCCGACCCAACGGGATACCGTTAGGCAGGAGTATCCGCTCGCCGCGCGACGGCGATTCGTGTGGCGGTGTCGCAGCCGTTCAGTAGCCCGGGCGCGGGGGTCATCGACGCCGATCGCAATGAAACCGGTGCCGAACCGTATTCCGTGTACGATTTGACGCCGGACCGGGTCGCGGTCGACATCAAGTGACTTACCGCCGCTTTTTTCTGTGGCGCGCCGCGAAATCCTTGAGCGATCGGGCGGGGTCTCCCCGGCCGGATTCCAGTGTCTCGATCGCCTGCAGTAGCGGCACTCGAAGTTCATCGGGTATGTGCGGGCAGTCAGCGGCGCTCGACCCGCAGCGTTTGATGTCGAATGCCCCTTCCGAGGCCTGCATGACGAGCTCGGGGATTTGCTCGAGGTCCCCGCCCGAACGCTTGAGAATCTCGGCCTGAATGTCTTGGGTGAAACCGCCGATCTGATTGTACGCGGCCACCATCTCATCCGGGTCGCGGAACGTCTTCGCGATGCTCGCCATCGCTCCAACTCCGGCGCTCCCCTTGCCGGTGCCGAGCTCTTCCCGAAGCTCTGGCGGCAGGCGCAGGAGGTCGAGATACCGCTGGATCGTAGCGATTCCCACGCCGGTGGCCTGGGAGACCTGACGCAGGTTGCCTTTATAGTGTTCTCGGAGCGCTCGGTATGCCACGGCCTTGTCCAGTGGATGCATGTCGGCCCGCTGAACGTTCTCGATGAGTGAGAGGGCCACCGCGCCGGTCTCGCTGACTTGCTTCTTGAGGATCGCGGGGATGCTGGTCATCCCGAGCAGCTTGCACGCGAGATACCGCCTCTGCCCCGCGACGATTTCGTAGGCTCCATCCTCGGTTGGGCGGACGGTCAGCGGATTCAGAAGCCCGTGCTCCCGGATCGACTGAGCAAGACCCGAGATGCTGGAGTCTTCCTGGCCGGCTTCCGTATCCTTCCGGGTGTTGGCCGCACCCACTCGAAGCTGCCCCATGGGGATCTGCACCACCTCATCAGCCATATGAGCTCCTTCGCTGCGATGCCGTCGCCATCGACCTCACGCACGTTCTCATCGAGCTTTTCCCGCCGGTCGGCGGGTGTGAGGCCTCTAGTAGGGCACCACGCCTGAAACGTTCACCCCAGCACCGCGAAACCGCAACCTCGGTTCGGCCCATGTTAGGGCCCTCGACCCCAGCTTTCCGGGTCGCGCAGCCGGCAGCCACAAGCAAGCGGAGCGAGCCAGAACCGGGTCTCGGCAGCATCGACGCGATCCCAGGCGGGTGCTAAGATCAGAGGTCATGAAGAGAACGTTCTCGGCACTCGCGCTCGCGGTGCTCGCCAGCGCGGATGGGCTCCCGGCACAAGCAGGCTACCGGTTTGGGTCATGTCATTCGGGTAGCCACGCCGAGTACGCCGAGCTATCGATACGGTCGGTGTATGTGACTATGCGGGATGGCGTGCGCATCGCCCTCGACCTTTCGCTCCCAGCGAATCGCGGGGCGACCCAGAGATTTCCTGCGATTCTCTCGTTCACCCGCTACGGCCGCGCCGCGTCTCCCAAGATGAGACGCTTCGGGGAATTTCTGGCCGCGCATGGTTACGCCTCCGTTCGTGTCGATGAGCGAGGCACCGGCGCCTCGTTCGGGCGGTGGCGTGCCATCTGGTCTCCAGAGTCCATTCAGGATGCCGGCGCGGTCGTGGATTGGGTAATCGCGCAACCCTGGTCCACCGGCCTGGTCGGCGCGACCGGAATCTCTTACGACGGCACCACGGCCGAGCTGCTCGCCGTGACCAATCATCCCGCGGTCAGAGCCATCGTTCCGCAGTTCAACGATTTCGACACCTACACCTTCGCATTTCCGGGCGGGATCCATCTCGACTCGCTGGTTCGCCAGTGGAGCGAGCACGTCCACCGCCTCGACCAGAATACCGCGACTGGATCGCCGGCCAAGCCGGTAGATGCCGACCGAGACGGGCGGCTGTTGCAACAAGCGGTTCGCGATCATGCGACCAACACTCGAGTCTATCCCAGTCTCGAGGGGACCATCTACCGGGACGACCGCTCGCCCGCGAACGGCTTGTCTTTGGACGATTTCAGCGTGCACTCGTATCGAGCCGAAATCGAGAAGTCCCGAGTCCCGATCTATGCCTGGGCCAGCTGGCTCGATGCCGAAACGCCGGACGGCTTGCTCATGCGGTTCCGCACCTTCAGCAACCCGCAACGTGCGGTCCTCGGCCCCTGGAGTCACGGCGGACTGTATCACGCGAGTCAGTACCAGCCGGTCGAGACGGCAGTGGATCCCGAGCTGCTCGTCCAGTGGATGGAAATCGTCTGTTTCTTCGAGAACTATCTGAAGGGGCGCCGGAACCAGTTGTCTCAGACGGGCCTGGCGTACTACACCATGGGTGAAGAGGAATGGAAGACCACCTCGGTGTGGCCGCCGCGGGGCAGCACGACCGAGCGCTGGTTTTTCGGCGCGGCGAACACCCTCTCGAGGACCGCGAGCACCGCTGCGACTGGTGCCGACGAGTATGCAGTTGGTTTCGAGGCGACCACGGGCACCAGCAATCGCTGGCACACCAACGTCGCGGGCGGCGATATCGCGTATCCGGATCGCGTTCTCCAGGATCGTCTATTGCTCACGTATACGAGTGCTCCGCTGGATAGCGATCTGGAGATCACGGGCCATCCCGTGGTGACCCTGTACGTGACATCGACGGCGACGGACGGCGCCTTCTTCGTCTATCTCGAAGACGTAGCACCAACCGGCGAGGTCATCTATGTCACCGAAGGTCAGCTGCGGGCCATCCATCGCAAGGTCTCCGGGGACCCTCCGCCGTACCGGCAGCTGGTCCCAAACCATTCCTTTAAGCGAAAGGACGGCATGCCGCTGGTCCCGGGCCAGGTCACGACGCTCTCCTTCGGCTTGTATCCGACCTCGGTGCTGGTGAAGCGTGGGCATCGGCTTCGGGTCGCGATCGCCGGCTATGATCGGGATACGTTTGCTCGGATTCCCGCGGCTGGAACGCCGACCATCAAGGTCCATCGGAATCGGATTCATCGCTCGTGGATCGAGCTCCCTGTTATCGCGAGGAAATGAACGGAAGGCCTGGCGTCGCGTGGCGATCATGCTGAAGCCCACCATTTCGACGGTCGCCGTCGTCGGCGTCGGCGTTATTGGCAGGAGCTGGGTTCGGGTATTCGCCGAAGCGGGTTGCGAGACCCGCCTCTACGATCTGGATCCGCGGCAGGTGGAGCGGGCGCTCGCTTGGTTGGCGGCGGACCTGAAGCAGGATCAGGCCGACGGATTGATCGACACCGCGCGAGCGGCTGGTCTTCAGGCCCGACTCACCGCTCACTCGATGCTGGACCAGGCGGTCGCCGGGGCGGGCTACCTACAGGAAAACGGGCCGGAGAATCTGTCCTTCAAGCAGGGTCTCTTCGCCCAGCTGGATCGCCACGCGGATCCCTCCGCGGTCCTGGCTAGCAGCACCTCCAGCCTCGACATGTCGGCGATCGCCGAGGCGCTGCCTAACGCGGCCCGGTGTGTCGTGGCCCATCCCATAAACCCGCCTCACGTGATCCCCGTGGTCGAGATTCTCGCCGGCGAACGGACCTCGCCTGAGACCGTGCACCGAGCGCGAGCGTTTCTGGCGAGCGTCGGGCAGAAGCCGGTCGTGCTGAGCCGCTATGTTCGAGGCTTCTTGAGCAGCCGGCTCCACATCGCGTTGCTCCGTGAGGCGATCGATCTGGTCGACCGCGGTGTCGCTGACGTCGATGCCGTCGACACGGTGCTCCGGGACGGGCTTGGCCTCCGGTGGGCGCTGCTGGGGCCGTTCGGGGTCGCTGACACGAACGCGGATGGCGGGGTCGCGGAATACCTGGGCCGCTACCGGCAGGCCTATATGGAAATGCGAGACGACATCGGATCCGGCTCGTCCCTCTCGCCCGAGTTGATCGACCGGCTCGCGAACGCTACGGCCGCTCGATCAGGAGGCGCGACCCGCGCCGAGACCAGGAGATGGCGGGATCGCATGGTTCGCAAGATTCAGCGGCTCAAGGAGCTGGATCCACCGCCGTAGGCTCTGGTGTCGACGCTGTTTTCGCTCGAGGTCCTCATGGGCAACCTTGCTCGCGCGTTCCCGACGAGTCGGCTCCTGATCACGGTCGGGATTGCCGCGGCGGCGCCCCTAACGCTTTCCGCTCAGCCGGCCGCCAAGGTGTCGCGTTTCGGCGTCTATCGAGGGTACGCGAGCCCCCGCTACGATGGCTGGACTCGCTCCTCACGCTACCTGACCTTGCGCGACAGCACCCGGCTCGCGATCGATCTCTTCCGTCCCACTCGGCAGAACAAGGTCGAGGAAGATCCGCTGCCGGTGATCTGGACCCACACGCCGTATTATCGATCGACCATCGTCGGGGACCGCCTCGCTACGATGCTCGATTATCTGCCGTGGGTCGAGACCGTGCTGCGGCACGGCTACGTCGTCGCGGCCGTAGACGTGCGGGGGACCGGAGCGTCTTTCGGCGCGGTCGACGGAATCTTCCAGCCGGACGAAGCCCGAGACGCGTACGACGTGACCGAATGGCTGGGGACCCAGCCCTGGAGCAACGGCAACGTCGGCATGTATGGGCTCTCGTATCTGGGGGTTACTCAATACCTCGCCGCGGGCGAGGCGCCGCCGCATCTGAAGGCCATCATTCCCGAGATGGCGTGGTTCGACGCCTACGATTTCATGTACCCGGGCGGGATCTTCCAGTTCTATGCGCTCTTTTCGTGGAGCGTCGGTACCAAAGGAAGCCAGATCCGGAGCCCGCTCACTCCGAGCTGGCGCGAGGTGGTGCTGGAGGGGGCTCGCTCGCGGGCCGGTCGCTGGTCGGTGGCCGGCTGCACCAACGTGCCCTGCGCGCCGATGCGGGCGGGTCCGGTGGCACCGGTCGACGAGGACCGTGACGGCTCGCTCCTGGCGGCGGCGGTGAGCGAGCACCTCCTCAAGGGCAACGACGTGTTCCTCATCTATTCCTCGCTCCCGTATCGCAACAGTGTTCGAGCGCCAGGGAGACCCCCGGAGTACCACGAACGGAGTGTCTGGCCCCGGAAGCCGGCGATCGAGCGTTCCGGGGTCGCGATCTATCACGTCGTCGGCTGGTACGACACCTTCACGCGGGATGCGGTCCTGGCCTATCACAATCTCGCCACGCCCAGGCGCCTGACGATCGGTCCCTGGTTCCACAATCACATCCACTCCTATGACAAGGCGGCGGAGGTCCTCCGCTGGTTCGACCGCTGGCTCAAGGGCGTGCCCAACGGGGTGACCGAGGAGGACCCCATTCACTACTGGACCATCGACGCCCCGCAAGGGCGGGAGTGGCGTTCGGCCCGCCAGTGGCCTATCCCGGCGGCGCGCAATCAGGATTGGTTCTTTCTGGAGGGGCCTTCGGGCAGCGTGCGCTCGCCCAACGACGGGTTGCTGGGCGCCAGCCGTCCCGCCGGCGAGAGCCGGGACGACTACCGGATCGACTACACGGTCACGTTAGGCCCGTCGAACCGCTGGACCGCCGCGGCCGGCGGGGCGCCCGGCCCGGTCAAGGACTACCCCGACCTGCGCGGTCGAGATCGGAAGTCGCTCACCTACACGACGTCGCCGCTCACTGGCGCGTTGGAAGTCACCGGCCACCCGGTCGTACACCTGTGGATTTCCTCGTCGGCCAAAGATCTCGACGTCTTCGCGGTGCTCTCGGAGGTCCGGCCCGATGGCTTCTCGGATTATGTCACCGAAGGATGGCTGCGGGCCTCTCATCGCGGCCTCGGAAAGGCGCCCTACGACAACTTCGGCCTCCCGTACCACCGTAGTCACGCGGAGGATGTCGTACCGCTACCCGGCGAACCGGTGGAGCTGGTGTTCGACCTGTTGCCGACGTCGAAGCTGTTCCGGGCGGGCCACCGAATCCGCCTCTCGATCGCGGGGGCTGACAACGCCAATTTCGCGACCCCGGTGGTCGTGCCACCGCCGCCCCTAACCGTTCATCGGGGCGGCCAGCGGGCCTCGTACCTGACGTTGCCGGTGGTGGACGCTGCTAGACCGTGACTTCACGCTTTTGCTCCCGACCGCAAACCGCTGCGGTTCGCGGCCTGTCGCCGCGGCTCGACGTAGCGGCCTGGCGCGCTTCAATCGCTCGCAGCGGGGCTTGGTTAGGCCACCGGTCCCATCGGGAAGATCTTCCCTGGGTTCATCAGTCCCTCGGGGTCGAGCAATCGCTTGATCCCGCGCATCACGTCCACGGCGTCGCCGTGCTCCTGCCGGAGCGCCGCGATTTTGCCCGATCCGATTCCGTGCTCCCCGGTACAGGTTCCCCCTACCGCTAGCGCGCGCGCCACTATGAGTTCGTTGAGACGCTTGGCCTCCATCAGCTCGGCCGGGTTGCCGGGATCGAGGAGGTAGCCAGCGTGAAAGTTTCCGTCGCCAGCGTGTCCCACGACCGCGCAGGTGAGCGGTGACCCCTCCGCGTCCTTCTTGCACTCCAGAATGCACTCGGCCAGACGGGAAATGGGGGCGCTGGGTCTACATGAGTTGTTACAATCGAACTAAGCCACTGTGGCGCATCCCGAAGAAACACCGGGTGCGATCACCGGGGTATCGGGGCCGCAATTTTGCAGCTACTTTGGGGCATGGTCGATCAGGCACCGAAGGGCTTTCGCATCAAGCTTCCCCTTCCACAGGATTCACCCGAACCGCGAGCTGCCAACTTCTTCTACTTCACGTTCGCTGGGGCGGATGTGCAGATGCTTATTGGCTACGTCGATCTCCGAGCAATACACGATCTCAAAGAAACTGCCGAACCCACTCTAGCCCCGGAGATTTTGCACAGACTCTCGATTGGCCAGCTTGGATTCAAACAACTTCGGGCACAGGTAGACGAAATTGCGAAGAAATACGACGAGATACAAGGGGACCCAACCGCGAATGCGTGACACAATTGAAATACCTCGTGAGACAGGAACCGCCGAGGCGGCAGCCCCCTATTCAATCGCTGCGCTGGGAGGAGACCTCTTTCACGTCATCACCCCAGAGCGTGGCGCCTTGATTGCCGGAAACGAATTTGCGAAGGCGAGAACTGATGCCAATAGCGGAGTTTCGCGTAAATGGACTTTGGACGAATACATTGACGCTCATGATCTTGCCCCAGCAATCGAAGCAATTCGGCATCTACTTGTCGAAATGTTCGGGCCTGCATCGAATGTTGTTCCCCGTCTGGCGCAGGATTACGAGACAAGTGATATCGAGTTGGTTTTGGATTTGATTACTTCGAGAGAGCCATCGCCAACCGACTATGAAACATTTCTAGATAGGTACCTCGCACTTCGGTCCCAACTGAACACTCCGGAATCGCCAACGCTGATGTGGAATCCGACTCGCGTCGGATGATCAAGCCAGCCGCCTTTTTGCAGACAGCGCAAGAAATTGTCTTAGGGCAAGTATGCACAGGGGAGGCAGCGCAAAGAACCGCTTGCGGACGCGCTTACTATGCCGTGTACTTAGCATATCGCGAGGCGATTCGAAGGCAGATTGGCGATCCCGAGTACGACTTCCTGCACGTTGAGTTCAAGAAGGCTTTGAGGAACCATCCCGAACACCGGGTTAATCTACTTGAACAGTACGTACTTTCTTTGCTGCGGTGGCGAATCGATTCGGACTATTCGCCATCTCCCTTGACGGTTCAACCCTCAGATGCCCAACGACGAACTGTGGAATCAACGACGGCTCTTGGGCTGATCGAAGAGCTGGTGAGAACAGGAACCCAATTGCCGGTTCCCATCAAGAAGATACGCGACATCTAGGGACGCTTGCGTTCCGATCCGATACCTGCAAAGTTCGATGTATGCCAAAGCGCTCAAGCAAGCCGCCGACCGATCCCAACGTCGCTGCGTTCCAAGCCGTCCGCCGCCTCACCCAATCCGAGGAGCCACCCGAGCCGACCGCCGCCGACCGGAAGAAAATCGCCGCCATCCTGGGAAGCCGGGGTGGAAAGAAGGGGGGCAAGGCCCGGGCGAAGGCCCTCAGCCCCGAGCGTCGAGCAGAGATCGCCAAAGCTGCCGCCGAGGCACGTTGGGCCAAACGCTCCGACTAAGCCGTCCCCACATCAAGCCATTGCACATCATCCCATTGCGTCGGCAATGGGACCGTCGTTATCCTTGGCGCCATGCCGACCAATGAGCAAACCCAACTCAGCGATTCCGCCCGCCGCGAATTGACGGGCGAACGGGATCGGCTCCGCTCAGCTCGGGATCATTACGAGAGTGAGCGGAAGAAGGCTGAGGGCCTTTTGATCCATATCGAGGCGATCCTGGCCGCCGCGAATGGAACCGTGCCGCCAACGCCAGCGCGTCCCCTAGGGCAGAGTGGGGGACTCCGAGAAGCCGTTACCAACGCGATGGCGCAACATCCGGAGGGGGTCAAGCCGAGCGATGTGACCCGAACCCTAGAACAGACGGGGTACGTGCACACAGGGGCGACTTCGCTCGCCCTGAGTGTGTCGAATACCATGTGGCGACTCGCCAAGACGGGTGCAGCCAAGCGGTCGAAGAACGGAAAGTATCGGCTGGTGGAACAACAGGAGAGCGGCGGTCATGGATAGGCTGTTGTTCAACGCGAACGGCACCGCTCATCCTGGGGAGGACACGGTGCCGTTCAAGAACCAACGCGGAGGTGCGAAATGACCCTCACAAGATGAGGTGGCGGTGAGTTTACCCCGCCCCTCTATGCCCCTGTAGCTCAATGGATAGAGCACCTGCCTAAGCTCGGGATGCCGGTTCGACTCCGGCCAGGGGCCATTGTCGATTCCCTTGAGCTACCAGGCCCTTCCAAAGTAACGGGCCGAGCCTGGTGGCTCAAGCATACAGTTCTTGGACGGGGTACAAACCGCCTCTTACATAGCTACGCTTGCATTCTTGACCGCTCAAGCATAGATTATAGGGCATGAACAAGACGTCGCACGAAGTTCAGGCCCTGATTCTCCGATGCCTCACCGATGGCATGAGCGTTCGGGCGACCGCTCGAACCTCGGGTACTTCAAAGGGAACTGTCGTCCGGTTGTTGGAAGAAGCGGGCGAGTTCTCCAGTGCGTTTCAAGACCTGATGCTGCGGAACCTGCCCGCTACGCGGGTGGAGGCCGATGAGATTTGGTCGTTCGTCGGGGCCAAGCAGAAGAACGCGAAGTACGCTGGCCACGGCGACCTGTGGACGTTCTGTGCAATCGACAGCGACCACAAGCTAGTATGCACGTGGCTGGTAGGGGCTCGGAACGACGAGAACACCTACGAGTCATCGCGGACCTCGCTGCCCGGGTCAGGAATCGGATTCAGCTCTCGGTTGATGGCTGGCCCGCCTACGTCGGTGCCGTACGAGCCGCATTCGCGTTTGCCCGCTGCGACCTCGCCCAGGTCATCAAGGAGCTAGGTCAGGGGACCAGTAGTGACGGCCCGCCGACGCGGCGTTACTCGCCCCCGGTCGTTACCAAGGTGCACAAGGTTCGGGTGATTGGTCGCCCGGACATGGGCAAGGCGTCAACGTCGTATGTCGAGCGGCTGAACTTGGCGACCCGGCAATCCTGCAAGCGGTTCGCTCGATTAACTTCGGCCCATTCCCGGAAGGCTGAGAATCACGTGCATGCGGTCAACCTGAGTTTCTTCCACCACAACTTCCTGAAGCCGCATGAGACCCTATCTCGGGATGCCGGGCGGAAGATGACTCCAGCGATGGCGGCGGGACTTGTGGATCGGGTTTGGACCGTGGACGACCTCGTTGCGATGATGGACGCGAAAGCTGTTACAGTCAAATAGACCCAGCACCGGAAATGGGCACGCAGACGTCGGTGAAGAACGGCCGCGCTCCCGGCCGGAGCGCCAGGGTCGCGAAGTACAAATCGTGCCGTGCCTTCCAAAGCCGCGCCCGCTCCGTCCCATCGCGTCCACTGGAACTCTCGACCTCCATTGGCGGCGGCGATCTCCCGCGCCGTCTCCGCGTGCTCGGCGACCGCAACCTCGGAGGGGCCATAAACTCGAAGAACAGGGTCGGCGCGACGGGGTAGGGAAGGTTCGAGAACCGGCGGACGGCGTCCATGAAGATCTCATCGAGCAGCTCGATGCGCGCCACCGGCACGCCGAGCTGGATCGTGGCGATCACCGTGTCGACGGCGCCGCCCAGGGTCTCGAACGGGCAGAGGGCGGCGGAGATTGCGGCGGGAACGCCGTGAAGGCGGAGGGTCACCTCGGT
>Ga0187892_10007821_pt1 | contig 15005 bp, 18 predicted proteins | sample MA1701073metaG_FD_139345 | JGI IMG/M metagenome (GOLD analysis project Ga0187892, IMG submission 139345) | Bio-ooze microbial communities from a basaltic lava cave in the Kipuka Kanohina Cave System on the Island of Hawaii, USA - MA170107-3 metaG ... | reverse complement strand
TCGGTCTGATTATTGGCCAGCGTTTTCAGCAGGCCGAAGAGTTTGATGGTAATCATCGTTCAGCGTTCGGTTCGCGTGTACGTTCCCGACTTGCCTCCGGACTTGGATAGCAGATAAATATCACTGAAACTGATTCCCTTATCCACTGCCTTACACATATCGTAGATCGTCAGGGCCGCCACCGACACCGCGGTCATCGCTTCCATCTCAACGCCGGTCTGACCGGTCGTCTTGACCGTCGCCGTAACGGCGATCGAACAGCGGCCGTGCCGATCCGGTTGCGGTTCTTCCTTGAAGCCGACATCAACGCTGGTGAGCAGGAGGGGGTGACACATCGGGATCAGGTCTGGGGTCCGTTTGGCACCCATCACGCCCGCGACTTGCGCCACGGCTAGAACGTCGCCCTTCGCAATCTTTCCCCGTTGGATCTTCTCCAGGGTCTCCGGCATCATGAACACGCGTGCCTGCGCGGTGGCGACTCGCTCAGTCGAGTCCTTCTTGGTGACGTCAACCATCCGTGCCCGTCCCGACTCGTTAAAATGCGTGAAATCGGCCATTTTCCTTGGTGAATCGCCGTGTTTTGCAGGGTCTTGGCATGATTATAGGAGCCGCTCGGAACCGGAGTCAAGCGGGAAAGCGGAACGCCGACGAGCAGAAAAATCGCGTCTTGACAGGTCTCAACAGGATCAACGAGAATGGCCCGCATGGCCAGCCACCTCATCATCGAAGATCTGGAATTTCAAGGGCATTGCGGCGTCACGCCAGCGGAACGACAGGTCGCGCAGCCAATTGCCGTGGATATGGAGCTCGATTACCCCGCTGAGCCCGCAGCCACGACCGATGATATCCGCAATGCCGTGGACTATGCCCGAGTCTCTGAGCGAGTGATTGACGTTGCCACGCGCGAAGAATTTTCCCTGATAGAAACCCTCGCGGATCGCCTGACCAACATGGTATTCGCGGAATTTCCGGTGAATCGGGTGCGGCTCTGGGTCAGGAAAATCGCCCCACCCCTCAAACAGGTACATGGCTCAGTCGGCGTGCGACTGGACCGACTCCGCCCTCCTCATCTTATGGAGCTGGCCCCAGCACGGTTTCTCACCGAGCAGCTCCACCGCCTTCCCAAGGGGAGAGTGCTCGATGTCGCGGCCGGCTCCGGTCGGAACGCCCTGTACTTGGCTACCCATGGCTACCAGGTTGAAGCCATTGACCGAGATAAGCAGACGCTCGCCATCCTGGACGTCACAGCCCGGCACCGGCACCTCGCGAACCTGACGGTGCGACAGGTCGAGCTTGAAGGAAACCCGGATCTGCCTCTGGACATTCCCAAGGCACGGTACGACAGCATCCTGGTGTTCTTTTATCTGTACCGCCCGCTCTTCACCGCCCTGCTCGAAGCCCTCAAGCCCGGCGGCGTGCTGATCTACGAGACCTTCTTGATCGACAATCACCTCCGTCGCCAACACCCGCGGCGTTGGGAGTTCTGCCTGGCGCACAACGAACTCTTGCGCCTCACGTCCGGGCTGCGCGTGCTGCACTATGACGAAGGAGAGCACGAGGGAGGACCGGACGGCGGACCAGCATTCACGGCCCGGCTGGTCGCACAGAAGCCCGCCAGGCGAGAACAGCCGCATGAGCCGGATTGACCTCCACCTCCACACGACCTACTCAGACGGTAGTCTTCTTCCGGCAGAGGTGCTGGGCCTGGCCCAAAAGACCGGAGTCAGCGCCCTCGCCATCACCGATCACGACATCGTGGCAGGCATTCCGGAGGCCATCGAAACCGGCGCGTGCCTGGGCATCGAGGTGATTCCCGGCGTCGAGATCAGCTCCCGATACGGCGAGAGCGAGTTGCACATGCTCGGGTATTTCCTGGATTGGAAAGACGCTGAGTTGAGCAGCCGCCTGGCGCAGCTCCGGGCAAGCCGCCACCAGCGGAATCCGCAGATTATCCAAAAGCTGAACGAACTCGGCTTGGACCTCACCTATGACGAGGTCAAGACCCTGGCCGGTACCGAGTCAATCGGCCGTCCACATATCGCTCGCGTGCTGATGGAAAAAGGCTACGTGCAGTCCGCGAAGGAAGCCTTCGACCGCTACCTGGCCCAAGGAGCCGCAGCCTATGTGCCTCGGGAGCTGCCGGAGCCGGCCGAGGCCATTGCCTGGATCAGGGCGGCACGCGGCATTCCAGTGCTCGCTCATCCCACCTGGGTCAATGAGTCGGCAGAAGGGCTCTATAAGCTCTGTGACAAGCTCAAATCTGCTGGCTTAGGCGGGATTGAAGTCCACTACAGCACCCACAAACCACAGCAGACATCTGAATTCCTGAGCCTCGCGAAGCGTCTGAATCTGCTCGTCACCGGTGGCAGCGACTTTCACGGGCTCACCAAACCGGACATCGAGGTGGGCGTGGGGCGAGGCAATCTCAAGGTGCCGGAGAAGCTGCTGGAGCCACTCAAAAAAGCGGCTACTCAGGGACTATAAGTGGGGAATCCTGGCGAGAAAGGCAGGCATGGCATTCCAGATATAGTCAATGACGGAGACGACGTAGCTGCGGGCCGCCTCCGGGCTGACGGGCCAGTTCGGCATTGCTTCGTGAACGTCAAGAATGGGTTCCTCCTTTTGACAGCAAATCTGGTTGAAGAGCAGCACATCGCGGTCAAACTTTTTGCGGATAAACTCCCGATGATCTAAGCCCATGGCGACGGGAATATCTGCTCCATTGAGGAGTTCCTGTGTGAGTTTCCTTGGCACATGAGGCGAAGGGTCGGCCCCTTTCTCCAGCAAGCAGTCCATGACGAGCGGATGCACCGGCTGGGGAGGCGCTTCGGTGCCGGCCGAACCGACGATATAACCTGAGTCCAGCCCGAGCCGTGCCTTCAAGGCGTACTCCGCGACCAGGCTCCGAAAGACGTTCCCAGTGCAGACAAACAGGATGGACTTCACAGAGCTACCCTACCTCAAAGCCCATCGTAACACATCCTCGGCTGAGCCATTCCTCTCCCCTTTTCTCTCTCCGCTGTCCAATGACACATCGGTCCGAGCGGTTTCTCTTGCGACCATTCATAGATTTTACGATCAGGCTGGATAATTCCACTATCTCCTGCTATAAGCTTTCCTCCAGGTTGCTTTGTCTGGAGCTTCCACCCTGCACTCGGGGTATGAATGGAGTTCCGGCACGTCTCCTCGGCATTTTCGGCTCACACGATCATCCGCTATCTTCGCAGCAGTCGGCGCGCTTGCTGTTCACCCTAACCACGGAGGCTTGCCATGGGACAGATTGACTGGCGTCGCGTGCTTCTCGGGGGGATCGTTGCCGGGCTGATCATTGATGTGGTCGAATGGATGCTCCATGGGTTCGTGCTCGGCCCGCAGTGGCGTCAAGTCATGGCGGGACTGGGCCGGCCTTTCCAGGAGACAGGGCTGCGAATGTCCTTCTATGTGCTGCTGGGGCTGGCCTACGGGATTGCCGCGATGTGGGTCTACGCATCCATCCGGCCCCGTTACGGCGCCGGGCCGAGAACCGCCCTGTACGCGGGTCTCGGGGTCTGGCTACTGGGATATTGCCTCCCCACCATGAGTTGGGTACCTATGGGCTTGTTCCCGCGGCGCCTCCTGGCCATTGCCATGCTCGTGGGGTTGGTCGAAATCCTGGTCGCCACTCTCGCCGGCGCATGGTTCTATCAGGAACCGGGGAAAGGCTCTGAGAGTATCGCCCGGGCGGCATGAGCGCTAGCTTGCAGAGGCAGGCATGAGCAGCCTCTGCCTGTCTCTCGCGTATTACAGCTCGGGGCTTTTTCGTCCGAGCACTCGTAAACAACCAGGCTCGATCTCAGGATTGGTAATAGATGACGACGGTGGACTTGCCGCACTTGCTGCAGGCGCCGTTTTTCGTCATCGGTGTTTTCCCAGCCTGCTCTGCAGCTTGAATCTGCGGATCAGATTTCCCGAGCTTGTTATAGCAGTCGCTACAATACGCGGATGTCTCTCCCATGGTGTCGCTCCTCGTTTGAGGTGAAGGGGACAGCGATGACGTGCATCATGTCGTCGCAATCTCACGGATGAACTTCGGCGCGGTATAGCGCTGAATCATTGGACGAAGAAAAAGTGCCAGGACCATTTTTCTGAGCCCGTTCGTGACCCGGTTGGTGTAAGGGGGCGGGCTTCGTTACCGATTCCTCGGCCAGGCTGGATGCTCTCCTCAGTTATTCTGGCTGGTTTCAAGGATTTTGATGAATCGCTGTAGTCGCTCCCGCTCCTCTGCACGCAGTTGAATGAATTCCAGGCCGAATCCCATTCCGCTCACCCACCGGACCTCGGCTACCTCGACCTTCAGCGGTGCATACTGCTCCGGTAGTTGGAGGTGCAGGGCAAGAAACGCATGGGGTTGAACCAGTTCTTCGCTCGCCACGGTGCAACCTTCCTTCGAGAGACTGGTCACTACGCCTCCTCCTGCCACCTCGTCTCCTGAGAACGATAGCGGGAGCTGAACTTCATAGCGCGGGAGCTTGCGCTTGTCCACAATGCCCTCCTGCTCTGGCTTGAGCAGCTAGAGGAACGAACACGGGAGCAGGCTGATTTTGCTCTAGCCAACGTTTTCATCACAATAGCTGCACTTACCGCCTGAGAGGATCGTCAAGGTGGCTTTCGCGCAGACCCATACGCCGAATCCTTTCAGAAATCAACCGGCGAGGCGGGTCTAGGAAAGAGGGTCACAGAGGGGCGGAATGGAGTCCTGCGCGCCTGCTGCCCTGCGCCCCGACAGCAGGAGAAGACTCACACGGATTAGAAAAGGGGGATAAGCTACTGGGGATCGTGATTAGCAGGAATGCCTTATATTGGTGGGCCCTACAGGGATCGAACCTGCGCCCGCGATTTAGAGTGAACACAAGGGGGATGGTCAAGTCGTTGATGACTTGTCAAAGGTCTGGACAAGGTGCCGGAGTCGTAACTCATTCTCCGCCTCGACGAAGGTAAATTCGAGGCCGAACTCCTGACCACCGGTCCAACGAACTGCCGCCCGTTTGATCTCGAGGGGCTGATCCTCGTCCGGCATCATAATGCGCACGCGCAATCCGGTCCCGGTTGGGACCTGCATGTTGCTCTGCACCTTACATCCGCCTATTGACAGATTCAGGACTATCCCGTCTCCTTCGATCTGCTGGCCTGACGAGAACGAACCTTGGAAGTGCACCGCGAAACGGGTATGCTTTCGAATATCCATGGGGCCTCTCCCTGAAGCCGAGCCTGAGGTTAGGCCGTCCTAGGGGAATATGTCAAGGACAGAGTTACTCACTTGAAGACCGCCGCATGACGTGCCCCATTAAACCGGTCAGGTCCTACGCCGCTTTCTTGACCTCAATAGGCTCAACGGGCTCATCGCCGGTACGCGCCGTCATGTCCGTTTCGCTTTCCTCAATCCGGACTGCGGCGATCCAGAGCCCCAACATCCCGACCAAGGTGAACGCTGCTAAAAAGATTCCCCATGCCTCCATGGCTCCCTCCTTCTTGTTGTTTCGGTTGACTGTGTTCAACGTTCCCGCCACTGCTCTCTTCCTTGCTTGCTCTCCGTCCGTCGAACCTCAGTCCCTCTCCCTCGATGCCACGGTGTCGCCGGGGCTCTGGAGATTCACTTCCAAATGCACCAGATTAAGAATACCGTGGCCGAAAAGGTCAGCGTGGTGATCACGAATTCTTCGAGGAGCATCATGATAGCCTCCTTGTTAGGCAGTTCTTGTTGCTCTCGATCTCCCTCTCTCGCAACTAGGATGCCAAGTGGAATCGGAAGACGCCGCAGACAGACCATTCATTCTAAGCCATCGAATGCTCTCGTAAATTCTGTGGCCGAGGCGCGCGGCGCGGAGATGAGCCTGGTCAGGCAGGAAGAATGAAACTGGAAACGACGTTGACAGCGTTGTCTACGGCGTGGACAGGTGCTCAGGAGCCTAGGTACCCTCACTCGGTTCTGGCTGAGGAAATTAGTCGGCCGTGCAGGGATCGAACCTGCGGCTCGCTGATTAAAAGTCAGCTGCTCTGCCAGTTGAGGCAAGAAACCGTTTTGCCTTCTCCGAAATTCAGGTTGACGGAAACGTCTGCTCCAGCCACAACTGACTGTTAAGATAAAATGACCTGCACGGTTGACATCCGGGGAATTGTCCTGTATGGTGGTGAGCATCACTGTCGAGACGGCCCGGCGACTGTGACGCCAAATTAGATTCCGGGCTTCGTCATCGCAGCGCGTTCAGATCCTGTTCGGAGCGGCTCCTTCCTGGTTCTGCCTCCCTCGGTTTTCTGACCCCGTTTACATGCGATGCTATCAGGAAAGGAGTTTCTCTGTGTCTACACCTCTATCTACACCTTTAACCTTCCGCGCCTTCGGCTTGTCCGAGGCCTTGTTACAGGACCTCGCCGGCGCGGGACTCACTGAGCCCACGCCGATTCAGGCGCAGGCCATTCCGGCCGGCCTGCAGGGTCGCGACGTGCTCGGGTGCGCGCAGACCGGCACCGGGAAGACAGCCGCTTTCGTCATTCCGATGATCGAGCGGCTCGCCGGTGCGCCTGCGGGACCGCCCCGCGGGTTGATCCTGGCACCGACCCGGGAGCTGGCCTTTCAAATTCAGCGTACAGTGGTGCAGCTTGGCCGCAGCCGCGGGGTCTCCGCTACGACGATCGTGGGCGGCGAAGACCTGCAGGCCCAGGTGCGTGGCCTGCGCCAGCGACCGACGATCATTGTGGCCACCCCGGGCCGGTTGCTGGACCATATGTGGAACGGGACCGTCCGACTGGCGGAGTTCACGATTGTCGTGCTGGATGAAGCGGACCGGATGCTCGACATGGGCTTCGCGCCACAGCTCAACCAGATCCTCGAGGCGCTGTCGGACGAGCGGCAGACGCTACTCTTCTCGGCCACGCTGCCGGACGACCTGGGCGCCCTCGCGCGCGCTGGTCTGAAGGATCCCGTCCGGGTGATGGTGGACCGCCCAGCCACTCCCGCCTTCGGCGTGACGCAAACGGTTCATCACACGACCCAGGAAGCGAAGACGCCGCTCCTGCTGACCCTCATCCAAGAGCCCGGCGAGAGCGTCCTGGTCTTTACCAGGACCAAGCACCGAGCGGATCGGTTGGGACGCGCCCTGGAGCGCGTCGGCCACCGGGTAGCGGTCCTGCACGGAGATCGCAGGCTGTCCCAGCGACGCATGGCGCTGGAAGGGTTCCGGCGCGGGACGTTCCGGGTCCTCGTGGCGACCGACATCGCGGCCCGCGGGATTGACGTGGCGAATATCGGCCACGTGATCAACTACGATCTGCCCAACTCCCCGGAGGACTACGTCCACCGGATCGGCCGCACTGGTCGCATGAAGGCAGTCGGCCGCGCCACCAGCTTCGTGACGATGGAGGACCATCACCAGATTCGGGCCATCGAGAAGCTCCTGGGCCGGCCGGTGCTTCGCGCCGCCGGGAGCGCCGCTCCCGCCCGTTCCGTCGAACCTTCCCCCCGCCCGGCCGGCTCGTGGACGGGTCAGTCCCGACGTACATCGCATCGAGAGCACCGGGGTCGGTAGGGCTCTAGGACTACCGGCCGCGTCATCAGGACCTCGGTGGGTCAGCAGAGAAGGTGACGAATCTGGTATGATGACCACAAGAGTTGGATCTAAAAGTGGTTCTCTTCTCGAACACAGGAGGGTGCCATGCGAGAGTTCATGCTGGGAGTCATTGCTAGTATTCTGCTGACGACGGGAACCGGATGGGCTCAGATCAGCGTCTTCCAGGGAAGCGATGGGACCAGCGGTACCGTCGTAGACCTGGGCAACGGCTTTCGGATCTATTCCGACTCCCACGGCAACACAGGCACAATCATGGATCTGGGAGGCGGCTTTCAGACCTACCAGTTCTCGTCACCGAAGGGCAGCAGCCAGTCCGGCACGATCACGACGTTCGGGTCACCCACCCCGCCATCGGGGATCACGCCTGCGCCGATTCTCCCTTTCACACCGCACTCACCGGTCATGCCGAGTGAGCAGGTTGCGCCGGTGGTGCCATTCGCCCCGCACTCGGCGTTCGGGAATTCGACCTTCGGCAGTCCAGGCGGAGGATTCCGCGGTCGGTAACGATTTCGCCAGGAGAGGATGTCACGGTGGCACGTGACGACCAAGGCCTTACCGCAGGGTTCAAATTGATCCCATAGGCGCAATGCTCGGGCCACTCACCCACAGTGGAGCGTCGCCACTTCATCTCGAAGTTCCCTTCCCGCACAGGAATCCAGATCGAATGGGGGATCCGCTGGCCGCCATTGGGCTCTGCGGCGATGGTTTGTGCGACATAGGTATAGTCGCCTCCCTCTTCATAGTTCCGGTAGGCCAGGGTCGGATCGCACACCTCCGGCACCGTGCCATGGGTAATGATCAACAGCCCTGACAGATACACTGCTTTGGCTGCCGGGGGGACGATTCCCGACACATCCACCGCGGTCCATTCATTTTCCGGAAACTTCCTGAGCCCGTCACCCGTGCGGGAGTTCACAAACACCACGGGGAATTGAGCAGGGCTCTGCGCCACGATGCCCAGCTTCGAGCCTTCCACGAATCCAGCAGGAGTTTGACAGGCGGCGAGCAGGAGCGGAGCGGCGACAAAGCACGCGAGCAGCTTGTCCATGGTCAGCGCGCGAGTGCGCCAGTCAGTTCTCTGGGGTTTCGACGATATGATTCTCGAACCTGGTGCAGCCTTCGGCGAGCAGCCGATTGGTCAGCATCTCTCCCGGCCACTCGATCGGCAGGTCGGCCGTGAAGACCCAGACATCCGGCGAAGTCCAGGCCGGGCCGTGATCCTCCGGCAATTCGGGATCGAACAGATCCGTCCAGACCGGCATATAGACCCCGTTCCCACACTGGGTGTGCAGATGCACGATGGTCCGGCCCCGCACGATGGGATCGAGATCGCGCCAGACCGCGGCGGTCTCGTCCGCCAACCGATGAAGCCTCACGGCATTCTGCGCATCGAACAGCGCGTAGGCAGCATAGACCGGCGCCTCCAGCATATGCGGCGCGGAGGCCAGTTCCGCGCACTGCGCCACCAGCCCCTCCAGGAGCGCCTGGCGATCCGACTCGTCCAGTGATTCCGGCAGCCCGGGCTCCGGCGACCCGATCACCTCAAAGATCAGATAGGCGGTGGACTCGACGGCCGGGTACAGCCGTGCGGCAATCGGTTGCGGACGTTGGGAGTCCGCGAGCGCCGTCAGGTGGTCGTTGAGCCCTTGCAGGGTCAGTACCTCCAGTGTGGCATCGGTGAGCAGCCGTGGCTCGACCATCACCGCGGTACCGGTGGGAAGACGGAGATGCTTGTACAGCAGATCGGCGGTGGCCACGGGATCGATCTTCAACTTGAGCGGCTCGCTGAGGTTGGCCTGGAGCGGTAACTCGAGTGCCGCCATGACCGCATAGGCCGGTTTTTCGTCCGCCTCCCCTTCGATCACCACCGAGCAGGCGGCTTCGGCCACCAAGTCGAACAGCCATTCCGCCATTTCCTCGTCGAGCGCCGCCAGCACGGTGAGTAACTCCTGCTCACGGCCCTGCTCGAGGAAGGCTTGCAGCGTATCAACCGCCGCATCAGCATCGCCATGATCATGACGGCGGGCATTGATGAGATGAATCAGATCACGCGTCAGAGGATCGGGCCGACCCCAATTAAACATGAGAGCCTCCGGGATAGTTCTTGGGTGAGTGATGCCATGTTGCCAAACTTTTAGTCCGTAGGCAAGCCTGATATAACTTTGTGCCTTGTCATTCAGCCTTCCTCGTTCGCTCCGGCTTACTCACCGATCACTTTGATGAGCACCCGCTTGCGACGGCGGCCGTCGAATTCGCCGTAGAAGATTCGCTCCCACGGTCCAAAGTCTAACCGGCCGTTAGTGATGGCCACCACCACTTCACGCCCCATCAACTGCCGCTTAATGTGGGCGTCGGCATTATCCTCGCCGGTCTCGTTGTGCTGGTAGGTGCCGCTGTACGGGGCCAGCCGTTCGAGAAAAGTATCATAGTCCTTCAGCAATCCCTGTTCATCGTCGTTGATATAGACGCTGGCTGTGATATGCATGGCGTTGACCAGGACAAGTCCCTCCTTCACGCCGCTCTTCTGGACGGCTGCTTCCACCTGTGGCGTGATGTTCAGATACGCTCGTCTGGTCTTGGTTTCGAAGAAGAGTTCTTCGCGGTAGGTCTTCATCGGACGCTCTGCAGGTGTGGCGGAGGAATTCTGCCTGAGTCGGTCAAGCAGATGCAAGTGCGCGCGGGCCGGCAACGGAGAGGCATGGTGCCCTCGCCGGATTTCCCATATAATGTCTGTGTTCTTGGAAGGGGGTCAGTCATGCCGCGCAGTCGTTCCCAGACAATCCACTTGTCAGCCAATGCCATGACCGTGCTTCGCCGCCGGTACTTTGCGAAAAATGCCGCCGGCAAGCCGGTTGAAACGCCAACGCAGATGTTTCGACGAGTGGCCGACAATATTGCGGAAGCCGAGCACCTATATACCTCCAGCGCGATGGGCCGCACGAGCCGCAGACCTGGAGCAGGACGTTCGTCTGTCGCGGAAGCCTTCTACCGCGTGATGAGCCATCTGAAGTTTCTCCCCAACTCACCCACGCTCATGAACGCCGGCCGCGACTTGCAGCAACTCTCTGCCTGCTTCGTGCTGCCGGTCGAGGATTCGCTGGAGTCCATCTTCGACACCGTCAAGCACCAAGCCTTGATCCATCAATCCGGCGGCGGGACCGGGTTTGCCTTCAGCCACCTCCGCCCTAAAAACGATCGCGTCTCCTCCACCAGCGGGATCGCATCTGGTCCGGTCTCATTCATGCGCATCTTCAATACGGCCACGGACGTCATCAAGCAGGGCGGCACCCGCCGCGGGGCTAACATGGGCATACTGCGCGTGGATCACCCGGACATTCTCGAATTCATCGACGTGAAGCAGGACCCCGAGGAAATGACGAACTTCAACCTGTCGGTGGGGATCACCGACGCCTTCATGAGCGCCTTGGAGCGGCAGCGGGACTACGCGCTCATCAACCCGCGCACCGGCCGCAGCGCCAGTCGTGTTCAGGCATCGGTTGTCTTCGACCGGATCGCGGAGGCGGCCTGGAACACCGGCGAGCCGGGGGTGATCTTTCTGGACACCATCAACGCGCAGCATCCGACTCCTCAGATCGGGCGCATCGAGGCGACGAATCCCTGTGGTGAACAACCTCTGCTGCCCTATGAGGCCTGTACCCTGGGCTCCATCAACGTGGCCCGATTCATCACCGGACCTGCGAGAGCGCCTCGCATTGATTACGATCGCATGGCTGAGACGATTCGAACAGCGGTGCACTTCCTGGACAATGTGATTGATATGAACCGATACCCGCTGCCGGAGATCGAAGCCATCACCAGGGGCAATCGTAAGATCGGGTTGGGAATCATGGGATTCGCCGACCTGCTGATAAAACTCAATATCCCCTATGACACAGACGAGGCGCTGGCGACGGGCGAGCAGCTCATGCGATTCCTGCGGGAGCAGGCCCATGCGGCTTCCGCCGATCTAGCCAAAGACCGCGGGGTGTTTCCCAATTTCAAAGGCAGCCGCTTGGAGTCAGAAGCGCAGCGACTCCGCAACGCCACGGTAACCACGATCGCTCCGACTGGCACGATCAGCATTATCGCGGACTGTTCGCCGGGCATCGAGCCGCTCTACGGGGTCAGCTTCGTCCGGACAGTGATGGACGGCGTGCGGCTAGTCACACTTCACCCGGAGTTCCTGCGACGAGTTCGCACAGCCGGGCTCTATTCTCAACGATTCCTCGATCGAGTCTCGGCTAACGAATCCATCCAGGGCCTTTCCGAGATTCCTTCGGACTTACGCCGGTTGTTCGTCACCGCCCATGACGTCACCCCGGAGCACCATGTCCGGATACAGGCGGTGTTTCAGAAATACAGCGACAGCGGCGTGTCGAAAACCATCAATCTTCCCGCCACTGCCACCAAAGCGGACGTGGCCTCGGCCTTTCTGCTCGCCTATCGTCTTGGCTGCAAAGGAATCACGGTCTTTCGAACTGGGAGTCGGGACAAGCAGGTCCTTTCCTGTGCGAATGTGCAGTACTGTTAACCAGAAGGTTGCGGTTCAGGCTGAGGTAAGGGTGGGAGTTAACTTAACCTTAACCTCAATCTAACTAAGCCTGCCCGATTATGATCCGCCAGCCTGCCGTCGCCGGTCAGTTCTATAGCGCCTCGCCTGAGGTCCTCAGGGCAGACGTGGCGCGGTATACCGATACCTCCGCTACCCCGCACGCCGCCACTGCTGTGGTGAGCCCTCACGCAGGGCTCATGTACTCCGGCCATGTCGCCGGCGCTGTGTACTCCCGCGTGTCCCTGCCCGAGACCGTGATCCTGATCGGCCCCAACCACACAGGTCACGGTCCCACCGTGTCGGTCTATCCCGAAGGTACATGGCTGATTCCGGGGGGCCAGTTTGCTATTGACCGTACACTCACCGCAGAGCTCCTTGCACGCTACCCTCAGGCTGAGGCTGACACCTCTGCCCACCGATCCGAGCATAGCCTCGAGGTCCAATTGCCCTTTTTGGGACAGGCGCGGGCAGACGTCCGCATCGTGCCCATTGTGCTCAGCACCACGCGCGAGGAGGTTTGCCGTGACCTTGGCCTCTGTCTGGCCGAGATCGTTCAGGCCCACGCAGCCCAGCACCGCCGATCAGCCCGGCCGCTGTTGATCGCCAGTACCGACATGAGTCATTACGAGCCAGACTCGGTGACCAGAGAGAAGGACCGCTTCGCGCTCGAGGCGATTCAACGGCTGGACCCGGAGGGGCTTCAGGCAACTGTGCGAGCGCACCGCATCACGATGTGCGGCGTAGGACCGACCGTGACCGTGCTGCATGCTGTCCGCGCCCTGGGTGCCACCGATTCGTCTCTGGTCCGGTACGCTACGTCCGGTGACGTCAGCGGCGACTTCGATCGCGTGGTCGGCTATGCGGGATTCGTCATCACCTGACGGGAACTCCTCGGCTGGCCGCGACAGGTTTGACAGGGACTGCAGATAGATGGTACTTAGAAAGAGAGCCCAATTCCCGCTGATACGTCAACGACAAGGAAGGTGGTCAATGGTCGCGTTCTCCGGCTTTCCAGAAGCGGTGAACCCTCTCGAGAATTGGGGCCTTCTGTTCGCCCGCAAACCAGAGACAGACCTGGACTTCGATGACGAGCTGGATGACGAGGGCCAGAAGCCATCCCGCGGGTATTATACTCGGAGACCAAAGAAACGTCCGAGCAGTCCACTGCTGTGGATCCTGCTCTTTGTCATTCTCGGTGGCGGCGCCTATTTCGCGATGGACCCGGATCTGGTGATGGATCTGCTCGGAGAGTGGCTTGGCGACACCCCACCTACGCCGATGGTGGCCATGCCTCCGGCGAAGCCCGCGCCGCGCCCCCAACCAGCGCCGGGTGGAACCCCAGTCCCTGCGCCTCCATCATCCCAGACTACCAATCCAGGTCCGACCGCTTCCCTGTTTTCACCTACCCCTCTCTTCAGTCAAGGCCAGCGAGTCTCTGTAGTCCCCGATCCAGTTCCACCAGGTGGATTACTGTCGCTCAGTCTTGACTCCGCAGGAACCAAGCCTGGTCCTTCCGTGCGCGCCGGCACCACCGTGACGGTATTGGACGGAGAACTCCAGCATAACGTCTGGGTCTATTCAGTCCGCACAGAGGAAGGGGCCACGGGCTGGATTGCCGAGAAGCATCTCAGACCGAAATTGTAAGGGCCTCCTGGGCTGAGGCCCTCAACTCGGTTCCCGACGGCTCCCGCGAGCTGCACTATGTTACGTGCCGTGATCTTCGACTTCGACGGCGTGGTGGCGGACAATGAGCCGGTTCACTTTGCTATGTTTCAGCGCGTCCTGGGCGAGCTCGGGATCTTTCTCAGCAAGGAAGAGTATTACTCCACCTATTTAGGGTACGACGATAAGGGGTGCTTCGCCGCGATCCTCGCCGCTCATGGCCGGTCTGCTCCGAAGGCCACCATTGATGATCTGGTCGGCCGGAAGGCCCGGACGTACTTGGAGTACATCCGGCAACACTTGGTGATTTTTCCGGGCGTGCGGGAGTTCGTCCGTGACGCGGCGACTCGCTACCGTCTGGCGATCGCTTCCGGCGCGCTGCGCCACGAGATCGAGTTCATCCTGGACCAAGCTGGCATCCGAAAGGAGTTCCAACACATCACCAGCTCTGAAGATGTGGCCCATGGGAAGCCGGACCCGGAAGGGTTTCTCCATGCGCTGGCCTCGCTCAATCGCACGATCCCTTCAGGGCGGCGCCGCCTCTCGGCCGACGAATGCCTTGCGATTGAGGATTCAGTCCCCGGTATTCAGGCCGCCCACGCTGCAGGCATGAAGGTGCTCGCCGTGGCCAACACCCATGCGATTCAAGGCCTGCACGAAGCGGACGCTGTCACTCCATCCTTAGTAGAGGTCACTCTGTCGGAACTCGAACGCCGTCTCTGGGGATGAACCGTGTCGAATGATGAATGACCACGTGACGCTATGCGAATCTGTTCATTACTGCCGGGCGCAACTGAAGTGATCGCGGCCTTGGGGCTGGCTGATGACCTGGTTGGGATCAGCCATGAATGCGATTATCCACCGGCGATCAAGCACAAACCCGTCATGGTGCGCGCGACGATCGACGGTGACCACTCCTCCAGCGCCGAGATCGATCATCAGGTGACGGCAGCGGTCAAGGCCGGCCGGCAGTTGTACGAACTCGACGAGGGCCTCTTCACACGCGCGCAGCCAGACCTGGTTGTCATCCAGGATCTCTGCCATGTCTGCGCGGTGACGCCAGGTCAACTTCAACGGGCCATCAGCGCCCTGCCTCATAAGCCGCAGCTCCTGTCGCTGAATCCTCTCATCCTTGACGATATCCTCATGGACGTGGAACGGATCGGTACAGCGACCAAGCGACTCGC
>Ga0187892_10007820_pt1 | contig 15005 bp, 14 predicted proteins | sample MA1701073metaG_FD_139345 | JGI IMG/M metagenome (GOLD analysis project Ga0187892, IMG submission 139345) | Bio-ooze microbial communities from a basaltic lava cave in the Kipuka Kanohina Cave System on the Island of Hawaii, USA - MA170107-3 metaG ... | reverse complement strand
GTCCAGAAGCTTGCGCGCCTCCTCGGGGTCGCGGTCGGCCAGCAGCTCCATGGAGCCCTTGAGGTCGGCGAAGAGCACGGTGACCTGCTTGCGCTCGCCCTCGAGACTCGCCTTCGAGGTCAGAATCTTTTCAGCGAGATGCTTGGGGGTGTAGCGTTCCGGAGACTCAAAGCGTGTCGCGGGCACGGACCCGGAGGTTCCCGTGGGGTGAGCGCATTCGGGGCAGAACTTGGCGCTCGGGGATAACTCGCTGCCGCAGTTCGTGCAGCGCTGAGCCACTGGCGCGGCGCACTGCTCACAGAACTTCGCGCCGGGCCGGTTCTCGTGCTGGCACCGCGGGCACTTCATGCCATGGACCTCCCAGCGAGATGGGCGGGAACGGTGCGCCGAGACTAGTCCGAACGGCCTGAGAGGTCAAGGAGCGTCGCGGATCTGCGAGCGTGGATGGGCAACACGAACGAGATCCGGAGGTCGCCCCTCCGTCGTCTCACCGCAGTACGTTGCTGATCGCCGAGCGTTCGGGCCAGCACCTCCGCCTCGTGGAGGTGCTCCCCCATGCGCGCCCGCTCGCCGAGCGGGTTGAGCGCGTTCCGGAGGTCGAGCCGGATGTCGATCGTCAGCTCGGTCGTCTCCCGGGTCTCGGGGAGACGGCCGAGGGCCTCGAGCGCCTGCTCCAGGTGGGCAATGGCCTCGCGGTTGGCGGCCCGCGCCATGGCCCGGAGCCCCGCCTGGCGGAGATAGGCGACCGCCTTCTCCCGCAGCTCCCCGCGCAGGGCGTGATGGGCCAGCCGCTCGGCCTGCTCGGCGACGCGCTCGGTCGCGAGCCGCTCGATGGCCTCGGTGATGCGGGCGTGCAAGGCGCGCTGCCGGTCGTGGGAGCAGCCCCCCGTACGCCACTTCGTGAGTGAGGGCGTGCTTGAACGTGCGGTGGACGGCGTCCATCATCAGCGTGAGGACGGGGTCGAGAATCTTGCGCGCCTCTTCGGGATCCCGGTCGGCGAGCAGCTCCATGGAGCCCTTGAGGTCGGCGAAGAGCACGGTGACCTGCTTGCGCTCGCCCTCGAGCGCGCTCTTCGAAGTCAGAATCTTCTCGGCGAGGTGGCTCGGCGTGTACGACCTGGGCGACTGTAGGTGGACGGCTGGCAGAGGGGTAACCGGCGTCCCGCACGAGGCGCAAAACTTCTTGCCCCGCGTGAGCGCTTCGCCGCAGTTCGGGCAGGCAAGCTCCAGGCGAGCCCCGCAGTCCTCGCAGAACCTGGCCCTCTCGCGGTTCTGGGCCTGGCACCGAGGACACCTCATCAGCCGGGCCTCCAGGGCTCGCACGGGCGGCCCATCGAGAGGTGGCGGGACACCAGCTGGAGGGCCCCGGGTCGCGCTCTAGTGGGGATCAGGAGTCTGAGCCGCCCGCCACAGCTCGAGGTACTTCTCACGGACGAACGGGTCCAGCTCATCAGCCAGTTCAGCGGGGAGGTCGGCTACGCGGATGAGTTCGAGCACATCGGCAAGGTCCCTGAGACGATGTGGCGCACTCATCCCAGAGGCCAGCTTGAGCTCCACCAGTCGCGGCAGGGGCAGGAGCGCGGCACGAACGCCACGAATAGCCACCTCGGTCGGATCCGGAAACTTCACGGGCTTGGGCCGACCGTCACCGGGATACTCACCCGCGATGAGCATGTCGATCGGGACGCCATGTTCAACGTCGCGCAAGCCTCGACTGCCCGGGAATTGCTCGGCGTAGCCGCGGCCGAGTGCCAGTGCCCTGAGCGACTCGAGCCCGTGGGACGTCAGCAGAATGTCGACGTCGACCGTCACGCGCCGGTAACCGTACTCGTTGAGCGCCATGGCCCCAACGACGGCGTACGGGATGTGCGCATCGTCCAGAAGGCGGACGAGCTTGTCGAGCGCCTTCTGGACGTCCGCTTCACCCATGAAGAACCTTGTCGCCTGTGCGACCCCGTCCCAGAAGCGAGCCTCGCGATCCGGATCGAGCCGTTGCCTGCTCATTCTCCGCCTCCCTCACAGCCCGGAGTCGGAACGTGTCAACCGGCGCGTCCCCTCCAGTGCCAGCCACCCAGAACGCGGTGTCGCCGCCCGCTATGATAGCTCGGTCAGCTCGACTCCGGAGGCTCGTTGCGGTCGCTCCGTCCTTCCGCGAGAGCGTTGCTGACAAGCTTCACCCGAGCGCGGCCAGTTCCGCCTCGGCCTTATCGAGCCAGACCCGCATGTCCATCTCGCGGTACAGCGTCGCTGCGGTCCTGACGGTGCCCTCGACGCGGTGCACGGGCTCCATCATCCGCTCGAGCACGGGATCGAGGATCTTGCGCGCTTCCTCGGGATCGCGATCGGCGAGCAATTCCATCGAGCCCTTGAGGTCGGCGAAGAGCACCGTCACCTGCTTACGCCCCAGCGCCTGGCCACAGCCGTTACAGAAGCGGCTGCCTGGTGGATTCGGGTGATCGCACCCCGCGGAGCGCAACTCGAACTGGGCACCGCAGCTATTGCGGAACCGCGCGCTCAGCGGGTTGTTTTGCTGGCACCGGGGACACTTCGTGCTGGTACTCCGGGCGGTAGTTGACGAGCAAAATGAGACGCGTCGAGCCCAGGCTCTCGACCAGGGCGTCGAGCAGCGCCTGAGTCTCGCTATCGATCCAGTGGAGGTCTTCGAAGATCAGAAGGAGAGGCTGCTCTCGCGCTTCCCGCAGCAGCAACCGCTTCACCGCGTCGAGTGTCTGCTGGCGACGCTGCGCCGGGTCGAGCGAGCCCCACGACACGTCGTCCGCGGGCACGTCGAGCAGGGAGAGCAACGCCGGCAGTGTCGGCTCCCGTGCGCGGTCGAGCGTGAGCAGCTTGCCCGTCACCTTCTCCCGGATCTCGCGGAGGTCGTCCCGGTCCTGGATCTTGAAGTAGCCCTTCAGGAGGTCGATCACCGGCAGGTAGCTCGTCGCCTTGCCGTAGGAGAGCGAGGCGCTCTCGAGGGTGAGCCAGCCCTGCAGGCGATGCGAGTGGGTGAACTCGTAAAGGAGTCGCGACTTGCCCACCCCCGCCTCGCCCACGATCGCTGTCACCTGCCCGTGCCCGTCGCCGGCCAGCTGCTGGGCGCGGCGGAGCTGCTCCAGCTCGGCATCGCGGCCGACGAAGCGCGTCAGCCCACGCCGGCTGGAGGCCTGCAGGCGGGTCCGCACCGGGCCCGCCCCCGTCACCTCGTAGACCTCCACCGGCTCGGCGAGCCCCTTCACCAGCACGGGGCCGAGCGACTTCACCTCGACGTAGCCCTCGGCCAGCGCCAGCGTCTCGGGCGTGATCACGATCGCGCCAGGATCGGCGAGCTGCTCCATCCGGCGCCCAGCAGTACGCGCTGGACGTGCTTGGCGGACAGTCGGCCGATCGTGTAAAAGCTCTCGCCATAGGCGGCCAGCGCCCCCTTGGCGACGCTCCCGCGCTCCTGGAACATGGTTGGCAGCCTCTTCGCCCTCGCGCTCTCGATGATCAGCTCCGCCTGGCCGGCCACCATCGCGTCCGCCACGTAGAGAAAGGCATCCGCCTCCCCGGGCCGGAGGGCGCGCAGACCCGCCCGCAGCTCCTCGACCGAGGCGACTGGCCGCTCGACGAGCTCCAGCTTGAGCTGGCGGGCTGCATCGCGCGCGATCTTCACGGCCTGCTGAGCGGCGGGGTTGTCAGGGCTGTAGAACGTCACGACCCGGCGGAGCCTCGGAACCATCTCCTTCAGCAGCTCGAGGCGCTTCGCCGTGAGGCCCGTGCCCTGGCCGTGGATGCCCGTGAGACGTCCTCCGGGTTTCCGGAAGCTCTCGATGAGACCGACGGATACCGGATCGGTCCCGGCATAGAACACGATCGGGACGCTCTTCGTCGCCCGCTTGGCCGCGAGAGTGACCGAGGTGTTGATTGCCCAGATCAGGTCAACCTTCTCCCCTTCGAGACTCCTCGCCGCCGCTTCCACCGACTTCAGATCGCCTTTGCCATCGCGCACGTGGAGGACGAACTGCTTGCCCTCCTCGAGTCCCAACTCCCTGAGCCCGTCCCGCAGCCCGTCGATGGCCGAGGAGGGCGGGCCTCCGTGGAGCACGACTCCCACGCGATAGACGCGAGCCGGTTGCGCCTCGACCGCGCGCGGCAGGGCGAAGACGGCGAGTATCAAGAAGAGGGCCAGTATCAAGATGTAGGCCACCTGAACAATGGCCGTCAGCGAGCGACGCTCTGCAAGGTGGGCCAACGTGCCCCACTTCACCAAGTCACGCTGGTCCGCGTACCACGTGTCCTTCACCCCCGGTGGCCTCTCTCATGTACGCCGAACGGCCCACGCTCAGCGGCCGTTAGCGAGCGAGGCGAGCCCCGATCCGCTGGAGCGCGTGGTCCGGCGACCGGCTGTCAGGACGCAGCCTTGAGCAGAGTTCTCTCCCAAGGGTTCGGGGAGATCGATTGCGAAGAACCGATCGGCGGCATAACCATAGTCTTCCCCGCTCTCGTCGATGATCCGCAGATAGCCGTGACCGGCAGCGCCCTTGTCAGAGATCACGCGATAGAGCTTCCCCACTTCAAGGGACGCCTCATAGCCCTTGTTCTTGATGCATACGGCACACCGGGTCTGCGGTCTCTTCTCTCTCTTCATTCCTCAGTCCAGCAGCGGGAACTTGATCTTCATCTCGCGCCGACCAACACCATGAGCCTCGTACCGATGGACCTCTGCGTGGTGTACCGTACCATCCAACAGCCGAACCGTCGCGAGCCGTTTTTGCTTTCGCCAGCGCCCAGTGCCGTACCGTCGCCGGAGCCGCCTCAGCTCTCGGATCGCCCGCCCGGTAGCGATTGTCTCGACGCGTCGCACCGAGCCGATGATCGCGAACTCGATCGGGCCAAGCTAGCATGTTCACCCAACTGCCACGCACGTCGGTTCAGTCGTCGAACGTCGCGCTTGCGCAGCGGCCGGCGTAGCCGGCCCGCTCAAGCCTGCGGTTCGGCGGCCACGGAGTCAGACCCAGTTCTCTGTCGCGAGCCCTGCGACACGCGCGAAGTGCCGGGTATTGTTCGTGACGAACGTCAGCCGCAGGGACAGCGCGTGAGCGGCGACGAGAGTGTCGAATGTGCCGATCGACTCGCCACGCCGAGCCAGCGCGGCTGCGACCGTGGCAAACCGATTGGCAGCGGATTGATCGAAGGACATGGTCACGATCGTCTCGACGAACGTGCTGATCAGGCGATGAAGCTTCCGGGATCGGCGTGCCTCAGCGCCGTAGCGGAGTTCCGCGAGAGTGATCGAGCTGATGCAGAGCTCCGAGGGGCGACGTTCCAGCAGACGTGCCGCAACCCGGCCTTGGCCACGGAGGGCAAAGCTGACCGTGTCCGTATCGAGCATGTACCGCGGCATCAGGCGAACGGATCACGCAGGTCCCGAAGGCGCTGCTGCTTGGGGCGGGGGATCTTCCCAGGCCAAGCGCCCAGGCAAGCACGGAATCTGTCCGGCCACTCATCCGCAGCTTCGAGGATGACGCGGCGGCCCTCGCGATGCGCCAGGACCTCGCCCTGGGCGGTGAACCGGCACTCCTTCGGGAGCCGGACCGCCTGACTGCCACCGTTCTGGAAGAGCTTCGCGCGCGTCCCTTTCATGGCTCGAGTATAGACCTGTGTCTATACAGGGTCAAGCTGCCGGCACCGGCTGATGGTCGCCGAACTAAAATTCGCCAACGAAATAGGCCGGCCCCTGTGTCACGCGGCACGCCTTGCGGCGCGCGGCAGCCTATCGCGCGTCGAGTGACTGTCTGGGGGTGCTGTCGCGCCTCGTTCCTCTTGCCCGGCGGCGGCAGCCTCACGTATGCGGAGATGCTCCAGAAAGAAGGCTACAGCGACGGCACCGTGGGCGCGGTGCAGACGTTCTTCTTTCGCCGCGAGGATGGCCCGTGGACGCCGGAGAGTCTCGCGACGCTCACGGGGGTGGACGTCGTCATCCGGCTCTCGGCGGCCCTCGGCGCGCTCGGCATCTATCCCGCCGTCGATCCGCTGACCTCGCGATCGCGACTGCTCGACGCCGCCGCCCTCGGCCGGGAGCACGCCGAGGTCGCGGAGCGCGCACGGCAGGCGCTCGCGCTGCTGGCCTCCGACCCGGCCCACGCCGACCCGGTGACGGTCGGCCGCGCGCGCAAGCTCCAGCGATTCTTCGCGCAGCCGTTCTTCTGTGCCGAGCCGTACACCCACCGGCCAGGCGTGACGGTCAGCGTGAGCGATGCCCTCCGAGGCTGCCGCGAGATCCTGGACGGCCTCCACGACGACGTGCCCAAAACATCCCGCCACCCTTCCCTTCGCACCAACAAGTACGACGAGACCCGGGACCTCTGGCAGGCCCGGGCAACAGAAGGGTGGCGCTTCTATTTTCCGGATTGAAGGCGACGTCTATTCACCTGATCGACCTCCATCCCGCACCCGAAGTAGCGAAAACGACGGCGCCCCGTCCCTCTCGCAACAGGGCAAGGCGTTCGCTCTTCGCGCTGACCCCGCCATATCGAACGACGCCTTCCGCCTGTCCCAAGGCCCAATTGACAGATCCGATTGACGAGGTAGGTTCCCGCGAACGAGGCATAGCTGCCTCTGCTCGAAGAGAAGACCGGAGCATCACACCGTAGTCACGACGGTCGGCTGCGGTCGGAGACAGCGCACAGCCTTCTGGCCCCGTGGAGCGTCGACCTGCTGCGTGGGCACGGTCCGGATCGAGGGGACCGTGTTGACCGAGAGTGCCTGTCTCGGACTTTGCCGGACCGGACCGCTCGGGACACGGAGTGGTGGTCGGAGACGCTAGTGGGAGAGCGAGCAACAAGGTCATACAACGGTGGAAATCCGTGACTAGCAGGCCGCGGGTAGCGCCTCTTCGTAAAGAGCCGCTGAGTGGGTGCACACGCTTGACTACGCGTCCACTGAGAAGCTCCTCTTCAGGGTGACCCAAGTCGCTATGAACAGCGTTTGAGCAAGACCACCATCAGTAGTGACGGCGTTATCCGTCTGCGCCTCGCGACCGAAGGTGCCGGGCACGCCGCGTCGCGCGCTTCAGGTGGTCGCTGGCTCGCGGAGGAACGCCGTGACGGCGCGGTTGACCGCGTCCGGCGCCTCGAGGTTCGTGAGGTGGCCGACACCGGGAACCAGGACGTGGCGGGCGCCGGGGATGGTGTCGGCCAGGAAGCGGTGGACCTTCAGGCACGGCTCGTCGTGCTCGCCGACGATCAGGAGCGTGGGGATGGAAAGCTCGCGAAGAGGCGGCGCGAGCGAGTAGAGTGTGGGGCGCTTGGCCAGGACCTCCCGGGCCGTGTGCGCGAGGCCGCGAGCGCGGTGGGTCATGAGACAGGACCGGATGAACCGCTCGGCCGCCGGCCCCTGGGCGGCGTACCGGGCGAAGAGCGGATTCGACAGCGCCGCGTCGGCGAACGCCTCGATGCCGCCGCGCTCCAGCGTGTCGGCAAGGGCGTGGACGGTCGCGACCCAGTCCCCGGTGTCGTCGGATCCCGCGCCCGTGTCGGCGACGACGAGCGCGGTCACCAGCTCGGGGTGGGCGAGCGCGAAGTTCAGCGCGATGTTGCCGCCCATCGACAGGCCGCCGATCGGGGCGCGGCGGATCTCCAGGTGCTCGAGGAGCGCGCGCAGGTCGGCGACGGCGATCGGCTGGGAGTAGGCGGCCGGATCGGCCGGAGCTTCGGAGATCCCGTGACCGCGCGCGTCGTAGGTCACGACCCGCCAGGAGCCCGCCAGCGCGGTCACCTGCGGATCCCACATGCGGAGCCCACAGGCAAAACCATGGGCGAGCACGAGCGGCGGGCCGTCGCCGGTCACCTCGTAGTAGAGCGACACGCCGTTCACGCGCACGCGAGGCATCGCCGGCGATTCTACCGCGGCGCCCACGTGTGCGCGCCTCGTGGTATTTCTGACGTTCACGGTGCCGATCTGGTCAGGTGGGGTGTCGCGCACCGGAAGACGAACACCCTGCGTCGCTTCCAGATCGAACCGGACATGCCGCGGCACTCAAGCTGACGAGCGCTGTCAGCAGACCAACGGTTCGGCGTCATCTCACACCTGGCCCGGCCTGTCCCGTCTGGCCGAGACCGCCCGGTTTCATCGGCACATAGACAACACCGCGAGCCGCCTGACGGCGGCGGTAGGGGACTTGCATCCGAGCCAGCGAAGAGGTGGACCGCGCCCTGTCGGTGCGCGCCGGCGCGCCGCCGTGCGAAGCGAGAACCGGACACCGGGGAGGATCCGTCCCACATGGCCAAGGTCATGGTCGTCGATGACGCTGTCTCCGAGCTGAAGCTGATGGAGAGCATCCTGCGGTCCGCCGGTCACCAGGTGTCCTGTTACCCGGGCGGCGAGCAGCTCGAGCAGCGGATCGCCGACGAGCGTCCGGACGTGCTCCTGCTGGACATCGTGATGCCGAACCGCAACGGCTACGACGTGCTCCGCGGCGTCCGGAAGGACCCACGCACCAAGGACACCCCGGTGGTGTTCGTCAGCTCCAAGAATCAGGAGAGCGATCAAGTCTGGGGCAAGCGGCAAGGCGCCGCCGACTACCTCCCGAAACCCTTCACCGCCGAGCAGCTGCTCACCATGGTCCGCCAGTTCGTGCCCGCGCCGCCGGGTCGGCCCGCGTGAGCGAGGACCTCGACCGCGCCGCGATCGCCGTCACGCCGGAGGAAGCGTCCGCCCCGCCGGCTCTGCGCGCCTGTGTCTTCGTCCTCGGCGGCTCGCTGTTCGCGGTCGAGGTGACGAGCGCCCGGGAGGTCGCCGTGTTCGACAGCATCACGCGCGTGCCGGGCGCGCCCGCGTTCCTCCTAGGTCTGGCCAACCTGCGCGGCGCCGTCATGCCGATCGTGGACATCCGGGCCCTCCTCGAGCTGCCGCCTCATCGGGCGGGAACGGTCATCAAGGCGCTGGTGCTCGAGCATGGACCGCTGCGGGCCGCCATCGCCATCGAAGCGGCGCTCGGGCTCGAGCCGTTCGGGGAGGTGAACGCCCCCGACGGGCCGGGGCTCGTGCTGGGAACGCTGCGGCGGGGCGACGAGATGGTCGCACTGCTCGATGCGTCGAGGATCCTGACGGCGCTCGCACTCGAGATGCGCGGCGCCAACCAGACGGAGGAGGATCGGGCATGAAGCGCAGGGACTTTCTCGGTGTCGTGTCCGGAAGTCTGATGGGAGTGCTGGCGGCCCGGACGAACGCCGGGGCGCAGAAGCCCGCGGCCCCGCGCCCGGGCATCCCGGGACCGCCGACCGGCGAGCCGTTGATGCCCAGCGCGCCCGGCGTCACCGGGAAGGAGATCCGGATCGGCATGAGCGCCGCGTTCAAGGGCACCAGCGCCGGGCTCGGCACGGAGCTCTACCGCGGCGCCCAGGCCTACTACGACGAGGTGAACAGTCGTGGCGGGGTCTTCGGCCGCTCGATCTCGGTGCTCGCGCTCGACGACGCCTACAGCCCGGACCCGTGCATCGCCAACACGATCGCGTTGCTGGAGAAGGACAAGGTCTTCCTCCTCTCCAACTACGTGGGCACCCCGACCCTCACGCGCGCGCTGCCCGTCATCAAGAAGTACGCCGACCAGCAGGTGGTCCTGGTCGGCAATTTCACCGGGGCCCAGCCACAGCGCGAAGCGCCGTACAGCGATCAGGTCTTCAACATCCGCGCCTCCTACCGGCAGGAAATGATGGCCACCGTCGAGCGCTTCTGGCAGCTCGGGGCGCGGAAGTTCGGCGTGTACTACCAGATCGATGCCTACGGGCGGAGCGGGACCGACGGTGTGGCGCGCGGCCTGGCCCTCCGCAACACCAAGATCGTCGCCGAGGCCACCTACGCCCGACACGCCAAGTTCGAGGAGAACATGGCGCCGGCGGTGAAGGCGCTCCGCGAGGCGGGCGTCGAGGCGGTGCTGTGCACGGGCAGCTACCAGGGATGCGGCGCCTTCGTGAAGTCGGCCCGCGACGCCGGCTGGCAGGTGCCGATCTCGAACGTGTCGTTCGTGGGCTCCGACGCGATGCTGAGCCTGCTGGTCAAGCACGGCAAGACCGTCGGACGCGACTACACGCGGGCGCTGATCAACTCGCAGGTGGTGCCGAGCTACGACGACCTCAGCCTGCCGGCGGTGGTCGAGTACCGGGCGCTCATGGACCGGTACAAGCCGCAGGTGCCCGAGGCGGTGCGCGACACCGGCTACGCGCTCCAGAAGTACAGCTTCATCAGCCTGGAGGGCTTCGTCAACGCCAAGGTCGTCGTCGAGGCGCTGCGCCGCGCCGGCCCGAGCCCGACCCGGGCCCAGCTGCGCCAGGCCCTGGAATCGCTCCACAACATCGACCTCGGCATCGGCGCTCCGCTGACGTTCACGGCGGAGCGTCACCAAGGCCTGGACAGCGTGTACTTCACCCGTGTCGAGGGTGAGCGCTGGGTTCCCCTCACCGACTGGACCGCCGCGCTCAAGGTCTGAGCCGCGGCCGGCGAGCAAGGAGAGCAGCGATGAGCAGCCCGACTGACATCGGCGTGGCCCGCGAAGGGCAGACCGCGGAATCACACCCCCCAGGCAGGATCCGGTTCGGCCTGTTGCCGAAGATCGTCCTGTTCCTGCTCGCCGTCATGGTTCCCCTGGCCGGCGTGTCGTCGTATTTCTCGGTCCAGGCGCTCCAGAGCAACATGACGGACGAGTTCACGTCCAAGGGCACGGCCATCGCGAACAGCCTGGCCAGCTCCAGCGTGGACCTGATCGTCAACCGCGACGCCTCGACCGTCCAGGCGCTCGTCGACCAGTTCGCGGCCATCCAGGGCGTCGCCTACGTCATGGTCTACGATCCCCAGCAAACACTGGTCGCCCACACCTTCGTCCCCGTCGTGCCCAAGGGGATCGTCCAGGCGAACCAGGTGGCCGGCGCCGCCAAGGCGCAGGTGCGCGAGATCCGCTACGCCGATCCGGTCAGCGGCGCCGAGCGGAACATCATCGACATCGGCGTGCCGATGCTGGCCGGCCAGCTCGGCACCGTGCGCGTCGGGATGAACAAGGCGATCATCACGGCGGCCGCTCGGCAGGCGGCCTACCGGCTGCTGGGCGTGTTCGCGGCGGTGGCGGTGCTCGCGGTCGCGGCCGGGGTGGTGTTCGCCGGCCGCATCACGAAGCCGGTCACCGCGCTCGTGAAGGTGGCCCAGCGCGTCGGCCAAGGGGATCTGTCTCGCCTGGCGCCGGTCACCTCCCGCGACGAGATCGGGCAGATGGCGGCGACCCTCAACGACAGCATCGTGCGCCTTCGCGCGCTCGTGCAGACCGAGGCCGAGCGCGACGAGGAGCGGCGCAAGCGCGAGGCGCTGCAGCAGAACATCGTCAAGTTCCTCGACACCGTCGTCGAGATCGGGCAGGGCGATTTCACGAAGAAGGGCGAGGTCACCGGCGACGTACTCGGCAACGTGGTGGACGCCATCAACCTCATGGTGGAAGAGCTCGCCGCGGTCGTCGGCGAGGTGCGCCACGCGGCCCTGCGCGTGACGTCGAGCTCCAACGAGATGATGGCCATGACGGGCGAGATGGCCATGGCCGCCCAGGCCCAGTCGCGCGAGGCCATGAACGTGTCCGCCGCAATGGCCGAGATGGCGCTGTCCGTTCGCCGCGTGGCCGACAACGCGGATCAGAGCGCCAAGGCGGCCGGCCAGACGCTTGATGCCGCCCAGAAGGGCGAGCACGCCGTCCGCGACAGCCTGGCCGGCATGCAGCAGATCCGCGCCGAGGTGCAGACCATCTCCAAGAAGATCAAGGGCCTCGGCGATCGCTCGCTCGAGATCTCCGAGATCGTCAGCACCATCCAGGACATCGCTTCGCAGACTCACCTGCTCGCGCTGAACGCCTCGATCGAGGCGGCGGGCGCCGGGGAGGCCGGCCTGCGGTTCGCGGTGGTGGCGGACGAGGTCCGCAAGCTGGCCGAGCGGGCGACCCAGGCCACCAAGGACATCTCCGCGCTGATCCGCAACGTGCAGGCCGAGACGCAGGAGGCCGTGGTCGCGATGGAAGAGGGCACCAAGGAGGTAGAGTCCGGGTACCAGGTGAGCCTGCGGGCCGAGGAGAGCCTGCAGGAGATCGCGCGGATCTCGCAGGCGGCGGCCGCGCTGGCGGCCGACATCTCGCTGGCGACGCAGAAGCAGGTGCACGGCGCCGAGAGCGCCGCGACCGCCGTCCAGTCCATCGCCGGGGTGGCCGCGCAGACCGAGCACGGCGTGGGCCAGAGCCGCCGGACGGTGGACGAGCTCGCGCGCCTGGCCGAAGAGCTCACCGCCAAGCTGTCCCGGTTCAAGCTGGCGGCCTGAGCGTTCCGGCCCGCATCGGAGATCCGAGCCGGATGGCGCAGGACGAGCGCGAATTCCTCCTGGGCATCTTTCTCATGGAGGCCTGGGACACGCTCGGCGCTCTCGAGGAAGGGCTCACCCGGCTCTCGGATCCCGGCGCGCCGACCGAGGCGACGCTGGCGCCGCTGCTGGTGCTCACTCACCGGCTCAAGGGGGCGGCGGGCCTTCACGGCTTTCCGGGGGTGTCCGAGCTCGCCGCCGCGGCCGAATCGCTGCTGGACGCCGCGCCGGCCGCCGCTCCCGCGGATTGGGCGCAGACCGCGCGCTTTCTCGGCGAGATGACCGCGCTCCTGAAGGAGCTGCTCGACGGCATCACCGCGACCGGCGTCGAGAACGCCGACCGCATCGCCGCCTTCCTGGCCCGGAGGCCGCTGGGGCGCGCGGCGAGCGCCGCCTCGGTCCCGCCGCCGCCGCGCGTGCCGGATCGGCCGAGCGCCGTCAACGACATGGCGGCTCCGGCCGGCGCGCCCGCCGGGGCCGGGGCAACGGCCGAGCGGTTCGGCCGGGAGCTGGAGCGCTTCTTCAGCGACGCCGGCGACATCCTCACCTACTTCGCTCCGGAGGCCACCGAGCATCTGGAGATCATGACGGCCGCGCTGCTCGCCCTCGAGCGGGAAGGCCGGAGCGAGGAGCATCTCGGCGCCGTGCTCCGCGCGGCTCACACGCTCAAGGGCGCCGCCTACACCGTGGGGTGCGTGCCGGTCGGCGACGTCGCCCACCAGCTCGAGGATCTCCTGGTCGCCGTGCGCGAGCGGCGGCTCGCCTTCACCCCGGCCGTGGTCGAAACCATGCTGGCCGGCGTCGATGCGCTGAAGCTCGTCCTGCAGCGCGCCGGCGCCGCGTCAGCCGACGTGGAGGAGGGGCTCGAGCACATCATCGACGACGTGCGCGCCCTGATGTCGTCCCCGGACACGACGCCCGCCGCCGTCGGCGAGCCGGCGGCCGCGGCGCTCGCGCCGGCGGCGCCGGCCCTCGAGCGTGCGCCGCTGTTCGGCCCCTCGGTCGGTGCTCGACCCTGGCCGCCGCCGCTCCGGCCGGTGCACGAGCGAGCGCCGGAGGAGGGTGGACCGAGCATCCGCGTCAACCTGGATCGGCTCGACTCGCTGATGAACCTGGTCGGCGAGCTCATGATCGCGCGAAGCCGGCTCGAGCTGCGGCTGACAGAGCTCGACCGCGTCGGAGATCAGCTGCTGTTCAGCCGCTCGCGGATGGCGCGCGCCCTGCGTGACTTCGAGGGCAAGCACCACGATCCCCGGCTGCCCACCAGACGCGCCGACCGGATCGCCCCGCTCGACGAGCTGTTCGCCGAGCTCGAGTTCGACCGCTACGACGACTTCAACATCCTGGCCCGGAGCCTCGGCGAGGTCTCCGCGGACGTGGGAGAGGTGAAGGCCCAGCACGCCGCTCTGGTCCGCGCCATCAAGGATGACGTCGCCCAGATCCAGCGGCTCACGGTCGCGTTGAGGAAAGAGGTGACGCGATCGCGGATGGTGCCGATCGGTCGCCTGTTCCCGCGCTTCGCGCGCCAGGTGAAGGAAGCGGCGCGGGCCGCCGGCAAGACGGTGGCGTTCGAGGTGCACGGCGGATCCGTCGAGGTGGACAACACGACGGTCGAGCAGATGGCGGACTCGCTGCTCCACCTCGTGCAGAACGCGATCTCCCACGGCATCGAGCCGGAGGACGAGCGCGTCGCCGGCGGGAAGCCCGCCCAGGGCACGGTCGCGCTCCGCGCCCACCAGCACGGCGGCTTCATCGTCGTGGAGATCGAGGACGACGGGCGCGGGATGGATCCCGAACTCCTGACGCGGCAGGCGGTGGAACGGGGGCTGCTCGGCCCCGACGAGGCGCAGGCGCTCACCAGGCCCGAGGCGCTGAATCTCGTCTTCGTGCCGGGGTTCAGCACGGTGTCGCTGGTGACGCGGGCCTCCGGCCGCGGCGTCGGCCTGGACGTGGTGCGCACCAACGTCACCCGCCTCAACGGCGAGATCGAGGTGGACACCGAGGCGGCAGTCCGCACGCGCTTCACCATCAAGCTGCCGCTGACGCTCGCCATCGCCGATGCGCTCCTGGTCCGGGTCGGCAGCGAGGTGCTGGCGGTGCCTCTGACCACGGTGGGGGTGATGCGGCTGCTGGGCCCGGCCGACGTCCAGCGGAGCGGCGATCGCGAGGTGGCGATCATCGACGGCCAGTCGGTGGACCTGTTCCGCCTCGGCCGCGTGCTGGGACTGGCCGAGCCGGAGCCGACCGCGCGCATCCCGGTCGTGGTCCTTCGATCGGGCGGCAAGCCCTTCGCGATCGCGGTGGACGAGCTCCTCGGCAAGGAAGAGATCGTCATCAAGAGCCTCGGCGGGTTCCTGGAAGGCGTGGGCCCCTGGGCGGGCGCCACCATCTCCGGCGAGGGGCGCGTCATCCTGCTGCTGGATCCCTCGCGCTTGCTCGAGCTGGCCCGGCGCCGGGCCGTCACGCGCGTCCCCGAGCTGGAAGCGGGCGGCCTGCCGGCGACGGCGCGCCGCGAGGAGGCCTGGCGGCGCGTCCTGCTCGTCGACGACTCGATCAGCGTCCGGCGGTTCGTGGGGCAGATGCTCGAGAAGGCCGGCTTCCAGGTCTTCACGGCGGTGGACGGTCAGGATGCGCTCGAGCGGCTC
>Ga0187892_10007819_pt1 | contig 15005 bp, 16 predicted proteins | sample MA1701073metaG_FD_139345 | JGI IMG/M metagenome (GOLD analysis project Ga0187892, IMG submission 139345) | Bio-ooze microbial communities from a basaltic lava cave in the Kipuka Kanohina Cave System on the Island of Hawaii, USA - MA170107-3 metaG ... | reverse complement strand
TCACTCGATCTACCGCACTGGCCTCTCCACCAACGCGGTGGATCCAAGCTGTTTGCTTCGTGGTATAAATGATCCGTGCGTTTGGCTCTTCCACTACATCATTGGTGAGAAATCCGGGCTAGGAGTTGACGTTAGCAATTCGCCAGCGAGCGAGTGCTCCGTTATTACAGGTGCTCTTCACCAGCCACCAAGAAACGCCATGTGCCAGTTGCTCGGAATGAACTGCAACGTGCCGACGGATATCTGCTTCTCCTTCCAGGGATTTCGCCTACGCGGCGGCTACACCGACGAGCATAAGGACGGCTGGGGCATCGCCTTTTTCGAAGGCCGCGGCTGCCGGCTGTTCCTGGATTCCAAACCGGCGGCGTATTCTCCGGTAGCAGAACTGGTGCGCGACTGCCCGATCCACTCATTGAACGTGATCGCACACATCCGCAAGGCCACGCGGGGTTCGGTGGCCTTGGAAAATACCCATCCGTTCATGCGCGAGTTGTGGGGCCGGTATTGGATCTTCGCCCATAACGGCACCTTGCGCGATTTTAGCCCTCCGCCCGGGGATCGTTATCGGCCGGTCGGACAAACCGACAGCGAACAGGCGTTCTGCTTTCTGCTGCAAAACCTCTGCGAGCGTTTTACCGGAACGGAACCGCCGGCAGCGCAACTCGCCCTCGCACTCCGCGAGCTGACCGCGGAGATCGCCGCGCACGGGGATTTCAATTATCTCCTCTCCAACGGCGAGTATCTATTCGCCCACTGCGCGACGAGGCTGCATTACATCGTGCGTAAGACACCCTTCCAAACGGCGCACCTCATGGATCAGGACATCACCGTCGATTTCGGCGATGCCACGACTCCCACTGATCGCGTTGCCGTGATCGCCTCCCAGCCACTCACCGACGATGAGACCTGGACGACGATGGCGCACGGTGAATCGCTGCAATTTCACAACGGCGAGCCCCTGGGGCAGGCTGAGTGAGGACCCGCTGCATCGTCATAATTTGGGATGTCACGGATCTCCGTTGTGGGACGAAATCTATTAATTCCGTTTTGATTAAGTCGCGCTAACTAATTGATTTTGGCGCGCCCGGAGAGATTCGAACTCCCGACCCCCTGGGTCGTAGCCTGTTACTTGTAGTCATAAAATCGTTAGTCGTTACAATAGGATACGAACGGCCTATTGTACGACTGAAACGCGAGATACGCTGCGGTAACCCCCTGATCTGCCGAGATACGGCCCTTTTTTATCGTACAGCTCGTTTGAGGGATTCGACGATCCGCAATTGGCTCGAAGGTTTTGAGTATGACGGCGCACTTCGCAAGCCGTCTCAACGGAATACAGAAAGCACGCAGCCCAAAGACCAACCTATCCCACGGCGTCAATCTTGACGCCCGCCGGCGAGTTCGGTTCATCACGTGCAGTTGATGTTTTAATGCCAGGGATTCCGCGGCCACCGCGCAAATCCCCCAGGCTTGCACAGTGGATTGGCGAAACTGCAATTAGTGCGGACTCTCCCGTAACATTAGCAATTCGCCACACACAGTTATTATTCCCGCGCTTTCGCCTCGAGTGCCGAGCGCTCGAACAAGAAAGTGTCGAATGCCTTGGTCCGCAGCATCGAATTTCTTCATGGTGACTTCCCCGCTTTGTTTGTCGGCATAGGCATAACCGATCCTGTTTATACACTCATTATAGTATTGATCCGGGTGCACTCTGTTGAGACGGTGCTTTTAGAAGGTTACGGGCTGACCGGCTCCGGCTTGTTTTGCGGCCATACCCTCGTAACTTTCAGCTTCGGGGCGTTCTTCTCCGCTTGTGCCAGGTCGTAATCCATTTGCATCCCAAGCCATACTTCGGGGCTGCCGCCAAAAGCCTTGGAAAGGCGCAGCGCCATTTCCGGGCTGATGCCGTTCTTGCCGTTCACGAGATTGCTTAGGGTCAAGCGGGTAATGCCCAAAATCTCGGCTCCCTTCGTGATGCTCAGGCCCAAAGGCTCAAGGCAATCCAGCTTCACATGCTTGCCGGGATGGGGCGGGTTCTTCATACGCATGGTGTCCTCCTAGTGGTAGTCGATTAAATCACGTCGCAAGCACCGCCGTTCTCAATCCTGAAAACGATGCGCCAGTTAGCCTTACGGTGACGGCCCAGAAGCCCTTCCGATCCCCTTTCAGGGGGTGAAGCCGGAAACCGGGAGATGCCATGTCCTCCGGCACACGGGAGCGATTCAAACGGGCGAGGATGCGGGCGATTTTGTCTGCGTCCTGTGGGGCAACCTTGCTGCGGTCGTCCTGCTCGAAAAGTTGTTTCAGTCCCTTGTGTCGAAAACTCCGTATCATGCTTCCAGTGTATAGTGCATATATGCGCCAGGCAACTGCATTTTGAGATTAAGGCTAAAAGCTTGCCTTCCAGCGTGTGTGTTGCGAGTTCTACTTTTCATGCTGCAACGGGCAGCTGAAACATGCCACGGCAATGGTTATGCCACCCGTAGGCATCTAATGTTGCATGTCTCGCCGACTCCTTCGTTCTGTAGCGGTTGGGAGATTCTCCCTTCAGCCAGTGTGACACCGGTGTTCGTTGTAATAGTCGCAGTATGCTGATTGATGGTTTTCCGATGCGCACGGGCCGCAGCGATTCGCCGCGCACGCTCGATGCTAACGTCATTCGGATCGTGATAATGCCACGTTGCTGGGGTCATGTATCCGAGCGCTGCGTGTAATCGCTGCTCGTTGTGCTGCCTGATAAGCTTGTCGATGATTGCCTCGGCCTGCAGGTTGTCCATCCTGAAAACTCATGCAGGTCTATTGGAGATTGTTTGTCCGCCCCATTCTCACGCGGCGAGTCTCACGTAATGATGGTGTAGACCACCGAGATCCGCCACTTCAACAATCCGACCTTGGGTCAGACGCTTGAACCTCTCGGCCGCGCGGCGTGTCCATTTCTAGACCGAGGTGAGTCCTCCACCGATGGTAATAGTCGAAGTAGATCGTGAGGATCCGTTTCAGGTAGCGCTCGTTGAGAACCATCACGTGGTCCAGGGTCCAGGAAATCGCGCCGGATACTACCGATGATCCTCTCCACGTACGGATTTTGCCACGGGCTGCGCGGAGCCGTGATCACTTCTTCGATGAAAAGACTGTGCACGCGGTGGCGAAATCGCTCACCGTAGATGGCATCTCGATCGCGAAGCAGATGCTTAGATGCAGTATCCCATGGAAAGGCCTCGATCATCTGTTGCCCTACCCACTGGGCCGTCGGGTGCACCGTGACATTGAAAATAAATCACCTCTCGACGGTGGTGTGCAAGGACGACGAGAACATATAGCACTTTGAAATTGATCGTCGGCACGATGAAGAAATCGATGGTGACGCCGCCCAATAGTCGCGGAAGCGCTTGCGTTGCCAGGCAACCACCGTAGCGGGCTTCCAGATGTTCAACGCCCTTTGCCAACCAGGCCAAATGCGAGACACCCACGCCCAGAGAAACCGGTCCATCGGGCGAAGTCGCGGTTTAGCTTGGCGTCGCGCGTACACATTCAGTTGGTGCCGCAGCATCGTATTTTCCATCTGCAACGCCGCACGAGAGCGAAAGCACGTGAACAAGAACGTACATAATGTACGGAATAACGTCGTCATGGGATAATCGGTGGGATCGTCGGAAGCTTACTCGCCAGCATACCCAAAACGACCAGCGCCAAGCGAGATCGGGCGCCTTCTCAGCTACGTACGGATTTTCGGGAAGGACAGCCCGAAAAGTCCGATCCTGGACCGAAGGACGCGCGTGCTTGACACCCCGCACGTTCAGGCGTAGCTTCCCTTCCAAGAAAAAAGGCCTGAGCTCTCCGAAGCTCGACGGTGCGCAGGGGTCCCACGATGATGTCCCGAACGGGGAGCTTCACAAGGTCGACATCGGCTGCATTGGCTACCCGCAATTGAGGTGAACTTATGACTACTAGAAACGCCATTCTCGCGATTGCATTCGCGACGCTCGCCGCCGCCTGCGAAGCCCCTTCGGACTTCTGCCCGACGGCCCTGTGTGGTCCGGGCACCGTGTGCGATGAGAAGCAGGACAAGTGCGTTCCTGAGTAGGACCAGAAGCGGACGACTATGGCTCTTGACAGAACGCCGCGCTCACACTGTCCGACAGGCTGCTAGATAGTCCCGCCCGGCTCTGTCGATTTGCCATCGCTGTTCCTTTTTATTCGTGATTATCACGCAGAGAAATGCTGTACAGTTTTAACAGGCGCACGCCACCTGTGCCCATGTAGAAAAGGCTCGTGAACGAAACATCCGATAATGCCATGCTTTCAGGAGATGACGGCCCAAGCGAAAAAGATTATGCACCTGGCTGTGAACTGACAGGAATCGCTGCGCTTGCCCGGGTGATTTGAATCGCCTCATCTGCCTCTCGTGTTGGCGCGTATGTCGGTGTGACGCTTCTGCGCGATTGTTCGAGTAGCGGTCCTGGCCATGTACCACTGATGGCATTATCTCCCGCCTCGCCTCGCCGTAGCTCTTCAGCTTATCGGTCACCATCACCCTTGGCGATCGACCTTGGTGCTTCAACATCTTACGAAAGAACCGCTTCGCGGCTTGTTTGTCTTTACGCTTCTGAACCAGAATGTCGACGACGTTATCGTCTTGGTCAACAGCACGCCAGAGATAACAGCGTTCCCCTTTCCCCCAATCGGCCTTGGCGTTTGCGAAGCTGGTCAGCATAGTTCGGACCGAACTTCATGCACCACTGTCGAATGGATTCATACGTAACGATGACTCCTCGATCATTGCTCCGTTAGGAAGCCGGGGGGCGTGTCGGGGTCGCTCGCTTTTCTCGAATGCGGGCTTTCTGCGCCTGCGCTGCGCCGCCTGCGTCCATGAGAAACTCGTGGCCTTTTCGTGTAAGAAGCGTGGCTTTTGTCCTAGAATTTGCAATTCGCCACACACACGTCCGAGTATGGCCGCCATAAGGGAACGAAATTCTACTGGCGACACACTGGTGACGCGCGTGAAAACCCGCTATTAAAATTAATAAGTAAGCATTTGATTTTCTTGGCGCGCCCGGAGAGATTCGAACTCCCGACCCCCTGGTTCGTAGACAGATGCTCGTACTGTAACTGATTGTTTTTACTAATGGATGCCCCGAGCCCGTTGCACACAAAATGTCGTACGGTGTCTAACGCGCTTTTGCCGAACTTCAGGCGTCTTAGCAATCTCAGCACCAAACTTAAGTTCAGCGATAGTCACTGGAGATAGGTAGACGGGTTCGTCACCGGAAATCGTTGCCACGTCCGCGGGGGCCAAGGCCCCCCGTTCGACGTCCACCCAGATACACGTATCGATTACGAAGCCCACGGGTCACGGATCTCGTCAAGCATGCCGCCCATCGAACGACCCTCCTCCTCCCAGACGGCGCCCGCAGCGTAGGGCAAGGTTCGATAGAGATCGTTCATGGCCTCCAGCGCGGTTTGGTGGGCGGCGCCCGGAATGATACGGGCAATCTGGTGATTGTTACGAACCACCGCGATTTCCTCGCCCTTAAATTCAACCTGGTCGAGGACTTGGCGCAACTTGCGGGCAAATTCGGTGACGTTAATAGTTCGCATAGTTGTTAGTATAACACATGGTTAATCATATTATATGATGCTCTGCAAAGCTCAAGTTGAACCTTAAGAAAGTACTGAAGGAGCGCTAAGAAACTATGTTTTGTCCTGTCTAGTTGCTTCTATCGGGCAACGGGCAGGTGAAACATGCAGTGGCAATGGATAGTCCAGTAGTAAGACCGGAAGATTGCCGGTGACGCCGCTTGTTCTGTCTCGTAGCCGTTCGGCGTTGCGCCGCTTAATCCGGTATGACAGCGATGCTCGTTATAGTAGTTGCAGTACGCAACGAGCTTGTATTCCAGATCGATCCCGTTCAAAAAGAATAGATGATCTAGATATTCGCGTCGCAGTGTACCGATGAGGCGTTCGTAAGGGTGCGACTGCGGTACAAACGGAACGCTCTTGATCTCCGCTATCCCAAGAATCCGTAGATTGGCCAACCACTGATAGAAGCGGAACAATGGATCGTTGTCCGTCGACACATAGTTCGGCAAGGGGCGCTTGGCACGGGCGCTATTGAACATTCGACGCACACCAATCCCATCAACGCCGACACCGATGATCCGTCGTGTGAAAACATCTAGCACAACCATCACCCAATAAGTTTGCAACAATATCGACTCACAGCGAAAGAGATCGAGGCTCCAGAGACTGTCCTTAGCATGTCCGGGTCAACCAGGAAACGCCCTCCCCGCCCAAGTCGGGATGATAATGCTTCGCTAGAATGCAGCGGACAAGTGGGTGCCTTGGGACCTGGACAGGCTCGCTTTGCCGACGAACATAGCCATCGGTACTTACACCCTACCAAAGCTCGGTGAAAACCTCATGAAGCTGGAAGGCTTGAGTATCAATGCCCGCTTCCCCAAGCGCTTCATCGGGATCCAGGCGGCGCACAGACCAAAGACCAATCGATTCCACGGCGTCAGTCTTGGTACACGACGACGTGTCCGGTTCACTCGGCCGTGGAGCTAAGAATCTTATTGATGCCGGAACAAAGTGTATGGACAGAAGTCCCGCAAAAGTCCCGCACTATTTTTGTTGAAACGTAACGCCGGGTAGAGAACGCTGTAATAATTAGTTGATATTGCATAAGAACTTATGGCGCGCCCGGAGAGATTCGAACTCCCGACCCCCTGGTTCGTAGCCAGGTACTCTATCCAACTGAGCTACGGGCGCAGTCAAAGACCCCCGATCGGCTGCGCGTTGCAGCCGTGAGGATGGCGGAGAGAGAGGGATTCGAACCCTCGATGGAGTTTTTAGCCCCATACTCCCTTAGCAGGGGAGTGCCTTCAGCCGCTCGGCCATCTCTCCACGCTGTAAACACCTGCGCTTTGTCTAAGTAATCGCAGACCCGCCCAGTCTAAAGGTAGGGTTTATCGTTGTTGTACATCTTTTTCTAGCTCTGGCTCCACGGCGACGCTGGCCTTGCCTATCCCCCCCGCCTGTTCCTGTTGGATCCGCAGGTAGATCTCCTCTCTATGCACGGCGATTTCCTTCGGTGCGTTCACGCCTAGTCGTACTTGGTTTCCCTTCACTCCGAGCACCGTTACAGTGACGTTGTCGCCAATCATCAATGACTCGCCGACTCTCCTAGTCAATATCAGCATCTCCTGCCTCCATTATCACTAGCGTACTTGACGCCTGAAATTGTGCTTTGTTCCCCGCCTTAAAGCAAAGGGCTCCCTGCCCTACATTGACCAGTTTAACCCGTGCAAACGTTAAATGCGAGATGAATTGCCGATCTTTTAACTGCTTAGTCCTACTGTGTTACAAGGCGATCAAGGGATGCCATGCGAGGGCGAATCGGGAGAGAAAGCGGAGTTTACACGGCAGTAAAAGAGCATTTCGAGCCCGATGCCAACGAAGCAGGGCGCCCTTCCGCACCTCGTAACACAGTAGGATTAGGTGGAACTTTTTTCCAGACCAAACGCACTGTGTAAGGTCCGAACCCCAAGCTCTAGATACTTCTCATCAACAACGACGGAAATCTTGATTTCGGAGGTTGAAATCATGCGAATGTTGATGCCCTCCTCGGCCAAGGCCCGAAACATCTTGGACGCAATCCCGGCGTGGGAACGCATACCCACGCCTACCACCGAGATCTTCACGATCTTGTTATCCCCCTCGACTCCACGCGCCGCCAGATCGCGGGCGACTTTTCCGAGTGACTCCAATGCCCTTTCATAGTCGTTTCGATGCACGGTAAAGGTGAAATCCGTGGTCCCATCCGCCCCGACGTTTTGAACGATCATATCGACTTCGATGTTCGCATCGGCGATCGGACCCAGGATACGCGCGGCGATCCCCGGCTTATCGGGCACACCGAGGACCGTGAGTTTTGCCTCGTCACGATTGACGGTGATTCCAGACAGCAGGGGTTGTTCCATAGACGCATCCTCAGGGGCGATGAGCGTTCCGCCGCCCTCCGCGAACGAGGAGAGCACGCGCAGCGGCACATTGTATTTACTTGCGAACTCCACCGAGCGGATCTGCAGGACTTTGGCGCCGAGGCTCGCCATCTCCAGCATTTCCTCGTAGGTGAGGCGTTCGAGGCGGCGCGCCTCGGGCACGATGCGCGGGTCGGTGGTATACACCCCGTCCACATCGGTAAAGATTTGACATTCGTCGGCCTTGAGCCCGGCGGCCAACGCCACCGCCGTGGTATCGGACCCCCCGCGGCCCAGGGTGGTGATATTTCCCTTTTCATCCACTCCCTGAAATCCCGCTACCACCACGATCATACCGGTGTCGAGATCCTGCCGCACTCTTTGGCCGTTGACGTCTAGAATGCGGGCCTTGTTATGAGCGCTGTCCGTCAGAATATGCACTTGCGCACCGGTGTAGGAGCGGGCGCGCTGCCCGGACGCTTCCAATGCCATGCACAGGAGCGCAATCGTCACTTGCTCGCCCGTCGCCAGCAACACGTCGAGCTCCCTCGGGTTCGGTCGCGGGGTGATTTTTTTTGCCAGCGCGATGAGCCGATCCGTCTCGCCGCTCATCGCCGAGACGACCACGACCACCTGATGACCCGTCCGGTGCGCCGCGCTAGCCTTATCCGCAACGGCGCGGATACGTTCAACGCTACCGACAGAGGTTCCCCCGAACTTTTGTACGATTAATGCCATTGCCAACCTAGCCGCAAAGCCCGGCCACTTTAACCGAACAGTGAAGGAACGAGAACAGAGGCTGGCCTCACGGCGCGATCTGACCCCGCACCCAGTCGCTCACCGTGGCGAGCGCAGCTTTCAATTTGTCCGGTTCACTGCCGCCGGCCTGAGCGAAGTCGGGCCGTCCCCCACCCTTACCGCCAACCTGTTGGGCGACGAAATTCACCAAATCGCCGGCCTTCACATGGCGTATCAGATCCTTGGCTACGCCGGCCACCAAGAGTACTTTTCCAGATTGCACGCTTGCTAGCACGATGACCGCGTGCGAGAGCTTATCCTTCAGGCGATCCATGGCCGCGCGCAAGGACGCGGGATCGGCATCATCGATGATCTCCGCGAGCACCTTGACGCCGGCGATATCCACCGCGGCCTCGGAAAGATCGCGTCCGGTTTGAGTGCTGAGCCTGGCGCGAAGCTGCTGATTCTGTTTTTCTTCGTGCTTGAGGTTCTGCAACAACTGCTCTACTCGTACGCCGAGCTGCTCGCGCGGCACTTTCAAGAGATCCGTTATCTGCTGCAGTTGCTGGTCGCTCTGGGTCACCCAGGCGAGTGCCCCCTCCCCCGTCTGGGCCTCGATGCGACGGACTCCGGCCGCAACCCCGGTCTCCGACACGATCTTGAATAAACCGATGTCACCGCCATGCCGCACATGCGTACCGCCGCATAGCTCGACCGAGAAATCCCCTATCTTGAGCACCCGCACCTGCTCCTCGTATTTCTCCCCGAAAAGCGCCAGGGCGCCGCTCTCAAGAGCCTGGCTTACGGGCATAATCACCGTCTCGACCTCGCGATTGGCGCGGATCTCGCGGTTGACCAAGCGCTCCACCTCACGCAACTCATCGGACCCGAGCGGCCCTGTGTGTGAGAAATCGAAGCGCAAGCGCTCCGGCGCCACTAACGAGCCCTTTTGTATGACATGCGTGCCCAGAACTTGCCGCAAGGCCGCGTGCAACAGATGCGTCGCGGAATGATTAAGCGCCGTGGCGGAACGTAAGGACAGATCGACTTGCGCGTGGACGGACTCCCCTTCTCTTAGCACTCCCCTCGTAAGCGATCCGAGGTGCAGAGTGGCGCCGCCTTGTCTCTGGGTATCCGAGACGCGAAACAGGCCCTCGCGTGCGCAGAGATCCCCAATATCACCCACTTGTCCGCCGGCTTCGGCATAAAACGGTGTTTTATCGAGCACCACGACCCCCTGCTCTCCGGCTTGCAGCGCGGGAACCCGCTCCCCCTGCCGATACAGCGCCACGACCCGGGACTCACTCTTTACCCCCGCATAACCGGTGAACTCGCTCCCCGAGACGTGCAGGGGATCATCGGCCGCAAGTGCGGGCAAGAGCGCCTCCATTGCCACCGGCTGCCCGAACTGGCTGGCCGCCCGCGCCCGTTTGCGCTGTTGCTCCATCTCCCGCTCGAAACCCTCCATGTCCAAGGTCAAACCGCGCTCACGCGCGATGTCGGCGGTGAGATCGATCGGGAAACCGTAGGTATCGTAGAGTTGAAACACGTCGCGCCCCGGGATCACGCTCCCAGCCAGATCAGCAAATGAACGCTCCAGAAGCTTGAGCCCGAGATCAAGCGTCTCGGCAAAGCGCTCCTCTTCCTGTTTCAAAACCCGCTCGATGGCAGCTTGCCCCTCCAGCAATCTCGGATAAACCGCACCCATCTCGGTTGCAAGCACCGCTACCAACCGGTAAAAGAAAGGTTCTCGTAACTTGAGCCGATGCCCGTGCCGAATGGCCCGGCGGATGATGCGCCGGAGCACGTAACCGCGGCCATCGTTGGAGGGAACCACGCCCTCCGCGGCGATGAAGGCCGAGGCGCGGATGTGATCGGCAATTGCCTGAACCGAGGTCCGATGCACGACGTCTTTGTCGCTGACCAAAGCGGTGACCGCGCCCGTCAGGGCGCGGAACACATCGATGTTGTAGTTACTGTGGACGCCTTGCATGACGGCGGCGATGCGCTCCAAGCCCATCCCGGTATCGACCGAGGGATGTGGAATCGCATGCAAGCGGCCGCTGTCATCGCGGTCATACTGGGTAAATACCAGGTTCCAAATCTCCACATAGCGATCCCCGTTCTGCTCAGGGCTTCCCGGCGGCCCGCCCGCGATCGCCGCGCCGTGGTCGAAAAAGATCTCCGAGCAGGGACCACAGGGGCCCGTCGCGCCCATGGTCCAAAAGTTGTCTTGTTCCCCGCAACGCGAAAGGCGGCGCTTATCGACCTTGATCTCATCGAGCCAGATCGAGGCCGCCTCGTCGTCGTCCTGGAACACCGTGATCCAGAGCCTTGCGGGATCGACGCCCAAGGACTCGGTTAAAAACTCCCAGGCGTAGTGAATCGCCTCGCGTTTGAAATAATCACCGAAACTGAAGTTTCCAAGCATCTCAAAAAAGGTATGGTGGCGCGCGGTGTATCCGACGTTCTCGAGATCGTTGTGCTTGCCGCCGGCGCGCACGCATGCCTGGCAGGAGACGGCGCGCTGAAAGGGGTGCTGCTCGCGCCCCAAGAAGACATTCTTGAATTGCACCATACCGGCATTGGTGAACAAGAGCGTCGGATCGTTGGCCGGCACCAGCGGTGAGCTGGGAACGATCGTATGCTCGCGCGCGCTAAAGAAATCCAGAAATGCTCGCCGGATCTCGGCGCTGCTCTTAATCGACATAGGATTCAATCGTCTGTATCTAACGCGCGCCGGACCCGCTCCGGAATGAACCCACGGTTTACCAAGTAGCGTGCTTGACGCGCCCGCTCCTTCCTATCCACAGGTAACCGCGTGCCAAAGTGTTTGGCCCTGGCTTGAAGCATACGTTCGTCCCAACACGGATCTCCGGTACGGATTGATCCCGTGATGATCTCCGCGTCGATTCCGCGATGCTTCAGCTCGGCAATGATCCGTAAGGGACCGTATCCCCGTTCGGTCTTCGACGCGACAAAGGCGCCCGCAAAACGCTCATCGCTCTGCCAGCCCGCGGCCGCGAGCTCGCGCAAGACGGGCTCCACGAGATCCTCCGGGCTGCCGCGCCGCGTAAGCCGCGCCGCGAGCTCCTTGCGGCTATATTCGCGTCGCGCGAGAAGACTGAGAGCATACCGGCGTGCGCTGTCCTTCAGGCCCGCGCCTCCTCGGCCACCGGGCTGCGTTCCGCATTACCCGGCAGGGACTTCGCGCGGATTGCCTGCTCGATTGCGGCCGCTTTATCGGGATGTTCCTTGAGAAAGGTCCGGGCATTTTCCTTTCCCTGCCCGATGCGCTCGCCTCGGTAGCTGTACCAGGCGCCGGTCTTCTCGATGATCCCGCCCGCGACACCGAGGTCCACCACCTCTCCGGCGCGCGAGACACCCTCGCCGTACAGAATATCGAAGATCGCCTCTTTGAAGGGGGGCGCCAACTTGTTTTTCACGACCTTGACGCGGGTCTCGTTGCCGACGATCTCCTCATCGCGTTTGATGGAACCGATGCGGCGGATGTCGAGCCGAACCGAGGCGTAGAACTTGAGGGCGTTGCCTCCGGTCGTGGTCTCCGGGTTGCCGAACATGACACCGATTTTCATGCGGATCTGGTTGATGAAAATCACCAAAGAATTGGAACGCTTGATGTTGCCGGTCAGTTTGCGCAAGGCTTGCGACATGAGGCGCGCTTGCAGGCCAACGTGCGTATCGCCCATCTCACCCTCGATCTCGGCCTTCGGCGTCAGCGCCGCGACCGAGTCGATCACGATGCAATCGACCGCGCCCGAACGCACCAGCATGTCCGTGATCTCGAGCGCCTGCTCGCCGGTGTCGGGTTGCGAGACCAGCAGATCATCGATCTTGACCCCGACTTTTCCCGCGTAGCTCGGGTCCAAGGCATGCTCGGCATCCACAAAGGCGGCGGTGCCCCCGCTCCTCTGTATCTCCGCCACGGCGTGCAAGGCTAAAGTGGTCTTGCCCGAGGATTCCGGACCGTAGATCTCGACGATTCGGCCGCGCGGGAGACCCCCGATACCGAGCGCGATATCGAGCCCAAGCGATCCCGAAGAGACAGTCTCAACGTCGCGGACCGCTTGCACATCACCCATGCGCATGACCGATCCCTTTCCGAACTGCTTCTCGATCTGACTCAAGGCCATTCCCAGTGCCTTTTTTCGATTTTCATCCATTGATTTTCTGTCCTCCGGCGCGCGGCGCTTTCCCGCGCGTCCGTGTTGAGCGCGTTGTTAGGCGCGATGACCGTTTCGCCAGCCAATTGCTGAATGAAGCCTGGCTTTCGCCCGACCGCTTACCTGCCAATAGACCTTCGACGCTGATGTCCTCGTCTAGATCTTCCCAGTGAATTCCCACCCCCCGACCGATCATGCGCCAGCGCTTCCGCTCAACCGATGACCCGTGCGATAGCCGCGGATACCATGCGAGTGGAACAGAAATGCTTCGCCCATCGCTGAGGTCGACACAAAGCGTGTCGTCCGACACCGTAACGTTTTCGGCAAAGGGGACTTCTATTTCAATGGCCGAAGTACTCATTCCAGGTCTCCACTAGCTGAAGCCGGTGATCATTCACCACTTTCTCGATCCGCGCAATCTCGACGCGCGAAAACCCACCGCTGGTCTGTAATCGAATTGGTTCTAGCCAGAACTTAGCGATCTTATCGTCTCGCTCAACATGGACATGCTGCGGTTCATTGCGGTCACCCGCAAAAAAGAAAAAGCGATAGGGTCCGGACCTCAGTACCGTAGGCATACCGTGGCTCCGTTCCCTAGCCTCACGCGGCTAACATTGGAGCGGAAAGGGCCGGGGTCGAATGGCACTTACTTAAGGGAAAATCCGGCAAACCGTCATTCCGGCCGGAGCGAAGCGGGGAATCCAGTCATTCGTGTACCTCCCTGGATTCCCGCTTCCGCGGGAATGACGGAAATTTTGGGCTCCCGCCTTAAGTAAGTGCCATTCGTAGGATGTGCCGACGTAAGGAGGCGCATCAGGCGCGGGACATTACTCGACCGATGCGCTTCGTACCTCAGCGCATCCTTGCGGGCTTTCCGGCGTCCGGTTGAGCAAATGGTTAGCCAAAGAACTTGTCATACTCGGCGTGCGGCCCAATCCAGAACCACTGCACTCCCTCTGGGACGGGCACGCCAAGGGCACGGTAATGAATACCGACCCGGACGCTGCGGAAGCGTCCGCCATACACGGATTTGAATCGTAGCGATGGGTGCGCCGGATTCTGCTTGAGAAGGGCGTAGGAGCGTCGGGCGAGATCCTGAATGTCGGTTGGTAGAGCATCGAAACAGCGCCAGAATCGACTCGACGTGAAATGCCTCAAATCTCGCGTGCCTTACCGCTGTGATATTCAGCTAAAGCCGCTTCAGCTAATGCATCGAATTTTCCGGCAGCAGCATCTGCCTCAATCTGAGCATCCCAAGCAGCAGTATCAAATTCCAAGAACCAGCGTCGCAACTTCGCGAGTTCGTTGGGGGGAAGCTGCTCGATGGCGAGCTCAATTGTCTCGACGGTTGTCATCATGGCACCTTTTCATTTGACTACGAAGGTACCGTATTCCTTGTTTCGTGGCCTAACTACGGGTTATCAGGAAAAAAGCTTACCACATCGCGCCGGGCTTGGCGCTTGCCGGCCTATGCGGACGATCCTCTAAGGCCCGCTTGCGCTCTGCGTGAATCGGCGCCGAGCCGCCAACGCGTAAGCACTTGATAACGCGAGCCGTCGGGATTGGTTTTGGACTCGACCAAGCCAAAGTCATCGACGCGCCAGGCGACGGCAACGAGCGATCGCGCCGGACCACGAGCGCCTTGCGCATCAAAGTCACATGGGGTTTGAACGGACGCGCATCGAGATCAATGCCACAGCCGGCGATCCCCAGGTGTAGATCCCGAACCAAAGCAGCGAGACTCTCCGGCACTTCGCGCGCACCGAGCCAAAGGATCCCGGATTTTGGCCAGAAGCCGATTTGATCGAGCCTCAGCTCGAACGAGTGTCCCGCGATCTCCTCCGCTATCTTCTCGGCACAGATCCGCGTTTGCGCCGTGACAGAGCCTAAGAAGAGGAGTGTGATGTGAAGGTTTTCCGCAGCCACGGGTTTAGCCCGGCGTGCGTGCAACGAGGCCATTACCTCGACCAGGCCCGACCGCACCTCCTCGCTCGGCCACAAGGCAAAGAACAAGCGTTGGGTTGGTGCCCTAATATATCCCCTCATTTCTGACATCTCCTTGATCTGGAGGCTAATTTCCTCCCCCTGGTAGGGGGAGGGT
>Ga0187892_10007816_pt1 | contig 15008 bp, 8 predicted proteins | sample MA1701073metaG_FD_139345 | JGI IMG/M metagenome (GOLD analysis project Ga0187892, IMG submission 139345) | Bio-ooze microbial communities from a basaltic lava cave in the Kipuka Kanohina Cave System on the Island of Hawaii, USA - MA170107-3 metaG ... | reverse complement strand
CTTCCCCCTTCCGGACTCGCGCCAGCAGCGTCTTGCGGTCGACCGGCTCCAACGCCTCTGTCCCTTTGAGGTACTGGCGGGTAATGCGTTCCACCTCGGCCAGATGAGTGACCGCCAGGACCCGAAGTACGCGAAAGAAGTCGGCGACGGTCTCATCGGTGAGGCGGTAACGAATCGAGGTGCCCTCTCTGCGGGTTTCGACCAGCCGCGCCGTACGCAGCACTTGCAGATGTTGGGAGGTATTGGCTTGGCTGAGATGAGCCTCACGGGCCAGCGCTTCAACGGTCCGCGGCGCTTGGCTTAAGAGCTCCAGGATTTCCAACCGTTTGGGACTGGCGACGGCTTTGCCAATGCGGGCGATTTGTTCGTAGATGGCATCTGCTAAGTTTCTGTCTGTGTCACTCATATCCTCTCCTCAGAAGTCGGTCGTACGCAGAATAATCGCTTCACTGATGTCGGTTCGGAGCTGCATAGGAATACCTCATGTGGTTGCGTCGAGAGGGGGCCTCTTCTTAACCTCTCTCGGACGTTTCTGGTGATGTTCTTGACAGAGTATATATAATAGACTTATAAGATTCGTATATAATTACTTTCTTATATATGAATACATAAAGAATGCAAGAGGGAATGAGCACCGACGACAGGGTTTGGTGCAAAAGCGAGTAGAGCCTGCCAAACAGACTGGAAAGGGAATAATTGATGAGGGGGGCCTCTATGTTAATTGCAAGATTGATCGTATGGCTGTTGGTAACCTTGCTCAGCATCTCCACTCACAGCGCTTGGGCGCAGAGCGAGCATGCCCACCACGCTTCCCCAGCAGCTACCTCACCCGAGCAACTCGGGGAAGTCCACTTTCCCGTCTCGTGCAATGTTGCTGCGCAACAGGAGTTCAATCGGGCGATGGCGATGTTTCACTCCTTCTGGTTCGAACCGGCGAAGCAATCCTTCACCAAGGTCCTGGAACACGATCCTGAGTGCGGGATGGCGTATTGGGGCATCGCCATCATGTCGATGGGCAATCCCTTCGGCTGGTCCATCAATCCGAACGTGCCGAAGGCGGGAGCAGCGGCCATGGCGGAGGCGCAGCGCATGAGCGCCAAGAGCGAGCGCGAACGCGACTATATTGCGGCGCTGGCCGCGTTCTTTACAGATTGGCAGACGGTGGACCACCGGTCGCGAATGCTGGCCTTTGAGAAGGGAATGGAGGGCGTGGTGACACGTTACCCTGAGGATGACGAAGCGCGGATCCTGTACGCGCTCGTGCTCATCGCCTCGGCTACGCCTACCGACAAGACCTTCGCTCACCAGTTCAAGGCGGCAGGCATGCTAGAGCCCTTGTTCAAGAAATACCCTCACCATCCGGGCATTGCCCACTATTTGATTCACACATACGACTATGCCGGGCTGGAGGAGAAGGGGCTGCCCGCGGCCCGCGTCTACGCCACCATCGCGCCTTCAGTGCCGCACGCGTTGCATATGCCCTCACATATTTTCAGCCGGGTCGGGCTCTGGCCGGAAATGGTCGAGAGCAATCGCGCGTCGTACCGTGCGGCGAAGCATGAACTCTCCGGGCACACCCTTGGGATCGGCTCCTATGATGCGCTACATGCAATGGATTATCTGGTGTTTGGGTATCTCCAACAGGCGCAGGATAAGGCGGCGAAGCTTCTGGTGGATGAGGTTGCGGCGATCCACAATGTCAAGGTAGAAGACTTTGCGGCTGCCTACGCCTTTGCCGCGATCCCCGCTCGCTATGCGCTGGAGCGCGGCGATTGGCAGCAGGCGGCGGCGCTCAAACTCAGCCCACCCGATATGGCCTGGGATAAGTTCCCCCATGCGCAGGCCGTTCTGGTTTTCTCTCGCGGCTTGGGTGCGGCTCGCAGTGGAGAGGTTGCAGCGGCGCGTAAGGATGTAGAGCGCTTGCAGGCGCTTAAGGACGCGATGACAGCCGCCAAGCTCAACTACTGGGCTGACCAGACGAATTCTCAAATTACGACGCTCAATGCTTGGATCGCCCTAGCGGAGAAGCGCAATGAGGAAGCGATTCAGTTCATGCGCACCGCCGCAGAAGCAGAAGAGGCCAGTGACAAGGCACCGGTGACTCCGGGAAATGTTGTGCCTTTGCGCGGATTGCTGGGCGAGATGCTCCTGACACTCAACCAACCAGCGCACGCGTTCACCGAATTCGAGCGTTCCTTGCAGCGTGACCCCAACCGTTTCCGCGTCGTGTACGGGGCCAGTCGCGCCGCCGAAGCCGCCGGCAACCGCCAGCCGGCCCGCGCGTATTACGCCAAGTTGCAGACGTTGACCGCTGCTCGTGATACCGAACGTCCAGAACTCGCGCAGGCCACCGCATTTTTGGCAAAGCAATGATCATGAGTGGCCCAGATCATGGAGCAAGCGGGATCTGGATGGGGTGAAATCGAGGAATAGACGCAGGCGCGCTTCTTCAATGTCCATCCCGCCACTGTCTCGCGTCTGCTGGCGCAGGAACGAAAGAGAGCTTAATGCGGAGCTTAACGGCGCGCCTGTGTTATCACCCCTGAAGGGACTACGGAAGCCTGTGAGAGCCGTCAGCGTCACCGTCGCACTGGTGCATGTGCTCATCGTGACGAGCGTCGTCCACTCGTTCGGCGGGTTGCAGATACAGAATCCCTTGTTCCATCCCGGCCTGCTGGACTTTCATCAACGGGTGAACTACGGGGGCGAAACGACGAATCTCGCCCTGTGGACGCCGGTCTTTCGCGGCGGTGTGGGCCGCATCGATCTGCAACATGGGCCAACCCTCAGCTATGCGGGCGGATTCCTCAGTGCGTTGGCCGCTGCGCCAGACGCGGGCGATCTCATCCTGGCTGGTCAGACCTTGAGTAACGGGGAAGCGGAGGCTTGGGAAGCGCAGGCTGAGTACCGGCTTCCCACCGGCGTGCTGCTTCCTGGTTCGCTGGGGGTTGGTGGCGGCTATGTCTCACAAGATCACTTGGGCCCCAATATTCAGTTTGCCAAGCTCTCGTATCGCGACGTACTGGGGTGTGGGTGGCAAACGATTGCCTCGGTACAAATCCAAGAGGTCGGGCATAGAACCTCGCCCGGTGGCTACCTCGCACTGTACAACAGTCGACTGATGTTCACTGGCGGCACAGACGGTGAGCAATGGCGGACTACCGTAGGCTACGTTCACCCTATGACAGGAGGAAATTTCCGTCCGGCGTTTGAATTCTTCTACGTGGATGAGACGATTGGCGCTGGCAATGGTGGGAAGTTCCTGTTGGCGACCGCTACGCTGGGCTACGAAGGGTGGGGCTTTCTCAGCCACGACAGCCGACTCGGTCGGGCCTTAGGCCCCCAAGGTCTAGCGTTCACCAACCCAAATGGATTTCTGCAACCCATGTGGAATCGTCTATTCGACGTGACCGAGGTGGGAGGACTGCTGAATGGCCGCGTCATGGAGATCTGCGACGCGTTTGGAATAACTAACCGTGATTGGCAACTCGTCGGTTTTCCGTTCCAGTTCACTGCGGGGAGAAGCTGGCAAGACTGGCTCTTCGTTGGCGGTGGCCTGCTTCAGGTGACCCGACAGCCGGATGCGCCCTATCTCATCGGCGGGGCGATTGGCCAACTCGGAGCGGTGCGCGTCTTAGCCGGGGGGCATTGGGATTTTGAGACGGACGAAGCCCGGCTCCTCCTGACCGTACAATATTTTCTCTAGGGTATACGACCACCGACGGATTCAATCAGCACTATAATCGAAAAATTTAAAACTATTTGGTTGCTCGATCTCGTTTTGCCGACAACTAACGGCAGGCAGGTCGTTCTTACAAGGCACCCCGAACCAGAAGGACCTCCTTACTATTCTCCACGAACTCCGCTTGCAGTTTCTCTCTCAACCCTCATTTCTTCCCGCTACCCAACGCCTGATTCAGCGCCTGACGGTACGGATACGTATCCATGTAAATGCGCAGGACCTTAAATTTGCCATTCTCGAAGGTCCAGAAGTTGAGGTTGTTCATGACAATGGGATTCCCGTCTTTGGTCTTGCCCTCCAAGTGGAGCGGCGCGACCAGCTTATTGCCGTCGATAATGATGTCAGTCGGCCCGGCATGATAATCGACCAGGCTGCTGACCAAGTTGGTATAAAATTCTCGGAGGGTGTCCTTGCCCTTGATCCCTTCTTCACCCGTCATCGGATTAATGATCTGTGCATCGTCGGCAAACAATTCAAGAATACCGTTTACATCACCCTTGGTCACTCTCTCAAAATACGTCCGGGCAGCAGTTTCCATTTGTTGCTCAGTTGGTGTTCGTGGCATAGCACCTCCCTGTTCGTTTTGAGTTCAACGGTTGATGTCCAAGGTCCAACGTCTAAGGTCCAAGGTCATTTGCATGGAATCGTCTTTTATTTGAACTTATTGCCTCGTAATGTCGATGTTTGTAAGTATTTCATCAATCCAGCAAGCAGACGACTGATCGCTGTCACTTTCTCGACCAAGTCCTGGAACTGCACCTCACTAATGTACGCCTGATCAACAGCAGCATAAAGCTGCGCCCGGATTTCACCACAAGAGCCTTTCGCCATCGACAAAAACTGCTGGAACTCTTTATCGCCCCCACGCTCAAATCCCTCGGCGATATTCGACATGATCGAAACCGCAGCACGACGAATCTGGTCCCGAAGCCCATAATCACGAGCAAACTCCCCACTCGATGTGACCTGGTAGACAGCTTTCGTCAGTACTCGGGCCTTCTGCCAAGCATCAATGTCTTCGAACCGTTTCAGTGTTGCCATTACATTTCTGCAACCTTGGACTTTGGACCTTGGACTTTAGACTCTTCTAGACCGAGGTATTCCCGTAAGCATTTCGCCGTATACGAACGCTCGGCAGTGGCCATCAGTTCGAAGGGCGATCCACAGGCAACGATCTGCCCACCACCAGCTCCACCCTCCGGACCGAGATCAATCACGTAATCCGCTTCTTTCACAATGTCGAGATTGTGTTCGATGGTAACGACCGTATTGCCCTTATCAACCAACCGATGGAGGGCATGAATCAACTTCTCAATATCAGCGAAATGAAGCCCCGTTGTTGGTTCGTCGAGCACGTAGAGCGTCTTGCCACGAGATTCCTTCGCCAATTCATAGGCAAGCTTGATACGCTGTGCCTCACCACCAGAGAGCGTGTTACTCGCTTGCCCGAGCGTGATGTAGCCCATGCCGATGTCATCGAGGAGTTTCAGCGGACCAGCAATCTTCGGTACGCCGTGAAAGAACGTCGCGGCTTCTTCAATGGTCATACTGAGAACGTCTGCAATGTTCTTGCCGTTATAGGCAATCTCCAAGGTTTCCTCGTTATAGCGCTTGCCGCCGCAGACTTCGCAGGCCACGTACACATCAGGAAGAAAACTCATCTCCATTTTTACTTCGCCCTGCCCCGCACATGCTTCACACCGTCCACCTTTGACATTGAAGGAGAAGCGACCTGGCTGATACCCCTTCATCCGCGCATCGGGGAGCAACGCAAACAGTTTGCGTACTTCATCCCAAAAGCCAACGTACGAGGCTGGAACGGAGCGCGGCGTCTTGCCAATCGGGGTCTGATCGACTTCGACTACCCGTTCAACCGGAGCACTGCCTTCGATGCGGTCATGCGTGCCCGCACGCCCGGCAAAGAGGCCGAGCTTTCTCTTGAGTCCTTTAACCAGCACTTCCTGCACGAGTGAGCTTTTGCCGGAGCCAGACACACCAGTCACGCACGTCCACGTACCGATGGGAATATGCACATCAACATTACGCAAATTGTGTTCGCGCGCCCCATAGATCGAAAGGCGCGGTCGCTGGTCAAGCGCACGGACCGGACCTAACCGTGGATGCGTGGCGTGCAGAAATCGGCCAGTAATGGACTCCGGATTGTCGCGCAGCTGGTAGGGTGTGCCAATCGCTACCACTTTGCCGCCGTTTACTCCGGCTCCCGGCCCCAGGTCAATAACAATATCTGCACTGGCAATGGTCTGTTCATCGTGTTCAACTACGAGCACAGTGTTGCCTCGTCGCTGGAGATTGCGCAGAGTGGAGAGTAGACGCGTGTTGTCCCGCGGATGCAAGCCGATCGTCGGTTCATCCAGAATGTAGCAAACCCCACGCAAATTCGAACCAAGTTGCGCAGCTAAGCGAATGCGTTGCGCTTCCCCGCCAGACAGTGTGTCGGCCCGCCGGTCCAGGGTGAGATAGGACAGTCCCACCTCATTCAAGAACGACAGCCGCGGCACGATCTCTTTGAGAATCGGCTCGCCAATGAGCGCTTCCCGAAAAGACAAGGGCAAAGAGGTCATGTGCTGGAGGCAGTCACCAGCAGACATGCCCATCACTTCCCATATCGCCTGCCCGCAGACTTTCACCGCTCGCGCACGAGCATTCAACCGTGAACCGTTACAGGTCGGGCATGGCACTTCGGTTAAGAACTGTGACGGGTACAGATCCGCCTCTTCTCCTTCACTGCCAGTAATCGCGTCGTTGAGAATCGTAAAGGCTCCGCGAAGATTTTTCCCGTCCCCCACGAGAACAAGTTGCTGCTGTTCCGAACTCAGTTCCGCAAACGGTCGCTCTAATGGAACGCCCTGCTTCTTGAGTTCGCGCAAGAGTCGAGCATGGGTGGTACGAAATTCCGATTTCGTCAACGCAAACAAGGCTCCGTCTTTGAGCGACTTCGTTCTATCAGGAACCACTAGCACCGGGTCAAATTCCCATCGTGATCCGAGCCCTGTACACTCTGGGCACGCCCCCTGCCGACTATTGAACGAGAAGAGACGGGGGTCGAGCAACTCATACCCGAGCCCACACGGTCCACAGAAAAGTTTCTCACTGTAGAGCCGTGCCTCCTCTGCTCCTCGGACATGCAGAGCTCCGTTTCCCACTCGTAGTGCGGCTTGCAACAAAGGCTCGATTTTTTGCGCCGAACCGTTGACCGACGTTTCCCCGATCATAATTTCAATGTCATGCTCTTTGTAGCGCGCCAGACTCATGCCGGAGACGAGCTTCATCATCTGCCCGTCGATCCGTGCCTGCGTGAATCCCATCTTGCGTGCGCTCTCCAGCGTATCCTTATGGAACCCTTTGCGGCCGCGCACGACCGGAGCAAGCATCGTCACTTGTTGCCCATGAAAGTCGTTGCGGAGGCGATCAACAATCTGGCTACGACTCTGGACCGATAACGGTTGTCCGCAATTCACACAATGCTGTACCCCAGCCTTGGCGTAGAGTAACCGCAGATAGTGCGAGATTTCCGTGATTGTTGCCACCGTCGAGTTGCGACCGCCGCGACTCATCCGTTGTTCAATGGCAACCGTTGGCGGAATCCCGGTCAGCAAATCGACATTCGGGCGTGCCATCACTCTGATAAACTGCCGCGAGTAGGCGGACAAACTATCAATGTACCGCCGCTGTCCTTCGGCGTAGATAATATCAAACACCAGGGTTGATTTTCCCGAACCGGACAGACCCGTCACCACCACCATCTCGTCACGTGGGATATCGACCGAGAGGTCTTGGAGGTTGTGCTCTTTGGCGCCAACAACGGAAATGGCGGGGCTGGGGGCTAGGGGTTGGGGGTTGGGAGTTGGTAAGAGGCTAGGTTTTTGCCTTTTGCCTTCTCTTCCTGTGATTTGGACCTTGGACCTTGGACTCAGAACTTGTGAGAGATACTGTCCGGTATACGACTTCTTCACTTTGGCAATCTGCTCCGGGGTGCCTTTGGCGATCACCCGTCCACCGTCGTCTCCACCTTCAGGCCCCAGGTCGATTACATAGTCTGCGCACTTAATCACTTCGAGGTTGTGCTCAATGATAAGGACCGAATGCCCACGGTCCACAAGTTGATTGAAGGCGTTAAGGAGTTTTTGAATATCCGCGTAATGGAGACCGGTGGTCGGTTCGTCGAAGATGAACAACGTGCTCTTGGCACGGTCATCCCCCCACACCTCACCAAGAGGTAATAACCCAGGAGTAGGAGATTTCTCCATACCGATATGCGCTGCCAACTTGAGTCGCTGCGCCTCACCACCGGAGAGTGTCGTTAGTGACTGTCCGAGGCGCATGTATTCGAGCCCAACCGCAGCAAGTGGCATGAGACGCTTCACCAATTCCGCCTGGTGCGCAAAGAACTCCAGCGCCTCCGTCACAGTCATGGCCATAATCTCAGTCAGATTCTTCCCTTGATACGTAACTTCAAGGACCTCATCGCGAAACCGTTTGCCATGACACTCTGGACACGGCACATAAACATCTGAAAGGAACTGCATTTCGACTTTTTCAAACCCCTCGCCCTTGCACGTCTCACACCGTCCACCTTCCACGTTGAACGAGAAGGTTCCAGCGCTGTATCCACGGAGTCTCGCCATCTCTGTGTTGGCGAGCAAACGTCGCAGAGCATCAAACGCCTTGGTATAGGTCAGCAGATTCGCCCGTGGTGTTGTGCCAATTGGGGCTTGATCGACAAAAATCACATCGGCAAACTTTTCCCAGCCGAGAAGCTCTTGGCACGCACCAGGAATACCGTCCGGCGTACCTTTGCGTTTCTTCAGTCCCCGATATAGCACCTCGTCCACCAGGGTCGATTTCCCAGACCCGGAAACACCGGTGATACAGACCATGCATCCCAGCGGAATCTCCACTGTCAGGTTTTTCAGATTATTGGCACTCGCGCCCACGATCGAGAGAAAGTTATTCTTCCCTCGCAGAGGCCGTCGTCTCTTCGGCACCGGGATCCCTAGCCGGCCAGAGAGATACTTCCCAGTGAGTGAGCCTTTGTCCCCAAGAATCTGGTCATAAGCACCGGTAAAAACGACTTCCCCACCCTTCTCTCCGGCTAACGGTCCCATATCAATGATGTGATCGGCTTCACGGATAATCTCCGGATCATGTTCCACCACGACAACCGCATTGCCATTGTCACGCAGTCCTTTGAGAATCCGTACTAAGCGCTGACTGTCACGCGGATGGAGACCAATCGACGGCTCGTCAAGAATGTAAAGGGTGTTGACCAACGACGACCCAATAGCCGTGGTCAAATCGACCCGTTCCAATTCACCGCCTGAGAGGGTACGCGATTGTCGGTCAAGCGTGAGATACTCAAGCCCTACCTCCACCAGGTAGCGCAGACGTTTGCGAATCTCGTCCAGGATGAGGTGCGCCACTTGATCTTGGAACACCGACAGTTTCAGGTCACAGAAAAAAGCGTGGCACTCCCCTACGCTCAGTTGGTTCAGGTCAGCAAGCGTTTTTCCGCCCACCTTGTAGAGCAGCGCGTCAGGTTTCAGCCGCGCACCTTTGCAAGTGTCGCAGGGGAAATACCCACGATAGCGGGCTAAGAACACCCGCACGTGCATCTTGTAGGCTTTGCCTTCCAGCCAGCGAAACCAGCCGCGCACCCCATAGTAGTCATCGTCTCCATCAATCACCAGCTTCCGCTGTTGCTCGGTCAGTTCTTGCCACGGAACCGTAACCGGAATTTTACGCTTCTGACACACTGCCAGCAGTTCCCGCCGTTCCCACTGGGCGGCTTTAATGCGCCACGGTTTAATGGCTCCGTCTTTGAGTGACAGGGTCGGGTCCGGTGTCACGAGGTCGAGATCCAGGTCGATGGTGCGACCAAAGCCTCGACAACTTTCACACGCGCCCAGCGGACTATTAAAAGAGAACATATTAGGCACTGGGTCTTTGTAGGCAATTCGGCACGAGGCGCATTCGAGTTGGTCGGAGAATGGGACTTCGGCATAGTTTTCATCTGGGAAAATCAGAATGAGTCGCCCTTTGCCGTAGTGTAACGCTTGCTCGAATGAATCGTGAATCCGCTTCTTGCTGCGCGGGTTCAGCACCAAGCGATCAACCAACACGGTAAATACGTCCTGTTCGGGAGTGGGACGGTCCTGCAATTCTTGAATATCAAGAATCTGTCCATTTTCGACCAGGCGGTGAAATCCTGAATGGAGAAGCCCATCACGGATTTCCACCCAGGGTAATGTGGCCGGTGCGGAAATGGAAAAGGTCACTAGGAACCGTGTTCCTTCAGGACGGAGAGCGGATACTTTGCGAAAGACCGACTCAGCAGAATCGCGCTCGACCGGCTGTCCACACTCACGGCAATACAAAATTCCGACTTTGGCGAACAAGAGTTTCAAGTGGTCGTGGAGTTCGGTCATCGTCCCGACCGTTGAGCGTGAGGTTCGCACGGGTCGGTTTTGGTCAATGGCAATCGCCGGCAGAATGCCCTCAATCTTTTCGACCTTGGGCTTATCCATGCGGTCAAGGAACTGTCGCGCATAGGCGGAGAAGCTTTCGACATATCGCCGCTGTCCTTCGGCGTAGAGGATATCGAACGCTAAGCTCGACTTGCCCGATCCGCTGACCCCCGTGACAACGGTCAGTTGATTCAGAGGAATCTGAACGGTGATGTCTTTGAGGTTATTTTGTCGCGCGCCGGTGATGGTAATGCAGCCATGATTCGCCGTGTTATTCGTTCCGTTTGTACTCACCCAACGTCCTCCACTTTCAAGCTCTCAGCTCTTAGCTATCAGCTTTCAGCTCTTTTTTCTTCCTTTTTGCCTTTTTCCCTTTTCCCCGTGTCGAGCTGACTGCTGACTGCTGAAAGCTTTCTCATAGTCGCTACATGCCAGTGAGTCCAGACGGGCAATGTGTTAAGGTAGCGCCAGGCAGGAGACCTACATGGGGAGTGAATTTTGGTTCGAGGTTGGCATTATTTTCTTACTGATTTTGGCAAATGGCTTCTTCTCTGGTTCGGAGATCGCCATTATCTCGGTGCGCCGTAGCCGCATTGACCAACTGATTGAAGAAGGAAAAAAGTCTGCCCAGATTGTCGCACGTCTTAAAGATGACTCCGACCGATTCCTTGCCACTGTACAGATCGGGGTCACGCTCGTGGGCTCTTTCGCTTCGGCTCTCGGCGGCGCTTCTGCTATTGAGTTTCTTCGTCCAGTTTTCCAACAGAGCGAGAGTCCATTCCTACGAGAATGGGGTGAGGTCATCGCCCTGAGCTCGATTGTCGCGATTATTTCCTACCTTTCCCTGGTGATCGGAGAGTTAGTGCCGAAATCTCTCGCGCTGCGCCATCCAGAAAAGGTTGCACTCGCGGTTGCGCGACCGCTTGATCTTTTTTCTCGACTGTTTTCGTGGGTAGTAAAACTCCTCACGACTTCAGCAAATCTCCTCCTGTTCTTTTCTGGCACCGGAGCAAAATCGACCGAGGCGCTCATCTCTGAAGAAGAGGTGCGCTACCTCGTCAATGAAGGCGCAGAAAAGGGCGTCTTCGACGATACCGAAAAAGAGTTCATCCATAGTGTGTTTGACTTCGCTGATACTTCAGTGCGAGAAGTGGTGACCCCGCGCACGGAAGTCCATGCGCTTGAGATCACGACCACCACAGCCGAAGCGTTGCGAGAGATGATTGAGAGCGGGTTCTCACGCATGCCAGTCTATGAGGAAGACCTCGATCGCATTCTTGGTATTATCCACATTAAGGAATTGCTCCGAGCGCGAGAACACAAAGAAGTCGAGTCGTTACGAAACTTCCTGCATCCTGCCCATTTCGTCCCGGATTCGATGCAGATCAGCCATCTGTTACGCGAACTGCAAGTGCGCCGATCCCACATGGCGATTGTTGTCAACGAGTTTGGCACAGTAATCGGTATCGCGACCATCGAAGACATCATGGAAGAGATCGTCGGCGAGATTCGTGACGAATATGATGTTGATGAAGAACAGCCGGTCCAAGAAATCGCTGAAGGAGTGTTTTTGGTTGAAGGCGGCGTCGCGTTAAGCGAACTCGCAGAAGAGCACGGAATACCATTAGAAGAAACTGCCTCATATCGCACTCTGGCTGGGTTTCTCTTAGCGCGTCTCGAGCGTATCCCGAGGGGACGAGAGACTGTCGTTCATGAGGGTTACCGTTTCACCATTGTCGAAATGGACGGCAGACGGATTGCAAAAGTCCGGGTCGAAAAAATACCCGATTCGCAAGTACCGCAACAACATACTGCACGTGAAAGCCAGTAAGCAGTTGACCATTCCCCTGGTTTCGGACTATGAACACCTGTCCACTGTCTTTGATTGCTATTCATGAAGGAGGGATCTCATAATGGCAGAGCTCAGTAAGGAAAAGCTCCTGCAGATGTATCGCACGATGCAAACCATCCGGCACTTTGAAGAACGGCTGCGTGATCTATTCAAAGAAGGAAAAGTCCCTGGCTTCGTGCATGTGTCGATCGGTGAAGAAGCCTCGGCCACCGGCGTGTGTGCCGCGCTGACCGATACAGACTACATCACCAGCACCCACCGTGGCCACGGTCATTTACTTGCCAAAGGTGGGAAGCTTAAACCGATGATGGCCGAACTGTTCGGCAAGAAGACAGGCTATTGCAAAGGCAAAGGCGGGTCGATGCATATCGCTGATTTCAGCATTGGCATTCTTGGGGCCAACGGCATTGTCGGCGCGGGCCTGCCGATTGCCACCGGCGCCGGGCTCGCAGCGAAAATGAAAAAAAGTGGTCAGGTAGCAGTCTGCTTCTTTGGTGACGGCGCCTCGAACGAAGGTACGTTCCATGAATCCCTCAACATCGCGTCGTCCTGGAAACTTCCGGTTGTCTATGTCTGCGAGAATAACCTCTACGGCGAATTCACCGCTGGGAAAGATGTCACCTCCGTCAAAGACATCGCCGACCGTGCCCGTGGGCATGATATGCCCGGCGTGATTATCAACGGCAACGATGTTGTCGAAGTGTACGAAACAACCTCAGAAGCAGTTGCCCGCGCCCGCCGCGGAGAAGGCCCAACGTTGATCGAGTGCAAAACCTATCGTTGGGAGGGGCACGTGGTCGGGGAAGAAGCCTTTCTCGGGAAGAAAGCCTATCGTCCACAGGACGAGATTGCCGAGTGGAAAAAACGCTGCCCACTCGTCTCCTTCGAGAGTCGCTATACCGCAAATGGGATGTTTAGCACAGCCGAACTGGACGCCATCAAAGCCGAGGTAAAACGCGACCTCGACGAAGCAGTCCAATTCGCACTCGATAGCCCACTGCCAGATCCGGAAGAAGCCCTAGAGGATATGTTTTCAGCGGCGTGACAACAGCTATCAGTTTTCAGCTATCAGCTTTCAGCCAAAAAATTCCATCTTCCTACTTCTGCCTGGCTGACTGCTGACCGCTGAGAGCTGAATGCTTAAAAAGGAGAAAAATCATGGCTGAAATTTCATACATTCGAGCGATCAACGAAGCATTACGAGAAGAGTTACGCCGCGATCCGCTCACATTTGTGATGGGATTGGACGTATGGGTTGGCGCCTTCGGCGCAACCGGTGGATTGACGGATGAGTTCGGACCCGAACGTATCCGCAATGCTCCTATTTCTGAAGCAGGGTATGCGGGAGCAGGTGTTGGCGCGGCTATGGCCGGGATGCGGCCCATCGTAGAAATCGAGTTCGCCAGCTTCTTCTATTGCTGCTGGGATCAGGTGTGTAATCAGGCAGCGAAGTTACGCTATATGTCCGGCGGTCAATCGGATATCCCCATCACTTTCCGCACGGCGTATGGCGCGACAGGACAAGCGGCAGCCCAGCACTCTGAAACCGTGTATGCGCAGTTCATGAGCGTGCCGGGGTTAAAGATCGTTGCACCATCGGACCCGTACGACATGAAGGGCTTGTTAAAGAGTGCCATCCGCGACAACAACCCAGTCATCGTCTTCGAGCATATGGGGCTCGGTCGTTTACGCGGCCAAGTCCCTGACGAAGATTATGTCGTGCCGATCGGCAAAGGTGCCGTGAAACGTGAAGGGAAAGATATCACCGTCGTTGCCATTGGCCTCATGGTGTCGAAAGCACTTGCTGCCGCCAAAGCGTTAGAGCAAGAAGGCATCTCCGTCGAAGTAGTGGATCCACGCTCGCTCGTTCCCCTTGACGAAGAGATCATACTCAATTCCGTAGGGAAAACGCATAAAGTGCTGATCGTTGATGAAGGCCATCTGCGCGGAGGTGCAGCGGCGGAAATTGCGGCAGTGATCGCGGATAAAGGATTTGACCTACTTGACGCCCCGGTCAAACGGCTGACGACGCCGGACGTGCCCATCCCCTTCAGCCCGCCAATGGAGAAGTTTGTGCTGCCTGACGATAAGAAGATCGTAACCGCGGTGAAGGAGCTTCTCGGATAGTTGTCAGTAATCAGTAATCAGTTGTCAGTTAACAGAAACAGAAGATTGTAGGGGCACATGGCATGTGCCCTTCCAATTTTGACCCTAGACTCCAGACTGAGAGAAGAAGGGGAGCGAACGTGGCGGTAGAAGCTTTTATGCCGAAGTTCGGTTTGACCATGACCGAAGGGACGATTCAAAAATGGTTTAAGGCCGAGGGCGATGCGATCAAAGCCGGGGAGCCGTTATTCGAGGTTGAGACTGAGAAAGTGCTCTACGAGGTGGAGTCGCCTGCAACAGGCACGGTAGCAAAACTGCTTTATCCCTTAGAGGCAGTCGTTCCTGTTGGCCAGCCCGTCGCGATCATTGCAGAGCCGAGTGAAAATGTCGCGGAAGTGGCGGCAAAATACGGAGGCGGCGCGCCGAAAGCAGCAGCGGCAGTTTCGGTGACGGCAGCCCCGGCGGCAAGTGTAACACCAGCCACACCATCGGCCAGTGGCCGACGTGAAGGAGCACCTGTTACCCCAGCTGCACGCAAATTGGCGGAAGAGCATAAAGTTGATCTTGCGCAAATCGTTGGCACTGGTCCCGGCGGTCGTGTCACCCGCGAAGACGTACAAAAAGCCATCGATGATCGTGCCAAAGCGCCTGTACCAGTCGCACCATCTGCGGCTCCAGCGGCGCCAACCGCCGCTCCTGCTTCAACAGCGCAAAGTCTCCCCCTTCGTGGCATGCGGAAAGTCATCGCTGAGCGGATGCATAAGAGTCTCCAAGGCAGTGCACAACTTACTATCACGACTGAGGTCGATGTCACCCAACTCAT
>Ga0187892_10007815_pt1 | contig 15009 bp, 14 predicted proteins | sample MA1701073metaG_FD_139345 | JGI IMG/M metagenome (GOLD analysis project Ga0187892, IMG submission 139345) | Bio-ooze microbial communities from a basaltic lava cave in the Kipuka Kanohina Cave System on the Island of Hawaii, USA - MA170107-3 metaG ... | reverse complement strand
GGTGGCACAACTACGTGCGGTGGAGGACGAACCGCACGAGGCGCACCCCGGCGATGGTGCTGGGGGTGGCGGGGAGGCGCTTGAGGGTGGAGGAGTTGTTCGCCTGGAGGCAGGACTGGGGGATGTACGCCAGGAGGCTGGGGGCGTAGGAAGAGGGAGGGGGGCGCGAGGGAGAGAAAGACAGGGAGCGAACGAGAGGATTCAGAATCGGGAAGGGGGCGAGGAGATCCCTCGAGTACCAACACCGTGGCGGGGCAGAGTAAAACGGGGGGCTGCGCGGTCGCAGCCCCCCGTCGAAGTGGACCTAAGAACTACTCAAGGAAATTGACGAGCCCAGGCAGCCCCTTCGCGGGACGGCCGTCGGTACCCACGGCGGGCACCTCGAGCGCGAACACCCCCGGGAACAGGAGGATGTCGTCGTCCGCCTGGCCGTCCATGTCGAGGTCGACGACGGCGAACTGGTCGCCGACGTGGCCGTTCGGCACGAAGATCTGCGGGTGGTCGAACGGCGCTTGCTCGAGCACGACCCGCTGATCGGTCAGGGTTTCCAGGAACGCCACGAGATCCAGGATGTCCTGCTCGGAGAGCCCGAGGGGCTGGATGTCGGGGTCCTGGTTGGGCGTGTTGTCGAAGTCTCCGCCGCGGTTGTAGAACTCCACCACCTGCTGGAGAGTCCTCTGACCTCCGTTGTGGAAGTAGGGACCCGTGACGCTTGTGTTGCGCAGCGTCGACACCTTGAACGCCCCCTTCACCGCGACGCGCAGGCTCTTGAGCGGGACGAGGTTCGCGGGGTTGTTCGCGGGGAATCCCGTGTCGGAGAGCTGATCCCCGTTGCAGTCGAAGAGCCCCAACGGGTCCCACCCGCCCGGGAAGAAGCCTGCATCGTGGTGGAGGTCGAACGGGATTTCGAAGGAGCAAGGATTCACCTGGAACGGGTCGGGAACGTTGAACTCCCGGAGAGACTTCTTGAACTGCTCGGTGAAGGAGAGGGGGTTGTTGAAAGGATCCTTCCCGCCGACGCCGATGTCCTCCATCGTCGGTCGAACGCCGATGTTGTAGAACCCGTTGTCGTACATCGCGGTGAGGGACTTGATGTCGTAGTTCCCGATGGCGAGCATCCCTCCGACGATGGATCCTCCGGAACCGGACACTTCCAGGAGATCCTTGGGGATGTTCTCCGTGATGACGACGGTCAGGGTGTTCCCGAGCGCCGTGCCTCCGGAGACGCGGGTTCCCACGAGGGTGACGTCGAGGGTCTGGCTGTTCCAGTCCTCCTCGAGCAGGAACGAGTGCACCTCGTACGTCGTGTTGAACGCGGAGCCTCCGGGGATCCGGCGGATCTGGATCGTTCCGGTCCCGACGTCGTGGAGAGGCCCGTCCGTGAAGAGACCGGTCCTCTCCGCGTTGACGCGGACCCTCCAGAGGTAGACCCCGTCGAAGAGCCAGCCCGTCCCATTCACGGTGTAGAGGTTGTGGTTCTGCCCCATCAGCATCCGCTCGACGAGACCTTCCTCCTGCGCTTCGTCGATCAGGTGGAGGGTCGACGCCTTCGTGAACATCGCCGTGTCGTGGCAGTTGATGCACTTCCCCTGGTTCAGGAAGAGGTCGAGGCCGTGCTGCTGCTGCTCCGTGAAGACCGCCGACCTTTCCTGGACCTGGTCGAACAGGCTGTCGTCGGAGATGAGGGTCGACTCGTACAGCTGGATCGCGATCCCCCAGAAGAAGGAGAAGTTCGACTCCATCTGGGTGAACTCGTCCGTGTTCGAGGGCGGCCCGACGCCGATCTCGTTCTTGTTCGCGTCGAAGAGCTTGTTCGACTGCCACCACGTGTCCGTGAAGGCCGCCTGGATCATGTCGGAGTAGGTCGTCGTGATCCCCGGGCCGTCGGCGACGCCGTTCATGTCGCCGTCCACGACCAGACCGCCGAGGACGCTGTCCGTCGGGTCGACGAGCTGCAGGGCGAGCGGGGGAAGATTCAGCATCTTCTTCCCGAGCTTGGAGAAGCTGCGGCCCGCCGCGGACATCTCGAAGTCGCTGAGGGGCGGCCCGCACGCCTGGGAGGCGAGGGAGGAGTTCTCGAGCTCGACCTTGATCTTCTCGACGCTCCCGTCCCACTCGTGCTTGAGGATCCGCGCGGCCGTGTCTCGACGACCGAAGGGGTTCACCCCGTTGAAGATGTTGTTCGCACGGCCGTCCCAGAAGTTGCGGTGGTTGAACCCCGCGTTGATCGTCGTCGGGGTGTTCCGCGGCTCGACGCGGCGGACGTTCACGCCGCCGACCTGGAATCCCGCGGGATCGCCTCCCATCCCCTGGCCGATCGGCGTGGTGATCTCCTGGACGCTCCCCACGATGATGTCGCCGAAGAGCGTCGGGAAGACCCCCTGCGAGGAGGTGACGTCGTCCGTGTCGAACAGCACGGCCGAGTTCCGGTCGGTCGGATCGGCGAGAGCATGGAAGGGGTAGTCGTCGGCGATGAGGGTGTAGTTCGCGCCGCCCCCTCCGCTTCGCGTCGGGTCGAAGGCCGCGTTTCCCCCGAGGAACCCCGTGCTGAGCTGGTTCTTCTCGCGGCTGTCCGCACCTGCATGGAAGTGGCAGCTCGCGCAGGCCTGGCCGTCGCTCCCGACCTGCATGTCCCAGAAGAGCGCCTTCCCGAGCGCGATCGCCGCGTCGACGTCCGAGACGAAGAACGGCACCAGAGCCTCTCCGGATATCCGATCGACGACCGGGGGGATCTCCGCGGTCTTCAGCGAGGGGGGGGGAGAGGGGGGGGGCTCGGGGGGCTCAGGCGGGTCCTGGGCCGCAGCGAGCGTGACGAAGAACAGTCCGAATCCGGCAGCCAGACCTGGAAAGAGGTAGCTCTTCCGGGTGGCGCCCACCTTCTCTCTCATAGTGGGTCTCCCACGTTCTCCTCCCCTGCCGCCCGAGACCTAAGCTAGCAATCTACCTAGGTAGATTCTGGGACGCAAGAGGCCTCTTCGAGACCCACCCTAAACGGGCGAGGCCATGGAGGGCGCCAAATACCTAGCGTCGTGGGAAGAGAGAAACGCAGAGAGATCTGGATATCACACAGGCTTGACTCACTCGTTCACGTAGTCGTTCCAGCCCGCGTAGTCAGAGAACACCCATTCCACGAGGGTTCCTCTGTGTGATCTCTATCGCTGGAAGAAGCGCAGGGCGTGACCGTCCGGGTCGCGGACGAGGAAACCGCTTTCCGCAGGGGAGAGGCGGACGACGCCTGGGGAGACGAAGGGCCCGCGGGCGGAACGAAGGCGGTGGGCGGCGCCCTCGGCGTCCTCGACGAGGAGAGTCGTCTGCCAGTGGGCGAGATCGTTCGCTCGGAGGTCCGGCGGGGAGGGTCTCCCGTCGCGGGGAGTCAGATACTCGAGGAACTCGATGCCCGGACCCTCGGGGGCGCGGAGCGCCGTGATCCGAAGCCTCGCTCCGAAGACGCTGTTCAGGTGCTCCTGCTCCGTCCCGTAGTTCTCGCTCGCGCCGGCGACGCGGAAACCGAGGAGATCTCGGTAGAAGGCGAGGCTCCTCTCCGTGTCGTCGACGACGATCGCCGTGTGGTCGATGCCGAGGAAGAGGCTCTCGCCCGGCTCCTGCCATCGGGGATCGCCCTTCCCCGGAGGGAACCGGATGATCTCGAGGAAATGGCCGTCGGGGTCGCGGAAGTAGAAGGCCTCGATCCCCCCCGCCGCCGCGTTCCAGTCGGGCAGCCGCTGAGGGCCGCTCGAGGCGTGGCGGACACGGTGGTCCCGGAGGTGGCGGTAGGCGCGGTCCATGTCGCGGACCACGATCGCGACGTGCTGGAACCAGCGGTCGTTGCTGCGCGTGTCGGGAGGGAAGGGACGGCCCTCGGGAGCGAGGTACTGCGTGAGCTCCACGACCTCCCGACCGAGTCGGACCCGCGCGACGCGGACGCGAGCTCCGAAGACTCCGGAGAGCCGCTCCACCTCCTCCCCCGCTCGCTCTTCCTCCTCGAGCTTCTCGAAGGAGAGGACCGTCGTGAAGAACTCGACGGAGCGGTCGAGGTCGGACACGGTCATCCCGACTTCCCCGACGGCGCGGACGGCCTGCCGGGCCGGGGCGAGCGCCGCCAGGACACCCAGCAGGACGAGGCAGAAGGCGGCGGGGAAGCCTCGGCGTCGCATCGGCGGGCTCGCCTACCGGAGCCGCGCGAGGAGGTGATCCCCGACGCGCAGCGCGTTCGCCATGATCGTGAGCGCAGGATTCACGGCGCCGGAGGAGGGGAAGAAGCTGGCGTCGACGACGTAGAGGTTGTCGAGCTCGTGGGCCTTGCAGTTCACGTCGAGAGCCGAGGTCTCGGGATCCCGCCCGAACCGGATCGTCCCGTTCTGGTGCGCGACCCCCGCGAGCGGGATCCGCTGGCCGAGGAAGAGGTTCCGGGCGAAGAGCCCGACGTGGCACTCGTGCCCGTGGACGGGGCATTTCCGCTGCTGCTGGAGGAGGCTCTTGAGCTTCGCGGTGAGCCGTTTGTGCCCCTCTTCGTTGTTCGGCTCGTAGGCGAGGACGATGTTCCCCTCCGAATCGAGGGTCACGCGGTTCTGCGGGTCGGGGAGGTCCTCGGAGGTGAGCCAGAAGTCGAGGGAGTGCTTCGCCATCTGCTCGAGGGTGAAGCCCGGCGCCAGCGCCGGTGCGCCCGCCCGGAGCGTGTCCTTGTCGAGCTTTCCCACGAAGGAGATGTGCCCCATCGGATGGGGCCACTCCTCCGAGCCGAAGTAGAAGTCGTTCACGGAGAGGGTCTTCTGGAAGACGGTCGGGTTCGGGCACTTCGAGATCGCCATCAGGACGGAGTTCACGTGCCCCATGTAGTGGCGCCCGACGACGTCCGAGCCGTTCGCGAGGCCGCGCGGGTGCTTCGCGCTCGCGGAGCGGAGGAGCAGCGCCGCCGAGTTGATCGCGCCGCAGGAGACCACGACGACGCCCGCCCGGACCTCCTCCCTCGAGCCGTTCCTCTCGACGATCACCTTCGTCACCTCGCGCCCCGAGGAATCCGTCTCGAGGCGCGTGACGAGGGCGTTCGTCCAGAGCGTCACGTTCGGGTGCGCGAGGGCGGGATCGACGCACAGGACCTGCGCGTCCGACTTCGCGTAGACGAGGCAGGGATGCCCGTCGCACGTGTCGCAGCGGATGCAGGGGCTCTTGCGCCGGTCCTTCTCGTCGAGCATCACGCCGAGCGGCGTGTGGAAGGGGCGCAGCCCCGCGCGCGCGAAGTCCTCGGAGAGATGCTGGAGCCTCGGCTCGTGGCTGACGGGCGGGTAGGCGTAGGGGGCGGAGGCGGGAGGCTCCGTCGGGTCCTCGCCGCGACGGCCGTGCACGTGGTAGAGCCGCTCGGCCTCCGTGTAGTAGGGCTCGAGCTCGTCGTAGGAGATCGGCCAGGCCGGGGAGACGCCGCCGTGGTGGCGGATCTCGCCGAAGTCCTCCTTGCGCAGCCGGAAGAGGGCCGCGCCGTAGAACTTCGTGTTCCCGCCGACATAGTAGTTCGTGTGCGGGTGGAGAGACTTCCCCTCCTTGTCCTTCCACACCTCCTTCGTCGCGTACTTCCCTTCGAGGTTGACCGCCTTCGTGCTCCAGTTGTCCTTCTCGCGGGGCACGTAGTCGCCCCGCTCGAGGAGCAGGATGCGCAGCCCCGACGGCGCGAGCCGGTGCGCGAGGGTCCCCCCTCCGGCGCCGGTCCCGATGAGGATCACGTCGTAGCGGGAGTCGTTCATGGTCTCCTCACGAAGCGATGGCCAGGAGTTCGTCGTGGCGGCAGCGGAAGATGCAGCGGGGCGCGCGCCCGTGGTCGAGCTTCGCGCAGTAGACGACCCCGTTCGCGCGGCGGTAGACGGCCGCGGCGGCGAGCATTCCGAGGGGGGGGGCCGTGAAGTAGATCCAGAGCGCGCTCCAGGTCTCGGCGGGGACGGTGGAGGCGAGGGTCCGCGCCGGGTTCATGCTCATGCCGGAGAGCGGGGCCTCGAGCGCGATGTAGAGGGCGACGAGCGTCCCCGCGCAGATCCCCGTGAGGCGGCTCCAGCCCGGGCGGTTCGAGACGACGAGGACGACGAGCATCAGGACGAAGGAGATCGCGAACTCGGCGCCGAGGGCGACGAGGGTCCCTCCCCGACCCGGAAGCGTCGCGACGTAGTTCACCGCGGGGTCCGCGAGGAGGGTGCCGAGGACGAGGCGGGCGAGGAGGATCCCCGCGATCCCGCCCGCGAACTGCGCGATCACGTAGAAGGCCGCGTCGGCGGGCTCGATCTTCTTCAGGCGCAGGAAGGTGAGGGTGACGCCGGGGTTGATGTGGGCGCCCGAGCGCCGCCCCCAGGGCGAGTAGATGATCGCGATCGCGGTGCCGCCCATCGCCAATCCCATCCAGAGGCGCCGGACCGTCGGATCGGGCAATGCCTCGCGCACGGGAGAGCCGGGGAACTCGAGGAGCGCCGCGAAGAGGGAGGCCGAGAGCATGAAGAGCCCGAGCCCCGCGGCCTCGATCCCGTATTCCGGCCAGTGCCGACGGAGGTGCGTCCACATGGGGGGACGCGACTTCGATGCGCCGGCCGCTCGGGGGGTTTCGCTACTTCTTGCCCCGATTCGCCTCGAGGATCGCCCGGACGAGCTTCTCGGGGACGTTTTCGGGGACCGGAGCGTCGGGGTCGGCGAACGCCCCTTTCCCGAGGCGGATCGTCTCGTCGTACTGCTTCAGGTAGGCGACGCACGGCGGGCAGACGGCGAGGTGCTCCTCGAATCGGGCTCGCTGCTCCGCGGAGAGCGCCCCCGTCCGGTACTCCTCGAGGAAGTCCTGGAGCTCGCGGCAGGTGATCACGCGAGCGACCTCACGTGGGGGTCGAGGAGGCCGCGCAGCGCCTGGCGGGCGCGGTGGAGGCGGACCTTCACCGCGTTCGGCGTCAGCTCGAGGAGGCGCGCGGTCTCCTGCGTGTCGAGCTCCTCGATGTCCCGCATGAGGAGGACCGTCCGGTAGGACTCCGGGAGGCGGTCGATGCACCCCCGCACGAGCGCGCGCGTCTCGTGGCGCTGGAGGAGGTCCTCCGCGGTCTCCGGCCACGGCGCGGCGGGGTCCGCCATGTGTCCGTCGTCGAGGTACTTCGGGAGGAGGTCCTCGATGGGCGTCTCGTGGCGACGGCGGCGGGAGCGCAGTTTCATGAGGGAGGCGCGAACGACGATGGAGTGGAGCCAGGTCGAGAGCTGGGCACGCTCCTCGAACCTGTCGATGGAGCGGAAGGCGGAGAGGAAGGCGTCCTGGAGGGCGTCCTGCGCGTCCTCCTCGTTCGAGAGGAAGCGCCGCGCCACGGCGAGGAGGCGTCCGGCGTACGTCCGGACGATCTCCTCGAATGTGCCCTCGTCTCCCTTGCGAAGGCGCGCGACGAGATCGGAAGTGCCGACTGGCGTGGACATGATCGGTTCCTCGCCGAGTCGTGCGGCGAGCGCGCATGCAGCATAGCGCTCCCGGCGAAGCCGGAAAGCGACAGGAGGAGCGTCGGCACAGGCATTCCTTGGACCGTTGCAACTCCGATGCCGGGCTCCCGGCGGGGGTTACACCCGGAGAAAGATCCCCCTCCGGTAGAGGAGCCCCATCGGGACGAGCCAGAAGAGGACCGTCGCGACCGCGAAACCGAGGGAGGCGAGCTTCGGGGGAGCCCAGGGCGCGAACAAGGACTCGTACAGGACCGTCTTCAGGGCCCGGCCTCCGTCCCCCGACGGCACCTTCACGAGGACGAGGATCCGGGCGAGGAGCCCCGAGAGGACGAAGGCGGCGATCGCGTTCGTCCCGTAGGCGAGGAGCGGAGCGAGGCCCCGCCGCCACCCTGCGACGTCGACGACCCGGTAGCAAAGCCCGAGGACGAGGAGCGCGCACCCCGCCGTGAAGATCACGTAGGAGCTCGTCCAGAGGTTCTTGTTGATCGGGAAGACGAGGTTCCAGATCAGACCGAGCCCGATCCCGGCCGTCCCCCCGAGGACGAGGCCGGTGGTCTTCTCGCGGGCCGGGCGCTCCGAGCGCAGCCAGGTCCCGGTGAACGCGCCGAGGAGTACGGTCGAGATCGCGGGGACCGTGCTGAGGATCCCCTCGGGATCCCAGGTCTGGGAGGACTTCCAGAGATGCGCCATCCCGAGGATCTCGCGGTCGAGCCAGGCCGCGAGGTTCGCTTCGGGCTCAAGGACACCGGGGCCGAAGCCCGGCACGGGTACGAGGGCCATCGCCGCCCAGTACCCGAGGAGGAGCGTGGCGGCAGCCACGGCCCGCCCGCGCGCGCCGGTCACGAGGTAGAGCGCTGCCGCGGCGAGGTAGCAGACCGCGATCCTCTGCAGCACGCCGGGGATCCTCAGGTTCGCGAGGTCGAACCGCGGGAATCCGCTCAAGAAGAGGCCGAGGAGGAAGAGGATGACGGCGCGCCGCAGCGCCTTCGCGAGGAGCTCCCCGCGGCCCGCGCCGGCGGCGCGCCGCTTCTCGAAGGCGAAGGGGATCGCGACGCCCACGATGAACAGGAAGAACGGGAAGACGAGGTCCGTCGGCGTCCATCCGTGCCACGGCGCGTGGAGGAGAGGAGCGTAGACGTCCGACCAGCTCCCCGGGTTGTTGACGAGGAGCATCGCGGCGATCGTGAGGCCGCGGAAGACGTCGAGGGAGACGAGCCGTCGGGGTAGGATCGCGCCCACCGGTGGAACCATACCCATGGAGACGATCCGCTACGGCGTCGCCCGCATCGAAGGGGAGGACTGGACCCTCGCCGCGTCGGAGAGGGGAATCGTGCGGATCGCGTTCCCCGGCGGGAGCCGCGCGCGGTTCGCCTCTGCGCTGCGCCGGGAGTTCCCGCGCGCGCGGATCGTCCGCGACGAGCGCGCGCTCCGACCGCATGCGCGCGTCCTCGCCTCCCATCTCTCGAGGGAGTCCGCGCCGCGTCGCCCGCGCCTCGACCTCCGCGGAACCCCGTTCCAGCGCGAGGTCTGGGCCGCGCTGCGCCGGATCCCACGCGGCCGGACCGCCTCCTACGGGGAGATCGCGCAGCGCGTCGGGCGGCCCCGCGCCCCGCGCGCCGTCGGCACCGCCTGCGGCGCGAACCCGGTTCCGATCCTCGTCCCCTGCCACCGCGTCGTCGCGGGGGACGGGTCGCTCGGCGGATTCGGCTGCGGAATCGCGGTGAAGCGACGCCTCCTCGATCGCGAAGGGGTCGCGTCGCGGTGAGCTCGGGAACCCCGGGCTACGATTTCTGGTTCGAGCCGGGAGGGGGGGAGTTCTTGCGGACCTGCTACGCGGAGGCTCCCCCCGCGTTCCGCCGCTCCTTCGAGGCGGAGGAGGCGTTCGTCCGCGAGAACCTCCCCGAGAGCGGTCGCGTCCTCGAGGTCGGCTGCGGGACGGGGAGATTCCTCGCGAAGATCGCGGGAGGCGGGAGGGAGACCTTCGGCTGCGATCTCTCCCGCACGGCGCTCGCCGCCGCGCGCGCGAGCCTCGCCCCCGTCATCCGGCTGGCGGCCGCGGACGCGGCCGCTCTCCCCTACCGCTCGGGGGCCTTCGACGCCGTGCTCTGCGTCCAGGCCTCGCTCGGGAACTTCGGGGATCGCAAGGAAGGAGCGCTGCGTGAGATGCGCCGCGCGCTCCGCGCGGGGGGCGTCCTCCTCCTCGCCGTCTACACGGACGCCGCGCTCGAGGAGCGCCTCGGCTGGTACCGCCGACTCGAAGGATCGCCGATCTTCGGACGCGTCGACCCGGCGCGGAGCCGCGACCAGCTCGTCGTCACGACGACGGGGTGGGTCTCCGAAGGATTCTCCCGGGGCGAGATCGAAGGACTGGTCCGCGGCGCGGGCTTCACGCCGCGCTTCGACGCGCGCGACCCCCTCCTCCACCTCGTGGAGGGGAGGTAGGAGAACCCCGCCTCGTCTCACCGGATCGGAGCCGCCATGAGAACTCCTGCACCCTTCCTCGCCCTCGTGCTGCTGGCGGCGCCGTCCGCCGCCCAGACGGTCGTCGTGCGCGCGGCGCGGCTGATCGACGGGAAGGGAGGAGCGCCGCTCGAGCCGGGGGCGGTCCAGGTCGAGGGCGAGCGCATCGTCGCCGTGGGAAGGAGCGTCGCGACGCCCCCGGGCGCGCGCGTGATCGAGCTCGGCGATGCGACGCTGCTGCCGGGCCTGATCGATCTGCACACGCACCTGACCGACTCGGATCAGCTGCACTGGGAGGAGGTGCTGTTGAAGACGACGCCGGCGAAGGCGGCTCTCTTCGGGGCTCGCAACGCGAGGGTGACGCTCGAGGCCGGATTCACGACCTGCCGCGACATGGGACCGACCTGGCCCTACGTCGACGTCGACCTGCGCGACGCGATCGAGGCGGGGCTCGTGCCGGGGCCGCGGCTGTTCGTCGCCGGGGCCTACGTGTCGTCGACGGGCGGCGCGGGCGACGCGCGGCAGTTCTCGCCGTACGTCGACGTCCCGCTGGTGAAGAACCTGGCCGACGGCCCGGGAGAGGTCACGAAGGCGGTGCGCACGAACCTCAAGCACGGCGCGGACTTCATCAAGATCCTGGCGACCGGCGCGGTGCTGTCGCGCGGGATCCCCCCGGGGGCGCAGCAGTACTCCGACGAGGAGATCGACGCGGGGGTCGTCGAGGCGCGGCGCTGGGGCCGCCCGGTCGCGTCGCACGCGCACGGCGCGGCGGGAATCAAGGCGTCGATCCGAGCCGGGGTGCGGACGATCGACCACGGCTCCGAGCTGGACGACGAGGCGGTGGCGCTCCTCGCAGCGACGCGCGAGACCTTCTACGTCCCCACGCTCTACACGAGCGTCGCCATCGAGGAGTCGGGCCGCGAGCGCGGCATCCCGGAGTCCGAGATCGAGCGCGACCGCGTGAACCGTGCCGCCGAGGAGACCGCGTTCCGTCGCGCGCTGGCCGCGGGCATCCCGATCGGCTTCGGGACGGACGCCGCCGTCATCCCGCACGGCCAGAACGCGCGCGAGTTCCGCGCGCGCGCGCGGCTCGGCGAATCGCCGATGGCGGGCATCGTGGCAGCGACGCGTCTCAACGCGGAGATTCTCGGGTGGTCGGAGCGCGTCGGCACGATCGAGCCGGGCAAGCTCGCCGACCTGGTCGCGGTGCCCGGCGATCCGCTCGCCGACGTCACCGTCCTCGAGCGCGTGAGCTTCGTGATGAAGGGGGGAGCGGTCGTTCGCGACGACCTCGCGCGGCGTCGCTGATCCCCCGCCGCAAACCCGCGGAATCCCATGGGAAAGGGGCTGCGACGCGCGCTCGCCCTCGGCATCTCCTTCTTCGCCACGGCCCTGGCCGGCGAACTCTTCCTGCGGTTGCGGTCCGCCCGGCCCATGACCGTGGTCTTGAAGGACTCGGAGATCCATGTCGTCGACGAGCGACTGGGTTATCGCATGGTTCCCAACCGCCAGGCGAAGAACGTCAAGACGAACTCCCTGGCGCTCCGCGGACCGGAGGTCGCGCTCGAGAAGCCGAAGAACGGGTACCGGATCCTCTGCGTCGGAGACTCCATCACGTTCGGAGAGGCCGCCTCCTGTAACGAGACGACTTACCCCGCGGTCCTGGAGAGGAAGCTCAACGAGAGGTTCGACCCGCCGCGCGAGATCCAGGTCCTCAACGCCGGCGTCATGGGATACGCATCGCTCCAGTGCAGGCGCTGGCTCGAGGAGCTGCTGCCGCGGCTGAAGCCCGACCTGGTCCTCCTCTGCGCGGGCACGAACGACTTCCATTTCTCGCGCCAGCGCGGCTGGCATGCGGAGATGAGTTGGACGACGCCCAGGGATGCCTGGTCCCTGGACGAGTCCTTCCTCCTCGACGAGCTCCGCGGTCGGTTCACGGACATCCCGCACCGGCCCCTTCCGCGGCTGCTGGACGCCTACAAGGAAAACGTCTCCGCGGCGATCGCGCAGGCGCGCGCGCAGGGCTCCGCGATCGCGCTCTTGGACCTGCCGTCGCTCTTCTCCGAGCACATGTCCGAGGCCGCGGTCGAGGTCGTCAAGGCCAACGGCTTCCGCCTTGCCGAGAGGGAATCGTTCGTCACGTTCCGCAACGCCTGGCGGGAAGTGGCGGAGAACACGGGCACCCCCGTGATCCCCACGGGATTGGAGTTCGAGGTCGGCGGGAAGGAGGGGCTCCTGGTGGACCTGTTCCACCCCAACGACCGCGGATACGAGAGGATGGTCGAGGTCCTGGCGCCGGCGGTCTCGAGGCTCATCCGATGAGCGAACCCCGCCTCGTTTTTTCGGGATCTCAGAGTCCCGCCTTCACGGCGATCCCGCAGGCCACGAGGACGGCCCCCGCGCAGGCGTGCGCGTAGCGCTCGAGGCGCCCGATGCGAAGCGACCGGGCGCCGAGCCAGCCCGCCGCGACGAGCGCCGTCATCGTGAGGAGTGTCGTCGTCGCGAACGCCGCCGCGACGAGGGCGGCCTGCGAGGGGCGCCCGGTCGCCGCGGGGTAGAGGAAGAGGGGGACGAGGGGCTCGCAGGGACCGAAGACGAGGACCGTGAACAGGATCCAGGCCGCACGACGGCGCCCGCCCCTCTCCCCGGCGGCGTGGACGTGCGCGTGCTCCGCTTCGTGCGCGTGGGGATGCGCGTGGACCACGCCGCCCTCGTGGACGTGGAGATGGGAGTGCGGGCGGCGGCGGATCGCGCGGCGCACCCCCCAGGCGAGGTAGGCGATGCCCAGCCCCAGGAGGAGCCAGCCGGCCAGGTCCCCGCGAAGCGCCTCGAGCCGCTCGATGCGGAAGACGGCGAGGCCGAGAGAGAGGCCGAGGAGGCCGAGCAGCACCGAGGCGGCGACGTGCCCGGCGCCGCAGAGCGCCGTGACGGCGAGCGTGCGCCGGAGCGACCATCGCCCCGCGCGCGCCATCGCGACGAACGGGAGGACGTGGTCGGGGCCGAGGAGCGTGTGGAGAAGGCCCGTCGCCGCGGCCGCGGCGACGAGCGCGCCGAGAGTGGAATCTCCTTCTCCGATGTGCACGGTCGTGAAGCCGGCATTCTGGCGTCAGAGCCAGCCGGCCGCGATGGCGAGGCCGAGTGCGGCGAGGGTGACGCCCACGAGTCGGCGGATCGCACCGAGGGTCGTCTTCTTCACGAGTCGGGCGCCGAGGAACGCGCCGGCGAACGCACAGAGGGAGGGTGGCCCCCAGGTCGCGATCCCGCCGGGCGCGAGGGCACCGGCGGCCGCGCCGTAGACGGCGAGGCGGGTGAGATCGACGAGGCAGGCGATCGCGACGTTCGTCCCGACGAAGGCATCTCGCGAGAGGCCGAGCCGGATCAGGTACGCGCTCCGCACGGCTCCCTGGTGGCCCGTGAGGCCCCCGACGAATCCGCTCGTCAGACCCGCCCGGAGCGTCTCGCCGGTCGTCGGGGGCGGCCGCCGCGAGACGCCTTCCCTCCCCGCCGCGAGCTCGCGGATCGCGAGGCAGACGATGACCACCCCGACGACGAGGTCGGACGGGCGCGGGTCGACGGCGAGGCCGAGGACCTCGGGCCCCGCGATCGGCGTTCCCTCGCCGAGCCTCGCGAGGAGGAGCGCTCCCACGAAGGCCGCCGCCATCGCCGGAAGGCCGAATCGTGCCACGACGCCCGCCTGCGCGTGCCGCCCGACGAGCGCGGTCTTGAAGAGGTTGTTGAGGAGGTGGACGAGCGCCGTCGTCGCCACCGCCTCCACCGTGTTCAGGGAGAGGGCGAGGGCGGGGAGCAGGAGAGTGCCGAGCCCGAACCCCGTGAAGAGGGTGAGCGCGGAGGCCAGGAAGGCGACGCCGCAGGGGAGGAGGAGATCCACGATGGAGCCGTGCCGCGGAGCGCTGGGACGGCGGGAACGCCGGCGATACTATCGGCCCGCGCTTCCTCCCAACGATCTCCCCTCCGGCTCGTACCGGAGTCGTTCGCCCCTCACGGACCGGCCATGAACGAGGAAAGGAGCCCTCTGCGCGGCGTCTCGAGACTCGTCGTCACCCTCGTGGGCCTCTGGATCGGGGCGGGGGCGCTCTTCAAGCTCTTCGGCGGGAGCCCCGCCGATCTCCCGCCCCTCGTCCGCGGCTTCTTCCTCGGACCGGACCTCACCTTCCGGCTCGCGATCACCGTCGAGCTCGCCGTCGCGCTCGCGGCGCTCCTCTCTCCGCGGCTCGCGTGGCCCTTCGTCGCGGGAGTGCTCGGCGTCTTCGTCGCCGTCCTCGTCCCCCTCCTCCTCTCCGGGGCGTCGTCCTGCGGCTGCTTCGGGTCGAAGATCCCCATCCATCCCGGCGTCATGCTCGGGATCGACGGCGGGCTCCTCGTGGCACTTCTCGCCTCGAGGCCCTGGTCCTCCCTGCGTGGCCTGCGACTGCGAATTCCGGCCGTCGTTCCCGCCGGCGTCCTCGCCGTCGCCGCTCCGTGGATCGTGCTCCAGCCCCTGCGACAGGAGGTCGCTCCCGTCCGGGACGAGACGGGGGCATGGAAGCTCCCCGACAAGTCGTCGTGGCCCCGCTACGAGCTGCTCGAGCCCGAGAAGTGGGTCGGCAAGCCGATCGCGCAAACGATCCTCGCCCGCTGGCTCGACGTCGAGGCGCTGCCCGGGGACGCGAGCTGGGTCCTCTACCGGATCAACTGCTCGCACTGCGCGGAGCACCTGCGCCACCTCGCGGCGACCTTCGACGGGACGGCGGCCTACGTCCTCGTCCGTCTCCCCGAGGAGGGGGACGAAGCGGGGAGAGTCGTCCATGAAACGCCGCCGCCGCTCGCGGAGGCCTCCCTCCCCGCCGGAATCCGGTGGGACCTCCAGACCCCCTGGCAGCTCGAGCTCGCCGGCGGGATCGTCCGGTCCGTCGAGCAGCACCGGGACGAGTGAGGGGGTCTGGCTCCGTTTCCGCTCGGGGAAACGGTGCCTGACCCCTTTTCTCCTAGCCCGAATTATTCATGAGCGCTCTACTGCGGCGACGTATCTGCTGGCATCTCCGCGACTTCCCCCCTGCGGCCTCCTCGGCGTACTGCAAGTACGCCTGCGTCGGCCTCGGGGCCCCAAGC
>Ga0187892_10007813_pt1 | contig 15011 bp, 13 predicted proteins | sample MA1701073metaG_FD_139345 | JGI IMG/M metagenome (GOLD analysis project Ga0187892, IMG submission 139345) | Bio-ooze microbial communities from a basaltic lava cave in the Kipuka Kanohina Cave System on the Island of Hawaii, USA - MA170107-3 metaG ... | reverse complement strand
GGCTAGGGGGTGGTGCGGCGGAGCCGCGCCTCTCCCTAGATCCTAGCTCCTAGATCCTAGATCCTAAGTTCGCGCTGGCGCCGGGTCTCGTAGAGGCACAGGGCGGCCGCGACCGAGACGTTGAGGCTTTCCACTCGTCCGAACATGGGGATACGCACCAGCGCGTCGCATCGCTCGCGGGTCAGCCGGCGCAGGCCCCGGCCTTCGGCCCCCAGCACCCAGCCCACAGCGCCCCCGAGTCGCGCCTCGAACAGACTCTGCTCCCCCTGCTCCGCCGCGCCGAGGAGCCACACCCCCGCCTCCTTGAGCTGCTCCATGGCGCGCGCGAGGTTGGTCACCGGGATCAGCGGGATGCTCTCGGCGGCGCCGCTGGCCACCTTGGCAACGCTCGCGGTCAGGCCGGCGGAACGATCTTTAGGCACGATGACCGCGTGCACGCCCATCGCGTCGGCGGTGCGCAGACAGGCACCGAGGTTGTGCGGATCGGTCACTCCGTCCAGCAACAGCAGAAACGGCGGCTGACCCAGACCCTTGAGCAGATCGTCCAGCCCGACCGGGCGCGGCTCCCGGTCCACCCGGGCGACGACGCCCTGGTGCCGCGCGCCGCCGGCAAGCCCCTCCAGGCGTTTCTCATCCACCTGCAACAAGCGCACCCCGCGCTGCCCGGCCAGTGCCATCAGGTCGCGCAGGCGCGGGTCGCGCCGCCCGGCGTCGACGTAGATCTCGCGCACGCTGTCCGGCTCGCGCCGCAGGCGCGCGGTCACCGCGTGGAAGCCGACCAGGAGGTGCTGCATTGGGTGAGTGCTACTCCGCGAGCACGAAGTCGAGCCGCGTGGTTTCCAGGTCGGCGCGCACCAGGCGCACCCGAACGCGGTCGCCCAGCCGGAAGCGGCGGCGCGCGCGCTCGCCGGTCAGCTGGTGGCGCGACGCGTCGAAGTGATAGTAGTCGTTGCCCAGCTCCGAGACGTGCACCATGCCTTCGACGTAAACCTCGTCCAGAGCGACGAACACGCCGAAGCCGGCCACACCGCTGATGGTGGCGCTGAAGATCTCGCCGATGCGCCCGCGCATGGAGTAGCACTTGAGCCAGGCCTCCACGTCGCGCGTGGCTTCGTCGGCGCGGCGCTCGGTCTGCGAGCAGTGCTCGCCCAGCTCGCTCCAGTCGCCCGGCCGGTAGCTGCCGCCGGCGAGCACCGCCTTGATGGCGCGGTGCACGAGCAGATCGGGGTAGCGCCGGATGGGCGAGGTGAAGTGCGTATAGGCCTCGTAGGCCAGCCCGAAGTGGCCCACGTTCTCGGGGCTGTACACCGCCTGCTTCAGGGAACGCAGCAGCACCGTCTGCAGCAGTTGCGTGTCGGGACGGCCACCGATCTGCTCCAGCAGCCGGGCGTAGTCCTTCGCGTGCGGCTCGTCGCCGCCGCCCAGGTGCAGCCCGAATTCGCGCAGAAACTCGCGCAGATCGGCCAGCTTCTCCGGCGTGGGGCCCTCGTGAACGCGGTACAGCGCCGGGTGCGCGTGTGCCTGCAGGATGTCGGACGCGCACACGTTGGCCGCCAGCATGCATTCCTCGATCAGGCGGTGCGCGTCGTTGCGCTCGAGCGGGACGATGCGGCGGATCTTGCCCTGCTCGTCGAAGTCCATGCGCGTTTCAACGGTTTCGAAGTCGATGGCGCCGCGCTGTTTACGTGCCTTCACCAGTACCCGGAACAGCCTGTGCAGATCGCGCAGATGCGGCAGCAGCCCGGGCGCCACCGCGCGCGGATCGTCTTCCAGCGCCGCAGCCACCGCGGTATAGGTGAGCCGACCCTGGGAATGCATCACGGCCGGATAGAACTGATACTGCCGGATGTCGCCGCGTGGCCCGATTTCCATCTCGCACACGACGCACAGCCGGTCGACGTCCGGGTTCAGCGAGCACAGCCCGTTGGACAGCTCCTCGGGCAGCATCGGGATCACGCGCCGCGGAAAGTACACCGAGTTGCCGCGGCCGCGCGCGTCGAGATCGAGCGCGCCGCCGTGCGCGACGTAGTGGCTGACGTCGGCGACGGCGACCCACAGCCGGAAGCCCTTGCCTTCCGGCCGGCAGAACACGGCGTCGTCGAAGTCCTTGGCCGTTTCACCGTCGATGGTGACCAGCGGCAGCTCGCACAGGTCGCGCCGGGCCTCCAGGTCCTGCTTGCGCACTGCCTTCGGCAGCTTGGCCGCGGCGGAGCGCGCTTCGGCGGAGAACTGGTACGGCAGATCGTGCTTGCGCAGTGCGATCTCGACTTCCATGCCGGGATCGGCGTAGCCGCCCAGCACTTCCACCACGCGCCCCACCGGCTTGATGTGGTGATCGGGCTGTTGGATGATCTCCACCACCGCCACCTGGCCGGTGTGCGCACCGGCCAGCGCCTCGCGCGGCACCAGGATGTCCTGGTTGATGCGCTTGTCTTCCGGCACCAGCAGTGCGATGCCGTGCTCCAGGTGCAGGCGGCCGACCACGCGGCGCTGCGCGCGCTCGATCACTTCCACGATCGAGCCCTCGCGCCGCCCGCGCCGGTCCACGCCCGATTCGCGCGCCAGCGCGCGGTCGCCGTGCAGCACGCGCGACATCTCCGAGGGGTTGAGGAACAGGTCGGGGCCGCCGTCGTCGGGGACCAGGAAGCCGTAGCCCTCGGGATGGCCGTGCACGCGGCCGCGAATCAAGTCGAGCTTGGCCGCCAGGCAGATCGCCCCGCGCCGGTTGCGCATGATCTGCCCGGCGCGTTCCATCGCGTTCAAGCGCCGGTCGAAGGCCTCCTGCTCCGCCGGTGCGATGTCGAGCAGCGTCTCCAGGCGATGCTGCGGCACCGGCACGCCCTCGCGCTCGAGCACCGCCAGGATCCACTCGCGGCTGGGCAGCGGGTTCTCGTAACGGGCGCGCTCGCGCTCGAGATGAGGATCGGAGCGGCGCAGGCTGATGCGCTTGCGCGAGCGCACGTTACGCTCGCGGGTGGCCTTCATCGACGCATTCGCGCCGCTGCGCGCTGATTTGACAAGACCGGCATTTCCATTAGAATTTACGCCCGCTGTGCCGAGATGGCGGAATTGGTAGACGCACTAGGTTCAGGTCCTAGCGCCCGCAAGGGTGTGGAGGTTCGAGTCCTCTTCTCGGCACCATGTATGCGCATGAAAGCGCGTCTTAAAAAGAAACAGCCCGTTTGCTCACAGACCATTCTCCGCTGATACTGTACGCTCATCCATAGAGCGGCTCAGGCGGCGAAGGGGTGGCGCAGCACGATGGTGTCGTCGCGCTCGGCGCCGGTGGAGATCACGTCGATCGGCGCGCCGCACACTTCGGAAATGCGCTTCAGATAGGCGTGCGCCTGCTGTGGCAGGTCCTGGTAGCGGCGCACGCCCAGGGTGGTCTGCGTCCAGCCCGGGATCTCCTCGTAGATCGGCTCGCACTCGGCCAGCTCTTCGGCGCCCACCGGCAGCAGGTCGACCATCTGGCCGGCCACGCGGTAGCCGATGCCGATCTGCAGCGTCTCCATGCCGTCCAGCACGTCGAGCTTGGTGACGCACAGACCGCTCGCGCCGTTGATCTGGATCGAGCGCTTCAGCGCGGCCGCGTCGAACCAACCGCAGCGCCGCGGGCGGCCGGTGGTGGCACCGACCTCGTTGCCGCGCGCGGCCATCTGGCGGCCGATGTCGTCCTCGAGCTCGGTGGGAAACGGGCCGGAGCCCACACGCGTGGTGTAGGCCTTGGTGATCCCCAGCACGTAGTGCAGCGCACTCGGCCCCACCCCGCTGCCGGCCGCCGCGGCCCCGGCCACGCAGTTGCTGGAGGTGACGAAGGGATAGGTGCCGTGGTCCACGTCCAGCAGCGTGCCTTGGGCGCCCTCGAACAGCAGGTTGTGGCCGGCGCGCTGCGCCTCGAACAGGCGGCGCGGCACGTCGCCGATCATGCTCTTGATCCGGTCCGCCAGCGCCAGCGCTTCTTCCAGCGTGGCCTGGAAGTCCACCGGCTCGGCGCCGAAATACTGGCGCAGCACGAAGTTGTGGTAGTCGAGCACCTCGCCCAGCTTCGCGGCGAAGCGTTCGCGGTGGAACAGGTCCTGGATGCGGATCGCGCGGCGCGCCACCTTGTCCTCGTAGGCAGGGCCGATGCCGCGGCCGGTGGTGCCGATCTTGCCGGCGCCCTTGGCAGCCTCGCGCGCGCGATCGAGCGCGCTGTGACAAGGCAGGATCAACGGGCAGGCTTCGCTGATGGTGAGCCGCGCGCGCACGTCCACGCCGGCCCGCTCGAGCGTCGCGCACTCCTCGAGCAGCGCCTGCGGCGACACCACCACGCCGTTGCCGATGAAGCAGGCCACGCCCTGGCGCAGGATGCCGGAGGGGATCAGGTGCAGCACCGTCTTGCGGCCGCCGATCACCAGCGTGTGCCCGGCGTTGTGCCCGCCCTGGAAGCGCACCACCGCCTGGGCATGCTCGGTGAGCCAGTCGACCACCTTGCCCTTGCCTTCGTCGCCCCACTGCGTACCCACCACCACTACGTTGCGTCCCATCGGTACCGCCTCAACGTTAAGAACTCACCGGCACGACTTCCCAGGCGCCGTTGCGCAATACCAGCTCGCGGTCGCAGCCCAGCTCGCTGCGCGTGCGCTCGTGCCCCGGCAGATCCACGATCACCACCTCCCCGCCCGCGCGCAACTCCTCGACTTTGCGCTGCAACGCCGCGTCCCCGGGCCGGTAGGGCGCCAGGACGGCGCGCGAAGCCGCCGTCCTGGCGCCCAGAGCGGCCAGCTCGCGCAGGTCCATGGTGAACCCGGTCGCCGGCCGCGCGCGTCCGAACGCCTTGCCCACCTCGTCGTAGCGGCCGCCTTGCGCGATGGCGTTGGGACGTCCGCGCGCGTACGCCGCGAACACGACTCCGCTGTGATAGTGATAGCCGCGCAGCTCGGCCAGGTCGAAGCAGTGCACCGCCTGCCCCGCCCGGTCGAGCGCTCTCTCTATGATCTCGAGCTGATCGATGGCGGTGCCGATCTCGGGCCAGGCGGGCAGCCGCCGTCGCGCCTGCTCCAGCATCGGCGCCCCGCCGTAGAGCTGCGGCAGCAGCAGCAGCGCTCCGGCGAGCTGCGCATCAAGCCCGCGAGCGAGCTCGCGCAGCGCGGGCACGTCCTTGATCTGCAGCACCTGGAACAGCTCGGACTCGAGCTCGGCCGGCACGTCGAAGCGCGTCATCATGGCGCGGAACACTCCGACGTGGCCGAGATCCACGCGCGGCTCGCTCACGCCCGCCGCACGCAGGGCACCGACCATCAGCCCCTGGATCTCGACGTCGCTCTCCACGCCGGCATGGCCGTACAGCTCCGCGCCGATCTGCAGCGGCTCGCGCGTGCGCAGCATGCCGGAGGGCAGTGCGTGCAGGACGCTGCCCGCATAGCACAGCCGTGCGATACCGGAGCGGTTGAGCAGGTGCGCGTCGATGCGCGCCGTCTGCGGCGTGATGTCGGCGCGCACGCCCAGCAGGCGACCGGAAAGCTGGTCCACCAGCTTGAAGGTCTTCAAATCGAGGTCGTGCCCGGTGCCGGTGAGCAGCGACTCCAGGTACTCGAGCAGCGGCGGCATCACCAGCTCGTAGCCGTGCACCCGGAACAGGTCGAGGATGCGCCGGCGCAGCGCCTCGATGCGCTGCGCCTCGGCGGGCAGGATGTCTTCGATGTACTCGGGAAGGAGCCAGCGACGCATGATCGGGCAGGTTCAGCCTCTGAGACTCGTCAACGCCAGGAGCAGTAGCAGGCCGATCAGCATGGAGGCGAGCCCCACGAAGCGGATCTGGCCGTCGGTCATCTCGATCAGGCGCCGGAAAGTGTCGCGCCACACGCGCGGCATCAGGAACGGCAGCACGCCTTCCAGTACCAGCATCAGCGCCACGGCGATCCACAGGCTGCTGCCCAAGGCGCTCGCCTCCGTTCCTCGCGACCCCAGGCCGGGCGGCCGCGCCCTAGCGGCGGCCGGCGGGTCTCTCCAGATATCTGAAGAAATCCGAGCTCGGGTCGATCACCATCACGTCGCTGCGGCTCTTGAAGCTCTGCCGGTAGGCCTCCATGCTGCGGTAGAAGGCGAAGAACTCCGGGTTCTGCTGGAAGGCGCGCGCGTAGATCGCGGCCGAGCGGGCGTCGCCTTCGCCTTTCACGCGCTGGGCGTCGCGGTAGGCCTCGGCGATGATGATCGAGCGTTGCCGCTCGGCGTCGGCGCGGATCTTCTCGGCCTCGGCGAAGCCCAGCGAGCGCAGCTCGTTGGACACGCGCTTGCGCTCGGCCTCCATGCGGCGGTACACCGACTCGCCCACCTCCTGCGGCAGGTCCACGCGCTTCAAGCGCACGTCGAGCACCTCCACGCCGATGGTGCGCGCGTCGGCGTCTGCCTTGGCGCGCATCAGCTCCATGATCTGATCGCGCTCGCCGGACACCACCTCGTGGATGGTGCGCTTGCCGAACTCCGCGCGCAGGCTGTCGTTCACCGTCTGCGACAGGCGGATCTTGGCGCGCGCCTCGTCGCCGCCCACGCTGATGTAGTACTGCAACACGTCGACGATGCGGAACTTGACGAACGAGTCCACCAAGACGTTCTTCTTCTCCGAGGTGATGAAACGCTCCGGCTCGTCCGAGTCCAGCGTCAGGATGCGCACGTCGAAGAAGCGCACGTTGTCGAGCAGCGGCACCTTCAGGTACAGGCCCGGGCTGCGGATCACGTTCACCGGCTCGCCCAGGCGGAACACGATGGCGTGCTGGCGCTGGTCGACGGTGAACAGCGTGAGGCTGGCGACGATCAGCGCCGCCACCAACCCCACCAGCAGCAAGGTCAGGTTGCGGTTCATGGCCGGGCCTCCCGGTCGCGGCTGCGGAACGCTTCGCGCGAGCGCGGGTCGGCCCCTGTCGGCGCGTTCGCCGGCGGCTCGGCGCCCGGAGCCGCGCCCTCCGGCGCCGGCAACGCACCGCTCGCGCTCATCTGGATGATCTTGTCGAGCGGCAGGAACAGGATGTTGTTGCCCCCCTTCTGATCCACGTACACCTTGGTGGCGTTGGCGTACACCTGCTGCATGGTCTCCAGGTACAGGCGTTCGCGCGTCACCGCGGGCGCGCGCGCGTACTCGTTCTGCACCTGGCGGAAGCGAGAGGCCTCGCCTTCGGCATTGGCGATGACGCTCTGCCTGTAGCCTTCGGCTTCCTGCATCAGGCGCGAAGCCGTGCCGCGCGCCTTGGGCACCACGTCGTTGGCGTAGGCCTGCCCCTCGTTGATCTGGCGCTCGCGGTCCTGGCCCGCCTTGACGGCGTCGTCGAAGGCGGCCTGCACCTGCTCGGGCGGCTGCGCTTGCTGCATGGTCACGCGGCTGATGTTGATGCCGGTCTTGTAGCGGTCGAGGATCTCCTGCATCAGCTTCTGCGCGGCGGTCGCGATCTGCTCGCGCCCCTCGTACAGCACGAAGTCCATGCGGCTCTTGCCGACGATCTCGCGCATCGCCGATTCGGCCACCTGCATCACCGATTCGTCCGGCAGGCGGTTGTTGAACAGGTACTGGCCGGGGTCGCTCAGGATGTACTGCACCGCGAACTGCAGGTCGATGATGTTCTCGTCGTCGGTGAGCATCAGCGATTCCTTCAGCACCTTGTTCTTGACGTTGGTGCGGTAGCCCGCCTCGACGGTGCGCACCTGGCTCAGGTTGACGATCTCCACCGACTCGATCGGATAGGGCAGATGCCACTGCGGCCCGGGCTGGGTGGTCTGGATGTGCTTGCCGAAGCGCAGGACGATGCCGCGCTGGCTGGCGTCGACGATGTAGAAGCCGCTCGCGAGCCAGACCACGATCACCAGCGCGATCAGGATCAGGCCGCCGCCACGGAACTGGCGCGCGTCGCCGCCGCGCCCGCCGCCTCTGCCGCCCATTCCGGGCAGCCTCTGCTTGAAGCGGTTCCACAGCTCGTCGAGGTCGGGCGGACCGTCGTTTCCACGCCGGCCCCACTGGGGATCGTTCAAGGCCATGGCAGACTGGCTCGGGGGTATCCTGGTTGGGGAGCGGTTAAGCGGCTCGCGATGCGGCCCGCCTCGCGTAAGGCCTCAGGCGACCGCGCGGTCGGCAGAGCCCGAGTGCAGCGTGCGACCGGCACCGGACCGGAACTCGTCGACGGCCAGGCGAACCAAGTCCGCTCCCGCGCCGGTCTTGGCGCTGACGCGAAGGCGGGTGATCTTACCATATTCGTCGCGCTCGACGCCGGGCGCCAGCCGGGTCAGGTCGGCCTTGTTCAGCACCAGGACCTGCGGCACTTCGCCCGCCCCGATACCGGCCAGCACCCGGTTCACCTCGGCGGCCTGCATGTCCTGCTCCGCGCTGGAAGAATCCACCACATGAAGCAAGAGGTCCGCCTGCACGGTCTCCTCCAGGGTGGCGCGGAAGGCCGCCATCAGCGTGGGGGGCAGGTCGCGGATGAACCCGACCGTGTCCGACAGCACCACCTCGCCGTCCATCGGCGTGTGCAGTTTGCGCGTGGTGGTGTCCAGCGTGGCGAACAGCTGGTCGGCGGCATGCGCGTCGGCCTGCGTGAGCGCGTTGAACAGCGTCGACTTGCCGGCGTTGGTGTAACCCACCAACGCCACCGACAGCACCTGCGCGCGGCGCCGCGAGCGGCGCTGCACCTCGCGCTGGCGCTGCACGGCGGCGAGCTTCTCCTTGAGTACTTTGACGCGCTTGCCGAGCAGGCGCCGGTCGGTTTCCAGCTGCGTCTCGCCGGGGCCGCGCAGCCCGATGCCGCCGCGTTGCCGCTCCAGGTGCGTCCAGCCGCGCACCAGCCGCGTGGCCAGGTGCTCGAGCTGCGCCAGCTCGACCTGCAGCTTGCCCTCGTGGCTGCGCGCGCGCTGCGCGAAGATGTCCAGGATCAGGCTCACCCGGTCCACCACGCGGCAGCCGAGCGCCTTCTCCAGATTGCGCTCCTGCGCGGGCGTCAGCTGGTGGTTGAACACCACCAGGGTGGCGGCCTGCTCGGCCACGTGCGAGGCGACCTCCGCCACCTTGCCGCTGCCGGCGAAGGTCGCCGGGTCGGGGCGCCGGCGCTTGCCGCCGACCTGCGCCACCGTCTCGAGGCCGGCGCTCGACGCGAGCTCGTGCAGCTCGGCGAGCTTGGCCGCGTAGCCGCGCTCGCCGAAGTCCAGGCCGACGAGAACGGCTCGGTCGCCACCGCGCGGGCGTTCGAGCATCTAGCAGCGTTCCAGCGTGTCGTGCGGCGTGCCCCAGAGCCGGCCGCCGGGCCTTCGCTTCACGGCAACGGCAGCGGCGGGCTGCGGGAGAAGTCCCGGCCGCTGCCGGCCGCGACGAGAGCGGACGGACGCGTCCGGCTCAGTTGTCAGCGGAGTGATCCAGGGAAAGGTTCACGGCGCGCGCCGGCACGACCGTCGAGATGGCGTGCTTGTAGACCATCTGCGTCACCGTGTTCTTGAGCAGCACCACGTACTGATCGAACGACTCGATCTGGCCCTGGAGCTTGATGCCGTTCACCAGATAGATCGATACGGGCACGTGCTCCTTGCGCAGGGCGTTCAGGAACGGGTCTTGTAGCAGTTGCCCCTTTGCGCTCATGGCGGCCTCTGTTGTTGTGGTCCGGTGCGCCTACTGTACTTGATTTCACAGTCGCCCGCCATCCCCGGAGGTGCATCACGCCTCGCGCTCGCGCCCTGCGGCCGGCGCGGTCGGGGCCGGTGCCCGGCCTGTCAACGGCGTGTCGCGTACGGGTTGCGCCCCGCGCGGAACTGCAACCGCACCGGCGTGCCGTGCAGCTGGAAGGCCTCGGCGAACACCCGTTCCAGGTAGCGCCGATAGCTGTCCGGAAGCTGCTCCAGCTGGTTGCCGTGAACGACGATGGTGGGCGGATTGACGCCGCCCTGATGGGCGTAGCGCAGCTTGGGCCGGAACAGGCCGGCACGCGGCGGCGGCTGCCGGCTGACGGCTTCGATCAGCGTGCGCGTGAGCTTCGGTGTCGGCAACCTGGCCATGGCGGCGGCGTAGGCCGCGTCCACCGACGCGAGCAGCTCCTTCAGGCCGCGCCCACCCAGCGCCGAGACGTGATGCAAGCGAGCGAAGGCGAGGAAGCCGAGCTTGCGCGCGATCTCGCGCTTGACCGCTTCGCGCCGGCTGCCGTCGGCGGCGTCCCACTTGTTCACCGCCACCACCAGGGCCTTACCCGCCTCGAGGATGAAACCGGCGATGTGCGCGTCCTGATCGGCGATTCCCTGCTGCGCATCCAGCACCAGCACCACGACATTGGCATCCTCGATCGCCTGCAGGGTCTTCACCACCGAGAACTTCTCGACCGTCTCCTGCACCTTGCCGCGGCGGCGCAGGCCGGCGGTGTCGATCAGGGTGTAGGGCTTGCCGCCGCGCCGAAACGCGACGTAGATGCTGTCGCGGGTGGTGCCCGGTTGATCCGAGGCGATCATCCGCTCTTCGCCCAGCACCGCGTTGACCAGTGTGGACTTGCCGACGTTGGGCCGGCCCACCACTGCAATCTTGGGTGTGGTCTTGGGTGCGATCCCGGGTCCGGCCTTGAGGCCGGCGGCAGGCTGCTCTTCGGCAGATGGCGCCTCGGGAAACGGTGCCAAAACTAGGTCCAGCAGATCGCGCACGCCTTCGCCGTGGGCCGCCGACACCGGCAGCGGCTCGCCCAGTCCCAGCTCGTGGAACTCGGCGGCCACCGCGTCGCGCGGGCGGCCCTCGGCCTTGTTGACCACCAGCCACAGCGGGCGGCCGGTCTTGCGCAGCTCGAGCGCGATCTCGCGGTCTTCCGGAGTGAGTCCCTCGCGCCCGTCCACCAGGAACAGCACGGCGTCGGACTCGGCCACCGCCTGCAGCGCCTGCCTCGCCATCGCGCCGAGGATGCTGCTGCGTGCGCGGGGCTCGAGCCCCCCGGTGTCCACCGCCAGAAAGCCGCGGTTGCCGTGCCGCCCGCGCCCATAGTGCCGGTCGCGCGTGAGCCCGGGAATGTCCGCGACCAGCGCGTCGCGGCTGCGCGTGAGGCGGTTGAACAGGGTCGACTTGCCGACGTTCGGTCGGCCGACCAGGGCGATTGTCGGGATCATTGATAGAACCAACCGCGGAGGACGCAGAGGGCGCGCAGGGAAAGGCATCGAATTCAACACGACGGCACAGCGTGCGGAAGCTCTGTAGGTTCGCGCATCCTGCAGCACCCCGCTGCCGCCGTTCCTCTGCGTCCTCCGCGTCCTCCGCGGTGAAACCCGCCGTAGAGCTACTTGATCGCGATGGCGAACACGCCGCCCTTGCGCGTCTGCACCACGATGTTGTTGCCGACGCGCAGCGGCTCGGCGCCGATTGCGCTGCCGTCGGTGGCGATGCGCGCGGCGAACGCGCCTTCCTCGGCATCGAGGACGTGCACGTAGCCCTGGTAGTCGCCGACCGTCACAAAATCGCCGGCCACCGTGGGCCCGGTGACCCCGCGGTTGAGCAGCTTGTCCTGCTTCCAGACGGTGGCGCCCGACTCCTTGTCGAACGCCAGGATGGTGCCGTTGGGCTCGGTGACGAACACGGTGAGCGGGTCGACGCCCAGGCGCCCGGCGGACGAGGCATCCCGCCCCCAGACCAGCGTTCCCTTGCCTACGTCCACGCAGGCGACGCGGCCCTGATAGGCCGCGGCGCATGCCTGATCGTCGCTCACCGGCACCGGAGCTGCGGCGATGTCGGTGATGCGCTCCAGCTCGTTGTCGCCCTTGGGCTGCGCCACCAGCGCTTCCCAGACCGGCGTGCCGCTGGCAAGGTCGAGCGCGAGCACGCGCCCGGCCGGCAGTCCCGCGAGCACCAGCTGGCGCACGACGGTCACGCTCGGCTGCGCGCGCAGCAGCAGCGGCGGCAGGGTGACCTGATGTTCCCACTTGCGCGCGCCGGTGACCGCATCCAGCCCGAAGAAACGCCCGTCGGCGCTGCGCACCACGACCATCCCTTCGGCCGCGCGCGGCGCGCCCAGCACTTCGCTGCTCACCTGCGCCCGCCACAGCTCCTTGCCCTCGGTGCTGTACGCCAGCACCACCCCCTTGGGGCTGCCCACCAGCACCAGGTCGGCGTCCGCCCCCACGCCGCCGGAGAGCTTCTCCTCGGTGTCCACGCGCCAGATCGGCTTGCCGTTCGCCGCGTCCAAGCGCGCCAGCACGCCGGCGCGGGAAGCGACGTAGACCGAGCCTTGGTAGAGTGCCGGCGTGAATACGAAAGGCTTCGCCTCGCCCACCGAGGCGCGCCACGCCACGCGTGCCTTCGCAAGCGGCTTGAAGTCGACCAGATCGGCGGGCTTGACCGCATCCGATCCACCGCACCCAGCGAGCCCCGCGCCCAGGAGCGCCAGCACGGCAAGCCGCCGGGCGGATGGCGGCGCCAGGACGGTCATGCGCAGTCGTCTCAAGTGCCCCCGCCGCCGATGCCGTCGAGCTTGACCTGCACCATCCGCCGAATGCCGCTGCCGGGCGGCAGCTTCTCCAGCGCCTGCCGGTAAGCCGCGCGCGCCTCCTCGATCTTGCCCTGCGCCACCAGCACGTCGCCGCGCAAGTCCGCGTACAGACCGTCGAAGGATTCCGGATGCTTCTCGCCGAGCGCGGCGAGCGCCTCGTCGTAGCGCCGCTGGTCCAGGCGCACGGCCGCCAGCCGCAGGTGTGCCACCGCCGCGGTCTCCTCGTCGCGCGCATGCTCCGTTGCCCACTCGAGCTGGCTGCCGGCGCTGTTCAAGTCGCCGGCGTCGAAACTGATCTTGGCCGCCACCAACGCCGCCATCGGCCCGTAGACGGTGCGCGGATAGCGTTCCATGAGCTGCGCGCAAAGCTGGCGCGCCTGCTGACCGTCGCCGGTGCCCACCGCTTGCTCCAGGGCCGCGTACAGCGCTGAGGCCTGCTCGCCCTGCCGCTGGTGGTACCAGCGCCAGCCGCTCACGCCGGCCGCGGCGAGCGCCGCGGCCAGCAAGGCGGCGCTCACCAGCCGCGCATTCTGATTCCACCAGGCCCTGAGCGCGTCGATCTTCTCCTGCTCTTCCAGGTCGTATGCCATCGTCGTCGGTCCTCTGATGTGCCCGCGCCGCCTGTTTTTTACCGGTCCGGCTTGGGCGCGCGCCCGGCCTGCAGCATTTCCACCGCGCCGGCCAGAGACACGGTCACTTGCTCGCCGAGCTCGCGCAGCCGCTTCACCGCCACCCGCCCGGCCGCCGCCTCCGCCTCGCCGACGATCACGGCAAAGCGCGCGCCGCTCGCGTCCGCCTTGCGCAGCTGCGACTTGAAGCTGCCGCCGCCGCAGTGCAGGATCACCGCCAGCCCGGCATCGCGCAGGCCCTCGGCCATGCGCCAAGCGTGCAGCTCGACGCCGGCACCGCTGTAAGCGAGGTAGGCGTCCGGCGGCGCGGCCGGCGGCCGCACGCCTTCCGGGACCAGCGCGAGCAGCCGCTCCACGCCCATGGCGAAGCCACATCCGGGTGCGGGCTTGCCCCCGAGTTGCGCGATCAGGCCGTCGTAGCGGCCGCCGGCGCACACCGCGCCCTGGGCGCCGAGACGCTCGGTGGTCCACTCGAACACCGTGTGATTGTAATAGTCCAGGCCGCGCACCAGCCGCGGCCGGATCTGGTACTCGACGCCGAGCGCGCGCAGGACCGCCTGCAGCCCCTCGAAGTGCTCGAGCGAGCCCTCGTCGAGATCGTCGTACAGCCGCGGCGCGGCTTCGATCACCGGTTGCAGCGCGGGGTTCTTGCTGTCCAGCACGCGCAGCGGATTGGCGTGCGCGCGCCGCTTGCCGTCCTCATCCAGCTCGTCGAAGCGCGACTCCAGGTACGTCACCAGCCGCGCCCGGTAGCGCGCACGCGACTCCGGGCTGCCCAGCGTGTTGATCTCCAGGCGGACGCCGTCGAGCTTCAGCCGCCGCCACAGCCGCGCGCACATCGCCATGTGCTCCGCGTCCACGTCCGGCCCCGGCAGCCCCAGCGCTTCCACGCCGACCTGGTGGAACTGGCGGTAGCGGCCCTTCTGCGGCCGCTCGTGCCGGAACATGGGGCCGGTGTAGTACACGCGCTGCGGCCCGGCGTACAGCAGGTTGTGCTGCAGCGCTGCGCGCACGCAGGAGGCGGTGCCCTCGGGACGCAGCGTCAGGCTCTCGCCGTTGAGGTGATCGACGAAGGTGTACATCTCCTTCTCGACGATGTCGGTCACCTGTCCGATCGAGCGCACGAACAGCTCGGTCTTCTCGACGATCGGCATGCGCATGTTGCGGTAACCGTAGTCGCGCAGCCAATCGCGCACCGTGTCCTCGAACCATTCCCACGACGGGGCCTGGTCCGGGAGCACGTCGCTCATGCCCCGGATCGCCTGGATGGTGTCGCTCATGCCGGTGAAGCTGCCGGGCGGGCGCCCGTCACGCGGCCGCGTCGGCGCTCGCCGCGCGCTCGCCCGAGCCATTCCCGGCGCCGTAGCGTGCGGCCACGTACTCGCTGACGATTCTCTGGAAGTCCTCGGCGATGGTGGCGCCCTTCAGCGTGACCGTCTTCACCCCGTCCACATACACCGGCGCCACCGGCTGCTCGCCCGACCCCGGGAGGCTGATGCCGATGTTGGCCTGCCGGCTCTCACCCGGTCCGTTCACCACGCAACCCATCACCGCCACGGTCATGCGCTCCACACCCGGATAGGCGCTCTTCCAGACCGGCATCTGCGCCCGCAGCCAGCCCTGGATGCTGTCGGCCAGCTCCTGGAAAACGGTGCTGGTGGTGCGTCCGCAGCCCGGACAAGCCACCACCATCGGCGCGAAGGAACGCAGGCCCATGGTCTGCAGCAGCTCCTGCGCGACCTGGACCTCGCGGCTGCGCTCGCCCCCGGGCTCGGGCGTCAGCGAGACGCGGATGGTGTCGCCGATGCCCTCCTGGAGCAGCACCGCCATGGCGGCGGCGGAAGCCACGATGCCCTTGCTGCCCATGCCGGCTTCGGTCAGACCCAGATGCAGCGGGTAGTCGCAGCGGCCGGCAAGC
>Ga0187892_10007812_pt1 | contig 15012 bp, 12 predicted proteins | sample MA1701073metaG_FD_139345 | JGI IMG/M metagenome (GOLD analysis project Ga0187892, IMG submission 139345) | Bio-ooze microbial communities from a basaltic lava cave in the Kipuka Kanohina Cave System on the Island of Hawaii, USA - MA170107-3 metaG ... | reverse complement strand
TGATGAGCGTACGCGAGCTCGAGCTCGACCTCCCACACCTCACGCTCGCCGCACGTGCGCACGGCGCGGCCGGTGCCACGCGCGTGCTCGCGCTGCACGGCTGGCTCGACAACGCCGCGAGCTTCGATGCGCTCGCGCCGCTCGTGCCCGACGTCGAGCTCGTCGCGCTCGACCTGCCGGGTCACGGACGTTCGCAGCATCGTCCGCCCGGCAACTGGTACCACTACGTCGACTACCTCGACGACGTGCTCGCGGCGGCCGACGCACTCGGCTGGGAGCGCTTCACGCTGCTCGGCCATTCGCTCGGCGGCGCGATCGCGTCCGCGCTCGCGGCGGTTGCACCGCGCCGCGTCGACGCGCTCTGGCTGATCGAGGCGCTCGGCCCCGTCACGACGCCGTTCGAGAAGACGCGTGCGCAGATCGCCCGCGCGGTCGAGGAACGGCGCGAGGTCGCATCGAAAGCGCTGCGCGTGTTCGACACGATCGACGGCGCGGTCGAGGCGCGCGTGCGCTCGCCGGTCGCGCCGGTGTCGCGCGACGCGGCGCGTCGCATCGTCGAGCGCGGCCTGCGCGCGCACGGCGGCGGCTACGTCTGGGCATCGGACCCGCGGCTCACGCTCGCGAGCGCGATGCGCCTCACCGAGCCGCAGGTGCTCGACATCCTCGCGGGCATCGCATGTCCGACACTCGTCGTGCTCGCCGACCCGCCCGCGCCCTACGTCGCGCGCGAGATGATCGAGCGCCGCCTCGCGGCCGTGCAGGGCGCGACGGTCGTGCGCCTGCCCGGCACGCATCATCTCCACCTCGAGGATCCGGAGCCGGTCGCGCGCGCGCTCGCGGCGTTTCGGGCGCGGCCGGGGCCCGGCATGTCGGTGTAGGAGGGGCCTCAACCCCGACCGCGCCGCGCTCCGTCCGAAGCACGATGCCGTCGGGGCTGAGGCGCCTCCTACATCCGGACCGCCGGCGCTGTTCGCCTACACCAACTCCGCCCCGATCCAGCGCGCAAGCTCGGCTTTCACACCGTAACCCTGACGCGACAACCACGCGCGCGTCTCGAGGTAGTCGGGGTAGATCGCCTCGACGCGCTGCCAGAAGCGGCGGCCGTGGTTGCGAATCCAAAGATGCGACATCTCGTGCGCGACGACGTACTCGAGCGCCGCGGGCGGCGCGAGCATCAGCGCGAGGTCGAGCGTCATGCGACCGTGGATCGAGAGCGAGCCCCAGAGCGAGCGCAGCGGCAGCAGTCGCGTCGCGACGATGCTCTTGCCGACCATCGGCTCGAATATCCGCGCGAGCCGCGCGACCTCGCGCTTCATCTGCGAGACGACGAACGCGCGCACCGCGCGCTGCGCGATCAGCTTGACCTCGGGATGCTCGAGGTCGAGCGCGATCGTCATGACGCCCGCATCGTCGACGCGAATGCTCGGGAACACGCCGTAGTCCCAGCGGACCGGGGTCGGCTCGCCGCGCCAGAGCATCGAATCGCGGACGCCGGGGATCGGCGGTGCGAGCTTGCGGCCCTGTTTCTCGAGCGTGCGGAGCTGGCGCTCGAGCCAGTCGGCGTTCTCCTTGAGGAACGCCTTGACCTGCGCGGGATGCGTGCCGCGCGGGGCGGAGAGCTTGGGACCGGAGAGACCCACGGTCAGCGACATGCGGCGCGCGCGCGGGTGCGTGTGCGTCAGCACCTTGATCGTGCGGCCGGCCGGGGTTTCGAGCTTGAGGAAACTGTTCTTGCGGTTCTGCATGTTCGGCTGTCCCTGCTCGACTCCCCGCGCCGCGCTAACGATCGCGTGGTCGCGTGAGCCGGAAGACATCCTCCAATCGGTGCAACGTCGAATCGAGCGTCAAGGTCATCAGCGCGAAGCGGGCGTCGAGCTCCGCTCTCGCCGAGTCGCGCTCGGTGTTTTCGAGCTCCTCGGTGACGATGTCGAGAAATTTGAGTTTCCGGACGGTCAGATCCTCCCCGAGCACGAAGCTCGATCGCTGCTCGGCGACGACACCGAGCATGCTCGCCTGCTTGCCACTCTTGAGATGCTCCCGGATCTCGGCGGTATCAAGGTCGAGCTTCTTCGCGCGCACCACGGCGCCCGTATCGGCCGGATCCTTGAGCTCGCACTCGTTCCCGAGCTCGAAACCTTCGGGCAGCTTAGCGCCCGTCAACCACCCGGTCATCAGGCTCCGGGGGCTTTCGCCGGGGTCCAACGGAATCGCAACGAAACTGCCCAGAGTCTCGCGCAAGACGGTCAAAAATTGCTCGGCCGCCTTCGCGGAGGACGTGTCGAAAACGGCCCACCCGCGCTTCAGGTCGAAGTACCCGTTGAGGCGCCCCGGACGGCTGAAGGCCCGCGGCATGAGGTCGGTCAGGACCTCGTCTTTCAAGCGCTTGCGCTCGCGGCCGCCAATCGGCTTGCCGCGCTCCTCCTTCAGCGCCTCGAGCTTGTCCGCGAGCGCTTCGTTGACGACTGCCGGCGGCAGGAGCTTGTCCTCGAGCCCGAGCGTGAGCAGGAGGTAGTGCCCGACCTGGTGGGAAAGTTCCGTCTCGCTGCGACCGAACGGCGAAACCCAGCCGCGCGCCTGCATCTCGAGCGGGCCGCAGGGCTTGAGCTGGTGCTTCTTGAGTCGCTTGTCGAGGCCGTCGCCCAGCGCTTCGGCGGCCGACTTCGGGAAACGGAACAGCGTGAGGTTCTTGAAGAACATCAAGGGGATGCCGTGCGAGGGGTGGGATGCGGCGCGCCGCCAGCCGGGGCGCAAGCCAAGCGTACACGGGTTGCGGGACCGGAGCGCAGCGAGTAGGCCGGACATCGCCGTAGGCGATGGCCGGCAGCCGGCGACCGCACGACGCCGGCCATCGCCGCGCGATGTCCGGCCTACTCAGGCGTCAGGGCCTCAGCGAGACTCGCCCGCGAGCCAGTCGTGCGCGGTCGCCGCTTCCGCCCCGTCGCGCCGCCCGAGCGCCGCGAAGTCGACGAGATTGCGATCCGCGAGCTGCGTCGGCCGCACGTCGCCCAGCGCGCGCGCGATCTGATCGATGCGGCCCGGCTGCTGCTGCTCCCACTCGCCGAGCATCGCCTTGATCGCCTTGCGCTGCAGCGTCTCCTGCGAGCCGCAGAGGTTGCACGGCATGACCGGGAACGCTTTCGCAGCCGCGTACGCCGCGATGTCGTCTTCGGCGCAATACGCGAGCGGCCGGATCACGACGTGGCGACCGTCGTCGGAACGCAGCTTCGGCGGCATCGCGGCGAGCTTCGCGTGGTGGAAGAGATTGAGGAACAGCGTCTCGACCAGGTCGTCGCGATGGTGCCCGAGCGCGATCTTGGTGAAGCCTTCGCGCTCGGCGTGGGTGTAGAGCGCGCCGCGACGCAAGCGCGAGCACAGCCCGCACATCGTCTTGCCCTCCGGCACGACGCGCTTCACCACGCTGTACGTGTCCTGCTCGAGGATCGTGTACGGCACACCGACCGCCTCGCAGTGGCGCGGCAGGATCGTCGGGTCGTAGTCCGGCTGCTTCTGGTCGAGATGGACCGCGACCAGCTCGAACGGCACCGGCGCCTTCGCGCGCAGCTGCATGAGCACGTCGAGCAGCGTGTACGAGTCCTTGCCGCCCGAGAGGCAGACCATGACCTTGTCGCCGGCCTCGATCATCGCGTAGTCGGCGATCGCCTGGCCGACCTGGTGGCGCAGGCGCTTCGCGAGCTTGTCGAGCTCGTGTTTTTCCTTGCGTACGGCGTTCATGCGATGCGGAGCAAAGGGGTCAGAGTCATTTGGCGGACGAAATTCTACCTGCGCGGCGCGCAGTTCGCGGGGCCGCCAAATCACTCTGACCCCTTTGCTCACTGGACCCCTTTGCTCACTGACCCCTTTGCTCACCCGCGGCGTAAACTTCGCCGGATGCTGCCGACGGATCCGTCCGACATCGCCCGCAAGCTGATCGAGCTCAAGGTCGAGCACCGCGACCTCGACGACGTCATCGCGCGGCTCTCGCACGATGTCGCAACCGATCAGCTGACCCTGGTGCGCTTGAAGAAGCGCAAGCTGCGCATCAAGGACATGATCGCGTACCTCGAAAGCAAGCTCATCCCGGACCTCGACGCCTAGGATTCGCATGATCGACCACGTCGGCATCGCTGTCGCGAGCTACGAGCGCAGCCACGCGTTCTTCACCGCGGCGCTCGCGCCGCTGGGCTACGCGCCGATCGCAGAATACGAGGGCTACGCCGGCTTCGGCCGCGACGGCAAGCCGACGTTCTGGATCCACCAGTCGCCGAACCCGGCGCGCTCGCTGCACATCGCGTTCCGCGCGCGGTCGCGCGAGGAAGTGCGGGGCTTCCACGCCGCAGCGCTCGCGGCCGGGGCCGAGGACCACGGCGCGCCGGGCATCCGCGCGCACTACCACGCGCACTACTACGGCGCGTTCGTGCTCGATCTCGACGGACGCAACATCGAGGCGGTCTGCCACGAGGCCGAGGGCGCCTAGCCCTCGAGCTGCGCCGGCGCGGGCCGCGGCAGCGCCTTCTTCGCTGCGGTGAGCTTGAGGATCGAGTGGCGGAGCTCGCGCGAGAGAATCACCTTCGCGTCCTTCGCGATCGTCGCGAGCTCGTTGCCGAACGCGAGCTTGCCCGCGTCGTCGAGCCAGACGAACTTCCGCTCCTTCAGCGTGTTGATGAACGAGCGGAACAGGTTGCGATCGAAGAACTCGGGCGCGGTGCGTTCGTAGAGCAGCGCCAGGCGCTGCGCGGTGAGGTGGCAGAGGTTCTCGAGCTCGGACGCGGACAGAACGCCGGGCCCGTTGCGCGAGAGCAGCGCGACCGCGATGTAGTAGCGCTCGAACGCCTGCGTCAGGGTCTGTGCGACGACGCGCAGCTGGAACGCCTCGTCGGTCTGGCCGACGCGACGGCGCAGCATCTTGCCTTCGTTGTCGCCGCGGATCAGCCCGGCCTCGAGGAACACGTCGATCGCGCGCTGGATCCGCTCTCCGTACTCGTCGGCGCTCCACGGCAGGAACAACTCGTTCTGCAGGAACGGGTAGACGAACTCGCCGAGCCGCTCGACCGTGCCGCGCCTGAGACGCCGGTTGTTGAGGAAGCAGCAGGCGACCCACGCCGCGGTCGCGAACAGGTGCAGCACGTTGTTGCGAAAGTACGAAAGCGTGACGGCCTGGTCGTCGTCGGCCGACAGCACGTCGCCGAGCGCGTGCTTCTGCCGCCGGATCCAGCCCATGCGCTCGCCGTACTCGACGATCGCCGCGGGCTCGAGCGCCGTGACCGTGACGCGCTCGGCGTACGGCACGCGCGCGAGCAGCGTCTTCGCGAGCGCGAGCGACGCGACGAGGTCCGACTCGCCGATCGCATGCTTCGGCGTCGAGAGCAGCACGAGCGCGAGCAGGTTGACCGGATTGACGTCGCAGGCCTCGTTGATGTGCACGAGGATCTCGTCGGCGAGCGTCGCGACCGCCGGCGCGAACCACGCCGGCCGGTCGTCGTCGCCGCCCAGGTCCTCGCGCCATCCCGGCGCGACCGAGTCCAAGTGCTCGGCGAGGAAGATCGGCTCGCCGAACGACAGCGCGACCTTGCCGTACTTGTTGCGCAGGATCCCGAACGCCTTCAGGAACCCGAGCAGCGATTCCTTCTCCTTCACCTTGCCCGACAGCTCGCTCGAGTACGAATCGCCCTCGATCAGCTTCTCGTAGCCGATGTAGACCGGCTGGAACACGACCGGGCGGCGCGATTGCCTGAGAAAGCTCTTGACCGTCATCGCGAGCATGCCCGCGCGCGGCTCGAGCAGGCGTCCGGTGCGCGAGCGCCCGCCCTCGATGAAGTACTCGAGCGAGACGCCGCGCGCGAACAGCTGCGTGACGTACTCGGAGAACACCGCCGAGTAGAGCGCGTTCGCGCGGAAGCTGCGACGCAGGAAGAAGGCGCCGCCGCGCCGCAGGATCGAGCCCAGCACCGGCAGGTTGAGATTCACCCCGGCCGCGATGTGCGGCGGCACGATGCCGCTCTGGTAGAGGTGGTACGAGAGCAGCAGGTAGTCGATGTGGCTGCGGTGGCACGGCACATAGATGACCTCGTGCCCCGGCGCGACGCGCTTGACCGTGTCGAAGTGGTGAACCGTGATGCCGTCGTAGATCTTGTTCCAGAACGGCGTCAGCACGAACGACAGCGAGCGCACGACCGGGTGCGAATAGTCGGCCGCGATCTCCCACGCGAACGCGCGCGCGCGATCGCGCGCCTGGTCCCAGGTGAGGTTCTCCTTGCTCGCGGTCGCCGCGATCGCCTGGCGCACCGCCGGCGCGTTCAACACGCCGTCGACGACGGTGCGCCGGTGCGAGAGATCGGGGCCGATGACGGCCGCGCGGATCCGGGCGAAATGCGCACGCAGCACGCGTGCGGCCTTGCGGACCGTGCGCTCGGGCTCGAGCCCTTCGGCCACGACGGCGCGCAGGCTCGTCGCCGGGGAGAAGTGCACGATCGTGTCGCGCCCGTTGAACAGGATCGCGAGCAGCCGCCGGAAGCGGCCGACCACGACCCAGTTCTCCGAGAACAGCACGCTGAACCAGCCCGCGGTCCGCGTCGGCGCGCGGCCGACGAAGATCGAGACCGGGACGAGCTTGACCTCGAGGTTCGGGTCGGCCGCGACCGCAGCGAGCAGCTGCGAGAGCCCTTCGCTGTGCGTCAGCGTGCGTGGCCGGCGGAAGAACGCGCCGTCGCGGCGCGACAGCGCGAGCAGCGCGCGGTTCTTGCGCAGGTGCCCGCCCGGCATCGGCATGAGCGGCGCGGGCAGCCCGTGCGCGCGGCACGCTTCCTCGAGGATCAGCGCGTTCGAGACGCCGTAGCGCTCGAGCATGTAGACGACCGGCGTGGTGTCCGCCGGCAGTGCGGTCGCGGGATCCGGCGGCTCGGTCTTGATCTTGAGCCACGGCCGCAGCAGCGCGCCGACGAGGCGGTAGAACCACGGCCCGCGCGTCGCGTCGGACATGCTCGCGGAGATCGTCACGGCCATCGGCGGTTCCCGGACAGCACGTGTCGTGCCGACACGGTGCGCGGCGGGGGCCGCGCGCCGCCGTCGATCAGCCTTCGACCGGCTCGGACGCTTCGGTTTCCGCGTCGTCGCCTTCGTCCTCGGCCTCGCCCTCGTCGAGCTCGGGCTCGTCGGGCTTGTTGAGCTCGTCGATCGTCTGCTTGCCGTACCAGCGCCCGTCGACCTGCACGAGCTCGGTTTCGAACGACATCGGCTGCTCGAAGATCACGTAGCTCACCTTGACCTTCGCGTTGTCACCCTGCTGCGACACGACCTCGGTCTTGACCGAATCGAGCATCTGGTCGAGCGACAAGCCGTAGGTCGTGAGCACCTTCTTCACACCGCGGAATGCGATGCCGGACTTCTCCATCGCCTTGTCGAAGTCGAGCGCGCGCGCTTCGTCGAGGTTCTTGAGCTCGAGCTCGCGCGCGGCCGCGACGACGTGGCCGACGGCCTGCTTCGCGAGATCGCGGTCCGTGAACTTGATGGCCTGCACCCACTTCGCGAGCGCGTCGACCGACTTCGCGGCCTCGAGCTTCTGCGGCTCGGTGAGGTCCTTCGAGTCCTTGATGCCCTGCTGCAGCAGGCCCTGGCCCATGCCGATCATCATCGGCATCTGCGGCGCGTACTCGGACTCGAACTTGACGAATTGCGGCTCGAGCTTCTCCATCAGCTTCGCTTCCGCGTCGGGCGCGGTCAGGTCGGCCATCATCGTCTGGAACTCGGTCTTTTCCTGCTCGGTCGGCGGGTCCTCTTCGAGCTCCTTCCTCCAGTTCGCGCGCATCTCCTCGAGATGCTTCGGCGGAACCTGGCTCATGACCAGCGCCTTGATGTCGCCGGACTTCAAATGCGCAACGGCGGACTCGATCGCGGCCGTGGGCGTCGCGGTCGCCTTCGCCACGGCAGCAGGGCTCGTAGATGCTGGCTCTTCCTTCTTGCACGCCGCGACGAGCGCGACGAGCGCCAGCGCGAGCGCATAGCGCGCGGGATAGCGATGCATGGGACTCTTCCTCGTGGGGGTCAGGCCGGCGATTCTGGTCGCGGCGCGGGGCACTGACAAGCATCGAACGTCCGGGGTTCCGCCCAAAGAAAAAACTCAGACAGCCGGGGCGGTCTGAGTTCGAAATCCGGCCGGGCCGGAGGGGGAATCGTTGTTCGGGCGCTTGGTTCTCGGCAATCGCCGGTTATTCGTTGAGCACAGCGTAGCTTAGGTCGTGAATCTAATGCAAGACCTAGTTGTGTTCTCTAACTGGCTGATTTAACTGGATACGGCGAACGATGACTTAAGCAAACGCGTCCGCGATGGTCGCCTGGATCGATCGCGCGGCGGCCGCCGGGTCGGCGGCAGCGCGGATCGGACGGCCCACGACGATGTAGTCGGCACCGTTCTCGAAGGCCTGGCGTACGTCGACGGTGCGCTGCTGGTCGTCGGTGTTCGCGACGGGGCGGATGCCGGGACAGACCACGATGAGCCGCGCGTCGACCTCGGCCCGCAGCGCCGGTGCCTCGAGCCCCGACGAAACCACACCGTCGCAGCCCGCCGCGAGCGCGGCCTTCGCACGCGAGAGCACGAGCGTGCGCGCGTCGACCGCGAACCCGAGATCGGCGAGGTCGCGCTGGTCGAGGCTCGTGAGCGCCGTGACCGCGAGGAGCTTGAGCCGGCCCTTCACCTCGGCCGCGGCGCGCATCATGCCGTCGTTGCCGTGGATCGTCGCGAACTCGACCGGATAGCGCGCGAGCCCGCGCACGGCCGAGGCGACGGTCGCCGGGATGTCGAAGAACTTGAGGTCGGCGAACACGCGCTTGCCGCGCGCAGCGAGCGCCTCGATCACGGCGAAGTAGTCGCCGCTGGTCAGGAGCTCCATGCCGACCTTGTAGAACGACACCGCGTCGCCGAGCCGGTCGACGAGCGCGAACGCTTCCGGGCTCGTCGAAACGTCGAGCGCGACGATGAGGCGGTCGCGCGGCGCGATGCCGCGGTTCGTCGTCAGCGGCATCGTCTCACTCGTAGCGCAGCTCTGCGTGCTTGCACGCGCGCAGGTCGGCAGCGAGCGCGGGATCAGCGGCGCAGTCGCGCGTCAGCGCCGATTCCCACGAGCCGTAGGCCGGGTTCGGCAGCATGAACCAGCGCTGGCCCCACCACGCTTCGTAGTCCGCGACGAGGCGCGTGCGCGTCGCGTTGTCGGCGTTGATCCCGCCGAGGAAGTCGCCGAGGTTGTCGCCGATCAGCAGCACGACGCGGTGCGTGCGATCGACCGCGCGGCGGCGGATCGACTTGTCGGAGGTCCAGCCGCGCGACTCGTCGATCGTCATGACGTTCGCGGCGTCGTGCGCGACCGGAAAGCCCGCGGTGCGCAAGTTCGCGATCGTCGATTCGCGTCCTGCGGCGCTGCGGTTCGTCACATAGAAGATCGTGACGCCCCACGCCGCGGCCTGCTTCGCGAACGCGACGGCGCCGGGCAACGGACGCGCGCGGCGCTCGCCGACCCAGGCTTCCCAGCTCGCGTCCTCGAACGCGTACTCGTCGTCGCGGATCTGCCGCGCCTGGTACGGCGTGTTGTCGAGCACGGTCTCGTCGACGTCGACGATGACCGCGAGTGGCTCGTGCGGATCGTCGCCGCCTTCGCGCTCGGCCGGTACCAGCGCGTTCCAGCTGGTCTGATGCCGCGCCGCCGACGCGTAGGTATTCGAGATCAGCGCATTGGCCGGCGCGCCGGGCTCGGGGCTCATGCTCTCGAGCAGCGCGAGATGCTCGACCGCAGCGCCCAGCGCGACCGCGGCGCCGGCGAAGGTCTGCTGCGAGAGCGCGCGCCACTCGGTCGCGCTCTGCATCCACGCGACGGCGTTGAGGTTGTCGTGCGCCGGCGCTGCGCTCGCAGCGGAAGCCGCGGCGGGCGCGGGCGTGTCGGTCCTCGGCGAGGCGGCCGTGCAGGCGGCGAGTGAGAGGGTGACGAGCGCGGCGATCGTGAGACGCATGCAGGACCTCGTGAGGCGAAAGGCCGCCATTGTAGGCCGGACATCCGAAGGATGGCCGGCAGCCTCGGCAGAGCGCCGGCCATCCTTCGGATGTCCGGCCTACTTCAGGAAATCGACGAGGCGATCGAGGTGTGCGCGGGCGCGCTCCTTGCGCTCGCCGGCGTCGCGCTCGGGATCCTCGCCTTCGCGCGCGAGGTCGGCCGGCGGGAGCTCGGCGAGGAAGCGGCTCGGCACGCAGCGTAGCCGCTCGCCGAAGCGCTGCTTCGTCGCGGCGTAGCTCAGCGCGAGGTGCTCCTTCGCACGCGTGATGCCGACATAGAACAGGCGCCGCTCCTCGTCGAGCCGGCCTTCCTCGATGCCGCCCTCGTGCGGCAGCGTGCCGTCCTCGAGCCCGACCAGCCAGACGTGGCGGAACTCGAGGCCCTTCGCCGAATGCAGCGTCATGAGCCGCACCGCGTTGCCGCCGTCGTCGCGGTCGGCGTTGGTGAGGAGTGCGAGCTGCGCCGCGAGGTCACCGACGCCGTCCTTCGTGCGGCGCGCCGACTCCTTGAGCCAGTCGACGAGCTCGCCGACGTTCTCGAGCCGGCGCTCCGCGATTGCCCGGTCGGCGTGCTGCTGCCGCAGGTGCTCGGCGTAGCCGGTGTCGGCGACGAGCGCGTCAGCGAGCGCAGCAACGCCGCCGGCGTGTGCGCGCTGGCGCAACGCGTCGATCAGCTCGACGAAGCCCGCGAGCTGCGAAGCCGGGCGCGCCGCGAGCACGCCGAGCACGGCGGGGCTGGCCGCGGCGCGCAGCAGCGAGACGTGGCGCTGCCCCGCGTGCTCGCCGAGCTTCTCGAGCGTGGTCGCGCCGACCTCCCGCTTCGGCGCGACGACCGCGCGCAGGAACGCCGCGTCGTCGTCGGGATTCGCGACGAGCCTGAGGTACGCGAGCAGGTCCTTCACTTCGGCGCGCTCGAAGAACGCCGTGCCGCCCGTCACGTGGTACGGCACACGCACGAGCCGCAACGCCTTCTCGAGCGCGCGCGACTGGTGGTTGCCGCGATAGAGGATCGCGAACTCCGTCCACGGCGCGTTCGCGGCCGACTGGCGGTGCACGACGTCTGCTGCGACGCGCTCGGCCTCGGCCTGGTCGTCCTTGCATTCGATGATCCGGATCGGCGGGCCTTCGGCGTGCTCGGAGTAAAGCGTCTTCTCGAACAGGTGCGGGTTGTTCGCGATGACGCGGTTCGCAGCGCGCAGGATGCGGCGCGAGCAGCGGTAGTTCTGCTCGAGCTTGACGACCTTGAGCGCCGGGTAGTCGCGCGCGAGCTCGTTGAGGTTTTCGGGATCGGCACCGCGCCACGCGTAAATGGACTGGTCGTCGTCACCGACGGCGGTGAACGCGCCGCGTGATCCTGCGAGCACTTTGAGCAGCCGGTACTGCGCGCGGTTCGTGTCCTGGTACTCGTCGACGAGGAGATACCGGATGCGCTCGCGCCACGCGAGCGCAAGCTCGTCGTTCGCTTCGAGCAGCGCGACGGGCAGTCGGATCAGATCGTCGAAGTCGACGGCATTGAACGCCGCGAGGCGGCGCTGATAGCGCGCGTAGAGCTCGGCCGCCTCGCGCTCGCGCGCCGAGCGCGCGGCCTCGGCCGCCGCGTCGGGATCGAGGCCAGCGTTCTTCGCGCGCGAGACGAGCTGACGCAGCGCTTCGAGCGCGTCGTTCTTGGTCGCGGCGGGGGCAAGGTCCTTGATCAGCGCGAGCTGGTCGTCGGCGTCGAAGATCGAGAATCCGCGGCGCAGATTCGCGGCCTGGTGCTCGATCGTGAGGAACCGCAGCCCGAGCGCGTGGAACGTCGAGATCACCGGCTGGGCGTCGTCGTCGCGCCGCTTGAGGAGCTTCGTCGCGCGCTCGCGCATCTCGCGCGCGGCCTTGTTCGTGAACGTGATCGCGGTGATCCGCTCGGGCGCGAGGCCGCGCTTGACGAGGTGCGCGATCTTCTCGGTGATGACGCGCGTCTTGCCGGAGCCCGCGCCCGCGAGCACGAGCAGCGGCCCGTCGACGTGTGCGACGGCTTCGCGTTGGGCGGGATTGAGGGACATTCGGGAACCTTGCGAGGCGCGCATTGTAGGCTGTAGGAGGGGCCTCAGCCCCGACGGCGTGACGCTCGGATGTCACGCTGCGCGGTCGGGGCTGAGGCCCCTCCTACAAATTCGGTATCGCCGCCTGCTACGCCGGCAACGTGTACTTGTGCGCCGCCGCGCAGTTGAACAGCACGACGCGCTCGCCGTCGCGCACGAGCCCGCGGCGCTTCGCCTCGCGCAGACCCGCGACGGTCGCGGCACCCTCGGGCGAGAGCAGCACGCCGTCTTCGGACGCCGCGTCGCGCCACGCCGCGACGATCGCGGCATCGTCGACCGCGAGCGCAGTGCCGTTCGACTCGCGCACCGCGGCGAGGATCAGGAAATCCCCGAGCGCCGCGGGCACGCGGATCCCGTGCGCGATCGTGTGCGCGTCGTCGACGCGGCGCGCGTGGGTGTCGCCGGCCTCGAACGCACGGACGATCGGTGCGCAGCCCGACGCCTGGACCGCGAACATGCGCGGGCGCGCAGCACCGATCAGACCGATCGCCTCGAGCTCGGCGAACGCCTTCCACATTCCGATCAGGCCGGTGCCGCCGCCGGTCGGATAGAAGATCGCATCGGGAACGGTCCAGCCGAGCTGCTCGACGAGCTCGAGACCCATCGTCTTCTTCCCTTCGATCCGGTACGGCTCGCGCAGCGTCGCGATGTTGAACGCGCCGCGCTCGCGCTCCCACTCGCGCACGAGCTTGCCGCACTCGTCGATCTGCGCGTCGAGCACGATGAGCTCGGCGCCGAGCAGCCGGATCTCGTCGAGATTCGCGCGCGGCGTGTCGGACGGTGCGACGCAAGCCGACGCGATCCCGGCACGCGCACCGTACGCCGCCATCGCCGCGCCGGCGTTGCCGTTGGTCGGCATCGCCATGCGCGTCACGCCGAAGTGCTTCGCCATCGAGACCGCGACGCTGAGCCCGCGCGCCTTGAACGAGCCGGTCGGCAATCGCGATTCGTCCTTGACGGTCACCGCGACACCAAGCGCCGCGGCGAGCGCCGGCATCGCCACGAGCGGCGTCGCAGCCTCGCCGAGCGATACCGGCTCGACGCCGTCGGGCAGCGGCAAGAGCTCGCGCCAGCGCCAGAGCGTCGGCTCGCGCGCGGCGAGCGCGGCGGGCGTCATCCGGCGCCGGACGGCGTCGAGGTCGTAGCGCACGAGGAGCGGCTTGCCGGCGGGTGAGACGGTCGCGAGCCGGTGCGCGTCGTGGCGCTCGCCGGTCGCGCTGCATTCGAGGTGGGTGACGAACATGGGCGTGAGGTAGGAGGCGGGAGGGGCTCGATGGAAGGATCATCCCAGCGTGTGTGCATCGCGAGTCGCTGCGGCGCTACGATCTTGCCCCCTTCCGGCTCGCCCCTCCTCCTCAGCGCTCGGCATGGCCAAGCTCTACTTCTATTTCTCCGCGATGAACGCGGGCAAGACCACGATGCTCCTGCAGAGCGCGCACAACTACCACGAGCGCGGCATGCGCACGCTGATCATGACGCCGAAGCTCGACGACCGCGCCGGCGTCGGCGTCATCGCGTCGCGCATCGGGCTCACGGCGCGCGGCCGCACGTTCAGGCGCGGCGACGACCTCGAGGCGATCGCGCGTTCCGACCGCGCACAGCGCGGCGAGCTCCATTGCGTGCTGGTCGACGAAGCGCAGTTCCTCACCAAGCAGCAGGTCTGGCAGCTCACCGAGATCGTCGACGCGATGGGAATCCCGGTGCTCGCGTTCGGGCTCCGTACGGACTTCAAGGGCGAGCTGTTCGAAGGCAGCCAGTGGCTGCTCGCCTGGGCCGACACGATCTCGGAGCTCAAGACGATCTGCCACACCGGCCGCAAGGCGACGATGGTCGTGCGCGTCGACGACGAGGGCCGCGCCGTCACGCAGGGCCCGCAGGTCGAGATCGGCGGCAACGAGCGCTACGTCTCGGTCAGCCGCGCCGAGTTCAAGCGGATCACGCGCGGGGACGGCCGGATCGAGCTCGCGCAGCCGATGCTGCCGCTCGACGTGCCGCAGGACGACGGCACAGCGGCGCGTGATGGGTGAGCTCGCACCGGTGCCGGACTTCGCGCCCGCCTGCGGCGGGCACTCGCTCCGGCTTACGGACCGAGCGCTGACGCCGAGGTAGGCCGGTGAGCCGAAGGCGAAGTCCGGCAACCTCTAACGCTGGCACTTCGGGCAATACGCGGTCTGGCGCTGACCCCAGTCCGCCAGCCTCACCTTCGTCCCGCAGACCTTGCACGACTCACCCGCGCGCCCGTACACGAACAGCTCCTGCTCGAAGTATCCGGGCTCGCCGTCCGGCGCGAGGAAATCGCGCAGCGTCGTGCCGCCACGCTCGATCGCGTACGCGAGCACGCGGCGGATCTCCTGCGCGAGCCGCTCGTAGCGCTCGCGTGTGACGCGTCCGGCCGCACGCTTCGGGTGGATTCCGGCCGCGAACAGCGCCTCGGCGGCGTAGATGTTCCCGACGCCGACCACGATGCGCTGGTCCATCAGGAAGTGCTTGATGGGTGCGGCGCGGCCGCGGCTCGCGCGGAACAGATATTCGCCGTCGAATCCGGCCCCGAGCGGCTCGGGCCCGAGATCCTCGAGCAGCTCGTGCGTCGTACCGGCGCGCTGCCAGAGCAGGCAGCCGAAGCGGCGCGGATCGTTGAAGCGCAGCGTGCGGCCCGAAGCGAGCTCGAGGTCGACGTGGTCGTGCGGTCGAAGCGGCGTGGTACGCGGGATGACGCACAGCGAGCCCGACATGCCGAGGTGCAGCAACAGCGCGCCGGGCTCGGTGTGGACGAGCAGGTACTTCGCGCGCCGCGCGACGTCGACGATCGCCTCGCCGCGCACGGCGCGCGCAAGCCGCGCCGGGATCGGCCAGCGCAGCGCCGGCACGCGCGCGACCAGGCGCTCGATGCGCTGTCCG
>Ga0187892_10007811_pt1 | contig 15014 bp, 13 predicted proteins | sample MA1701073metaG_FD_139345 | JGI IMG/M metagenome (GOLD analysis project Ga0187892, IMG submission 139345) | Bio-ooze microbial communities from a basaltic lava cave in the Kipuka Kanohina Cave System on the Island of Hawaii, USA - MA170107-3 metaG ... | reverse complement strand
GCCGGCTGGGACCGGGATCGCGTCGTCGCGACCGGGCGCCTCGTGCGGGCTGGTTCCGGGCACCGGCTGCCGACCGAGGCGGCATTCGACATGACCCTGTCGGGCCGCGAGCAGCTCGTCGACCTCGGCCGGGTGTGCGTCGCCTCCACCTATCGTGATTCCGCACACCGGGTCTTCCGCGGTCTTCTCGGCCAGATCTGGTGCGAGATGCGCCGTCTCGGCTGCCAGGAGGCCGCGACCGTGGTCACCGGCCCCGGGCCCGCGTGTATGAGCGATGGGGAATGTGCGTCATCATCCTGGGACCGCCGCGTGTGTATTGGGGCGAGCAGCGTTTCCCGGCGCGCATCGCTCCCACCGCGGCGGTGGATCGACTGCTCCGCGCGGTTGAGGCCTCCCCGCGCTCCGAGCGCTAGCCCAACTTCCGGCGCAGCGTGCCAATGGCGATTCTCGGGCGCGCTGTGTTGCGAAAATCTGTGACGTAGCCCGGTGACCGCGTAGCCACCATCAACGGGGTCCTGGAGGAGGCCGGCGAGGCCGGGCGCGGGGGCCGGCTTCGGCGCTGGAGGACCGGGCGCGCGCCTTGGTCTCGACCTGACAAAGGTACGATCTCGGACGCTCGCCCTCGGCCTTCCTCCAGCACAGAACGTGGCGGCGCACACCCCGACCTCACCAAGCCGGCGGCGGTGCTCTCCCTGCTCCTCTGGACCGGCGAAGTCTCCTCCGGCCGTCTGCTCGCCTACTTCTGCCGGCGCCTACTGCTGGGCCTGCCGGAGCTGTCCGTACGACGTGAAGCTCGGGCCGTCGTTCTGCGGTAAGTGCTCCGATCTCAGTAACCGGTCCCGAAACAGACCTGGATGACACCGAAATCTTCAGCCTTCTCCCCACCCTCGCGCAGGGCAAAGGTGTTGATCCCCATGCTGCTTCCGACGGGGCTTGCAACGGCGGGGGGCAGCGGCGTGGCGATCCCCAGCATGCTTCGCCCGACGCCGGTGACCGTGAAGCCCGGCGCCGTGGCAGTCGCGAGGGGGGCGAGCGTTCCCCCCTGACATCCCAGCCACTCCCTCGGATCGGCGAGCCGGGCTGATCGACACGCTCCTGGCCAGGCTGGATCCACATCGCGCCGTCTCAGGGCAGGGAGCGGTGCTAGACTCGCCTGGGTTCACCCGCGGGCGCTGCACACTCCCGTCGAGTGGCGCCACCGCGGGGCGTACGATTAGACGAGCGTGTCTCGCCGGCATCCAGGACGCAGGCGGCAGCCTCCCCGCGGGCCTCATCGGCCCGCGCGTCCCCCGTCTCTGTTCGAGACGCTGACCGCCGTCCAGCCGCACGAGCGTCTCCGCCTCGAGACGGTTCCCGACGAGCTCTCGATGCGCGCCATGGATCTCGTCGCGCCGATCGGAAGGGGACAGCGCGGCCTCATCGTGGCGCCACCGCGGACGGGGAAGACCATCCTGCTCCAGCAGATCGCCAAGGCCGTGCACGTCAATCACCCGGACATCGCGGTGATGATCCTGCTGGTCGACGAACGGCCGGAGGAGGTGACGGACTTCCGGATGACCCTCGGCCAGGCGGCCGAGATCTTCGCCTCGAGCAACGATCATGCCCCGCGCGAACACGTCCAGCTGACGGAGCACGTCCTCGACAAGGCCAAGCGAATGGTGGAGCAGCGTCGCGACGTCCTCCTGCTCTTCGATTCGCTCACGCGCATGACCCGGGCTTACAACAACCAGCGCCCGGCCGGCGGGCGGACCATGTCGGGGGGGATCGATTCCCAGGCGCTTCTCGGACCTCGCGCGTTCTTCGGCGCGGCCCGCGCCATCGAAGGCGGCGGCTCGCTCACCATCGTCGGTACCGTGCTGGTGGAGACCGGCTCCCGCATGGACGACATCATCTTTCAGGAGTTCAAGGGGACCGGGAACATGGAGCTGTACCTTTCGCGCGAGCTGTCCGACCGGCGCATCTTCCCGGCCTTCGACGTCACGCGCTCCGGCACACGTCGCGAGGAGCTGCTCTTCACCGCCGAGGATCTCAGGGGCGTGCAACGCCTGCGCCGTGCGCTCGCCGACATGCGGCCGGCGGATGGCATGGAAAGCCTGCTCGAGCGGCTCAGGCTCATCCCGACGAACGCGAAATTCCTGCGAGGGATCGCTGCGAGCTAGCCAACCTTGCCCGGATCCGGGTAGGCCGGGTGCTCCCGCGCGTCGATCATCGTGTCCACGGACCGCGCGCCGGCCTAGAAGATCGCGGTGGCATTGCCCCCCTCCGCACGTGGAGCAGCAGGCCCTGAGACCGAGCGGCGCGCGTTCGCCTGCCGTGCAGCGTTCATCGAGCGCGATCAGCGCGCGCCCGGGGGCGGGTTCGGGCGGCGGGGCGCGGCCATCCACAGGAGAACGGGCGCACAGAGGGCCATGAGGGCGGTCAACCACAGTCCGACCGCGTAGCTCCCGGTGACGTCGAAGATGCGTCCCGCCACCCAGGCGCCCGCCGCGCCGCCGAGCGAGGTGCTCGCGTGGAGGACGCCGAAGATGCTGGCGAAGCGCGGGCCGCCGAAGAGATCGCTGGCCACCGCCGGGGTGAGGGGCGCGGTGGCCGCGTACCCGACGCCGATGAGCACCGCGTACACGTAGGGCAGGATCGCCCCGCCCCAGGCGCCGGCCGCGACGAGCAGGCCGACGCTCGCGAGGACACAGATGAAGGCGAGCGTGTAGGCGAGTTCTCTTCCGACGCGGTCGGACAGCACGCCCCAGCCGGTCTTGCCGGCGATGCTCGCGAGGCCGACCACCCCCACCACTGCCGCGGCCGCCAGCGCCGGCACGCCGTGGTCGACCAGGTACACCACCTGGTGAACGAGTAGGGTCTGTGTCGCGAAGCTTCCGGTCATGAACACGCTGGCGACGCCCCAGAAGCGCTAGCTCCGCACGGCGGTGCTCAGAGTCCAGTGCGGCGCCACGGTCATCGCGTCACGCAGGCCAGGTTCCACCGAGAGCGCCGGTCGCGTGAGCGGGACCGGTTCCGCGCGCTCCGGGGGGTCGCGCACGAGCAGTGCCGTGGACGGAATCACCCACGCGGCGATCAGCACGCCGAGCGCCCGCAGCGTCCAGCGCCAGCCCACCTGTTCGATGAGGAGCTGGGTGAATGGGACCAGGGCGAAGATGCCCATCCCGATTCCGGCCGACGCGATGCCGAGCGCCGTTGCAATGTGCGAGGGGAACCAGCCGCGCACGAGGATCACCGCGGGTACCCAGCCGGCGGCGCTGACGCCCGCCGCGGCGATGATCCCGAAGGACAGGTACAGATGCCAGGCCGTGCGCGTCTCCGCGGTCAACACCAGGCCGGCACCGACGATGGCGCCACCCAGCATGAGGACCCGCCGGGGGCCCAGCCGCTCGACGAGCCAGCCCAGCACCGGCCCCGACAGGCCGTGCACCATCACGAACGCGGAGAATGCCCCGGCGAGCACGGAGCGAGTCCAGCCGAACTCCCGCAAGAGCGCCACGAGCAGAACCGAGTACGAGTACCAGATGCCGTAGGTGAGACCCAGTGTGACGAAGAGCATCGCGACGACGATGCGCCCCGGATTCGCGATCGTGGGCGAGTCGACCCGCGTGTCGGAGATGGCCATGGACACCACCATCTCGTGACGCGGCGCGTTTGGCAATCGAACATGCGCGGCGGAAACGCTGCACGCGTGGCCGGGCGACAGCGGCGCCGCCGGCCTCATGCGAACAGCGGCTCAGACGGTCGGCACCGTCCTGGGCGACGCCTTGATCACCCCGAACCGCCTCATCGTCGAGACGATTGGCGGCGGCAGCGTCCCGTCGCACGCTGAGCTGGGCCACGACGGGGAGGTGATCGGAAGCGACCCTGGAGCGCCACGAGCGATGAACCCGGAATCGCTCGCCCTCGAGGTCCTGGTCCCAGTAGATCCGATCGAGGGCCAGGAGCGGGAAGACCGCCGGGTACGTGCAGCGCATGCGCGCCTTGGACGGGAACTGGTGCCGCAGCGCCCGGCTGATCGGGCCGCGGTGCCGCTCGTTGAAATCGCCCATCAGCACGCGCGGCCCTTCCACGCCCACCGTGACGGAGAGGAGGTCCGCGAGCAGCGCAAGCTGCTCGCGCCGCTCGCCGAAGCGGAGTCCGAAGTGGCAGTTGAACACGTGCAGCCTGGCGCCGTCGATGGCCAGATCCACGCGGAGGCAGCCCCGCGGCTCGTACCGGCGGTGACTCAGGTCGTACGTCGTCGACCCGACCAGCGGCAACCGCGTGAGGACGGCGTTGCCGAACGCGGCGCCCCCGTGGGGCCGCGTCACGCCCATCACCGCTCTCATCGAGAGCTTGGAGGCCAGGTAGGCGGGTTGATCGGCGTGAGCGGCACCTTCCGCCCGGATCACCTCCTGGAGCCCGATCACATCCGGCTGGATCTCCTGGATCACCGCGGCGATCCGGTTAGATCAGCGTCCGCGCAATGTGCGGCGCGGCTCGGCAGCAACAAGCGGAGGCCGCGTCGCAGCACCAGCAGCTCCTCGCGGACGCGGCCCCTCTCGCTCACCCGTACCCACCGCCCGCGCCGGAGCAACTGACCGGTCCAGCGACCCGGCACGCGCAACCAGAGCTTGAGCAGCGTCAGCCATATGCGGGCGGGCGAGGTCCGCGGCAGCACGTACAGATCGAGCAGCCCGTCTACCGGCGACGCCGTCGGCGTGAGGCTCAGGAATCCGCGGAAGGTTTCCACGTTGGCGGCGGTGACCAGCACGGCGTCATCGGCGATCAGCTTACCGTCGAGCTCCACCTGGAGCGACGGCAGGTGGTTGCCCCGCAGGATGCGCATCGCACCCGCGTAATAGGCGAGATGCCGCGCGGTGAGCGACTCGATCCCGTCGCGGATCTCCTCGACGGCCTGTTCCACCTGGTCGAGCAGGCCGTAGGTGCGATGGGCCAGGAACACACCGTTCTCGCCGATGCCGACGTCGATCCGACGAATCTGGCCGTCCTCGATCAGCGTCGCCACGTCCTCGGCCTCGTTCGTGTAGCCGAACACGCGGGCGAACAGGTTGCCGAAGCCGCTCGGGACCGGCACGACGGGCACGCCCAGTCGCACCGCCGCCCCTGCCGCGGCATTGAGCGTCGCGTCACCACCCACGCAGACCAGGTGCGAGAAGTCGCCCTTGCAGTGCTGGGCCCAGTCCGCGAGACGGCCGGCGTCCGGAAGCGCCAGCGTCTGTGCGGAATGGCCCCGGGACTGCAGCCGCTGCTCGATCGCCGCCGCCAGCGCCGGCGCCGTCCCGTCGCCCGAGCCCGAGGTCGCGACAATCTGTACACGCGCATGCATGACGGGTACACATGAAGCAGGCGCCGTGCCAGAATGCGTAGCCGCCGGAGAACGTGCTCCCCAGCCCGGATTGGTGCCGCCGCGCCCGGTGATCGCCGGGCTTGGGGGGCGGGAACTACCGGTCGCCAGTGTAACTCCTACCCGGGCGGGCAGTTCTGTCGTGGCCGAGCTGGCGCGGCGGCGCGCCGTCACGCTGAAACGGCGCGTCAGGCGTATCTGGCTCACCCGGCGTGCTGGCACGCGCGATGCTGCGGGTTGACTCGAGGAGGAGAGACGCGCAATGCTGAGATCGTTCCTGGCTGTTACGCTCCTGCTGCTGGTCACGGCGCCGCCGAGCTTCGCCGTGACCGTGAAGATCGAGGCTGCGGCGCCGATCGAAGATCGTTCCGAAGCGTCCATCGCTCAGGCTCTGAAGGGAGCGCTCGAGGCGGCGATCCGTCGGGCTGTGGAGATGGGGATGGAGTGGGTCCAGTTCCAGGGCGCCAAGCTCGCCGGCGACGAGGTGATTGTGTCCATGATCGCGACCGACGACGACATGGAGGAAGCGGATACGGTCCCGGCGTCGGCCGAGACTTGGGTCCCGCGCACCCTCTGAGGAGACGTTCGCCGCTTTTCGGGCGCGGTGGCGCGCCGGTCTCACCGGCGCGTTGATTCGCGCCCTTTTCCTGTCCGGGTTCCTGCTCGCGCTGGTCGCGTGTGACAGCGCGCCCCCGGCCGGGTCGCCGGTCACGCTGGTGTTCAAGCACGCGAAGATCCTCGGCCCCGCCGACCCGCTGCCGCGGCTCTTCCGCGAGTTCGAGGCGCAGCACCCCGGCGTCCGCGTCAAGAGCGAGTCCCTCCCGTGGAGCGCCGACGAGCAACATCAGTTCTACGTGATCAACCTGGAAGGGGGCAGCCCCGCGTTCGACGTGATGATGCTCGACGTGATCTGGGTGCCGGAGTTCGCGCGGGCGGGCTGGCTGAAGGACCTGACGCCGTTCGTCGACCGGACCGAGTTCGCCGAGCACTTCCCGAGCGCGGTGGAGGCCGCCAGCCTGGACGGCCGGATCTGGGCGATCCCGTGGATCATGAACGCGGGGTTGCTCTACTACCGCAGCGACCTGCTCACCCGCTACGGTCTCCGGCCGCCGGAGAGCTACGCGGAGCTGGTGGCGCAGGTGCGCCGGATCCGGGCCGGCGAGTCTGACCCGCGACTGGACGGCTTCCTGTGGCAGGGCAAGCAGTACGAGGGCATGGTCGTGAACATGCTCGAAGCGCTCTGGGCGAACGGCACCGAGCTGGTGGATGCCTCCGGCCGAGCGTTTCCCGATCCCGCGCGCGCCGAAGAGGCCCTCGCCCTTCGCCGCATGCTGATCGTCAGCGGCGTGAGCCCGCGCTGGGTGACGGCCGGCGACGAGGAGCTGACCAGGCGCGCGTTCGGCGACGGCCGCGCGATCTTTCTCCGGAGCTGGCCGTACGCGATGGACCTCTTCCAGCTGCCGGAATCGGCGGTGCGCGGCAAGGTCGGTATCGCGCCCCTGCCGCGTCACGTGCACGGCGCGCGTGGCGCCGGGGCGACGGGCGGCGCGCACCTCGGCGTTCACGTGCGGACGCGGCACCCCGAGCTCGCGGTGGCGCTGGCGCGCTTCCTGACGAGCGAGACCGCGCAGCGCGCGATGGCCTCCGGCGTGGCGCTGAACCCCACGCGCATGCGGCTCTACCACGATCCCGAGCTCACGCGGACGCATCCCGCGCTGCCGGCGATCCGGGCGCTCACGCTCGGCGCGCGGCCGCGCCCGATCACGCCCCTGTACCCGATGCTTTCGGTGGCGATGCAGCCCGAGCTCTCGGCCGTCCTAGTCGGACTGAAGACGCCGGCGCAGGCCGTGAGCTCGGCGCAGCGCAGGCTCGCGCACCTGCTGGAGGCGATACCCGGCGGAACGGATGAACGCGCGCCAACGCGGTGACCGCCGCACCGCGCTGCTCTACGTGAGCCCGGCGCTCCTGGCGCTCGGATGTCTCACGGTCTACCCCGGCCTGTGGGTGCTCTGGTTGTCGCTGCAGCATCGCATCCCGATCTTCGACGTGGACCGGTTCGCCGGACTCAGTCACTACCTCTTCCTGGCGCAGGATCCGCGCTTCTGGAATGCGGGGCGCGTGACGCTCGTGTTCGCGGCCGTGTCCGTGGGCCTCGAGCTCGGCCTGGGGCTCCTCACGGCCCTGGCCCTGCGTGGCCAGCGCGCCGGGCGCCGGTTGGCCCTGGCCCTGCTCCTGCTCGCGTGGGCGCTTCCGGCCGTCGTCACCGCGCGCATCTTCGAGTGGCTCTACCATCCCTCGGCCGGGCTCGTGAACCTCCTGCTCGGGGGACGCACCATCAACTGGCTCGGCGATCCAGCGCTGGCGCTGCCCGCTCTCATCCTGGCCGACGTGTGGCGCACGATGCCGTTCGTCGCGCTCCTCTGCTATGCGCGGCTGCTCGGCATCCCGCCCGAGCTCTACGAGGCGGCCCAGGTGGACGGGGCGGGACGCACGGCCATGTTCACCCGGATCACGCTCCCGCTGCTGCGGCGCATTCTCCTGATCGTCCTCCTGTTCCGTACCCTCGACGCGCTCCGCGCCTTCGACCTGATGTTCGTGCTGACGGGCGGCGGGCCGGCCGGCAGCACCGAGACGCTCACGGTCTACGCGTACCGCAGCCTCTTCCAGACGCTGCAGCTCGGCTTCGGCTCGGCGATCAGCGTCGTGGTCTTCGCGCTGGTGATGCTGGTGGCCTGGAGCTACCTCCGGCTGCTCCGGCGGCAGAGGCTCGGCGCGTGAGCCGGCAGCGCGCGGGCGGCGGGCGGCATCTCGCCGACGCCGCGATCCTGCTGGCGCTCGCGGCCTACGCCATCCCGTTCTTCTGGCAGCTGCTGAGCTCGTTCAAGGTCGATGCCGACCTCTTGCACGGGCAGCTGGTGCCGGCGCGGCTCACGCTCGCGCACTATCGCGTGGTGGTCGAGCAGAGTCCCGTGCCCCGCGCGCTCGTGAACAGCCTCGTCGTCGCGCTGCTCACGACCGGGCTGGCTCTCGGGTTCGGCGGTCTCGCCGCCTACGCGCTGGCGCGGCTACCGGTGCCGGGACGGAGCGCGCTGCTGCTCGGAGTCATCGCCGGTACCGCGTTTCCGCAGATCGCCACCGTGAGCCCGCTCTACCTGCTGATGCGCGCGCTCGGCCTCCGGGACACCTGGCTGGCGCTCGTGCTCGCCGATACGTCCTTCGCGCTGCCGCTGGTCATCTGGCTCCTGGCGGGCTTCATCGCGGAGATCCCCGAAGAGCTCGAGCAGGCGGCGGCGCTCGACGGCGCCGGGCGGCTGCAGGTGCTGCGCTGGGTGGTGTTGCCGCTGATGGCGCCCGGCGCCGCCTCCGCCGCGCTGTTGACGTTCCTGTTCAGCTGGAACGAGTTCCTGTTCGCCTACACGTTCACGGCGAGCGAGCCGGCACGCACGGTGCCCGTGGCGCTCGCGCTGTTTCCCGGTGTGTTCGAGGTGCCCTGGGGCGACATCGCGGCCGCCTCCATCCTGGCGAGCCTGCCGCCCGTGGTGATCATCGTGGTGTTCCAGCGCCTGCTCGTGCGCGGGCTGCTGGCCGGCGCGATCCGCGAGTGAGGCGTCGGCTCCTCACACAACTCTACGGTGATCCCTACAACCTGGTGGAGCCGCGCGGGGAGCGCCGACGGTGCCTCCGGCTCCTCTGGCGCGGAGGCGGCGCCGGGCGCGGCCGCGCCATGGTGAAGCGCGCCAGGAAGGCCGGCGGCCGCGAAGGGGCGGCCGTGGCCAGCGCCACCAGCAGGCCGAGGCTCACGAGCGAGATGAGGAGGCCTGTCGTCAAGCCGGGCGTCGCGAACCGCAGGCGGACCTCGTGAGCGCCGGCCCCGAGCGGCACCGCCATGACGACGTCGTCGGCGGGCACGATCGCGACCGGCGCGCCGTCCGCGCGCGCCGTCCAGCCCCAGTCGAACGCCTCGCGGATGCGCAGGAAGCCCGCGGTCTCCGTCGTCACGCTCACCACGATCTCGTCCGCAGAGGGGCGGCCGTACGCCAGGGCCGCGGACGTCACGGCCTGGCCAGGCGCCGAGACCAGACCATAGTCGCGCGGCGGCACCATCACGGTATCGCGCAGGTCCACTGAGCGATCGCGCAGGCGCCGGTGAGTCTCGCGCTCGTCCAGCAGGAGCGCCGAGCCGAGCGGGACGAAGTCGGCGCGCGGCGCGGGATCGCTCACGCGGTACACGCGGAGGCCCGGGTCGACTCGCCGGGGCTCGCCGAGGTCACGCCGGACCTCCTTCGTGATGAGCACGGCCGCGCCCCCGTACTCGAGCGCGCGCCGGCCCAGGTCCGAGCCGTTGATCACCTGGGTGTGGATGCGCGGCGAGAACCCGGACAGCTCGAGCATCGCGCGATAGACGCGCGCGAGCGCGATCGAGTCGAAGAAGCCCACGTTGTCCCGGGTCCAGGTGAGCGGTGTGAGGAGATCGAAATCCATCGCCACTCGCCGATGGTCCGGGGCCAGGCCGGAGAGCTCGCCCTCGGTGCGCTCCACCGACGCGATGGGGACCAGCTTGATGAACGCGCGGTCGTGGAGCCCCAGATCGAGCCCATGGATGACGAGGCCCAGCGCCAGCAGTCCCGGCGCCCAGCGGTGCCGCGCGAGATGGTCCGATCGCCGGACGCGATCGACCGCGACCCCGAGCGCGAGCGCGAGCGCGAACGTGGTGAGGTACAGCAGCCGCGCGGGGCTCCTCAGGACCGTCCCCGGCGAGAGCCAGACGAGTGCGGGGCCCGTCCACGAGGCCAGGAGCAGCGCCGTCATTCCCACCGCCGCGAAGAAACCCCAGGGCGCGGCCGGCCACTGCCGTCGTCTGACGAGCGCGAGGCCGAGGCCGAGCGCGGCCAGCAGCGGCATCCAGCCCACGTAACACACCGTGTCCCAGAAATAGCCGAGGTTCGGGCCGATGAAGGCTGTGGCCGGCGCTCGCGCGACCTCGGGCGCCCAGCCGTCCTTCCACGGGAACAGAAATGCGCCGAGCCGATACGCGGGGAAGGCAATGTCGTTCGGGGCCGGCCCGAGCGCCAGCAGTCGCGTGCTCCGCTGGATCAGCCGCCACATGGGCCAGAGCGCGAAGCCGGCCACCCCCAGGCCGAGCGCCATGGCGCCCAATGCGGCGAGCCCTCTGCGGCCGCGCCCGCGATACAGTAGATAGACGACGGTCGTGGCCATGGCGTAGACCGGCAGCTGAGGATGGCCGGCCAGCGCCACCGAGGCGGTGGCGAGCCCGAGGGCCAGCAGCGTGAGCCCGACGCGCGACGTCCGGCGCTCGCCGGACTCGAGCGAGGCACTCGACTGGAGCGAGACCTCGGCGAGCCACAGCAGCAAGGGCAGCGCCGGGTACGTCTCGAGCAGTGTCAGGTGCCCGGCCATCACGCGCGCGGCGAAGAAGCCGGCGCCGGCGAACGTCCACCCGGCCGCCGTGGCGGCGAGCGAGGTGAGCCCCACGCGGCGACAGTAGAGATACGTGAAGAGCGCCGCCAGCAGCGCGGCGAGGTTCGCTCCCGCCGCCAGCGCGCGCCAGGGATCCACCAGGAGTAACGGCCAGCGCACCGGAGTGAACGGGAAGTTCTGGATGTTCGACCAGAACGGCGTGCCCAGGAACTCTCGCGGATACCAGCCCGGCAGGGAACTGGGCGCCGCGAAGAGCGCGTCCTGGGCGAAGCGCAGGCGCCGGATGTGGATCGCGAAGTAGTCGCCGCCGAACAGCGTCCGGTCCGGGCTCGCGAGTCCCGGCGGGCAGTAGACGGCGAGCACGCCCAGCAGCATCGCGGCCACGCTGCCGACGGTCCTGACCCGAGGTGACGTCCACCAGCCGCTCGGCGTCCCCTGGGCGCGCGTCATGCGGTGAACACCTTAGCAGAAGCGGGCGGCGCGTTGCTTGTCTACCGGTAGTCTTCGGCGCGATCCTCCGGCTGATAGCCGACCACCGCACGCGCGTGGTCGAGATCGCGGTAGCTCCACTTGTTGTCCGAGACGACGTAGAAGATGTCGAAGCGGACGCTGTCCGGCGCGGTGATGCAGCGCTCGATCATCTGCGCGATGTCACGCTGACTGCACCACACGGAATAGTGGCGGGCGGCGGTCGGACGGTCGTCGGCGTTCACGGCGCCGATGCGGAGGCCGATCATCGACATCCCGCTCACATCCGCATAGTGGCGGGCGAGGGCCTCGCCCCAGAGCTTGCTGCAGCCGTACAGGCCGTGGGGACGCGGCGGACTCTCGTGCGTGAGCGTGTGCCAGCCCTTGATCTCGTGATAGCGCCCGTCGACGAGCGCGGAGTAGGGGAAGTCGCGCTCGACATTGCTGATCGTCGCGCCGCTCGAGGCATAGATCACGCGCTTGACGCCCGCCTCCCGCGCCGCCTCGAACACGTGGTAGGTGCCGACGATGTTGCTGCGCAGCACCTCCTCCCACGGCGCGCTCGAGTGCGCGATGGCGGCGAGGTGCACCACGACGTCGACGCCCTGGAACGCGGGCCGGATCGCGTCGAGATCGCTGATGTCGGCCCGATGCGTCGGCACGCCGTCCAGCGGGCGCCGGTTGAGGGCGCGGAGCGTGAAGCGGCCGTCGAGGCGCTTGCGCAGCGCGCCACCGATCAGGCCGCTCATGCCGGTCACGAGCACGGTTGTCTGGGGCATGTGATTCCTTCAGGAGCACCCCTCGCCCTGTGCTCTCTCATGCGGTCCCTCTGCCGCGCCGAGGGGGAGAGGGCAGAGGGAGGGGGCGGTTCCGATCATCCGATCAACCCAGATGCGCGGCGGACGTTCTCGGTAGCTGAGGTGCATGTGGCTCTCGGCGGACATGGCGTTCATTGGGCTTCTCTGGCCCCTCACCCCGCCCTCTCCCCCGGGGGGAGAGGGAGCGAGGTCGACGGCTCGACCAATCCTATGGGCGGAGCGCGATGTGGATGTGGTCGGGTGCTGGGCGGCGGGTGGCGACGTCGATCTGGCGGACGAGGTCGACCACGGCCGCGGAGACGGGGGTGGGGACGCCGACCTCGCGGCCCATCGCGACCACGTGGCCGTTCATGTAGTCGATCTCGGAGCGGCGGCCCTTGATGATGTCCTGCGCCATCGAGGCGCGCCAGTTTCTCGCCGGGCCGCCCTTGGGCGTGAGCATCGCATCGAGCTCGCGATAGACGTCCTCGCGGCCGGCATCCGCCCACTTCTCGGCGGGCGCACCGTTGAAGGACGGGATCCGGTAGCCGAGCTTGAGGCCGACCTGCGCCGCTTCCTGAGCGAGTCGGATCGTGATCTCGCGGCCGGCCGGCTGCGACGCGATCTCGAGCGAGCCGAGCCCGGTCATGGCCTGCACGGGATTGCCCATCGAGTTCAGGCTGAGCTTCGACCACCGCTCGCCCCAGAGGTTGTCGGTCGCGCGCGCGCCGTCGATCACCGAGAGCATCTGGGCGAGCTCGGTGACGCGGGCGGTGATGCGCCCATCGTGCTCGCCGGCGCGGAAGACGTCGTGCCCCGAGCCGCTGCCCTTCTCGACGCCGCGCTCGACGGTGCCGGGCTTCCACATCGCGACCGAGATACGCGACATGATGAGCCCGACCGCACGCTCGGCGCCCGCGATGGCGGCCACCGCCGGATCGTTCCAGCAGTTCTGGGCCGACACGACGAAGCCCTCCGGCGTCAGATGCTCGAGCGAGAGCCGCGTCGCCCATTCCGTGTCGTACGACTTCATCGCGACGAACGCGATGTCGAAGTCGCGCCGGAGAGTGCGGGCCTCGTCCACGGTGACGGCGCTCGGGCGGGCCTGGAAGGGCTCGTGCGGACCCGTCACCGAGATGCCCTGCCGGCGGATCGTCTCCACCTGCTCGACCCAGGGATCGACGAGGACCACGTCCTGGCCGGTGCGGGAGAGAAAGGCGCCGAGGTAGCTCCCCACGGCTCCGGCCCCGATGAAGAGGAGTCGTTTGGGTGTCATAGTAAACAGAGATGATACTCCTAACCGGCCGCTGGACAAGCCGTGAGTCTTGGAGTACAGGAGGGTCCATGACGGATCGCGCGCACGAGCCGGTCACGCTCGACGACCGTTACGTCCGCGAGAAGGGGATGGTGTATCTCACCGGCGTGCAGGCGCTGGTGCGCGTGCCGCTCGATCAGAAACGCCGAGACCGGCGCGCCGGGCTGCGCATCGGCACCTTCGTCAGCGGGTATCCCGGCTCGCCGCTCGGCAGCTACGATCTCGCGCTCCAGCGGCTCGGCCCGCTCCTGCCGCAGCACGACATCGTCCACGTGCCGGGCGCCAACGAGGAGCTCGCGGCCAGCGCGATCTCCGGCACGCAGATGCTCGACCGCTACCCGCACTCGCGCTTCGACGGCGTGACGGCGTTCTGGTACGGCAAGGGCCCCGGCGTGGATCGCAGCGGCGACGCGCTCAAGCACGGTAACTTCGCGGGGACGAGCCGCCACGGCGCGGTCGTGGTCCTGAGCGGCGACGATCACGAGGGCAAGAGCTCCACCATGCCCTTCCAGGACGACTACGCGTTCATGAGCGCTGGGATCCCCGTGCTCTATCCGTCATCCGTGCGCGAGTTCCTCGAGATGGGTTTGCATGCGGTGGCGCTCTCGCGCTTCAGCGGCTGCTGGGCGGCGATGAAGCTCGTCGGCCCGCTGTGTGATGGCGGCGAGACGGTGGAGGTGAGCCCCGAGTCACCGGCGATCGTCATCCCCGAGCTCGCGGTGAACGGACGCCCGTTCCAGAAGCGCACCGACTTCACGTTCTTCCCCGGGAAGAACATCGACATCGAGCGGCACCTCTACTACGAGCGCCACGCCGCAGTGCAGGCCTACGTGCGGGCCAACAACCTCGATCGCCTCGAGGGGCGTGGCGGGCAGGATCGCGTCGGCATCATCACCGCCGGCAAGAGCCACGCGGACATCCGGCAGGCGCTGCTGGACATGGGCGTGGACGCCGAGGCGCTCCGGCGGGCCGGGATCCGCGTGCTGCGCATGGGCCTCATCTACCCGGTCGACGCCCGCCTGATCCGGGACTTTGCCGAGGGACTGGACGAGATCATCGTCATCGAGGAGAAGCGAGGCTTCCTGGAGGCGCAGGTGAAGGAAGCGCTCTGCGGTGTTGGCCGGCCGCTGCGCGTGGTCGGGAAATTCGACGAGGCGGACCGGCCGCTGTTCCCGGCCGAGGGCGGCATGGACAGCGATGTGATCGCCGAGCGCCTCGGGCCTCGACTGCGGCACCGGCTCGGCGACGCCGCGGGCGTCCAGCGCCGGCTGGCCGAGCTGGGCGGCATCCGGGCGCGGCGGTACGAGTCGCACGCGATGCGCACGCCGAACTACTGCTCGGGCTGCCCGCACAACACCTCGACGGTGCTCGGCGAGGGGCAGCTCGCCTGGGGCAGTCCCGGCTGCCACTCCTTCGCGACGATCATCGAGCAGCCCAAGCGCCACATCGAATCGATGACCCAGTACGGCGGGGAAGGGCTGCCGTGGATCGGGCTCGCGCCCTTCACCGACCGGCCGCACATCGTGCAGAACGTGGGCGACGGCTCGCTCTTCCACTCGAGCTATCTGAACCTGCGGTTCTGCGTGGCCGCCGGCGCCAACATCACGTTCAAGATCCTCTACAACGGCGCGATCGCGAACACCGGGGC
>Ga0187892_10007810_pt1 | contig 15015 bp, 13 predicted proteins | sample MA1701073metaG_FD_139345 | JGI IMG/M metagenome (GOLD analysis project Ga0187892, IMG submission 139345) | Bio-ooze microbial communities from a basaltic lava cave in the Kipuka Kanohina Cave System on the Island of Hawaii, USA - MA170107-3 metaG ... | reverse complement strand
TCAACGCCGCCGTCAACGTCGTCTTCCCATGATCTACATGCCCGATCGTCCCTACATTTACATGCGGCTTCGTTCGCTGAAATTTCTCCTTGGACATAACTCAGTTCTCCACTTTCGTTCGTCTCACCGCTCGACGGTTTTCATTAATACCCCGCCGCTTGCGGCGGGCACTCTAGCATTGGGGTTTCCAAAGGGGAGAAGTGCAACGCTCCCCTTTGATCGCCCGCGGGACACCTGCCCCGCGGGCGATATATTGTACGTGCCCTAGAACTGGAGCCCATAACCGGATTCGAACCGGTGACCTCTTCCTTACCAAGGAAGTGCTCTACCGACTGAGCTATATGGGCGTCAACCTGGAGCGGGTGATGGGAATCGAACCCACGTCATCAGCTTGGAAGGCTGAGGTTCTACCGTTGAACTACACCCGCTTCTCGCCCGGCCTTCGCTACCCGGCTACTGCCCGGTGGAGGGGGTAGGATTCGAACCTACGAAGGCATAAGCCAGCAGATTTACAGTCTGCCCCCGTTGGCCGCTTGGGTACCCCTCCGAAGTCTAAAGCGATCAATTTTCAAAAATAAATGGACCAATGTCAATAAAGAGGGCGTTCATGCTCCGCCCAAGCGCCCATCCGTCGTCGATCTTCCATGCCGAGGCCGTAAAACCCGCCCACTCACCCCATCGCGGATCTCGCTCACGCCCGGCTCGTCTCCGATCCGTCCGGACACAAAGTAATCAATCGCTCCATTGAAATATGCCCGCACCCGCGCGGGATCCCGGGCTGGGACACAGCCGGCAGGATTGGCGCTGGTCGAAACCAGGACCCCCACGCGCTGACATAACGCCGCCGCGATCGGATGCCCCGTTACCCGCACCGCAAGGTAACGCCGGTTGCCGGTCAACCACGGCGGGACGGACGATCGCGCCGGAACTACCCACGTGACCGGGCCGGGCCAAGTGCGGTCGATTTCCTCACGCCTCACCGCATTCGGAAAACATACAAGGCGTTCTATCGCCGGTAGCGTCGCGGCAATCACGATCACGCCTTTCTTGACGCTCCGCCTCTTAAGCATTAACAGTCTGGAAACAGCACGGTAATTGAATGGATCGCATCCAAGCCCGAACACGGCCTCGGTCGGATAAGCGATGATGCCCCCGGCCACAATTACACGCGCGGCGCGCGCGAGATGCCACGATTGAAGCACTAGGCGCCGCGTTTCGTGAGCGCGAGGTTTTTGTGCCTGATCGCATCTGCGGTCGCCGAGCGTTCCGCCCGCAAGCGTTCCGCGATCTCCGGGTCCTGCAGCGCCAAGATCTCGGCCGCCAGATAGCCGGCGTTCTTCGCACCGGCTGGACCGATGGCAACGCACGCCACCGGCACACCACCCGGCATTTGCACGGTCGATAGCAGGGCATCGAGCCCGTTCAGAGGCCCCCCCGCCATGGGTACGCCGATCACCGGCTTGACCGTCAGCGCCGCCACCGCCCCCGCCAGATGTGCGGCCAGTCCAGCGGCGGCAACAAAAACCGCGGCCCCGCGCTCCTCGGCTTGCTGAACATAGGCGCGGGTCTCGACCGGCGTGCGGTGCGCGGACGCGATTCTCGCCTCGACGCGGATCCCCAAGCGCCGTAAAACCTCTAGCGTGGATTCCATCACCGGAAGGTCGGAATCGGATCCCACCAAAACGGCTACGAAAGGGACTGTCATAAGGCCATAAAATCCACTCCCCGCGGTCGTGCCGCGGGGACCTTAGCGATGGGCTTTCCAAAGGGGAGAGGCGCAGATCTCCCCCTTTGGTCGCACCACGGTTGTGTACCCGGTGGTGGCGAAATCTAATTTTACTCCCTTGGTTCCGAAGCTCAAGCCGGCGCAGCTTGGCGCATGTTACCAATAGACGCAGTCGGAGGCGCCTCGACTATGATACCGCGGACAGGCTTGCCGGTTCGACCCACGGCTCCTTGAATCCACACCCCGTTCGTGGGCAGACGCGCAAGGCACCCTCACGCTTGGTGGTCTTCGTCATCGTGACCGGCCAATGACACTTCGGGCAGGGCTGGCTCAAGGGCTCGTTCCAGATCGCGTAACGGCAGCTCGGGTAAGTGGAACAAGAATAGAAAACCTTCCCGCGCTTAGAGCGGCGAAGCACGAGACACCCACTACGGCACTCGGGACAGGTGACGCCGGTGTTCGCCGGTTTCTCTACCGCCTCGAGATACCGGCATTTCGGATAGCTACCACAGCCGATAAACTTCCCGTAGCGGCCCTCGCGCAATAATAGCGGCGAACCGCACTCGGGACAATGCCGGTCAGCGAGGACCTGGGTGACCGGCGTAGCTTGGCCTTGCCCGTCCACACTCCGGGTATAGTCACAGTCGGGGTACCCGGTGCAGCCGACAAAGCTGCCGCGCCGCCCCAAGCGCGTCGCCAAGGACTTACCGCACTGAGGACACTGTTCTTCGAGTAGCTTCTGGGTGGCGTCGCGGCGGGTGACCGTTTCGGCTTTGTTATCGACCAGCCCCTTGAATGGCGTCCAAAAATGCTCGAGCACCGGCGTCCACTCCTTTTCGCCTCGGGACACCGCATCTAGCTCGTCTTCCAGCCGCGCGGTGAAACCGTAATCGACATAGTCGGTGAAATGCTCGGTCAGGAACCTGCTCACAATCCTGCCGACGTCAGTGGGTTTGAAGCGCTTGCTCTCCAAGGTCGCATACTCGCGCTGTTGCAAGGTCGAGATAATCGCGGCGTAGGTCGAAGGGCGGCCGATGCCGTGCTCCTCAAGCGATCGCACCAGACTCGCTTCGGTGTAACGCGGGGGCGGTTCGGTGAAATGCTGGGTCGCCGTGATGTCCGCGAGCGGCACCCGATCACCCGCTTTCATCGCCGGTAAGGCGCCCTCGTCGCTGTCGTTCTTTCCGTCATCCTTGCCTTCCAGGTACACGGCCATGAACCCCGGCTCCACTACCGTTGAGCCCGTCGCCCGGAACGCGACACCTGTCCCGCAAGTTAGATCGACGGCAACCGTGTCGATGATGGCATCGATCATCTGACAGGCCAGCGTACGCTTCCAAATGAGATCGTATAAGCGGTATTGCTCCTCGCTCAAGTGAGGCCTCAATTCCTCGGGCGTTCGTTGGATCGCGGTCGGCCGGATCGCTTCGTGAGCTTCCTGAGCATTCTTCGCCTGGGTCTTAAAGCGCCGCGCCTGAGCCGGCGCTTGTCCGGCGCCGAAACGCGCCCTGATGAAACCCCTGATTTCCTCCAGCGCATCGCTGGCGAGACTCACCGAATCGGTGCGCATATAGGTGATAAGACCGGCCGAGCCGCCGCCGACATCGATCCCTTCGTAGAGTTGTTGCGCGATCCGCATCGTGCGTTGTGTGGTAAACCCGAGCTTCCGCGCGCCTTCCTGCTGTAAGGTCGAGGTGATGAAGGGAGACGGGGGGAGGCGTTTGCGCTGTTTCTTCTCGACCTTGTCAACGGTGAGCCACCCTTGGGCTAGGGTAAGTAGATTTTGCCGAATGGCTTCCGCTTCCGCGCCCGTAACGATGCTGAACTGCTTGAGCTTCTCGCCTTGATAAACGGCCAACCGGGCGCCGAATGCTTGCGTTTGCTGCCTGGCCTGGGCCTCCACGGTCCAATATTCGCGCGACTCGAAGGCTTCGATCTCCTCTTCGCGCTCCACGATCATGCGCAGCGCGGGACTCTGCACCCGCCCGGCGGATAAGCCCCGCCGGATCTTCCGCCACAGCAGCGGCGAGAGGTTGAACCCGACTAAATAATCCAACGCCCGGCGCGCTTGCTGCGCATTGACTAAATCGACCGACAACACTCTCGGGCTGCGGATGGCCTCCTCAATGGCGCGCTTGGTGATCTCATGAAATATGACCCGGTATACCGGCTTGTTATCCAGAACCTCCCGTTCCTTCAGGATCTCCACCAGATGCCAGGAAATCGCCTCACCCTCGCGGTCGAGGTCGGTCGCTAGATAGAGCGCGTCCGACCTACGCATGGTCTCGGCGATCGCATTGACGTGTTTAACGTTCTTTTCTATGAGCTCATAGTGCATGGCAAACCCATGCTCGGTGTCCACGGCGCCTTCCTTGGGCTTGAGATCGCGTACGTGTCCATAGGATGCGAGCACGCGAAAATCCTTGCCGAGGTAGCGGCCAATCGTTTTGGCCTTAGCGGGAGATTCGACGATTAATAAATTCTTCGACATGCGCTGAATGTTTAGGCGTTCGAGACTACCTTAGACGAGGTTGGTTCAAGTGGCTTCGCCTGCGAGCGCATCGATTAAGGAGCGGACAGGGTGACGCGGGTTTAAGACCGCCAGCGTAGCCGCTGTTCGAAAGTACAATCTACTTCTGCCGCACGTACACTCCGCATGCTTCCGCACCCACGTAACCGCGTAATTCCAGTATCAAGAGCATGGACGACACGGCGCTCGCGGTCAATCCGCTGCGTTCGACCAAGCTATCGACTGAGACAGGATCCCCACCCATACAATGTAGCAAACTCTGATAGTCGGGATCGAGTGCCTCGCTCGCCTCACGGGGTGCTTGCGGGAGGCCGGACACCGGCGTTGGGGGTGGCAGCACACAGTTCAGCTCCTCCAGGATATCCGCGACCTTGGTGACGAGTTTTGCCCCCTGCTGAATTAGCCCATGGCAGCCCTGGGCGAGCGGATTGTGGATGGAGCCGGGGAGCGCGAATACCTCTCGTCCTTGTTCGATGGCACAGCGCGCGGTAATCAACGATCCGCTACGCAGCGCCGCTTCGATGATCACTACCCCAAGACAGAGCCCGCTGATCAGGCGATTGCGGCGCGGGAAATTGCGTGCGATCGCCGGGGTGCCAAGGGGCAGCTCCGAGACAATCGCTCCTCCCGAGGCCTGGATGTCGAGCGCCAGGGCGCGATTGCTCGCCGGGTAGATCAAGTCGAGCCCGGTACCGCTGACCGCAATCGTCGCACCCCTTACCGCCAACGCCCCGCGGTGCGCTGCGGCATCGATGCCGAGGGCCAGCCCACTGGTGATGACCCATCCGGCGAGCGCAAGCAGCCGGCTGAATTCGACGGCCGTTTGCTCGCCGGTGGCGGTCGGGTGACGGCTTCCGACCACGGCGATCTGCGGCCTCGCGAGGATCTCCGGATCTCCGATGACATAAAGCAGCGGCGGCGGGTCGGAGAGCGTGCGCAGGAGGGGCGGGTAGGCTTCCTCACTCCAAAGAATCAACTGATGCTCATCCTCGCGTAACCACCCCACGGCCGTGGTGACGGCCTGCCAATCCGGGGCTTTGATAAACGCGAGGGTCTCGCTGCCGAGACCGTGGCGTTCAAGTTCCATCGATCTGGCCGCGAAGACAGCTTCCGCGCTCCCATAGCGCGCGAGTAAATCAAAAAATGCCTTAGGCCCGATGCCCGGCGCACGGTGCAAGGCAATCCAATGCGCCCGCTCGTCCCGCGTGTCCTCGAGGCTCATAGCGTACCAAGCTTATCACCGCTGCAGCTTGGAACGCTGAGGGAGCACCGCTCCAAGCGCTTAAGGATTGCTTACCGTATCATAGCGGTACACGGAGCGATCGGCGTTCATCACCAACCCATAGCTGACGTTCGGGAAGGCGCGGAACACCATCAGCTCCCCGATGCGTTCGTGCGGGAGCTCGACTTCCCGGCTTAATCCCCCGCTATAGCTTGCAGCCGATGCGCTTCCCGCCACATCGTCGCGAACGATCACCCCGCTACGGAAGATCGCTAATACATGCCCGGGCTCGAGTCCGGCCTGCGCGCCCCGATTGATCACCACGACTTGCTGCGGCCCGACCTGAGACACGGCATCCATGATCGATATGATCGATCCGCCGACGTCCCCGTCCGGCGCATGCGGAACGAACTCCGGATAATCGCCTTTCGCTTCCGGGATCAGCCGATCGCCCACCAAGACCTCCCGTTGTGAGCTGGTAATCACGGCGGATGCCGGATCCCCCAGCCTGTCGATGACCACATCGGCAACATGGAGGGCTTCGTACCCTAGAACATCGTCACCGCTCTCGCCCAGACAATTGGACGCGTAGCCCTGAGCGACATCCTTGCGGACAGCCACTCGATAATTGGCGTCCTTCACCGCCGGCGGTTCCCGATAGACCTCGCCGCAGCGAACCACGGTGTAGCGCTTAACTTTCTCATCCAATCGACCGCGCACATAGACGCGATTCCCTAAGCCGGTCACCAGATGCTCGTCCTGACTGGAGACGATGTAAGGTGCGTTGGCAAGCTCATCGGCTCCGACCACCTGTGGCCGGCTCAGGAACGGCCAGATAGCATCGAGCGGGATCGCCGGCAGCGCGTCGTCGTGTTCGGACGCGCGCACCGACGGCGATAATTTGACGTTCCTGCCCCGAGTCCGCCCCAACATGGGTTTACCGTCTCGGTAGGTTAAATAAAGAATATCGCCGGGATAGATGCGGTTCGGATTCCGCACCTGCGGATTCACCTGCCAAATCTGTGGCCAGAGCCATGGTTTCCTCAAGAAGACCGCGGAAATGTCCCATAAGGTATCGCCGCGCTTCACGACATAGCGGTCGGGGTGGCTCGGGTTGAGCGTCAAATCCTCGGCGTAGCAAGGTAGGGTGGCCAACGCGGAGAGTAACAGAAATACATATTTTTTCATTAGTCGTTCCACCCTTACGGCAAAGGTTTAATGTTGTTCATCAATTTTAGCGAAAAGAACCCCAATTTCACTAAGCTCTCTAAAGTTTAGAGTCAGCTTCTGCTATGATTTACGCCCATCGGACAGGAGAATGCGCGGCATGGCCATTTTAGACATATTGCACTATCCGGATCCCCGCCTTCGGATAAAGGCACAACCCGTGCCAGCCGTTGATGACCGCGTGCGGCAACTGGTTTCGGACCTGTTCGAGACCATGTACGCGGCGCCCGGGATCGGGCTTGCCGCCACCCAGGTCGATGTCCACCGACGGGTCATCGTCGTGGACGTCTCCGAGCGGCATGATCAACCTTGGTGTTTCATCAACCCCCGCGTCACGGGCACCGAGGGCCGTGAGCAAACCGAGGAGGGGTGTTTATCGGTTCCCGGCGTTTTCGAAACCGTCGAGCGCGCCGAGCGCATTCAGGTACAGGCTCTCAACGCCCAGGGAGAGACGATCAATTTAGCGGCGGACGGCTTGCTGGCCGTGTGCATTCAACATGAGATCGATCACCTCGAAGGCAAGCTGTTCGTGGATTACCTTTCGATACTAAAACGCAACCGGCTCCGCAAGAAATTGGAAAAGGCGCAACGACTCGCCTTATGAGCGGCCCGGAACGGCTCGCGCAGGTTAGGACCGTTTTTGCGGGCACGCCGGAGTTCGCGGCCACGATACTCCGCGCGTTAGTCACTGCCGCCCCCGGCTCCATACTCGCGGTCTACACCCCGCCGGACCGGCCGGCCGGCCGGGGACTCAAAGTGCGCGAAAGCGCCGTCAAGATCACGGCACGTGAGCACGGACTGGCGATCCGCCAGCCCCTATCGCTCAAAGATGCGGCGGCTGCGGACCGACTCGCCGCGTTAGAACCTGATTTCATTATTGTAGTCGGCTATGGACCGATCCTCCCGCGCACGGTGCTCGACATCCCGCGCCGTGGATGCATCAATGTTCATGCCTCCCTCCTACCGCGTTGGCGGGGCGCGGCCCCGATTGAACGCGCCGTGGCCGCGGGCGATCGTGAAACCGGCGTTTCCATCATGCAGATGAGCGCGGCCTTGGACGCGGGTCCCGTCTACGCACAGGCCCGCTGCGAGATCCTGCCCGGGGATACCGGCGGCGCCCTGCGGGAACGGCTGGCCGAGCTCGGCGCAAGCTGCTTACTCGCGACCCTCGAGGACATTTTGAACGAGCGCTCACGGCCTAGCGCCCAAGATGAAGGCAGCGCCACCTATGCCCATAAGATCGAGCGCGCCGAAACCTGGCTCGACTGGTGGCGCCCGGCCGCAGAGTTGGAACGCAAGGTCCGGGCATTTAATCCGAAGCCGGTCGCGCTCGCGCGGCTCGGCGGGATGGAATTTCGTGTGTGGGACGCCCGTGCCATCGAGGCCCGCACTCCAGCCGCCCCGGGCGCGCTACTACCCGGCGCAAGAGGCGGGATCGATGTGGCGACCGGCGAGGGCATATTGCGTCTCACCCGGGTCCAGGCAGCCGGGCGCAAGCCGGTGAGCGCGACGGATTTCCTCAACGCCCATCCGGGTCTTAAGCATGACGGCTAGGCAGTCCCCGCGGCCGCTTAAGGATGCGCGCGCGGTTGCCGCACGGCTCGTGTCATGCGTCGTGGGGCAGGGCCAGTCCTTGGCCGCATGCATGCCGATGTTGCTTAGCGGCCTCCGTGATCCCCGCGACCGCGGCCTCGCTCAGGAGCTCGCCTATGGCGCCTTGCGCTGGTTTCCGGCCTTGGAGTCGCTTGTCACCAAGCTCCTGTCGCGCCCACACAAGGAAATCGATAGCGCGGTCTTTGCTTTACTCTTAATCGGTATTTATCAGCTCCAGTATCTGCGTATTCCGGATCACGCGGCTGTCTCCGCGACTGTGGACGCCAGCCGGCGCCTCGGGCGCGCTCGCGCCGCCCCGCTCGTCAACGCCGTGCTCCGTGCTTTCCTGAAGCGCCGCGACAAGTTGCTCGCCGAGCCGGCCACCGAGGCCGCGCAATACGCGCATCCGGTGTGGTTGCTGGCGGCGCTCAAGACGGCCTGGCCGGAGTCCTGGCAACGCATCGCCGCGGCCAACAATGAGCGGGCACCGATGACCCTGCGTGTCAACGTGCGTTGCGGCTCGCGTGAGGATTACATGGCGCGCCTTGGCCAGGCCGGACTCGAAGCACGCCCGCTCTCCTTGAGTCCCTATGCAATCGCGCTTCCGGAAATTCTGGATGTGTCGCGGCTCCCCGGCTTCGACCAAGGGCATGTCTCCGTACAAGACGCTGGCGCTCAGATCGCCGCACTGCTGTTAGATGCGCGCCCCGGCCACCGGATCCTGGACGCTTGTGCAGCCCCGGGCGGGAAATGCGGGCATATTCTAGAGATGGATCCCGAGTTGCGACGAATGGTCGCAGTTGACTGCGATCCCACGCGCATTGCATCGCTGCGGGCGGCGCTCGACCGTTTACGCCTGCGCGCCGAGATATACTGTGCCGATGTCTCGGTACCGGCCGCCTGGTGGGATGGAAAAGCATTTGATCGCATCCTCTTGGATGCCCCATGCTCGGGCAGCGGGGTGATCCGGCGGCACCCGGATATCAAACTCCTGCGGCGCGAGTCCGACGTCGCGGCATCGGCCGCCGTGCAAATGCAACTCTTGAACGGCTTGTGGGCCTTGCTCGCGAAAGCCGGCAAGCTCCTGTATGCGACCTGCTCGGTGCTGCCGGCCGAGAACCAAACCCAGATCCGCGCCTTCTTGGCCCGGCACGCCGACGCGCGCTTGGACCCGATCGCCGTAGCGCACGGCCACGATACCGGGGCGGGAGTGCAACTGCTGCCGGGAGACGCGAATACGGACGGATTCTTTTATGCGCTGTTGCGGAAACTCTAAGCCGCTGCCGAAGCGCGGCGCTTTAGCCGCCATGGCGCTGCTGTTGATGCTCGCGGCGCCGCCGGCCTCGGCTGCCGGGATCATAATCAAATCTGCGGCGTTGCGATTGGTCAACGGCTTTTACTTGCTGGACGCCGATCTTGGATTCAAGCTCGGTAAAGAGTCCCTGGAAGCGCTGGACAACGGGGTGGCGCTTGAGCTCCTGATCGAGACCCAGCTGCGGCGCGAGCGCGGATTCCTCTGGGACGAGCGCATCGCCACCGTCAAGCAGGGTTACCGGCTTGAACATCACGCGCTCAGCAAAACCTATGTGATCGTTAATCTCATCACCGGTGATCGGCAGAGTTTTACCTCCTTGGCGGATGCCCGCGCGGGGCTCGGAAAGATCCGCGGCGTCCCAATCCTTGAACGCCGTTGGCTAAGCCCGGGGCGTGCCTATCACGCTCGGGTCCGGGCGAGCTTGGATATAGAATCGCTTCCCGCGCCGGTGCGCCTCATCGCCTACTTCTCTTCGGGCTGGCGTCTGAGCAGCGCTTGGTTCGAATGGAGCTTAACGGTATGAAGCGGGCACGCGGGATCCTGCTGCCTATCGGCGCATTGAGCCTGGTCCTCTTGGCGTCTCTGTTAATGATGAGCAACGCCACTCAGGGCTCGCAGCGTTTCGGCCAGTTGTATTCGGTGCTCTTGGCTGTGAATGCCCTTGGGCTCATCACCTTCCTCGTGCTCATCGCCCTCAACGTCCGTCAGCTATACCGCGATCTGCGCGCGCGCCGGCCCGGCGCCCGGCTGCGCCGGCGCATGCTAAGCCTCTTCGTCGCTCTGGCGGTGAGCCCACTGCTCGTGGTCTATGGGTTTTCCATCGATTTTCTCGGCCGTGGCATCGATAGCTGGTTCGATGTGCGCGTTGCCCGGGCTTTGAAAGACGCGCTCGATCTGAGCCGCGGCGCGCTCGACCAGCAGACACGCAAGCTCCTGAAGCAGACGGAACAGTTGGCCTATGAGCTAATGGAGGGTCCGATCTCCGTCACGCCGCTCGATCTCACGGCGCTCAGGGATCCGAGCAGCACCGTGGTGGCCGATCCGGCCTTACCCATGAATCTCGACGAGCTACGGGCGAAAAGCGGCGCCGACGAGTTGCTGTTACTGACCCGCAAGGGAGGTATTATCGCCTCCAGCAGCGGTGCCCACGAGGTCGTGCCCAACCTGCCGAGCGAGGAAATCTTGCTGCAACTGCGCCAAGGACGGAGTTATGTTGGACTGGACGCGATTCGCGACGCCGCGCTCGCTGTGCGCGTCGTCGTCAACGTGCCCGAGATCGGGGCCGCCGGTGATCCTGGTTTATTGCAGGCTCTCTATCCGGTGGCAAGCCGCACGAATAAGCTCGCCGATAACGTGCATTCGGCGTACCTCCAGTATCGCGAACTGTCCTATCTGCGGGACCAACTGAAACTTAGTTTCGTAATGACCTTGACCTTGGTCTTGTTGTTCAGCATCCTAGGCGCGGTCTGGGCCGCGTTTTATTCCGCCAACCGCATGGTCGCCCCGATCCAGGATCTCGCCGCTGGAACCCGGGCCATCGCGGAGGGCGATTACGGGCGGGAGTTACACGCGTCGAGCCAGGATGAATTGGGATTTCTGGTCGAATCGTTCAACGAGATGACCCGCAAGATCGCATTGGCGCGCGACGAGGCCAAGCGCAGCCAGGATCAGGTCGAGGCGCAGCGCTCCTATTTGGAGGCCGTCTTGGGGCGCCTGTCCTCGGGCGTATTGACCCTGGATCCCAATCTGAGCCTGCGGACCGCGAACGCAGCCGCGAGTAAGATCCTCGGCGTCGAGCTTGTGCCGCTCCTTGGCCAAAGCGTGGGCAGAATTTGTGCCTCCTTTCCCTATTTGCAGCCCTTCGGCGACGCGCTGCGCAATGCCCCCGATGCGCCGCATTCGGACTGGCGCGAGCAGGTGCAGTTGTTCGGGACCAGTGGGCGGCAGGTGCTGATGTGCCGCGGTACGACCTTAGCGGGCGCGAGCGCGCGGGTACGGGGACACGTGATCGTGTTTGATGACATTACCGCCCTGCTGCAGGGACAACGGGACGCGGCCTGGGGCGAAGTCGCGCGCCGTCTGGCGCACGAGATCAAAAACCCCTTGACGCCGATCCAGTTGTCCGCGGAACGCTTGCGGCAAAAATATCTCGGCACGCTGGCGCCGAAAGAAGCTGAGGTACTCGATCGGCTCACCCATACGATCGTGCAGCAGGTCGAAACCATGAAGAATATGGTCAATACGTTCTCGGAGTATGCCCGCACCCCCCAGATGCAGCCGAAAGCGTGCCGTCTCAATGAATTAATCCAAGAAATACTGGATCTCTATCAAAACGTCGATCGCGACGCCGTATTCGCGGCTGAACTCGATCCCGAGCTGCCCGTGACTCACGCCGATCCCGGACGCCTGCGCCAGGTTTTGAACAATCTTATCAAGAACGCCTTGGAAGCGAGTGAAGGCCAATCCGCCCCCCCCTACATCACCATCAGCACGCGCAGTGTCGAGGACGCGAGCCACCGGTTCGTCGAGCTACGCATCGCCGATCGCGGCCCGGGCGTCCCGAAGGAATTGCTGGGAAACCTGTTTGAGCCGTACATGACCAATAAACCCAAGGGCACCGGTCTTGGGCTGGCCATCGTAAAAAAAATCGTCGAGGAGCACGGGGGTATCGTCTGGGTGGAAAACTTACCGGCCGCAGGCGCCTGTGCCGTGATCCGGCTGCCCGTGACGGCGGGCGCCGAATCCCCCGCCCGCGCAGCGCGAGCGCTATGAGCGCCCCGCATCTCTTGGTCGTCGATGACGAACCCGATATCCGCGCGCTCCTGGGCGAGATCCTGGAAGACGAGGGCTACGAGGTCTCGCTCGCCGACAACGCCGAGCGCGCGCGCGAGTCGCGCCGGGCTAGGAGGCCGGACCTCGTATTGCTCGATATCTGGATGCCGGACTGCGACGGCATCACGCTGCTCAAGGAATGGTCCGAGGGTCCCCCGCTCGACATCCCGGTGATCATGATGTCAGGACACGGGAGCGTCGAGACGGCGGTCGAGGCAACGCGCCTCGGGGCCTACGACTTCATCGAGAAACCGCTGTCGATGGCGAAGCTCTTACTCACGATCAAACGCGCCTTGGAGGCCGCGGCGCTCACTCGTGAGAACATCAACCTCAGAAGCCAGGCAACCCCGGAGCCCGTGGGCGGCAGCCCCGCATTCATCCGGCTGCGAGATCAAGTCAAGCGCATCGCCTCGCATCATACCGCGGTATTTGTGCGTGGAGAGCCCGGAACGGGCAAGGAGGTATTCGCCCGCTATCTACATAATCACAGCCCTCGTGCACAGGCGCCCTTCGTGAGCGTCGCCGTCGCGGGACTGGCGGTGGAAAACCCGGCTGCGGAACTTTTCGGCAGCGAGGAAAGGGGGAACGTGCACTTCGGCTCCCTGGAGAAAGCCAACGGGGGAACCTTGTTTCTTAAGGACATCGCCGACCTCGAGCTCGGTCTCCAGGCCCGGCTGCTCAGCGCCCTGGAGCATCAAAAGTTTCTCCGCGTAGGCGGGCGCGACCCGGTCAGTATCGATGTCCGCATCGTCGCAGCGACGCGCTACGACCTCATGGAATACGTTCGGGCCGGACGCTTTCGCGACGATCTCTACTATCATCTCAATGTGGTCCCGCTTCACCTCCCCGCCTTGCGGGAGCACGCGGAGGATATCCCGGAATTGTTGGCCTTTTATTGCGAACTGTTCGCTGCCCAGGAAGGATTGCCGCGGCGGCGTTTCACCGCCGCGGCCCAGAAACAGCTTCGCGCTTACGGCTGGCCCGGTAACGTCAGGGAACTGAAAAACCTGGTGCAGCGGCTGCTGATCTTGGGTAGCGGGGAGACGGTGGAAGGCTTCGAGATCGAAGCCGCGCTCGGGATCCGCACCGCGGAGAGCTTGACCGAACCCTTGCCCGGGTTTGACCGCCCATTACGGGAAGCGCGCGAGCAGTTTGAAAAGGCTTATTTTGAGTATCAGCTCCAGCGCGCCGGTGGGAGCATCAGCCGGATCGCGGACCGTGTGGGCCTTGAGCGCACCCATCTTTACCGCAAATTACGCGCGCTCGGCATCGATCCGAAACAGACCTCCAGCGAGTCTGCGAATTAAGCGCCGGCGCCGCGTATGAACCGCATTGCCCAGTTCGAGAAACTCCTGCGGCGCGGCCGCGACGATGCGACCTTACGCTTCAGCCTCGCGAACGAATACTATAAATGCGGCCAGCCTGCGGCCGCGGCGGAACATCTGCGCCAAGCCATCGCGCTCGATCCCGGCTATTCCGCGGCCTGGAAACTTTATGGGAAAGTCCTCGCGGAACAAAGTCTGACCGATGAGGCCATCCAGGCCTATGAACAAGGTATCACCCTCGCCGAGAACCGCGGCGATATTCAAGCCGCGAAGGAAATGCGCGTGTTTTTGAAGCGCTTGCGGAAGGAGAGCTCGCCCGCAAGTGACGGTTAAGCCGAAGGCATCGATGTATGGTGGGTGAGGCGCGGGCGCCGTAACCCACCGACTCGACGCGCTTACGCGTGGCCCTCGATAGGCACGTCGCTGACGCTCTCATCAAAGGGGCCATGCTCACTTTATTTTGTTGCGCCCTCGGGCTGCCGCAGGGCCTGGCCTCGCATCGCTGCCCAGTCATTCGCTCTAGTTAATCGATCCTGGCCTTTCTCCTTTATGAGCAGGCATCCGTGGCGGCCGAAAAGATTCTGGGGGAAAGACGCGTTACAAGGAATCGGTGACCGTCAGTTTGCCCAGAATGTTCACACAAAGAGCGTGATGAGCGAGCATGCTACCAAAAAAGCAACGATGAAAGCATTAGGGCTGCTTTAATACGAGCACTGTATGTCTACCCAAGGGCCAGGAACTGCACGCGGCGGTGGCCCAGTTTATCGCGCTGGCGGGTAGCGAGTACGTGGGCTGGCGGCAGCGGTCACGCCACGCCCTCGGTCGCCGCAGATAGTCTGAGCATGGGTTCATCCACAACGCAGAAGAATTGCAACCGTTCCTGGCGGTGTACGCTGCACTGGAGTTGAAGCATGGCAGCGATGTTGCTTTCCGGAAGATGGATGCGGTGATTCGAGGTATTACTGCCGAACGGAGACGGCACTACGGCGCACGGTATCGCAACCGCAAACGCACGGCGGAGGAGATTGGTTACATACGCGAACGCAAACGAATTCACATGAGGGCTTATCGAAATCAGAGAGGGAACGATGATTAAACGACACTGTGATTTGTGTGAAAACGAAGTCACCCAACCACCTGCAGAGCAGGTGGCTTGAGGTAAGCCCCTAAAAGGGGCTATTGGTTAAACAGATCTTCTTGGCGATCGAGATCGTCCTGATTCTTCACATAAGCACGGATCATCTG
>Ga0187892_10007809_pt1 | contig 15017 bp, 11 predicted proteins | sample MA1701073metaG_FD_139345 | JGI IMG/M metagenome (GOLD analysis project Ga0187892, IMG submission 139345) | Bio-ooze microbial communities from a basaltic lava cave in the Kipuka Kanohina Cave System on the Island of Hawaii, USA - MA170107-3 metaG ... | reverse complement strand
TGGAACACCTTGAAGAGAGCGCTCGGAATGCACTGCGCTTCAAGCGCAGCGCATCATGAGCGCAGGCTTCGGCCTGTGACCATCGGAGGGTACGATGGGACGCCTAGACGGTAAGGTCGCCGTGATCACCGGATCCGGTGCCGGCTTGGGTGCCGAGGCCGCGCGTCTCTTCGCCAAGGAAGGCGCAGCCGTCGTCGTGAACGACGTGAACGCGGATGCCGGGGAAGCGGTTGCGGCCGGAATCCGTGGCGCCGGGGGCAAGGCACAGTTCATTCCAGGAGACGTTCGCTCCACGGACGAAGTTGCCCGCCTGTACGCGGAGGCCAAGCGAGCGTTCGGCAAGGTGAACGTGCTCTATAACAATGCCGGCGTCTCCCCCGGTGATGACGACGGCGTGGTGACTACCAGTGACGCGATCTGGGATCTCGTCTTCGACGTCAACGTCAAGGGCGTCGCCCGGTGTTGCCGGGCCGGCATTCCCTATCTGCGCGAGGCCGGCGGGGGGTCGATTATCAACGTGGCCAGCTTCGTGGCCAGCGTCGGCGCCGCGACGCCGCAGGTCGCCTACACGGCGTCGAAAGGCGCCGTGCTCGCCATGACGCGCGAAATCGCGGTCATCCACGCCCGCGAGAACATCCGGGCCAACGCGCTATCGCCGGGGCCCGTTCGCACGGCGCTGCTCGAGAAGTTCCTCGCTACGGAGGAGAAGCGGCAACGCCGCCTGGTGCACATCCCCATGGGCCGGTTCGGCGAGCCCCGGGAGATCGCGCACGCGGCGTTGTTTCTCGCCTCCGACGAGTCCTCATACATCACGGGAGCGGATTTCCGGGTGGATGGGGGGATCACGGCGGCGTACGTGACGCCGGAAGGGACTGCAAACGCGTAGTGCGGAACAGGGAGTGCTCGGCATTGCTTCAGGCCGCCAGGATCCGAAACCGGTCTTTGGCGGGACGCTCGACCGGCATCTGCCGCACTTCCCAGGGCATCCCGGCTTCCGGCAGTCGGTCGAGGAAGGGATCCGGATCGAATTGCTCCGGTGACATCACACCGGCGCCCTGCCATTGCCGCTCGGCAATGAGCTCCGCGGCGACGACGGGAGGAATCCCGGTTTGGTAGGCCGTCGCCTGGACTCCCAATTCGGCGTAGGCGCGCTTGTGGTCAGCGATCGAGTACACGTAAAAGGCCTTCAGCTCGCCGTTTTGGTAGCCTTTCCCCAGGGTGCCGACGCAGCTGCGACCGCTCATCTTGCCGGCCAGGTCGGCCGGCTGCGGCATCAAGGCCACCACGAGGTTGCGTGGTACGATCTCCAGCCCATCGACCTTGATGGCCGATTTACGCGACAGTCCCAGCTGCTGCAGGACTTTTAGTGTCGCGACGGTGTCTTCACCAAGCGTAAACTTGAAGTCGACGTTTCTCACCGAGTGGAAGAAGCGGGGCAACGTCGTGCTCTCCTCGTGATCCACGTTGAAGCACGTAAGTCTTCCGATCTCCGGGAAATCGAATACCTCGGCGCCGGACAACGGATCGGCGAAGCCGAATTTGCCGTCCTGGTACACGGTGGCTGGAGACAGGCACTCGTCGATGAATACCCAGGGGCTGAAGGCCGCCACCATGCCGCCGGGGCCTTCGCACACGGAGTCATCCCCATCGCGCACGTGAAACGCCGTCACCGTTTCCAGCAGGTGCTTGGCGATGTGCGCGGCATACACGTTCGAGGTCCCGGGATCCGCACCCATGCCGAGCAGGGCGAGGCGACCGCGGGAGCGGAACGCGGTATCGAGGGCGAACTGGTCTTCGAGCTTGGGGATGCCGTCCGCCTCGGTCCCGCCCGAGGCCAGGTCGATGTAGTCGACGCCGGCCTCGAGGCAGGCGCGCATCACGACGAGGTTCGTGACGGGAAGCGCGGCGTTCAACACGAGCGTGGTCCCGGTCTCCCGAATGGCGTCGAGGACCATGCCTTCGTTCGCGGCGTCGAGGGTTATGGCGCGGACGTGGGGCTGGTCAATGCGAGCGGCCAGCGCCTGAGCGCGTCCGGGGACGGCGTCGGCGATGACCACCTGTCGGAAGGTGGGTCGGCGAGCGAATCTGAGTGCGGACACGGTCCCCACCGCGCCGGCACCGAGCACGAGGACTTTCATTGTCTCCTCAAGGGCTGTCAGCGGCTCACGGTCCGGTCACCGGGCATCTCAGCCAGGCTCCCTCGCCCCCGGCCGCAGTATGGGGGTGGCGACTCAAGGGGAATGTCAGTCGCCAGGACGCCCGCCCTGTTTGCAAGGATCGGGGGGCTGGCCCAAGGTAGCTTGGGGGGTCACCGATCAGGCAACCCCCCATGCGTAAGCCGTTGCGTTGACGTTGTTTGATTCGGTGTGCGGCACGGCGTCGACACTGCCCAGGTGTCAAATACCTAGACAGCTGAGGCTACGCTCCCACACATCGCGAGGAGTTTCCAGGGCCCGAATATTAACCAAAACTCATCAACGGTACCAGCCGATCGGGCTTTCATCGAGATTGATGTAGACCTGCTTGGTCTCGAGGTACTCCTCCATGCCCCACCTCCCGAGCTCACGACCGAAACCCGACATCTTGTAGCCGCCCCAGGGGGCTTCCACGTACGTGGGCTGCATGTGGTTGACCCAGATAATCCCCGCCTCGAGGCGCTTGACCACGCGCATCGCCTTGAAGATGTCCCGCGTCCACACGGCGGCCGCGAGCCCGTAGCTCGAATCGTTGGCGATCTGGACCGCGTCGGCCTCGTTCTCGAACGGGATGACGCTCATCACCGGTCCGAAGATCTCCTCGCGCGCGATCGTCGCCGTATTGCTCACGTCGTAGAAGACCGTGGGCTCCACGAAGTACCCCTTGCCGTAGCTCGTCACCGCGCCGCCGCCGATCGCGACCTTCGCTTCCTTCTTGCCCGCGGCCTGATAGCCCACGACGCGATCGTACTGTTCCTTGGACACGAGCGGGCCCATGTTGTACTGGCGGTCGATCCCCGGGCCGACCCGGATGGTCTTTGCTTTCTCCGCTGTGGCCTCCACGAACTTCCGGTAGATCGACCGCTCCACCAACACCCGGCTGCCGGCGGAACAGACCTCGCCCTGATTGATGAAACACCCGAACAAGGCGCCGTCCACGGCGTTCTCGAAATCGGCGTCTGCGAAGAAGATGTTGGGGGACTTGCCGCCCAGCTCGAGGGTGACCCGCTTCAGCGTGTCGGCGGCGTTCTTCATGATGATCTTCCCCACGGCCTGACTGCCCGTGAACGCGATCTTGTTCACGTCGCCATGGGCCACGAGAGCGGCGCCGGCCTCGGGGCCGTCACCGGTCACGATACTGACGACCCCTTTGGGAATGCCCACGTCCTCGAAGTCCCGCGCCAGGTCGAGAATCGAGAGCGGCGTTTGCTCGGCGGGTTTCAGGACGCACGCGCACCCCGCCGCCAGCGCCGGCGCGAGCTTCCACGCCGCCATCAGCAGCGGATAATTCCAGGGGATGATCTGGCCGGCGACGCCCACCGGCTCCTTGAGCGCCATGGCGAGCGCGGGAGCGGGGACGGGCAGCACCTCGCCGTGGATCTTGGTGGCGAGGCCGCCATAGTACTCATAGCAGGTGGCGGTATCGTCGATGTCGTACTCCGACTCCACGATCGGCTTGCCGTTGTTGAGCGTCTCGCGCTCGGCCAGCTCCGCCTTGCGGCTGCGAATGCGCTCGGCCAGGCGCAGCAGGATGCGACCACGCTCCTGCGCGGTGGTGTCCTTCCAGCCGCTCCGGTAGGCGATGCGGGCGGCGTGCACGGCGCGATCCACGTCGGCGGCGCCGGCGGCCGGGACCGTGGCGATGGCGTCCTCGGTGGCCGGATCGATGACCTCCAGCGTCTTGCCGGACGCGGCCGCCACCCACTCGCCACCCACGTACATCTTGTGCGGTTTCGCCGTCATGCGCTCGCTCCTTCAGGGTGGTGCCGCGGCCGCATTACGATGCCTTGCGGGCCTGGAGAGGGAGCAACGAATCGGGGAGCGGTATGTGGTACCCGACGGTGCGCCACGCAGGGACGGCATCGCACCATCACGTATCACACCCCGCTCCCCACCTCAACTGATTCCCACTGCCTTGGTATCTATCGCGTTTGGCGCCCGGTTGCCAGGCATCCCCCCCACCCCCCCGGGGCCCCGGAGCTATCTTCGAGCCATGGCCGACCCCAAGCTGAGTGCCCTCCAGCAGCGCCGTGTCGAGGAGATCGAGGGGTTCCTCAAGACGGTCGCCCTCGTCAAGAAGCTCGCCGGCGAGCTGGAGGCGAACCGCGCGGCCCGCCCGCAGCTGATCGAGGATATCTCGGGTCGCATCTCCCGCGAGTTGTTCAAGCTGCGGCAACGGGCGATCACCGCGAACGTCGGCACGGTGGCGGATGTCGCGGGCGGACTCGCCACCATGGCCAAGCGATCGCAGGGCCTGCAGATGAAGATCCGCGGCCTGAACGACGGCGTGGCCAGCCTCACCTTCCAGCTCGAACGCGCCCTGGCGGCCGCGCAGACGCCCGAACAGTCCGAATGAGCGCGGCGGCCGCAGCCCGGACGCCGGCAATTCGCTGCGAAGGGCTGGTCAAGCGCTATGGCGACGTGACCGCCGTGGCGGGGCTCGACCTCACCGTGCACGCGGGCGAGTGCTTCGGTCTGCTGGGCCCGAACGGGGCGGGGAAGACCACGACGATCGAGATCCTCGAGGGGCTGACGCCCGCCGACGCCGGGCTGGTGGAGGTGTTGGGCCATGCCTGGGCGGGCGGCGCCGCCGATCGGCGGCTGCGCGAGCGCCTGGGGATCCAGCTGCAGGAGACGAAGCTTCCCGAGAAGCTCACGGTCGAGGAGACGATCCGTCTGTTCGCGAGCTTCTATCCGAAGGCGCACGCCGTGGACCGCGTGCTGGCGGTGGTCGAGCTGGGGGAGAAGCGGCGCGCCTGGTACAGCAAGCTCTCCGGTGGACAAAAGCAGCGGCTCGCCGTCGCCTGCGCGCTCGTGCATCGTCCCGAGCTGTTGTTCCTGGACGAGCCCACGACCGGTCTCGATCCGCAGTCCCGTCGGCGGCTGTGGGACGTGGTCGCCGGCTTCCGCTCCGAAGGCAATAGCGTGCTGCTGACCACGCACTATATGGAGGAGGCGGAGCGCCTGTGTGACCGGGTGGCCATCATGGATCATGGCAAGGTGATCGCGCTGGGGACGCCGCGTGCGCTGATCGCGTCGCTCGGCGCCGAGCACGTGGTGGAGTTCACGCTGTCCGACGGGATCGCGATCGCGGGTCTGGAGCCGGAGCTGCGCGGGCTGCCCGGCGTCGGCTCGGTGCGGACGGCGGACGGGACGGTCGCCTTGTCCGCCACGGCGTTGCACGTCACGCTGCCGGCGCTGACGGGACTGCTCGAGCGCGGCGGCCACGCGCTCGCTTCGCTCACGACCCACCACGCTTCACTGGACGACGTGTTCGTCGCCCTCACCGGCCGCCGTATTCGCGATGCCTGATCGGCCCCTGGTCCAGATGACCCTCGCCTGGATCCGCGGGTTCTATCGCGAGCCCGAGGCGATCTTCTGGGTATTCGGATTCCCGATCGTGCTGGCGTTCGCCCTCGGCATCGCGTTCAAGAACCGCGGTCCCGGCGAGCTGCGCGTGGGGGTGTTACGAGGTCCGGACCGCACCATCGCCCCGGTGCTCGACGCGACGCCCGCCCTCAGCGCGGTGGAGCTGGACAGCGCCCAGGCCTGGAGTCAGCTGCGAACGGGCCGCATCGCGCTGCTCGTCATGCCGGGCGCCCCGATCGTGTACCGCTACGACTCGACCCGCACCGAGAGCCGCCTGGCCAGGCTCGAGGTGGATGACGCGCTGCAGCGGGCCCGGGGTCGCACCGACCTCGCCGTGGTCCGGGACGATCGCGTGACCGATCCGGGGTCGCGCTACATCGATTTCCTCATCCCCGGCCTTCTGGGCATGAACCTCATGGGGAGTGGGCTGTGGGGAGTGGGATTCTCCGTAGTGCAGGCTCGCACCAAGGGGCTCTTGAAGCGGTTTCTCGCGACGCCGATGCGGAAGAGCGAGTACTTGTTCTCCTATCTGGTGTCGCGGCTCTTGTTTCTGGTGCTCGAGGTCGGGGCGCTGGTGGGATTCGGCTGGTGGATCTTCGACGTGGGCGTCCACGGAACCCTCGGCGCGCTCGCCGTGTGCACGCTCCTGGGCTCGTTCTCGTTTGCCGGAATTGGGTTGCTCGTGGCGAGCCGGGCGAAGACGATCGAAGCGGTGTCGGGCCTGATGAACCTCGTGATGCTGCCGATGTGGATTCTCTCCGGGACGTTCTTCTCCTACGCCCGATTCCCGGAGGCGATGCAGCCGTTCGTCCGCGCGTTGCCGCTCACCGCGTTGAACGACTCCCTGCGCGGGGTGATGATAGATGGGGCGAGCCTGGCGGGACTCGGTGGCCCGTTGGCGGTGGTGGCCGCATGGGGCGCGGCGAGTTTTCTCGTGGCGATGAAGATCTTTCGCTGGCGGTAAGTGAGGCCTGAGAGGAGGCGCGTATGAGCGATACGGTGACGCTGGTCGACTACTACTATACGACGGTCGCCGACCGTCCTGGGGAGGCGAGCCGGCTGCTCGGCGTCCTGCGCGATCGCGGGATCAATCTGTTGGCCTTCACGGGATTCCCCGAGGGGCGACGCTCGCAGCTCGATTTCGTCCCGGCCGATCGCACCGCGTTTCTCGCGGCGGCCAAGGCGGCCAGGATCAAGCTCAGCCGGCCCAAGAAGGCGTTCCTGCTGAGCGGGGACGACCGGATCGGCGCGATCGCGGACACCTGCGACCGGCTCGCGGCCGCGAAGGTCAACATCACGGCGGTGGATGCGGTGACCGCCGGGGGAGGGGCGGGGCGCTACGGGGCGATTCTGTGGGTGAAAGCGCGGGACGTGAAGAAGGCGGCGGACGTGCTGGGGGCGGCTAGCTCACCCTGAGCATCGCCAGCATCCGCTTCAACACGCCGCCAGACGCATAGTCCAGGGCCTCCCGGAACGCCGCTGCGGTCTGGTAGCGTTCCGCCGGCTCGCTGCGCACCGCCTGCCGCAGGGCGGCTTCGAGATCCTGGGACACGTCGGCCCGTGCCTGGCGGATCACCGGCAACGCCTCGGTCGTCTGCTTGGCGAGCACGGCCTCCGGCGTCGCGCCCTCGAACGGCGGCACTGCGAGCAGCGCGTAGTACGCCACCGCGCCGAGTGAATAGAGGTCGGCGCGCTGGTCGACGCGCTCGCCCAGGAGCTGCTCCGGTGCCGCGAACTGCGGCGTGCCGCTGCGCGAGGTGGCGCCCCCGAACCGCTCGCCCCTGAGCGCCAGCGCCAGCCCGAAATCCGTGACGCGCAGCAGGCCGTTCGGCTCGAGCAGCATGTTCTCAGGCTTGATATCCCGGTGGACGAGGCCGCGGGCGTGCGCGTGCTCGAGCGCGCTCAACGCTTCGAACAAGAGCCGCATGGTCCGGGGGATCGGGAAGGCGCCTTCCTTGTGCACGCTCTGGGCGAGGTTCGCGCCCGGCACGAGCTCCATGACGTACCACTGCAGTCCGGCCCGGCTTTGAATGTCGTAGATGTTCACGATGTTGGCGTGCCGCAGCCGGGCCGCGAGCTGCGCCTCACGGCGGAACCGCTCCATCACGCCGGGATCCGCGGTCAGCGTCGGGTGCAACACCTTGAGCGCCACTTCGCGCTCGAGGCCCAAATCCCGGGCCCGGTACACCCGGCCGAACCCGCCCGAGCCGATCTCCTCCAGCAGCTCGTAATCGTCGCCCAAGGCGCGCCGCAACCGCCGCTCGAATCCTTTTTCGGTCGTCGCGGGCGCCTCGGCGGGCTCGTGGAATGATCCGGCGTCAGCCACGAAGTCCTCGAGCATTTCCGTGGCGGTGATGTACCGCTCCTTGGGCACGGGGCGCAGGGCGCGCATCAGCACCCGCTCGACCGCGGCCGGGACGGCCGGGCGCAGGGTCCGCGGCGCCACGACGTGGGTCGCGTCGGGCTCGCGGCCGGTGATGGCGAAATACACGATCGCGGCGACGGTGTAGACGTCGCTCGCGGGATCGCCGGGCTGGCCCGCTCGCACTTCCGGCGCCGCGAACGGCGTCGCCTGGGCCGGATCGTCCGGCGGCACATGCGCCAGGCACCAGTTGGCGTAGCGCAGGTCGGTGATCACGCCGCGTCCCGACAGCTCGAGGATGACTGTCGTCGGAACGATGCGACGCAGAATCACGGCGCGCGTGTGCGCGTGCTCCAGCGCCCCCAACAAGTCCCGCACCATCGACATCACGCTCGGGATCGGCCGGGGGCCGCGCCGCATCGCTTCGTCCAGACTCTCCCCGTCGATCCAATTCGTGGTTCGGTAAGCAAACGGTCCCACTTCGCCGGCCGCGTACACGTGCCGCACCGCGGGGTGATTGAGGGCCGCCAGCGTCTCGTTCTCGCGCACGAACCACGCGCGACCGGGCGATTCCGGGATCAGGTGGACGCGCAGGGCGACGCTGCGTTTGAGGCGTCGATCCCACGCGCGGTACAGCGCGCGCTCGCGCGACAGCGCGACCATGCTGTCGAGTCGGAAGTCCGGCTCCAAGGCCGGGGTGAGGCCGCTGAGCAGATCGACGGGCGGGGTATCCGGGGGGGGGGGGGGGGGGGGCGCCATCGGCAATTCGAATCTAATCCGGGGCCATGCCGCGCGAGGCGGACGCGGGGAACTCGACGCGGACGACGCCCCATCCGGTCGCGGGTGGCAACGCGTAGCGGGTGTCCCGCAGGGTGACCATGACACCGTTCCCCGTCGAATCCACTTCGGCCGCAAGGAATCGCGCGAAGTCCCCGAAGGCGCGTCCGGTCGGGGATTCGCTGAGGGCCCGTCGCACCCACGGGTCAGTCAGATTGCGCGAGATCGCCCAGCCCGATCCGGCCACCGAGTCGGCCGACGCCATGATCGGACTCCATTGAAACGGCGCGCCGATGCGGGTCAGCGCGGCGCTGCGGGCCAGCGGCCCGAACCGCGCCACGGCGGCGCGCTGCGCGTCCCGCTTGGCGGCACGGCTGGCGATGCCCTGCGCCCCCGCGTACAGCGCGAGCAGGACAACCGCCCACGCGGCCGCGCGATTCCGGCGGGCGACTCCGAACCAGTGGGCGACCCACCCAAGGACGCCGAGCGCGAGGATCGCGAGGCTCGCGGCGCGCAGCCATGGCGCGACTCCATCCGCGCGCAGCAGGATCACGGTGATGAGGCCGGAAAGGAGGACGCAGGGAATGAGGTCGCGCCAATGCCGCGCGGCGCCCCACGCGAGCGCCACCAGGGGAACGAGCCAGTACAGGGGATCGACGATCGCGACCCAGTCGGCGTAATACCACCGCCCGCTCCAGGGCAGAAACGGCCGCAGGCCGTAGGACCCCTGCCAATCGAGGTAGACATGACTGGAGACGGCCACGCCGACGAGCGCGACGATCCAGCCGGGCGAGGTGTGGATGCCGCGCCTGCGGCCCCACAGGGACACGAGGCCCCACACCGCGACGGCGATGCCCACGGTTTCGATCATCGCGCCGACGAAGGAGTGGGTGATGCCGCGATGCACCGCGTAATAGGCGAAACTGCCGCGAACCGACCGTAACCCGACCAGGAACTCCGACCAATCGGGGGCGTTGGCCGCGACGGCGCCGATCCAGCCGGCGGCCGGGACGCGACGCGCGCCAACCGCTCGACCGAGCGCGGCGCCCACGAGCGTATGCGCGAGGTTATCCACGGGCCGGAAGATAAGGCCCGAGCGGCTCTAGCCACCGCGCACCGTGGGTGTAGGTTTGGCGACGTGCCCACCTCCATGCCCCGGTACCGCGATCGACGGCGCACCGATGAGCGTCGCGATCTGATCGACCGGCGTTCAGGGGTGGACCGTCGCGGCCAGGGTGAGCGCCGGCGGGTGAACGTCCCCGTCCAGGTGGAGCGCCGCTCCGGGGTGGATCGTCGCTCCGGGGTCAATCGCCGCGACGAAGCACGCCGCATCCCCGGCGACCGGCGCGAAGCGCCGACCGAGGGGCTGCCCTCCTGACGCCGGCAATCCCGCGGCGATGCCGTACCTCAAACTTCAACTGATTGCCGCCGGGCGCACGCTGGAGCTGCGCGAGCCCCTGGCGCAGCTGGGACGCGATCCCGGCGCGGCGGTCTCGTTCGAGGGCACGGACGCGAGGGTCGTCTCGACGCGTCACGCGGAGCTGCGCTACACCGGCGATGCCTGGCGGCTGATCGACCTGGGCAGCCGCAACGGGACCTACCTCAACGGGCGCCGCGTGGTGGGCCATGCGCCGCTCGCCAAGGGCGACGAAATCCGGTTGGGAGAAACCGGACCGCGCATCGCGGTGCTGTCCACCGCCGACATGTTCGAAGCCACGCTCGCCGAGCATCCGCAGTTCGACGCCGCTCAGGCGTCGCCTCCCGCGGGCGCCGCGCGTGGTCCTGAAGTGCGCTCCTATGGCGTGACGCTGATCGCGATCGCCACCGGCAAGCGGTTCGAAGCGCAGGGGACGCGTATTCGCATCGGCCGGGGGAAGGAGTGCGAGGTCCGGCCCGTCGCGGAGGGCGAGGGCATCGTCTCGCGCGTACACGCGGAGCTGACGGCGGGGACAAGTGGCGGGCTCGCGCTGCGAGACGTGGGGAGCAAGAACGGCACGTTCTTGAACGGCGATCGCATCGCGACGGCGACGCCGGTGCGGCTGGGCGATCGCATCACGCTGGGCCCTGGGGGGCCGGTGCTCGTAGTCGAAGGCATCGGCACGGGCCCGGTGAAGGCGGCGCAGCGTCCCGCGGCCGCCACTCCCATGGCGGGCAGTATGGGCAAGGAAACCGTCATGGGGCTGATCAATAACGCGCTGGCCCAGGCGCGCGACGAGCGCAAACGCGGGGGCCGCGGGTCGACGGCGTTTCTCAAGGCGGTCGCCGCGGAAGTGGGGAAGGATTCGCGCCGCAAATTCCGCTGGCTGAGCGTCGTGTTCACCGTGCTGGTGCTCGTGCTGGGCGGCGGCGTGTACGGTGTGTATTGGCTGCTCTCGCAGCAGGTCGAAGCAACTGAAGTCGAGCGCCGCTCGGCCGCCGACTCGGCGCGAGTCGACGCCGAACGGCTGCGCCAGGAGCTCGACGCCGCCCGCGCCGCGGCCGCGCCGGCCGCCACCGTCGACAGCCTCCGCGCCCAGCTCGAGTCCGCCCAGGCGCGGACCGAAGAGCTGCGCCAGGCCCTGGTGCGGGCGCAGGGCGCGCTCAACCAGCAGCTGTCCACGGGCGAATCGCAGCGGCTCGAATCGCAGCGGGAGCTGCAGCGTCTGCGCGATCAGTTGACACAGGCGCAGCGCACCGCTCCGTCGTCAGGCGCGATCGACAGCCTGCGCCGTCAGCTCCAGGCCACGGAAGCGCGGGCCGCCAGCCTCGATGCGCGCATGCGGGCGGTGCGCGGCACGGATTTCGCGAGCATCGCGCAGCAGAATCAGGGCGCGGTCGGACTCATCACCGTGAGCTTCGGGCGCAATGTGTTCAACGGCACGGGCTTCGTCATCTCGCCCGACGGCTACATGCTGACCAACTGGCACGTCGTGAGCGACAGCGGGATCCCCCGGCCGGATACGATCTGGGTCACGATGGCCGACCAATCGACGTCGCGCTTCGCCGATGTCGTGGCGACGTCGCAGGACCGGGACATCGCCGTCATCAAGATCCGCGCCTATCAAGGGCCCTCCCTGTCCGCGATCGACTGGGGAGGCGACCGGTCGCGCCAGGGAGAGCCGGCCGCGCTGATCGGATTCCCCGCGGGGAGCGGCTTCGCGCGGCTGCGATCGTCCGTCGTCCGCACGTCGATGACGGCCGGCATCATTTCGCGCGTCACCGAAGATGTGATTCAGTTCGACGGGATGACGGTCGGGGGCTCTTCCGGAAGTCCGGTGTTCAACGCCAACGGTGAAGTGATCTCCATCCATCGCGCCGGGTTACCGCAGGCGCCCGGCTTCGCGCTCTCGGTGCCGATCCGCCACGCCCTGCCGGTGCTGCCGCTGGCCGTGCGGCAGCGGCTGGGCATCTCCTAGCGGCCCTCGACCGCGCGCCGCGCGGCGCGCGCGGCGATGTCCCGCACCAGCCGCTCCAGCGCATCGAAGTCGAACGGTTTGACGAGGGACGGCGCGCCGGCGTCCGCGAGCAGCGCCGCCGTGTCGGCGTCGAAGGTGTCGCCCGTCGCGAAGATCAGGGTCGACACGAGCCGCGGCGCCTGCTCGCGCAGCCGGATCAGGAAATCACGCCCGTTCATGCCGGGCATGCGCACGTCGCACAGAATGACGTCGAACGCCTGCGTCCGCAGCGCGCGCAGCGCCTCCGCGCCGTCGCTCACCGCCCGCACCTGGATGCCGCTGCGGTTCAGGAACCGCGCCGTCGCCTGCCGGATGCCGGGTTCGTCGTCGACCACGAGCACGTTGAGGGAGTCGGCACCGGCCGGGAGCTCGGGCGCGACGCCCGGCGCCGGACGGGGCAGCGTGCGCAGGTCGAGCGGCAGGGCCACGACGAAGCTCGCCCCGGTGCCGACGTCCGACTCGGCCCAGATGCGACCGCCGTGCCCCTTCACGATCCCGTAGCAGATCGACAGCCCCAGACCGGTCCCGATCCCTTCCGGCTTCGTCGTGAAGAAGGGATCGAAAATGCGCGTCCGGATGTCGGCCGGGATCCCGGGGCCGGAGTCGCGGCACTCGATCCGCACTTCCGACTCGTCGGCGCGCGTGCGTAAGGTGATGCGACGCGGGCCGTCGTGGACTTCGAGCGCCTGTTCCGCGTTGATCAGCAGGTTGAGCAGCATCTGCTGCAGCTCGGAGACGTTCGCCCACACGCGCGGGTCCTGCCCGTCGAGCTCGAGCTGCACGCTCACGTTCAGCGTATTGAGGTGATAGGCACGCAGCGTGTGCGTGCGCCGGACCAGCTCGTTGACGTCGACGAGCGAGCGTTCAGGTCCGCTCATGCGCGCGAACGCGAGCAGGTTGGTGGTGATTTGCCCGATGCGCATCGCCTCGTCCCGCACCATCGCCACGATCTCGCGCTGCTCGGGCCGGAGGTCGTCGAGCATCAGCGTTTGCGCGAACCCCGAAATGATCGCGGCCGGGTTGTTGATCTCGTGCGCGACGCCGCTCACGAGCTGCCCCATGGCGGCGAGCTTGTCGGCCTGCTGCAGCTGACTCTGCGCCCGGCGCAGCTCGGTGACGTCGCGGGCGATGGCGAGCACCTTGGTGATCACGCCGCGTTCGCGGATCGGGGCATACACGATCGAGCTCACCCCGCGGCTCCCGTCGGCGCGGCGCAGCGGAATCTCGAAGCGGCGCACGTCCCCGGCGAAGGCCGCGTCGAGGTGTTGCCGCACCGTCGGCACCGTCTCGGGCTCGAACGCGTCGTACACGGACCGGCCGGGGATCGGCGTCGCCCCGGGCAGCGGTGGGGCGTCCGCCGAGAACTCCAGCACCCGGCCGTCCCGGTTCAACAGCACGATCGGATCGGGGGATGCTTCGACGATCTGGCGCAGGTTGCGCTCCGCCGAAGCGGCGGCGGTGAGCGAGGTCAGCAGCGTTTCCGTCTGGCGTTCGACTTCGCGCTCGAGCGTATTCTCGTAGCGGCGATCCGCGAACAGGGAGTACGCGATGCGCGCGGCGATGACCGCGCCGCCCGCGATGGGCAGCGCCACGTGCTCGAGGCCCCCCCCAACCTGGTTCGCGGTCAGGCGGCGCACGAACAGCGCGATGAGGCCGGCGAGCCCGACCAGTACGGCGACGAGGCGCGGCGCGACGCTGCCCTTCGCCTGGCGCGCGGCCGGCTGAATCTCCGGGCGCGCCGCCGCGAGCGCGCCGGCCGCGCCGAGCAGCGTGTTCGCGATATCCCAGCCCAGCTCGAGGCCCCGCGGAGCCGCGGCGCCGCGCGGCAGCACCACGGTGCCGAACAGGAGGTCCGAGAGGGCGTAGATCGCGAGGCCAATGACGGCGATGCCCTCCCCGCCGGACGGAAACCGGTTGGGGCGCAGCAGCAGCAAACCGATGAGCCAGATCAGCGCCAGGCCGCCCGTCGTGTACGCGATGCTGCCCAGCAGGGCCGTCCCCGTCGCGGCGAGCGCCCCGGGCTCGATCCCCAGCTCGTAAGCCCAGGCCATCGCGGTCAGGGTGAGCAGGGTCGCGTCGAGCACGATCTCGGCGGAAAGATGGAAACGCGGTTGCTCGGCCAGGAAATTCCAGGCCGCGAGGAACAGCATCGGGTAGATCGCCAGGAATCCGATGTCCGCCAGCGACATCGTGAGCGGCGCGGCCCCGCCCAGCCTCACCGCGTCCCAATACAGCTGGGCGGCGAGATCGATCGCGCTCGCCACCGCGAGCCAGCCCCAGGCCCGGCGGCGGCGTTCGTCGCGGCTGGCCCGCCAGGCGGCGAGCACGCCGCCCATGCGGATCAGGGACGTCAGCGTCCAGCCGCCGCCCGACAGCACCGCCGGCTGGAAGGGGCGGAGGATGTAGAGGAGGACGAGGACCCCGAGCAGCGTGCCGGCGACCGCGACGTAAATCCGAGCGAAACGAGCGCCAGTGGTGATCACGCTGGTAGGCGCAAAAGTAGTGAGAAGCCGCCGGGCGGGCGAGAGCGCGTTAGTTTAGCTGCGCGATGGACGACCGACTCGGGTGGACCGGGGCCGCGCACGATTCCTTGCACCACTGGCCCGAGTGGACCCGGTTCGCCACAGCCGTGCGGACGGACGGGTTCGATCGGGTGCTGATCTGCGGCATGGGGGGCTCGAGCCTGGCGCCCTGGGTGCTGGCGCGGAGCTTTGGCACCGGGTCCCTGGACATCCTGGACAGCACCGACCCCGCAGCCGTCGTCGACGCGGAGCGGCGGCACCCCATCGGCCGGACCCTGTTTCTCATCGTCAGCAAGTCCGGCTCGACGGTCGAAACGCTCGCCGCCTATCAGTACTTCGCCGCCCGGGGGCGTCGCGA
>Ga0187892_10007807_pt1 | contig 15019 bp, 15 predicted proteins | sample MA1701073metaG_FD_139345 | JGI IMG/M metagenome (GOLD analysis project Ga0187892, IMG submission 139345) | Bio-ooze microbial communities from a basaltic lava cave in the Kipuka Kanohina Cave System on the Island of Hawaii, USA - MA170107-3 metaG ... | reverse complement strand
CTCCAGCCGCTCGGCCGCCTTCCGCCGGATCTCGGACAGCCCGAGCGCCTCGGCCGCCGCCTCGCGGCCGACCGTCTCCAGCTCCTGCTCGAGCTCCGCCAGGATCTCATCGTGGCGGCTCACGCGATCGAGCGCGGCAGCGATCTCCTCACGGTAACTCACGATCGTCGCGACGGTGTCGCCGTACTTCCGCTTGAGCTTGACGATGGCGTCGAGCCGCGCGTCGATCTGCTCCAGTCGCTCGGGATCGAGCACGGCGCGGTCGCGAAGCCCGCGCAGGCGACCGACCGCGTCCTCGAGGTGCGCGAGCGCGCCCTCGAGGGCCTCCAGCGGGACGGCGGCGCCGGGCTCGAATCGCGACAGGGCGCGGAGCAGGGCGCCGGCGCGCGCGAGCCGACCGGCGGCCGACTGCGCGTCGTCGTAGAGCAGCGCCTGGGCTTCCTGTAATCCGGTCGCGATACGCTCGCTGTGCTGCAGCCGCATCCGTTCGGTCCGCAACTCCTCGTCTTCGCCGTCGCGAAGCTTGAGCGCATCGATCTCCGAGAGCTGGAACCGGTAGAGGTCTGTCTGGCGCGCGGCCTCGCGCACCTCGCCGCGCATGCGCTCCAGCCGCGTCCGCGCGTCCGCCCAACGAGCCACCAGGGCCGCCACCCGCGCCCGCCGCTCCTCGCACTCGGCGAACCGGTCCAGGAGCTCGAGCTGCCGCGCCGGTTGCATGAGGCGCTGGTGCTCGTGCTGGCCGTGCAATTCGACGAGCAGCTCGCCCAGCCGCTCGAGCAGGCCGACGGTGGCGGCCGAGTCGTTGACGAACACGCGGTGCCGCCCCGACCGGGCGATCTCCCGCCTGATCACGAGCTCGGCTTCGCGCAGTCCGTGCCCGGCCTCGTCCAGCAGGGCGGCGACCGGGCCCGACGACTCCACGTCGAACACCGCCTCGATCAGGGCCGCATCCTGTCCGCTCCGGATCAGGTCGGGATGCGCGCGCGCGCCGATCACCAGCAGGATCGCGTCGACCACGATGGACTTGCCGGCGCCGGTCTCGCCGGTCAGCACGTTGAGGCCCGCGGCGAAGGGGACGACGACCTCCTCGATGACGGCCAAGTTCCGGATGCGGAGCTCTCGCAGCATGGAGACCCGCTTCATGCTACGGCCGGGCGCCGCGACCGCTCAACGTGTATCTCACGGCCGACAATACGCGGGCGAGTCGGCCGGCGTTCCTCACGCGGCCGCGGGGGGTGGGTCAGCGCTCGCCCCACTTGAGCTTGGTGCGGAGAACCGAGAAGAAGTGCTTCTGCGGAAAGCGCAGGAGGCGGATGCGCGCGGCGGCCCGCCGGACCTCGACGGTGTCCCACTGCTTCAGCGCGAAGCCCACCTGCCCGTCCAGCGTGAGCATCACGTCCTGGTCGCTCAGCAGAGTGACATCGATGTGCTGGCTCGCGGGCAGCACGATGGGCCGGTTCGTCAGCGTGTGCGAGCAGATCGGCGTCAGCACCACCGCGTCCATGGTGGGGAACACGATCGGACCGCCCGCCGACAGGCTATAGGCGGTGGACCCGGTCGGCGTCGAGATGATGAGCCCGTCGGCTCGGTACCCGGTGGCGAAGTCGCTGTCGACCGCGACCTCGAGCCGGATGATCCGGCTCATGGCCGACTTGGTGATCACGACGTCGTTGAGGGCCACGTACTCGGAGAGCCGCTCCGCCTGGCGCGAGACCGCCGCCGCCAGCATCATCCGATCCTCGACCACGAGCCCTCCGGCGAGATACGCCTCGAGCGCCGGGAACAGCTCGTCCACGGTGAGCGCGGTCAGGAAGCCGAGCCCTCCCAGATTGACGCCCAGGATCGGCACCCCGAGGTCGCCCACGAGGCGCGCCATCGAGAGCAGCGTCCCGTCGCCGCCGAGCACGAGCAGCAGGTCGACCTGGCCCGGCAGCTCGGGCTTGCGAGCCGTGGCCACCGTCGTCTCGGGGCAGAGCGCCGCGGTCTCCTTCTCCAGCACCGGCTGGATCCCGCGCGCCGCGCACCACTCCAGCAGCCGCGGCACCACCGTGCGCGCCTCCTCCCGGTCGGTCTTGGCGACGACACCGATCCGCTTCATCTCGGGTCAGGCGGGCTCCTCCGCCGTGGTCCGCGTGATGAGCTGATCGAGCTCGGCCAGGGTCCGTCCCGTCTTGGTGAGATGGAGGAAGAACTCGCGGTTGCCTTTGGGACCTTTGAGGGGCGAGGCGGTGATCCCGCGCACGTGCCAGCCGTGCAGCACGCAATAGCGCGCCAGCTGGCTCACCACGCTCTTGTGCTGGGTGGCATCCCGCACCACGCCGCCCTTGCCGACCTGGCCCTTGCCCACCTCGAACTGCGGCTTGAGGAGCGTCACCACCTCGCCGTCAGGGGCCAGCACGCCGATGACAGCGGGCAGCACCTTCTCGAGCGAGATGAACGAGACGTCGATCGTGGCCAGGCGCGGCGCTTCCGGAAACGCCTCACGGGTGAGTTGCCGGGCGTTGGTCTTCTCCATCACGATCACGCGGCCATCGGCGCGGAGCCCGGCATCGAGCTGGCCGTGTCCGACGTCGACCGCGTAGACGCGCGCCGCTCCCCGTTGAAGCAGACAATGGGTGAACCCGCCGGTGGACGCGCCGATGTCGGCGCAGACCCGTCCCTCGGGCGAGATGCCGAACGCGTCGAGCGCGTGGGCGAGCTTGTCACCGCCGCGGCTGACGAACTTCACCGGGCGCGCGACTTCCAGCAGCGCGGCCGGCGCGACCATCGTCCCGGCCTTGTCCATGCGCCGGCCGTCCACGGCGACCGCGCCGGCCAGGATCAGCCGCGCGGCCTTCTCGCGCGTGTCCACCAGCCCCCGCGTCACCAGCGCCACGTCGAGCCGCTCCTTCGTCTTGGCGGTCGGCTTGGTGGCGCCCCGCCCCGCCGTGCGCGCCGCCGCCCGGGCATTCATGCCTCGCTTCATGGGAGACCTTTTCACGCTGGCTCCTTTCTCCAGCCCGCGATTCGGTCGCGGAACTCCTCGACCAGGGCCCGGGCCCGCTCGGTATCGGTCGACTCCGCGACGATGTGGAAGCACGGTCGATCCGCGTCCGGAATGGCCGCGACCCAGTCCTCACCCCGCCGCACCCGCACGCCTTCGACCAGATCCACCTGCTCGGACTTCGTTGCCTCGATCAATCGACGCATGACCGCGCCCTTGCGCTCGTCGGGGCACGGCACCTCGCCCCGCAGGACGTGCCCTTCGGGCACGGCCCGGGTGAGCTGGTGCAATCGCACGTCGAGCCGCGCCATCATCTCCAAGATGCGCGCCACCGCGGCCATGCCGTCGAACGCCGGCTGAAAGCTGGGGAAGATGAGGCCGCCCAGGTCCTCGCCGACCAGCGCCACGTCCGGTGCCAGGGCGGCCTCGGTCAGCGCGCGCGGCGCGCTTCGCGAGCGCGTGAGCTGGAACCCGTGCTCGGCGGCCAGCCGTTCGAACGCGCTCGACACGGTGACCGGCACCACGATGCGCCCCTTGGGCTGGGTCCGCATCACCAGCAGCGACACCAGCGCGAGCGCCAGCCCGCCCGACAGGATCTCGCCCTTCTCGTCGACCAGGAACACCTTCTCGCCGCCGGTGTCGAGCATCACGCCGAGGTCGGCGCCCAGCGTGCGCACGATGTTCGAGAGCTGACTCAGCGACCGCTGGAACTCCTCGGTGGTCTTCGAGATCCGGCTCTCGTCCAGATACGCGTTCAGCGCGATCACCTCGACCCCGAGCGCGCCGAGGATGGTCGGGAAGATCGACGAGGCGGACCCGAACGCGTAGTCGAGCACCATGCGGAGCCCCGCGCGCCGGACGATGTCCACGTCCACCCACTTGAGCAGTCCATCGCGATACCGGTCGGTGCCCGCATGCGGGAACGACAGCGTGCCGGTGTCGTCCATCGGCGCGCGGTAATAGTCCTCCATGAAGAAGAGCCGTTCGACCGCCTTCTCGCGGTCGGGGGCGAACTCGAGCCCGCGATGATCGAAGAACTTGATATCGAGGAGCTGGGGATCGTACGGCGACTTCCGGACGTGGGTGCCGCCGGCCACGCCGAGCGCGGGGATCTGGTAGCGGACCACCGGGATCGGCGCCAGGCCCAGGTCCTGGACGTCGACCCCCGCCGACAGCAGCCCGGACATGAGCGCGCGGTTGATCATGCGCGAGGCCTTGTGATGGTCACGGCTGGTGATCACCACCTTGCGCTTGCCGAGCGTCGCCCCGAAGGCGGTGCCCAGCTTGGCCGCGAAGTCCGGGGTGATCTCGATGTTGGCGAGCCCGGAGACACCATAGCGCCCGAACAGCGACCGGCTCCAGCGCTCACCCCACACCAGGCTCATGGCGAGCGTGGCGCCGTCCTCGACCTCCTTGTACGGCCAGACCTTGGCGTTCGCCTTCACGATACTCGACTCGCCGATGCGGCAGAAGTCGCCGATCACCACGCCCTCGGCCAGGAAGGCGTTGGCGCGGATCACGCTCTTGCGGCAGACGATCGCCTCCTTGATCACCGCCCCCGGGCCCACCTCGACGCCGTCCCAGATCACGCTGCCCTCGATGTCGGCGCCGGCATGGATCACGGAGCTGCCGCCGATCACCGAGTTGGCGATCCGCGCGCCGGGCGCCACCTGCGCGTCCCGTCCGATGATCACCGCGCCGCTGAGTTTGGCGGTGTAATCGACGCGGGCGCCCTCGTCGAGCCAGACGGTGTGTCCCACGCCTTCGTTCTTCGTGCCCGGGATGTCGACGCCGACGCGTTCCTGCAACAGGTCGAGGTGCGCGGTGCGGTACTCGGCAAGATCGCCGACGTCGCGCCAGTAGCCGGTGGCGACGTGGCCCCACAGCGACCGGCGCGAGGCGAGGAGCGCCGGGAACAGCTCCTTGCCGAAGTCGTACGGGCGGCCGGGGGGCACCGCGTTGAGCACGGAGGGCTCCAGCAGGTAGATGCCGGTGTTGATGGTATCGCTGAACACCTCACCCCACGTCGGCTTCTCGAGGAACCGCGTGACCTGTCCGGCATCGTCAGTGATCACGATGCCGTACGCGAGCGGGTTCTCGACACGCGTGAGCACGATCGTCGCCTCGGCATCACGCTGTCGATGGAACCGCACCGCCGCCCCGAGATCGAAATCGGTGAGCACATCGGCCGAGATGACGAGCACCGGCTCACCGAGCTGCCCCGCCGCGAACTTGACGGCGCCCGCCGTGCCGAGGTCTGCGGGGGGCGTGACGTAGGTCATGTTGACGCCCCGGCGCGTGCCGTCCCCGAAATGGCCGGTGATCGTCTCCGGCATGAAGTAGAGGAGCACCACGAGATCCGTGAAGCCGTGCCCCTTGAGCAGCCGCACGGTGTGCTCCATGATCGGCACGTTGCCGATCGGCACCAGCGGCTTCGGCAGGTGGACGGTGAGCGGCCGGAGGCGCGTCCCGAACCCCCCCGCCATGACGACGGCCTTCATATGGTCTCAGTGGGATCCGCGCCCGGACTCACAACTTTCTAGTATAGCGGAAAGCCGGCGAGGCCGGACACTACCGAAACTGGGGGTAATGGTACATTTTGACTGGCCCATTACCAAGCTGGGTCGTTTTCGGGCGACCGGGGCGGTCTCCCGAGCTACCAGGAGCGCGCGGCCGGCCTCGGCTTGACCAGCGGGAGCAGCACCATGCCCGCCACGAACCCGCCGACATGGGCGAACCAGGCCACCCCACCGCTGGCGCCGAGCGAGCCGAGTCCGTTGACGAGCTGCACGACGATCCAGAACCCCAGAATGATCACGGCGGGGATGCGCATGACCCGGAAGAAGAAGCCGAAGATCACCAGGGTCACGACGTTGGCGTGCGGGAACAGGATCAGGTACGCGCCGAGCACGCCCGAAACCGCCCCGCTGGCGCCGATCATCGGCACGTCCGACGCGCGGCTGACGAGGATCTGCATCAGCGCCGCGGCGACGCCGGACACCAGATAGAAGACGAGATACCGCGCGTGGCCGAGCGTGTCCTCCACGTTGTTACCGAAGATCCAGAGATACAGCATGTTCCCCGCGATGTGAAACAGTCCGCCGTGGAGGAACATCGAGGTGACGATCGTCAACGTGGCCGACGGCCCTCCCCCGATGGCGCAGTACCCGGTGAGGCGACACGGAATCATGCCGAACTCCATCACGAATGCCTGGGCCTGGCGCGAACCGCTCGCCTCGAGCGAGATCTGGTACAGGAAGGCGAGGATGTTCAGCGCGATGAGCCCCACCGTGATGACCGGAGCCGACCGTGTGGGGTTGTCGTCCTTGAGGGGGAACATGGTGCGGGACCGATCGGACTACGGCGTGGGGGGGCCCAGCGTGACGGTGGTTGGCCGGCCGAGATACGTGTTGGCCGCCCGGTGGAGCTCCTCGACCGTGACGGCCCGCACCGCGCGCGCGTAGCGCTCGGCGAAATCGTGGCCGACGCCCATCACCTCGAACCAGCCGTGATACCAGGCCAGGCGCGCGTTGGTGCGTCGATCCAGGGCGAACTGCCCGAGCAGATACATCCTGGCCCGCTCGAGCGCGCCGGCGCTGAGCCGCTCGCGCCGCAACCGCTCGATCTGCTGGGCGAGTCCCTCCTCCGCCTTCGTCGCATTCGCCGGGGCGGTGCCGAGCTGCGCGAAGAAGAAGCTCGTGTCCACGCGCGAGGGATTCTGCGCGGAGGTCGAGTAGGCGAGTCCCTGCTTGTCGCGCAGCTCCGTGAAGAGACGGCCCGACATGCCGCCGCCCAACGCCGCCGACAGCACCTTCATGGCGGCGTAGTCGGGATGATGGATCGGCGGAGCGAGAAAGCCCATGAGCACCTGAGCCTGAGCCGACGCGCGCGCGACCCGCGTGCGATCAGCCCCGGCCGTCGGACGCGGCAGGACCGGGTCGGACCCGCCGTCTCCCGTCGGCGCCTCGGCGAACAGCCGCCGGGCGGCGGCCAGCACCGCTGGGCCAGACACGTCGCCGCTCACCGAGAGCACCATCCGCCCCGCGCGATAGTAGCGCTGGTAGTGGGCGAGCAGGGGGGCCCGGTCGAGCCGCTCGACCGACTCGGCGCGGCCGAGCACGGGCCGTCCGTACGGGTGACCGCCGAACAGCCGGGCGGCCAGCGTGTCGAACGCGGCCGAGAACGGCTGGTCCTGCCGGGTCCTGAGGCTGGTCAACGTCACCCGGCGCTCGCCCTCGAGCTCATCCGCGGGCAGCGACGGTCGGAGCGCGATGTCGGCCATCAGCTCGAGCAGCGCGGTCCAGTTGCGGGACAGCGCCGTTCCGCGGAGCTCCGAGAAATCGGGATCGGCCGAGGCGCTAAGGCTGCCCCCGAGCCGCTCCGTCGCCTCGGCGATCTCCAGGGCGGAGCGCGTCGTGGTCCCCTTCACCAGCAGGAGCTGCAGCAGGTTCGTGATGCCCGCGTTCTCGTCGGTCTCCCAGCGGGAACCGACTCGCACGAACAGCGACGCTGCGACCACGGGCGCGATCGGGTTCTCCTGCACGATCACGGTGAGTCGGTTCGGCAGCCGCGTCTTGACGGCCGGTGAGGGGCCGGACGCCGCCTCCACGGCCGCGGCCCGGCCTCCGCCGGCCAGGCTGACGACGGCCAGCAGCGCCCCCGCCAACAGCGTGGCGATGGCGCTTCCCGCGACGCTCCGCCTCACTGCGGCCTCGCCTTCGGCTGGAACGCCAGGCGGGCGTAGGGAGCGCTGAGATAGCGGCGCGCGGCCTCCTGCACCTGCTCGCGCGTGACGGTCCGCAGCCGATCGAGATACTGCCGCTCGTTCTCCAGCGTCCACACCGTCTCGGCCCGGCCATACGCGACCGCCAGACCCTCGACCGTCTCGCGCGAGAACACGAGCTCCGCTTCCGAGGCCGTGATCGCGCGCTCGAGCTCATCGGGCGCGACGCCGGTGTCCTGGATGCGCCGCACCTGGGCCAGGATGCCCGCCTCCACCTGCTCCTGCAGCGCGGGCTCGAACTGCGCCGTGACCATCACCGCGCCGCCCCACTCGAGCGCCGAGTAGCCCGCCGAGATCGAGGACACGATGCGGGCCTTCTCGCGCAGCGCCTGGTTCAGCCGCGAGCTACGGGAGCCCCCGAGGATGTGGGCGAGCACGTCGACGGCGGGGGTATCCGCACTCGCCAAGCGCGGCGCCACCCACGCGAGGCCGAGGGAGGCCTGCCGCTCCGGCCGGGCCACGACCTCGGCCAGCGGCGCGGCGGGTGGGGACGGAACCGGCGCCGCCGCTCTCGCCTGGCCGGCCGCGGGAAAGGTGCCGAAGGTGCGCCGGGCGATGGCGCGTACGCTGTCGGGATCGACGGCGCCGACGACGACCACCGTCATCTTCTCCGGGATGTAGTGTCGCTTGTAGAAACCGCGGAGCGTCTCGCGCGTCGCTCCGCGCAGCGCGGCGGGATCGCCCAGTACCGGGCGCCCGTATGGATGCCCCTGGAAGAGCACGCCGTACAGCCGGCGGCCGAGCGAGGCACGGGGATTGTCCTCCCCGAGCCGCATCTCCTCGAACACCACCTCGCGCTCGCGCGCGATCTCCTCCGGGTCGAACTTCGAATTGACCGCGACGTCGGCGAGCACCTCGATGCCGCGCGACGCGCGGGCCACCGGGAGCAGCAGATAGTAGAAGGTGTAGTCGTTGGACGTCGCGGCATTGGTGCGGCCCCCGTACGCCTCTACCTCCTGATCCACGAAGCCGGGGCCGAGGGTCTCCGTCCCCTTGAACAGCATGTGCTCGGCGAAGTGGGCGAAGCCGCGCTCCTCGGGCCGCTCGTCACGCCCGCCGACGGCGATCCAGAGCTGCAGGGCTACGAAGGGGCTGGCCCGATGCTCTTGGATGATCAGACGCAATCCGTTCGGCAGCACCTCGCGCACGGGCGGCGGGAGCGTGCGCGGCGGCGTCTCCGAGCGGGTGGTGGCGCAGCCGGTCAGCAGCGCGATCATCAGCAGGAGCCAGATGGCGGACGGCCCGAGGCGCGGAGCGGTCATTGGCGTCCCACGGTAGCAGAGAGCTCCGTGTCTCACAACCTGCGCCTCCTGCCCTCACACGAGTCGCGCGCGCAGTCGCGACGAGGCGAAGTCCACGAGCATGACCATGGCCACGAGCACCAGCAGCACCGTCGAGGCCGCCGGATAGTTGAGCATGCGCAGGTAGGTCTGGATGTAGAAGCCGATCCCGCCCGCGCCGACGAAACCCAGGACGGCAGCCGCGCGGATGTTGGTCTCGAACCGGTACAGCACGAAGGACAGGAACTGCGGGACGAGCTGGGGCACGATCCCCCAGCGCAGCGTCTGGAGCCGGGTGGCGCCGGCCGCCGCCACCGCTTCGACCGGCCCCGGATCGATGGCCTCGATCGCCTCCGAGTAGAGCTTGGCGAGCACGGTGGCGGTGTAGATCACGACGGCGAGCACGCCGGGAAACGGCCCGAGTCCCACCGCGGCGACGAAGAAGAGCGCGTACACGAGCGTATCCACGGCGCGGAACGCGTTGAGCACCACGCGCGTGCCGTAGAAGATCCCCGGCGGCGCCGCGTTGCGCGCGGCGGCGAAGCCGACCGGCAGCGCCAGCAGCGCCGCCACGCCGGTCCCGACGACGGCGATGGCCAGCGTCTGACCCGCCCCGGTCAGCGCCTGGCCCAGCACGGAGGGATCGGGGGGCACCATGCGCCGCAGGAAATCGAGCATGAAGGGCAGCCCCTCGACGACGCGCGGCAGCGACACTTCCGTGGTCCACGCACACCAGAGGAAGAGCGCGAGGATCAGCGCCCAGCCGGCCGACCGGGCGGGGCGGCTCACCGGGCGATGCCCCCGGCGAATCCGAAGATGCGCTCGGCCGCGGCCGGCGTGAGGGTCTCCGGCGACCCGTCGTGCACGACCCGGCCGTCGCGCAGGCCGATGATCCGGCGGCCGTAGTCGACCGCGAGCTCGAGCACGTGCAGCGAGGTGATGACGGTGATGCCGTCTTCCTGGTTGATACGGCGCAGGAGCTCCATCACCGTCCGGGCCAGCGCGTGATCGAGGCTCGCCATCGGCTCGTCCGCGAGAATCACGCGCGGCTCTTGCACGAGCGCGCGCGCGATCGCCACCCGCTGCTGCTGACCACCCGACAGCGTGTCCGCGCGGCGCTCGGCGAGTTCGCGCAGACCCACGCGCCCGAGCGCGCTCCGGGCCCGGGCCAGGTCGCGGGCGGGAAACCAGCCCAGCAGCGAGCGCCACTCGGCCACGTGCGGAAGGCGGCCGACCAGCACGTTGTCCAGGACGCTCAGCCGGCGCAGGAGATTGAACTGCTGGAACACGAAGCCGATGCGGGCGCGGATCCGGCGGAGCCCCTCGCCCGCCGCCTCCGCGACGGGCTCGCCGTCGACGATCACGTCGCCGGCCGTCGGCGTGACGAGGCCGTTGAGACAGCGCAGGAAGCTGGACTTCCCCGCCCCGCTGGGGCCGATCAGGGCCACGAATTCGCCCGCGGTGATCTCCAGGGTGATGCCATCCAGTGCGCGCGCTCCACCCGGATAGTCCTTGCGCAGCCCCCGGACCTGGATCACCGCCGGCCTGCGGTGAAGTGGAAGTGGATGTGTGACACGACCTGGCCGCCCTCGCGCCCGCAGTTGCACGAAACGCGATAGCCCCGTTCGGCGTACCCGGTCCGCTCCCCCAGCCGGCGCGCCACCTGCAGGCAGCGCCCCATCAGTTCCGTGTCCTCGGGCGCGAGGTGGGCCAGTGATTCGATGTGCCGCTTCGGAATGATCAGCAGGTGAATCGGCGCCTTCGGATAGATGTCTTCGAAGGCGAGCACGTCCTCGTCTTCGTAAGCGATGGTCGCCGCGCTCTCACGCGTAACGATCCGGCAAAAGACGCATCCGGCGCTCACGGGTCCTCCCAGGGTCGTGTATAATACGGCGCGCCACGCCACGGCGCCACACCATCCTGGAGGGGAGAAACGAATGGGCACGTGCCCGAAGTGCAAGCACCGCATCAGGAAGAACGGCAACCACGTGAAGCTCGGCTCGACGTGGGTGCACAAGAGCTGCCCGACGCGGCGAGCGAGCGCGGCCAAGCGCAGCTAGGCAATCAGAGAGGGGGCCTCGACGGCCCCCTCCGACAGACTTGCTAGCCTCGAATGCACGAGGGCCGGGGCAGCTGCGGCCCGGCCCTCGGCGACAAGTTACGTCCCGGCTGTTACCGCCCCACTCCGATCAGGAACAACAGCAGAATGAGGGTTACCGGAACGCCGAGCAGCCACATCAGCACGTAGAGCATCGTAGTCCTCCTGGTTGGGGGTCCGCGCCGAGCCCGCCTTCAGGCCCAGCGTCGATCACATCGAACGTCTGTGTTCCATTCATGTCACGCTTCGGGACGCGTTCGACGCGTCCCAGTCTCTAACAGCATCGTCCGTGCCAACCCCATGCGACCCAGCCCCTCTCGCCAGGGCGTCGCACCCTGCGTCAATCTGTCCGGGCTGCAGCGGCATCAGCGTCGCCGGAAGCAAAGAGTAGTAGCTGTAACCGCCGCGATGGGGCACATTGGGATCAGGCAGCCGTGACGGGGCGCCGACTGTACTCGGAAAGAAGGAAGAGCTTCAGAGACGAAGTCACGCGACACCGATATGCTTCCGCGGTGGACTGAGACCATGGACCGGACCCGCGTGCTCGCGCGGCGGAGCAACGCCCAGGTCTGGCCGGCTGAGCGCTCGGGCACGGCCTAGCGAGCCTGCGCGTACCGATGGATAATCCGCTGGACACGCAGGGTCGGCCGATCTGCCCCGTATGTTTCAGCCCGGTTCCGCTGGGGCTGAGCAAGCTGCGGGAAGACAATCTCGCCGTCCACCTCGACTGCTTCGACGGCGTCCTGCCGTGGAGACCTCCAACTCCGGAGAGCTCATCCTCCTCGGCAACATGACGGCGGGATCGCGCCCGCCGACTACTTGTAGTAGAAGAAGTTCCGAGGATTGTAGATGCGGCTGTCTCCCTGCATCGCCTCGGTCAGGTACATGTAGACCAGCGTCTGCTTCTCCTGTGCCTCGCGCAGCAGATCGAGGTGACGCGTCAGCATCGCCTCGGAGAATCGCGCGGTGCAGAAGCTCGAGGTGGCGCCGGCGCTGCACGCCGCGACCATGTAGTAGGTGCCCTGACAGTTCGGTTGAGTCGTCAGGTCGATGGAAAGGTACCCCGAGGCCCCCACCGATCCCACCGACGCCAGCGACTTGTCTGCGCTATGTCCGACTCCACAGATGTAGCCCGTCTGTCCGAAGCCTGCCAGTACGGAGGCCGGACTCACAAAACACCCCAGCACCACGGCGGCGACCACCGCGCTCGCCCTGACCGTCCACGACGACATGTCCACTCCTTCCCCGGTTGACTCGCCCGATATCGAATCTCAGCCCCGTCGCTCCCCGCTCGAGGGCAGTGACCGCATTGTCCCTCAGGACCTTCTTCGCGGCATCTTTGCCGACCCGGGCCTCGAGCTTCGGCAGAAAGCATCGACGAGATCGACGACGACGTGTCGGGCCCAGATGCGCGGGAGCGGGCCGCTACGAATCTGACGGGCTGAGACGGGGCGTCGGGGCGAGCCTCTCCAGCTTGCTGATGTCGCAGAAGGCGTGCGCGACGCGGTGATCGTCCTTGGACACCCACATGACGGCTTCCCTGGGTTGGATCGACCCCTTGCACCGTGGACAGATCGGCAGGCCGTGTGCGTCCGTATCGTTGTTCATGTCGATCAGTCGACTCGCAGGCGCCGCCGGCCAGGCCCCGCAGACTCCCGCGATGATGACCAGCCGTTCGGGCGAATCCGTTCCCGCCCGATGATCTCGTCCCGCTCATTGTGCATTGCGATTCGCTAGGGGAAGATTCGCGGTATCTCCCAATCGCTGTCAATTGGACTTTAGTCGAACTAGACTTTAGTCTAGCCCGCCTTTTCGAGCTCCGCCTCGAATTGCTGGCGCCACTCCACGCGTTCCCAGTCTTGGCGGCGAACGTGGAGCCTGACCACGGGCATAGGCTTTTCCCCCAAGCGTGAAGTTGCCGCTCAAAAGTGACAGGAAAGTACAACAACCATGCCACGAGGCGGCACGGCTGATGCTAACGGAAGAGCCTGTATGGACGAGGAGACACTCAGGCGCCAGGCTGACGCGCGCATTCGGGAGGGGAAGCTTCCCACCCGCACGCCCTCGCTCACGCGGGGCGGGCCCGGAACGGGCCATCTTTGCGATCTTTGTGACCGCTCGATCACGGAGGACGAGGTGGAGATCGAGCTCGTGCTCCCCCCCGATCCCCGCCTGGTGACGCTGCGCTTCCATTCATCTTGTCACGTCGCCTGGGATGCAGAGCGAATCCGGGCGGATTGACGCGGCTGGAGGGGCCCGTGTAGTTCTGTCCGATGAGGTAATTGCTACCTAGTTCTCTCCGACCTACAGCCGCACCAGGCTGGTGAAAACCCACCCGCCGCCGTCGCTCAATCATCGGTTGAAATCGGGAGGCGGCCGCTCGATCGGCCGGCTGCTGCACACCACACGTGCATGATGCGCGTGGCGGCGCCCGGCTCTCGTCTCACCCCGTCGCTTGGCCGGGATGGCTTGGTGCAGAGCGGACAGATAGGAAAGCCGCTGGTATCCACCTCGTTGTCCATGGGGGCTACCTGACCCAAATAGGGGAGGGGCAGCAGAAGAAGGATGATACCGGTCTGCCGGCTGGTGTGTTACTGGACGGGCCTACTTGGCCTGATCGGCGAACGCGAGTTTGGCGCCGAGCGCGACAAACGCGGCGGCGAAAGTACGGCGCATCCAAGTCAACACCCGCGGACGAGAGATCACGTGATTGCGAATCGAGGCCGCGAATAGCCCGTAGCCGACGAAGACTGCGAACGTCAGCAGCATGAAAACAGCGCTCAGCTCGAACATGCGTGAGAGCGGATGTGGTTCACTGGCGCTCACAAACTGAGGCAGGAAGGCAAAAAAGAAAATCGACAGTTTCGGATTGAGGATGTTGATCAGGATCGCGGAGATGATCACCCGAATTGCCGAGCGGGTGCCGACCTCCTTTTCCACCCTGAGCGCGCCCTTCTCCCTCAGCGCGTTCCAAGCCATGTAGAGAAGATAGGCCACGCCAAGGTACTTGAGGGTCTGGAATGCGAGCGCGCTCGTGTGCAAGAGTGCTGCGAGCCCCATGATCGCCGTAGCCATGTGCGGGACGATGCCAAGAGTGCATCCGAAGGCAGCGACTACGCTTGCGCGGGACCCGCGCGAGAGGCCAGCCGCCAGCGTATAGAGAACGCCCGTGCCGGGTGAAACGACTACGATAAGCGACGTTACCAAAAAGTCGATGCTCACGGCGGCCCTCCTAGCACGCTGTCATTGTAAGCGGCGCAATCGCGGAGCGCTAACCCACCGGGGCTTCGCGCAATGCTGCACGGTGCCCTCTCGCCTGCTGCGCTTCGGCCGCGAGCGGTACCGCGAGCAAGATGGCGAGTAGAGGAGAGGGAGCACTGCCGTCATGGGCACGCCAATCATCCGACAGAATGGCGACGGATCGCAGGGCCGGCGCGGGAATCAGTCCGACCGCCGGAAGCGTGGCACCCGGCTAGTTCTCAAATACCGGGAGCGCCGAATCGATCATATCGGCTTCGGCCTCCGCCATAGACACCCACCGCTCGCTCGTGGCGCCGCACGAGCACTCCAGCCGCACGCAATAACCACCCCCTTCGAGCTCGCCCACGGCGCTGGGTACTTGCACCGCCACCGCGCCAGCCGATCGGTCTCTGTGGGGCACCTGGACGCTCACGTGAAGGCCTGAGCTGCGTTCAGCGGCCACCGGACACACGAGAGGCCGGGAGCCGATGCTCCCGGCCGTTGGTGTCGCTGCTCACCGCACCGATCCGCCGTTCGGGGGCCAACGCCGCCCCCAAATGCCCCCGGCGCCCCAGGTCACTGGCTGATGCTGCGGAAGTGCGCGAATCTTCAAGTGGTGGAGGGTAAGGGATTCG
>Ga0187892_10007806_pt1 | contig 15020 bp, 13 predicted proteins | sample MA1701073metaG_FD_139345 | JGI IMG/M metagenome (GOLD analysis project Ga0187892, IMG submission 139345) | Bio-ooze microbial communities from a basaltic lava cave in the Kipuka Kanohina Cave System on the Island of Hawaii, USA - MA170107-3 metaG ... | reverse complement strand
TGTTGCGGACCGAAAAAACCTGCAAGGTCGGCGTGAAGGGAAAACGGCTCAAGGCGGCCCTCGATGACGCCTACCTGCTCAAGGTCATCAGCGGCGGCCGAAATTAGATGCGATAGCCCTGCTCAGATCGGGCGGCCCGCCGCTGTTCCAGGCTCGCGCCCGGAGCCGGCAAGACCGCGAGCAAGGATGCCGAAGGTCCGCCGAGCCTCACGGAAGACAACATGCCGTGTGATCGCGATTGAGCTACTGGCAGCGGCCTCCGCTCTGCGACCTCGCCGTGGGCCGCCATCGCTGTTGCGTCAATTTCGATGCGCCACGTCCGCGCTGGCCCGCGCGAGCGGCTTCGGGTTGCGGGGTCAGTGGCGGGTGCGTAGAGTCGGGTGATGGGGATTCGGGATGTGATGCTCGGGCGGCCGAGCCCGCGCGGGTTTGCGCGGCGCGTGGCAGCCGCGATTAAACGCTCGGGGGTGGCCGAGGAGATTCAGTTCGACGATCGGACGTTCGAGCTGATCGTCATGGCCACGCCCCAGCGCAGCGTGTTCCTGAACAACATCTATGAGGAGTACTGCCGCGCGCCGCGGCTGGCGCGGCAGCAGTTGCTCGAGCGATTCGCACGCGGCATCGGGGTGGTCAGCGAGATGCCGGCCGATTTCGAGCAGGCCCGGCCGCACCTGCTGCCGCGCGTGCGCGAGCGCTTCTATCATGACTTGATCCGCATACAGATGGAGCTGCGTTCGCAAACGGCCCTGCGCGTGCCGACGCAGCCGCTGGCGGGCTACTACGCAGTCGAGCTGGCCTATGACCTGCCGGACAGCATCATGACCGTGAGCGCTGAGCACCTGGAGCGCTGGGGCGTGACGTTCGAGCAGGCCCTCTCAGCCGCCCGCGACAACCTGTGGAAGATCAGCAACGAGGACTTTCTCAAGCTCGACGAGGGTGCGTTTGTATCGAGCTGGCGGGACAACCACGACGCCTCGCGGCTGGTGCTGCACGACCTGATCTGGCAGCTTGAGGTCAAGGGCGATCACGTGGCCATGGCGCCGCATCGTGACGTGCTGCTGGTGACGGGGGCGGATGACGAGAAGGGGCTGCTGTCGATGGCCGAAGCGGCCGAGAAGGTGGCCGGCGATCCGCGGGCCATCACGACCGTCGCGGTGCGCCTGCAGGGCACGCAGTGGACGCCGTTTGTTCCGGAGGGCGACAGTGCCGCCCATCGCAAGCTGCGCGACTTGCGCACGCGGGCGATCGCCCGTGAGTACGAAGAGCAGAAGAACCTGCTGCAGGCCCAGCTCCACAGCCGCGGCGAGGACATTTTTGTGGCCAGTGTGATGCTGATGGAGGATCGCCGCACGGGCAGGTTGGAGACCGTCGCAGCCTGGGGGCAAGGCGTCGACACGCTGCTGCCGCGCGTCGACCGCATCGGCTTCATCATGCCGGCTGCCAAAGACAGCTTGCACCTGGTCGATTGGGACGTGGCCTGGAAGACCGTCGGTGCGTTGATGAAGGCCGTCGGCCACGCCCCCGAGCGCTTCCGCGTGCAGGAGTTCCCGAACGCCGAGCAGCTCGCGGCGATGCGGAGCCGGGAGTAGCACGTAAGACGAAAGGACGCAGAGGCGCTGAGGACGCTGAGGTGAGGGGGATGGCGCACGGCATGATCGACCGCCACGTGTGCGCTCGTTGCATCCCTGTCTTGGCTGCGTTCGGGCTCGTCCGACTGACCCCTGTCAACTCCACTACGCGGCCGTTGGTTCGGCGTTCGCCGGGATGAGGCAGACGTCCTGGATCGAGCGGCCGGTGAGGCGGGAGATGGGGATGACGGCTGAGGGGCGGTCGGGCTGGTTGAGCTTCCAGCAGACCAGGCGGTCGCGGCCGTCGACGGTGGCGACGACGCAGTCGGCCGCGACCGAGGCGCGGCGCAGGATCTGGCCGCTGGCCAGGTACTCGCAGGTGAAGGCGTCACCAATGACGCGTGCCTCGACTGAGGGTGAGCTGTCGGCGTAGAAGATACGGGCGACGCCGCCGTGCTCGAGGCGGGCCAGGGACTCGACCGGCCGCCGCGTGGCGCCGCGCAGGATGCGCGGGGCGGGCTGGATCGTCCCGTTCGGATCCATGTCCCAACCAAGCACCTGGCCCTCGCTGGTTCCGGCGAATACGCCGGCGCTGGTGGCGTGGAGGGCCGTGATGGCCGACGAACTGCCGGTCAGCACCAACGGTTCATTTCCGGCGGCCGCGTCAGTCGACAACACGAGCACCCGGTCATCCACCGAAAGGTAGATCCGACCGTCGTACACCTGCACGTCACGCACCGACTTGGCGGCGCGTGTCTGCGACTCGAGCAGGCGGACCGGGGCAGCCACGATGTGCTGGTTCCAGACCCACAGGCCCAGCTCCGAGTGCGTGGCCAGAATGCGCTCGCCGAACAGCGCGACCGAGTTGAAGCCGCCGCGTACCGAGCCGGCCTGCGGGACGGTGCAGGTAGCCAGCAGCGTGCCGGCATCGACCGGGACGACGTGCACACCGGTTCCGGCCCCGACCAGCAGCACGCGCAGGCCGTCGGGCAGCGTGGCGAGCTGGACCGAGCGGAGACCGCCGGCCGGCGAATCGAGGCTGATGCGGCGGGCGGGCGACTCGGTCGAGCGCGGGTCGAAATAGAGCAGCTCATTGCCGGCCGCGACGACGATCCATTCGGTCACCACGGCGGGCGTGCTGGCCGCGAAAAGCGCCTGATACAACTGGCCGCGCTCGGCGTCGGCGAACGTGCGGACCAGATCACCGATCTTCATCGAGGGCGACTTGACGACCAGCTCGTCCAGGCGCGCGAGCAGGCCGGACAGATGCTCGACGTGGGCGCGCTGCGAGGCGGCCCGCGATTCGGCCAACTGGCGCTCGCTCTCGGCCCGCTGGCGACGGCGCGATTCTTCGAGCTCGGCCATTCGGGCCTCGCTGTAGGCCGGCGAAGAAAACTCGATCGAGATCACGTCCGGCAGTTCGAGGCCGGCGGCGAACGTCGGGGCCTGGAGCTCGGTGCGCAGGAGGCGCTCGATGGCCGCGCGGTCGAAGCGCTCGACCAGCTCGGCGGCGGCGACGCCGCCGGCGAACGACTCGAGCGCCGTCCGCACGTGCGGTTCGAGGTAGCGGCCCAAACCGGTAGCGAGCAAGGTTCGGCCACTGCCGAGGACTGCTTCGCGGAGGGAGGCCAGTTCGCTCTTTTCGGCGATGGGCGTGACGCGCAGATGGACGGTGGCGCTGCACTCGAAACGGTCGGACGATGCCAAGCCGTCTACGTCGCAGTGGACATCGACGGGCATGGCCCGCACGAAGAGCACTTCGGACAGACCGTTGTCGACCAGGGCCGTTCCGGGCGCCTGCACGAGCAGATCGCCGGTGCGGCGGGTGGCCAATGCCGTCCAGCCGCCGGGCAGGTCGATCGAGCGGCGCAGGATTCCGAACAGTTCAGACGCGGCGGCCACGGCCGCGACGGCGTCCGAGCGGCGGAAGAAACGTTCAACATCCAGGCTGCCAGCCACCATAAGTCACCTGTTCGCTATTGCCGATTTCCGATTTCCGATTCACGCGGGGGCCCGGGTGGCATGGGCAAGCGGCCGTTTGCTTGCCCGTGCAGACCGTGCGACCTTCCTCGTTCCTCGCGCCACGGGCAAGCGATCGTCGCTAAAGGCCGCGACGATCGCTTGCCCATGCCACCCCGATGGCGCATCATCGCGCAAGGTGATTTCGACGCTGCGGTCGGCAATCGACAATCCCCTACTTCCCCGTGTCGTCGAACGTCTGGTAGCGCGGCAGGTCTGCGGGGCTGACCGACGGCGGCGTCGCGGCGATGATGGTCATTATATCGTCCATGCGGATCGGCCGCGGCTCCTTGCCGGCCACAATCTCCATGAACGGGATGCTGGCCGATCGGTCTGCCAGGCTCTTGATGTCGGCCCCGCTGTACCCCTCCAGCCGGTCGCACAGGACACCGAAATCGACGTCGTCGGCCAGCGGCCGCTTGGCCAGGTACATTTCGAGCAGCTTGAAGCGGGCCGGCCCGTCGGGCAGACCGATGTAGACCTTGGTATCGAGCCGGCCGGGCCGCAACATGGCTTCGTCGAGCATCCATGGCTTATTCGTCGCTCCCATGAATAGTAGCGCCCGTTCTGCCTTGCGATCAAACCCTTCGAGCTCCTGAAGAATCTGCGGCACGACGCGCTGCATGACGCTGGAGGAATCGGTCTGCCGCCGCGGCACGAGCGCCTCGACCTCGTCGATGAAGATGATCGACTTGGGCTCGTCGCGGGCGGCGTCGAAGAGCTTGCGGATGTTCTGCTCGGCCTCGCCCACCCATTTCGAGAGCACCTGGGCCGGCGAGATCATGAAAAACGTCGCCTCGATCTCGTGGGCGACGGCCTTGGCCATCATGGTCTTGCCGGTGCCGGGCGGACCGTACAGCAGCACGCCTCCGCCGAGACTGATCCCGTACTTGGCGGCGACTTCCGGATGCTGAAGCGGATAAATCATCTTCAGGCGGATGTCGGCCTTGACGTCTTCAAGCCCGGCGATGTCGTCGAAGCCGATGGTGGGCTTGTCGCGCACGATCCAGTCGGAGGCGTCTCCGCCGCCATCGTCGGCGTCCTTCTCCTTGATGCGCGGCCGGCCGCCCTTGGGCGCGTGCTTGAGGCGGTCGCAATCGCGGGCCAGGTCCATCAGCTCAGCCGCGATCTGCTCGTGTTGACGACCGGCGGCGTCGGTCTTGGCTGACTCGGCCAGCTCGATCATGCACTCGGCCGCCTCGATGAGGTAGGTCTTGGCGGCGGCGTAGTCGCCGGCCTTGTAGGCCGACACGCCCTTGGCCTTGAGCCGATCAAACGTTGCGAAGGAAACGGTCACGCGCTGGGTATTCCCCGTCAATCGGCCGGTATTCGCTGCTGGGGCACGAGCCTCCAGACGTTGCGATACGGCGCGAGTGTCCACCCGTCCGGCGGCGAGGCCGGCTCCATGCAGTATACCGGCTGATGCAGCCGGTCCGCGATCAATTCGGCCCAGCGAGACCGAAACGCGTTCACGATGGTCACATCCGAGCGCTTGTGAACCCATTTCTCATACCAAAGCGGCGGGGCCTGCACCCAGGTCGTACACAAGACTGCCTTGGGCGGGAGGCTGGCCAGGTCGAGCTGGCGCGCGAACCCGTCGGCCCGCTGCGTGGCGGCGCTGTACGGGCGCGCGGGTACGCTCACGAGGCTGAGGACCGAAAGGGCCACCGCAACGATGCCGGACGCCAGGCGCCAGCCGCCGACGATGCGGTCGCGCAGCAGAACAGCCAGGGCCGAACCGAGCAGGATCGACCCGCCCATCAAGATCGGCAGGATGTCGGCCGCCTGGTCGCTGACGTCGTAGCACAAAACGAAGAACGACCCGCCGATCAGAGCGCCCCAGGCCAGGACCATCACGGCCGCCTGCGTTCGCCATAGTCGCAAGCTGCCGACGATGAACAACAGTCCCAGCAGCACGGCTGCGACGATCACGAGGTCGACGACGCGCTCCACTGGCCACGGGATGGCCACGCGCGTGTCACCGATCTGATTGCTGAGCCGGCGGAGCTGGCGCGCGGCGGTTTTTGTGTCGATGCGCAGACTGTCGGAATACTGCCGGCCGCTGACCAGCCAGGCGACACGCGTCGCCTTGGCACCGATGCCGTCTTGTGCGTGCGGCAGCGCGTGCGTCTCGGCGTTGAATTGCTCGAGGTAGTTGTACGGAGCGTCGGGGCGGTCGGCCACCCAGAGGTAGCCGAGTGTGAGGAAGCAGGAAGGGATCATCGCCAGGGCGCCGAGGCCGCCGGCCATCAGGCGGCGGCGCGGCGGCTGACGCGGCACCGCCAGTATCCACGCGGCCAAGGCGAACGGCAGGTAGAGCGCGGCGGCCGTGCGATTGGATGCGAGCAGGCCGTAGGCCAGGCCGGAGATGATCAGGTCGCGACGCGCGGCTGTGTGACCGTAGCGGCCAGCGAAGTAGATGCAGGCAGCCAGCAGTGCCCACGACGGCGCATAGACCTCCGGCGTCACCAGATTCTGCCAGACGCGCGGCTGCCACGTCAACGCCAGCGCGAACGCGCCGGCTATCAGGGATGGAAGGCCAAGGCGGGTGAGTAGCGCGGCCAGGAGTGTCAGGGCAGTCACGGCGGACGCCATTGTGGCCAGCGTCACGCGGAAGGCGGGATCGAAAAGCGGGATGCGCGTCAGCAGCCGCCCTGCCAATACGTAGCCGCCGTAGCCGGGCGGATGCATGGGACCGCCGACGGTGCTGGCCAGTTGCAGCTCGCCGGCGTCGTCGAAACAGATGCCCGGCGGCAGGCGCGGAACGGCGCTCGCGACGATGATGACGACCAACCCGGCCAGAACCCAGCGATCGAGCTGTGTCAGCGGGCGCCACTGCGCCGTCTTGTGGCGCGTCTGGGGTTGAGACAGCTCATTGTCTGGGGCGTTCGCAGGCATTGATTGTCACACTCAGCGATCGGCTGCTTGCACGTACGGCACGAGCCGGCCGATGTTGCGATAAGGCTCGATGGTCCAGCCATCGGGCGGCGGCCCCCCGGCGGCGTAGAACACCGGCCGGTGCAACTGGTCGGCAATCAGCCGCTCCCAACTGCTTGCCAAGCCGCTGATGATGGTGATGTCGTTGCGGCCGGTGACGACCACCTTCTCGTACCACAGCGCGCCGGTCGTTAGGGCGACGGTACACACGACCGAATCGGGCGGCAGGCTGGCCATGTCCAGCTCACCGAGGAAGCGATCGGCGCGAACGCGCGTCGCACTGTCCGGGCGCGGCGGCAGGTTGAGCATGCTGGCCACACCCACGATGCCGAACAGCACGGCCGGCCAGGGCCGCCTCGCGCGTGCGCTCCTTCGGGCAAGGATGGGCAGGGCCGAACCAACGAGAATCGAGACGCCCAAAAGGACCGGCAGGATATCGGCGGCTTGGCCCGCTACTTCGTAGGCCAGGAGGTACGCAGCTCCGCCGAGCACGATTCCCCAGCCCAGAATGAGGACGGCTGGTTGGTCCCGCCAAAGCACGATGCTTCCGGCCAGCATCAGGATGAAGACGGGGAGCGCGACGAGGAAGCGTGCGTCGAAGACCCGCTCGACCGGCCAGGGAATGACGACGCGGGCATCAAGAAACTGCTCGCTGACGCGGCGGGCCTGGCGCTTGGCCGTCTGGGCGTCGAGCCGCAGGTTGTACGAGAACTGTTGGCCGCTGATCAGCCACCACATCCGTGTCCATTTGCCTGCGGGGCCGTCGTCGAGCTCGGGCAGCGTCCGCATCTCGGCATTGTAGTGTTCGACGTAGTTGTAGGCGGTCTGCGTGGAGTCGGCGTGCCAGACGTATCCGAGCGTGAGCGCGATGCCCGGCAGCGTCGCCAGCAGGCCGATGGCGCAGACGCTGAGCCGGCGCGGAAAGGTTCCGCGCGGAATGGCGATGCCCCAGGCGAGCATCATGAATGGGAGGTAAAGGAGTGCGGGCGGGCGATTGGCGATCAACAGGCGGAAGGCGAGGCCCGAGAGGATGAGATCGTGCCGCCGTGCGAAGCGCGCGTGGCGCGCCGCGAAGTACACGCCCGCAGCCAGCAGCGCCCATGATGGCGCGTAGACCTCGGGCGTGACGAGATTGAGCCAGACGCCCGGATTCCAGGTGAGGACGAGGGCAAAGATGCCCGCAATGAACGAGGAAAGGCCCAGGCGCGACAGGAGCAGGGCCAGCAGAGTGAGCGCCGTCACGGCGGACGCCATCGCCAGCAGCGTGACGCGGTAGGCCGGCTCCAAGAGCGGCACAAGCACAAGCGGGCGGGCCACGGCGATGTAGCCACCGTAGCCGGGCGGGTGAATCAGGCCCCCGGCTGAGGCGGCGACCTGAAGCTCGCCCGCGTCCTCGAAGCAGACGCCGGGCGGTGTCCGCGGCACGGCGGAGACCACCAGGACGACGACCAGACCGGCTAATGCCCAGCGATCGACCGGTGTGAGCGGCCGCCACGCTGCGTCAGAACGCTCGTCGAACGGGGGCAGCGGCGCGGGCTTCTTGTTCGCCGTGCTGGTCGTCGTCGCGTCCATTCTCGCGCGGCTACTTCTGGCGTTCGCCTTCCTTCTTGAGTGAATCGAGCTCGGCCCGTAGTCCCGAGAGTCGCTCCATCTCTTTGACGTGCTCGGCCTCGGCTTCGGCCTCGATCAGGCGGTCGATCTCTTCGTCGCTGACGACCTCGCTCGATCCGGTGAGCTCGGTGTCCTGGGCGGCGATGTCTTCGATCGAGTCGAGGAACATGGTCATGCGCTCTTCCATGGTCTGCGACTGGACCATGGCCTTCTCCCAGTCGGCCTGCGTCTTCACCAGGTCGGTCTCGCCGAACAGCTTGCCGATCTCGGCTGCCATCATGCTCATGTTGTGGGCGAAGTCGGCCGACGCCTCAGCCTGCTTCTTGATGAGCATGGCGTTTTTGACCGCTAGAAGCTGGCGCTCCAGGATCTTCTTGATCGTGGCGGTCTTCTTGAGCGAATTGCGGATGAACTTGTACTGATTGGTGTCGCCAATGCGCTTGGCGTGCTGGGCGTTCTTGACGAAGTCGTCGGTGAACTTGCCCTGTTCGCGAATGGCCTTCTCGATGCGGCGGATGCCCTGGCGCATCTTGATGTCGCGTTCGATACGACGCTCTTCTTCGGTCTTGAATAGTCCCATTGTGATAGGGCGGGCACCGCCCACCGCTCCTGAGCGAACCGACGCAAGGGTCACGCACGCGTTCGCGTCAATTCATTGGTCGTGCACTTCGCGGTCGTAGCGGTCCTCGTCGTGCATCTCGTCGACACATTGCAGGTACGCCGTCCGTACCAGCGGATGGAGCTGCTCGGCGAACTCCTCGCTGAGCCTGTTGTGCCGAATCAGCTTGACCACATCGGCCCAGTCCTGGTAGCGCCAGGTCACGAGCTTCAGCTCGATGAGTCGAGGCAGCGAGACCGTTCGGATTCCATGCACAATCTGGCCCTCGTCGGGGTCCGGGAACCGAATCACGTTGTTGCGAGCGGTGCGCCCGGCGAGTTGGCCAGCGACGAGCACGTCGAAGGTGACCTGCGTCTGTGGATCATAAAAGCGCCGCGGACGGCCCTCGACGGCCTGGTAAACCGACCCAACGAAGCGTTCCCTGAGACGAACCACATCCTCAGCCCGCAAGCATACATCCACGCCTTCCGTGGCGCGACGATATTGATGTGCCGAGAGCGCAAACGCCCCGATGAAGACGTGCTCGATGCCCTCAGCGGTCAGATGATCGCGCAGACGGCGATAGGTCTCGGGGACCGGCCCTTCTTCGTCATGAAACATGAAAACCTCGTAGGCCGGCGAGAGCGGCTTGCCTTCCCATTGCCGGATGGCGGGTATCTGACTGGCATCGATCGTGGCGTTCATGATGGGTCAGGCCTCTCGTTCGTGCCGATCCTCGTCGCGTCTCTTATCGTAGCACTCCCAGTACGCCATCTGAATGGTGGTATGGAGCCGGTAGGCGAATTCTTCGCCGAGGTTGTTGCGGCCCATCAATTCAATCACGTCGGCCGAGTCCTTCGTTCGCCAGGTAACCAGCTTCAACTCGATCATCCGCTCCAGCGAAACGGTCGGGACACCTCTGATCGCCGCGGCTTCGTCGGGATCCGGAAAGCGAATCTCCTTGTTTCGCGGCACGCGGCCGGCCAGCTCTCCGGACGGAAACAGGTCGAAAGTCACGTCGCTGGCCGGATCGCGAAAACGGCGCTGGGTGCCCGGGACGCGTTCGTAGGCGCTGCCGACCAACTCGGCCTCAAATCTTCGAAAGTCCGCCGGTCGAACGCAGATATCGATGTCGGTTGTCGGTCGGGCGTAACCCAGGCCGTCCATGCCGATCGCGCCGATAACGACGTAGTGGATACCAGCGGCCTCGAGCCGGCCGCGAAGCTGGTCAAAGGTGTCATGGACCGAACCCATTCCGTTGCTGAACGACACCGCGTCTCGGCGGCAACGCAGCGTATTGGACTGATCCAGGGCCATCATCACTCCGGGCACCCTACGCCGTCTCCGGCCGCGCCTGTTGCTGCTCACGGACGCGGCGGTCGGCTTCGTCGAAGGCTTCGACCGGGTCTTTGAGCGCGCCGGTGTCCAACTGGTCCCAAATCTTCATCACGGTCTGGCCGGCCTCGGACAGTGCGGCCGCGCCTTCGTCGACGCCGCGGCCGATGGCCAGAATCTCGTCCAGACGCTCCTGATACAGCTCGGCCTTGATCGAATCGTCCTCGATCAGCTTGCCCAGCCTGAGAATGTCTTTCTCGCTGACCAATCCGAGCTTGCCGCCGGTGGCCTTGGCCCGGTCGGCATTCTCGCGCAGCATGCGCAGGCGCGAGACGGTCAGCATTTCCTTGCTGCGAATGTTGAGCTGGCGGGCGAGCATGAGCTGCTCGGTCGTCTTCAGCTCGAACTCCTGGGCAAGGATGCGGCGGACTTCGGGCGTTTTCTCGCTGAACCCGCGGTTGAATAGCTCCTGTTTCTGGCCGGCCAGCTTGGTGACGCGGCCCAGCAGCGTCGTGCGCTCTTTCTCGAGCAGGAGCTCCTGACGGCGCAGCTCGGCTCGCGTCATGCGCGACAGCGGCTTGTTGCGACCATTGAGCCAGTTCAACAGGTCCATAACGTGACATGAGCTTTTAGCCCATGTGGCATGCTTCAAGCCCATGTGGCATGGGCGTCCAGCCCGTGTGGCATGGGCTTCCAGCCCTGCGGCATGGGCTTCCAGCCCTGTGGCATGGGCTTCCAGCCCATGATTCGTCCCACGGGCTTCCAGCCCGTGGCCAGCCAGACAATCCGGCTCGCGTTACCCGTGCACGGGCTGGAAGCCCGTGCGACGGTTCACGGCCTGGAAGGCCGTGCCACGTTCAACTCGCCTCCGGCTCGGACGGGCGCCGCTCGCGGGCGGGCGGGCTCGGAGCGCGGAACGAATCCCCCTTCTCGGCCACGGGCGACGCCGGCCGTGCGACGCGCGACGGGGCTTCGGCCTGCACGGCAGCCGGCGCCGATTGTTCGAACTCCTTGAGAATCTCCAGCTCTTCGTCGCTGGTCGATGTCTCGGCCATGCCCGTCTCCAGATTCCCGATCAGGTCGGCGTTGGCCTTCAGCGTTTCCAGCATCTCCTCCGCCTTGACCGCGTTTTGCGTCAGCTCCTCGGTATCGGGCAACTGGGCGATCTGCCCCTGCTGAATCAGCGTCAGGTTGTGGATGTCGGTGCTGATGATGTTGATCTGCTGGTTCAGCATCGCCGCGGTGGTGTTCTGCCGGGCGATGTCCTTGCGAAGCTGAGCCAACTGGGCCGCCAGGCGGCGCTTGGCAATGGCCGACTCGCTCGAGCGGCCCTCGGTCAGCAGATCGGCCTCGCGGCGCTCCAGCTTGCCGATGTCCTCGTAGATGCGGTCGCGGCGCTGGGCGAGCGCCGCGCGGCGCTCGGCCAGCAGGTTGATCTTGCGGCTCTCGTCACCCGAGCTGGTGAACATGTGCCGGATGCGTTCGACGACGCTCATCTTGAAACTCTCCTGGCGGCTCAGCGGAGCGCCTCGATACATCAGGGTTTCTCCATCCTTGCGCGAGACGCGCAGCTCCGGGTCGGACTGGGCCATCTCCTGGAAGGCCGTGGCCACCAGCGACTCGGGCAGATTCAAACGCTCGGCGATCGTGGCGGCCGACATCGAACCGGTCAGCAGATCGGCACTGTGGGCCTCAATCTCGCGGCGAACGCGGGCCAGCTTCTGCGAGTTGACCTCCGGGTCGAACATCGACAGGACCCGTTCGGGCAGCTTGTCGCTCACGCCCGAGACGCGCCAGCCGCCGCCGTCGCGCGGTTCGATCAGCACCAGCGTGACGTTCGGCAGTTCGAGGTTCGAATGGCGGGCCTCGTGTGTGAAGCCCGTCGGGCTACACACGCCCACCACGTGCGGCACGCGAGCATCGCCCACCAGCCGGCGGACATGGTCCACGAGTTGGCCAAGCTCCACCGGGCGCTGCGGATCAGGGCTGCCGGGGATCAGCGACTCGAGCGGCGAGATGACCGAGGCGATGGCCACGCCGGTGGCCCGCTTGCCGAACCACCACCGCCGCTCATAACCATGCAGAGCGATCCAGCGGTTCTGCGGCATCTGCTTCAGTAGCTCGCGGTCGTACATGCGGCGCGAGGCCAGCAGGGCCCGCAGGCGGTCGCTGTCGTCATGGCGGGCGGTCTGCCAGATCGCGCCGCGGAGTTGCTTGCCCTTGGCACTCTCGAAGTTCGACTCGATGCCCGACAGGTATTCGGTCTCGATCTGCAACGCACGCCGGGCGTCGATCGGACTGGCCGGCGATCCCGAATGCTCAGCGAGGAAGCCCTGAGATGTCTGCCGAGTGCTGCTCACGCTATCGTCCGTCGTCGCATGGCCTTGGACCGCAACCGCCATTCGTTCGCGGTTGGGGACCCCCTACAGGCGCTGGCCGCACTGGCTGCAGTAGGCGGCGCCCGGCCGATTGACGTGGCGGCACTGCACGTCGCGGCAGATGTACCGGCCCGCCGGACGCACGCCGTGCTCGGGCGAGAACCTCCGCGGCCTTGGCGGGCTGAACGGACGCGTCAGTCCGCGCAGCGCGGCGCCGACGACTGCAGCGACGGCCCGGGCCAGCACCACCAGGAAGCCAACGCCGATCAGTACGACCGCGAATCCCAATAAGACAAATTCGACCTCGCCCAGCAACATCGGACAGCATCCTTCAGCGCCGAACGCCCGGCGCAGCCATTCCTACGCAGTCTTCACCCGCAGATCGTTCCCGCAGAAGATGCAGAAGCGGTCCGTGTGATGCACATAGGCCCGGCAGGCCGCACAGCGCGGCACGGCGTCGACAAGCTGCGCACCGCAGTGAATGCAGAACTGATCGCGTCGCTGCACGGGAGATCGGCAGGACGGGCACGACAGTCCAACTTCGGTCTGCACCATGCGCGGCACCATCGGCGGGTGCCGCTGCAGGGCCGTGAGCACCTGCTCGGCGGAGACGAACCGCCGGTCGAGTCGTGTGTAGCAGCGGCGGAATACGTCGTCGAGATAGCCGGGTACCTCGGAGCGGATCGAGCTGGGCATGTCGCTGCCCGACGGCCGCTCACCCGTCAGCATTTCGAACAACACGATGCCGCACGAGTACAGGTCGCTGCGGGCGTCGATGTCCTTGCCTTCCTTCTGCTCAGGCGACATGTAGGCCAGCGTGCCGGAGATGCTGCGGCCGTCTTCGGTCAGCAGGCTGCCGGATTGCATGATCGAGGCGGCCGTGATGCCGCCCGCCCGGCCCAAGCCGAAGTCGGCCACCTTCACCGCCGCCTCGCTCAAACGCGGCAGCTCTTCCATCTTGCTGGCCAGAAGCACGTTGGCGGGCTTGATGTCGCGATGGATCAGCCCGGCGGCGTGCGCGGCGGTGAGCGCCTGCAACATGCCGCGCATCACGGCCGTCGAGGCCGCGATCGGCATGCCCGACGGATGCGCATCAATCACCTGGCGTAGCGACGGACCATCGACCAGCTCCATGATGAAGTAGGGCGGATCGCCGTAAGGATCGAGGTCGAGCGCCCGCACAATGTTCGCGTGCCGCAGGCCATGGATGGCCACGCCCTCCAGCCGCAGGTTCTGAACGTAGCGCGAATCGGTCGGGATCTTGATGGCCACCCGCTCGCCGAACACATGGTGGCGGGCGCGCCAGACCTGGCCGAAGCTGCCCGTACCGATCAGCTCCTCCAGAAGGAAATTGTTGATCCGATCTCCGGCCTTCGGTGCGGACATGATTACTAGCCCCTCGGTCTCTCCGGGACGCATCCGTCGGTCCAGGACCCCATCGCGACCGCTCGGATCGCCCGTGACGCTCGGCGGACCGGCCCGTCGTCTACGAGGCATCCTCGATCCGATTGGCCTGGTACTCGCAGACCAGGAAATTATAAACGCCCGCGAAGAGAAAGCCAATCAGCAGCACGACCCAGGTGAGCGCGTAATGGTCGCTGACGCCGGCCAGCCACAGTGCCACGGCCACGTCCATCGCCAGCAACCCCGCCAGAAGCAGCCCCGACGCGAGATTGGAGTCCTTGCGCACGACCCACACGGTCACGAAGAATAACGCCCACGGCAACACCAGCACGAAGCCGATCCAGGCCAGCGCGTACTTGATGATCTGCCAGATCGTGGCCAGGTGCTCGGGATGGCGCCAGAACCAGATCAGCGCCCCCGCCGAGCCGACGATCAGGATCGCGGTCAGCACCTTGCCGCCCACGTACTTGCCGATGGTCTGCCACATCGTCGCTCGCCTCCGCGCCGCCGTCGTCCCTCGTGCGGCCGGCCGCAGCGCGCTGGCCGCCCTGTCCGGCAGCGGCCTTGCCAGGGTATTCGCGCCGCCGGCATGGAATATTACCTCATGAACCGGACGTAGGCGACTTGTTCAGTCAGCCCTGCTGGCGTGCGGGTGCGCTCTCGCACCCGCGCAGGCAGGAATTCTTCCCACCACTGGCAGACGGATTCCCGCGTCAGCGGATCAGCGCGGTCGGGGGCGTTGGCGTGCGGCCGAGAAACGCTGCCGGAGTTGCTGCCGGGCGAGGCTGACCAGATCGCGGACGGCTCGCTCCGTCGTGGACAGCCGCTGCGCGATCTCCTTGTAAGAGAGGCCATCGACGTAGTGTAATTCCAACACCGCACGGCGTTTGGCGGTCAGTCCGCCGAAGGCAGCCGCGAGGGCCTCTTTGACGCGCTCGAACTCCGCCGCAGCCACGCCGCCCGACGATGTGGCGATGTCCAGAACTTGCGTCAGTGCCACGACGTGCACGTCGGCGCCAGCCGGCGCTGCCGCCTGACCGTGTGCTCGTGCCGAGCGAACCGCATCCAGCAGCACGCGCTCGGCGATCTTCATGATCCACGCCCAGGCGCTGCCGGGCTGCGCGCTCCGCAGGCGCGCGGCGCCCAGCCAGGCCCGCAGCGACGTCTCCT
>Ga0187892_10007805_pt1 | contig 15021 bp, 13 predicted proteins | sample MA1701073metaG_FD_139345 | JGI IMG/M metagenome (GOLD analysis project Ga0187892, IMG submission 139345) | Bio-ooze microbial communities from a basaltic lava cave in the Kipuka Kanohina Cave System on the Island of Hawaii, USA - MA170107-3 metaG ... | reverse complement strand
TGCCCGGCGTCTTCACGTCGGCCCCGTAGAGCGCGAGCACCGGCTCCGGCTCGCCCGACACGTCCGTCAGCTCGGGCACCGACGCCTGCATCCGGAACGCCATCTCGTACTGCGCGATGCGCGTCTGCGTCTCCGGGTCGCCGACCGCCTCCGCCAGCTCCTCGTTCAGCGCCTTGACGCCGTCGAGCATCGTGCGGCGCGCGCCGCGGTCCACGCCGGGCGGGTCCGGCAGGTAGAGCACAGGATCGCCTGCGCCGCGCACGGCCACGCCGGCGTGGCGCGACGGCAGGAAGCCCGCGCTCCACATCCTCGCCGAGAGCGCCTGCACGTTCGCCTTGTTCGTGTACTTCGACGTCATGACGACGAACGTCGGCAGGTTGTCGTTCAGGGTGCCGAGTCCGTACGAGAGCCACGAGCCCACCGACGGCTTACCGCCGAGCTCGCTCCCCGAATTCACGAAGATCGTCGCCGGCTCGTGGTTGATCGCCTCCGTTTGGAGGCTCCGGACCACGGCGATGCGGTCGGCGAGCTTCGCCGTCCACGGCAGCAGCTCGCTGACCCACGTCCCGGACTGCCCGTGCCGGGCGAACTTGAAGACGCTCGGGGCGCACGGGAAGCGCGTCTGCTCGGACGTCATCGTCGTGAGCCGCTGCCCCTTGCGCACGGAGTCCGGCAGCTCCTTGTCGTACATCTCCGCGAGCTGGGGCTTGTAGTCCCACAGGTCGAGCTGCGAGGGGGCGCCCGCCATGAAGAGCCAGATCGCGCGCCGCGCCTTCGGCTTGAAGTGCGGGACCGCGTCCTGCGCGGAAAGGTCGCGCGCCAGGAGCGTCCCGAGCGCCGCGCCGCCGAGACAGCACGCCGAACGCCCGAGGAAGTGCCGCCGCGTGAGCTCGCTCATTTGTTCAGCGCCTCGTCGAGGTTGAAGAACTGGCTCGCCACCAGCGTCCACGCCGCCAGCTCGGCCGGCGTGGCCGACGCGTCCGCCGGCCGCTCGCCGACCCTCAGGAGCGCCTCGGCCGCCTTCGGGTCCGCCTCGTACCGTCGCATCAGCTCCCGCGCGCCGCGCTCCATCGCCTCCCGCTCGCGCGGGCCGAGCGGCCGGGAGAGGACGCGCATCGCCATCGCGTCGAGCCGCCGGCCCGCGTCCGCCCCGCCCTCGCGGACGGCGCGCGCGGCAAGGTGGCGCGCGGCCTCCACGAACTGCGGGTCGTTCATCGCGACGAGCGCCTGCAGCGGCGTGTTGGTCCGCTCGCGGTTCACGCAGCACTCCTCGCGCGTCGGTGCGTTGAACGTCTCCATCGCCGGATGCGGCGCGGCGCGCTTCCAGAACGTGTACAGGCTCCGGCGGTGGAGCGCGTCCCCCATGTCCTGCGTGTAGGCGCGCGTGTTGCTCTCCTCCATCGCGACCGCCTCCCAGAGGCCGGGAGGCTGGTAGACCTTCACGCTCGGCCCGCCGATCCGATCGACGAGCAGCCCCGACGCCGCCAGCGCCAGGTCGCGGATCATCTCGCCGTCCATGCGGAAGCGCGGCCCGCGCGACAGCAGCCGGTTCTCCGGATCCTTCTCCCGCTTCTCCGGCGTGACGACGGCGGACTGACGGTACGCCGCGGACGTGACCATCAGCCGGAAGAAGCGCTTCATGTCCCAGCCGGACTCGCGGAACTCGACCGCGAGCCAGTCGAGCAGCGGGGGGTTGACCGGCCGCTCGCCCGTCGTCCCGAACTCCTGCGCCGTGCGCACGATCCCCGTCCCGAAGACCTGCCCCCAGAAGCGGTTCACGTTGACGCGCGCGCAGAGCGGATGCTCCGGCGAAAGCAGCCACTGCGCCAGCCCGAGCCGGTTCGCGGGCGCGCCCTGCGGCAGCGGCGGCAGGACCTTCGGCACCCCCGGCCCGACCCGCTCCCCCTTCCGCTCGTACTGGCCGCGGATGAGGACGCGCGCGAACGGCTCGGCGTCCTTCTTCTCCTGCGTCACGAGCGTCGGGGTCGCGCGCGCCTCGAGGCGCTTCTTCTCCGCCTGCAGCGCCGAGACCGCGCGCTTCAGGCGGTCGCTCTCCGCGTCGATGAATGCGACGTAGTAATCGCGAAGGAGCTGGAGCTGCTCGGGCGTGCGCGCGGAGGCCTTCGCGGCGGACTGGAACCGCGCGCGCTGCGCGAGGAGCAGCACCTCCTCCGGAGGCAGGAGGCGCGCGTAGAAGCGCGCGTCGTGCACGCTCGCGTCGGTGCATCCCTGGCCGTGGCTGCGCTGGCCGAGCCGCAGCGGCGTCTTCGTCCGGATCGAGCCCGTGAGCGCGTCCGCCTCGACCGTCGTCTCCTGCGGCACGCCGTTGTAGTAGACCTTCAGGCCCGCGACCTTGCGCGAGCCGTCGTACGTGACGAAGACGTGGCTCCACTTGCCGGCCGGCAGCGGCGCGGCCGCGACCGCCTTGAGCGCGTCGTTGTTCCAGCGGCTGATGATGTGCGCGCCCGCGCGGCCGTCCTGCGTCCAGAGGTCCCAGCCCTTGTGCGCGTCCTGTTGGTCCATGCGCGCGAAGATCGCGCCGCCGGCGTTCGCGCGCACTTTCACCCACGCGCCGTAGGAGAAGGCCTGGTCGGCTTCGACGTCGCCGAGCGCGCCGAGGTCGGCCGACGTCCCCTCCGGGAGCTTCACCGCGGGCCCGTGCGGGGAGACGTCCTTCGCCGGCTTGCCGGCGACGGTGAACGTCCGGCCCGAAGCGAGATCGTGGATCGTCCCCGGTTTCTCGGCGTCGGGCACCAGCCGGAAGGCGAGGCCCGCGGGATCGACGTCGCGGATGCTGTCCGCGTCGAGCCCCTCCAGCCAGCGCTGAAACTCCGGCTGGATCGAGGCGAGCCGCTCGTCGAACGCCTTCTGGGCGCGCTCGATCTCGCCCGCCAACGCGGCCAGGCGCTCGCGGTCCTCCGGCCGCGGGATGCGGACGACGGGCGGCGTGTCCTGGATGTTGCCGTCCATCGTCGGCTGGGTCGTGTTCCGGAAGAACGCGGTCAGCTGGTAGAACTCCTTCTGCGAGATCGGGTCGAACTTGTGGTCGTGGCACGTCGCGCAGCCGACGGTGAGCCCCAGCCACACGGCGCCGGTCGTCTCGACGCGGTCCTTGGCGTAGATCGCCTCGTACTCCTCCGCGATGACGCCGCCCTCGTTCGTGCTCATGGCGCAGCGGTTGAAGCCGGTCGCCACGCGCTGCTCCAGCGTCGGCTCCGGCAGGAGGTCGCCCGCGAGCTGCTCGATCGTGAAGCGGTCGAACGGCAGGTTGTCGTTGAGCGCGCGGATCACCCAGTCGCGGTACGGCCATATGTTGCGGTAGTTGTCGAAGTGGTAGCCGTGCGTGTCGGCATAGCGCGCGTAGTCGAGCCAGTACCGCGCGCGGTGCTCGCCCCAGCGCGTGTCGGCGAGCAGGCGGTCGACGAGCTTGTCGTACGCGTCGGGCGCCGCGTCGCGGACGAACGCGTCGACGTCCTCGGGCCTGGGGGGGAGGCCGATGAGGTCGAGCGTGACGCGCCGGATGAGCGCGCGTCGGTCCGCCTCCGGGGCGGGCGCGAGCCCGGCCGGCTCGAGGCGCGCGAGGACGAACCGATCGATCGCGTTCCTCGGCCAGTCCTTCGCCTGGACGTCCGGCAGGGGCGGCCGCTCCGGCTTGATGAACGCCCAGTGCTCCTGGTACTCGGCGCCTTCGCGGATCCACCGCTCCAGGAGCGCGATCTCCGCCGGCTTGAGCGACTTGCGCGACTTCGGCGGCGGCATGCGCTCGTCCGGGTCGTGCGAGGTGATGCGCCGCAGGAACGCGCTTGCGGCGGGGTCGCCCGCGACGATCACCGGCTTCCCGTTCGCGCGCTTCGCGAAGGCGGACTCGGGGCGGTCGAGCCGGAGGTCCGCCTTGCGCGCGGCGGAGTCCAGTCCGTGGCAGCGGAGGCAATTCTCCGCGAGGACCGGCCGGACGTGCTCGTTGAACGAGATCTTCGCGGGAAGCTCGAAGGCCGGGGGCGGCCCGAGCGGCGGCTCCGGGCGCGGCGCGCGCTTCACGGAGACCGACGGCAACCCCGCCAGCGCGAGTGCCGCCAGCGCGGCCATCGGCAGCGCGATGCGGAGCGCCGTCCCTCGGTTCATCGCCTCGAATAGGATACGCGCAGACTATCCGTCCGGATACGAAAACCCGCGTTGACGCGCGCGCGGCGATGGCACGGCGATTGCGTCTGCCGACGCATCGAAGCGGAGATCGCACATGAGCATCCTTCTGGCGATGGCGTGCCTGGCGGCGCAGGACTGCTGCTCGGCGAACACGCCCAAGCCCTGGCCGGGCTACGACGAGGCGGTCCGGTGGGAGAAGAGCCTCGACGAAGCGCAGAAGAAGGCGCGCGCCGGGAAGAAGCTCATCCTCTACTACGTGCTGGTCGGCGACCTGGACAAGGAGGGGTGCTGAGCGGCGGGCGACGTGCTGAGGACCGTGACGTTCTCGGACGGGCGCGTGGCGCGCGAGCTGGCGAAGGACTTCGTGTGCGCGTGGAAGAACCGCAAGTCCGGCTTCCACAACTGCGATCCGAACGTGGAGCGCGGAATCTTCGAGAGGTCGGCGGAGGCGTTCCCCACGATGAACATCGTGACGCTGTTTCTGACGCCGGACCTGCAGGTGCTGCACTACGTGTCGGGCTACTTCGCGCCGGGGCTGTTCCTGGAGCAGGTCCAGACCGCGCGGCGGGCACGCGACGCGGCGGAAAGCGGCGGCCTGGCGGCGTTCCAGCGCGTGCACGCGGAGGCGGCCGAGCGGCTGAAGGGCGGGAGCGCGGGCGAGGACGGCCTGGAGTACCGGGGCATGAAGCACGTCCACGGCGAGGCGTGCCGGTGGGCGCGCGAGTCGGCGGCGGCGTACCTGTCGATGGTGCACGGAGACCTGGCCGGCCGCAAGGACGTGGACGCGGAGCTGGAGCAGATCACGAACAGCTGGGCGAACGACAACCGCCGCGGCGGCTGGCGGTCGCTGAAGCGCGTGAGCCGGACGGTCGCCGCGTACGCAGGCGAGCGCCGCGCGGTCGAAGGGCTGAAGCTGCTGAGCGAGGTCGAGGGGGCGTACCTCTACGGAAACGCGTTCACCGAGGAGTAGGGGCAACCGGCAACCAGCGCGCGCGAGCGCGCCACTACCAGACCGTCCCGCATCCCCCGCACTTCGCCCGCGTGAACAGAAAGTCGGCGGCGCGCGACGTGAACTGCCGGCACTTCGGGCACTCGAGCCTGAAGAAACCCCGCGCGGAGGCCGTCCCCAGCGCGATGAAGACGGCCACGAGCGGCGCGATCTGCGCGATGAGCAGGACAAGCACCACGATGTTCGCCGCCGTCATCGGCCTCATCGCACGATCTCGAGCTGCGGCCGCGCCGCGCGCAGCCGCTTCTCGCCCTCCTCGGTCACCTTCGAATAGGATACGTAGAGGCGCCGCAGGCTTGTCAGGTTTTTCAGGTGCTCGAGGCCCGCGTCGGTCACGCCCGTGCCGTAGAGGCCGAGCGACTCGAGCTTCGCGAGCGGCGCGAGGGAGGCGAGCCCTGCGTCCGTCACCGCCGTGTGGCGCAGGTCGAGGCGCTCGAGGCCGGGCATGCCCGCGAGCGCGGCGAGCCCCGCGTCGCTCACGCGCGTGCGCGCGAGGTCGAGCCGGACGATCTGCGCGCCGACGGCGGCGAGTTCGCGGAGCTGCGCATCACCGAACGCCTCCGGCTTCGCGGCGGCGGTGTACTCGAGCCCGGGAGCGCCCGGCGTGAGCGCGCTGAGCGTGCCGGGCAGGACGCGGCGCAGATCGGCCAGCTTCGCCTCGAGCGCGGCGGCCGCTTCGCGCTTCCGGGCCTCGAGCACGCGGCGATGCTCCTCGGGGAGGCGCTTCTCCAGGAGCCCGGTCGGCGCGTCGAGGCGGCCGACGGGGACGTCGCCGGGCGCGCCCGCGGCGATCCACCATTCGAGTACCGCCAGCTCGTCCGCGGCCGGCTGGGGCTTGCCGCGCGGCGGCATGTGCTTCTCGTCGTCGGGCGGAAGGCGGAGGCGGCGCAGCATCTCCGCGCCCGCCTTCGCCGCGTGGGCGTGCGCGTCGAGGCGCAGGTTCCCCTTGAGCTTCGCCGGGTTGTGGCACGCGATGCAGCGGTCCTCGAAGATCGGCAGGACGAAGTCGTCGAAGGCGGCGCGCTCCTCGACCGGGCGGATCGGCTCCTTCGAGCGGTCGCGCTTGACGGGCAGCCCGAGCATGCGGCGCACCCACGCGGGCGCGTGCTCCGTCAGGTAATCCTCGCCGTGGGTGAGCGACCCGCCCGCGTGCGAGGCGACGACCATCACGGCGGCGGTCGCGACGAGGGCCGCGCTGCCGAGGCGGCGCCAGAGGGCGCGCTCCGGACGCGCGAGCGCGACCGACCGGAGCAGCGCGCACGCGATGGCGCCGATCGCGGTGGCGGTGCCGGTCCAGAGGTGGCGGTCGAGGAACGCCGGGTCGTAGCCGCCCGCGTGCGAGAGCATCCATCCCGCGACCGCGGCGACGAACGCGCTGATCGCGGCGAGCGCGAGCACGAGGTTGACCGCCGCGTCCGGCACCGCGGGCAGCCATCGGCGCACGCGCGGAAGGCGCGTCGCGTCGAAGAGGAGCGCGAGCGCGATGAGAGCGATCGGGAAGTGGAGGACGCTCGGGTGGAGCCGGCCGAGGAACTGCGCCCAGCCGGCGTCGAGCCGGAGGAACGGCAGCGGAAGGAGGATCGCGGCGGCAGCAGTCCCGACGGCGAGCGCCGCCACGGGCAGCGGCGGCGGGGCGGGGGCGGCGGGCGGAGGCGAGGGAGCGTTCAAGCGCCCGCATTATCCCGCCGAAAGATCAAAGATCAAAGATCGAAGATCAGAGTACGCACGCTCAGCGAGCGCAGCTTCGCCATTGCGGTCCCGCTTCCGCATGCGGTGGGTGCTTTGATCTTCGATCTTCGATCTTTCCTTCCGCATCAGCGGATCATCGCAACGAGCCGGTCGACCGCCTCGCGGACGAACGCAGGGTCCTCCGCGCCCAGGTCGCGCTCGACGATCTCGATCGACTTCGGCAGGCGCGCGCGGAACTCCGCGAAGAACGCGGCGTCCCCCTCGGGATCGTGCAGCGGGCCGCCCGGCACCGAGTAGCGGCTCACGCCGCGCTTCGGGATCATGAAGCACGCGCGCCCGCGCGTCTTCTCCAGCCGCCGCGCCGCCTCGCGCGCCACCGCGACCATCTCGTCGCGGTTCAGGCGCGGCGCGAAGATGATCGGGTTGTGGAAGACGTACTTGTGGCTGCGGTACTTCTCGGGCACCGTGTTCGCGGGGACGACGAGCCCGATGTGCTCCGCGCCGCCGGGGCAGATCACCTGCGGCAGGCCGAGCGAGCCCGCCACCGTCAGCCGCTCGGGCCCGCCCGCGCGCAGCCCGCCGTAGAGCTCGTCGGCGATCTCCCCCATCGCGTAGTCGAAGACCGCGCCGATCAGCCCCTCCTTCATGAGCTGCTCCATCGCGCGGCCCCCGGAGCCGACCGCGTGGAACACGATCACCTCGCAGCCCGCCTCCTGAAACCAGCCGATCGCCTTCATCGCGCCGTCCGTCAGCACGCCGAGGTTCGTCATGCCGATCGTGGGACGCCCGCTGCGCCGCGCCTCGAGCGCCACGTCCGCGCGCGCCATCCCGCAGGCGGCGCCGGCCGCGTTCGCCAGGATCATGCGCGTGACCGCGTTGAGGCCGAGCAGATCGCCCACCGAGAACATCATGGTGATGTCCTTGATGTCGACGAACGCCGAGACGTCGCCCGACGCGACCGTCGAGACCATGATCTTCGGGAAGCCGTAGGGGAGCGCGCGCATGACGGCGGTGCAGTTCGACGTCCCCTGCGTCCCGCCGAGCCCGACCACCGCGTGCACCTTCCCCTCGGCGATGAGGCGCGAGAGGATGCGCGCGGCGCCGCCCGTCATGACGGGCGACGCGGCCTGGCGCGTCGTGAGCTGCGCGAGCTGCGTGCCGCCCGCCTCCGCGACCTGCTCGCGCGTGACGTCCGGCGCGGTGCGCGGGGCGCCGATGACGCCGATGTCGATCAGCAGCGCGCGGCCGCCGAGCCGCTCGATCTGCTCGCGGAGGTAGCGCGTCTCGTCTCCCTTGGTGTCGAGCGTCGACAGGACCGCTACCGTTCGCTCGCTCATGTCGGCAGCCTCAAGGCGGCGAACCGGTTCGCGGCCTCCGTAACGGCGCGCTCGATCGGGAGGCGCTCGGTGGAGGAGCCGGTCCAGAAGCCGTGCCCCGACGTGTGGTTGAGGATGTGTTGCGCGTCCTCCGGCGTCTCCATGGCGGCGCCGTGGGCGACGAGGATGATGTCGGGCTTGATCTTGCGCGCGAGCTGGTAGGACAGCTCCGTGCGCTTCGCGGTCTGCTCGATCGTCTCGCCCGAGTCGAACCCGCGCAGGCCCCCCTTGGTGGTGCCCGCGTGGAAGCAGAAGACGTCGGGCTGCGCCTCGCGGATCATGCGCTCGGTGTCCTCGAGGTCGAAGGCGAGCGCGATCGTGACGAGGCCGAGGTCGCGCGCGTGCGCGAGCATCCGGATCTCCTCGTCGAACGTGATGCCGGCGGAGGTCAGAACCTTGTAGAAGGTGCTGTCCTTGTCGACGTAGCTGACGGACGGGCCGATGTTGGAGACGGAGAAGACGCCCATCGCCTTCAGCCGCTCGAGGACGCTCGTCATGTCGCGCAGCGGATCGTTCGCGTTGAGGCACGCGCAGACGAAGGCGTCGCCGCGCAGCGCGGGGAGGATGTCCTGCTCGGTGCAGTCGAGCGTCTGCTTGTTGGAGTCGAGGATGGGCCACATCATGGCCATGGTGCCCATGCCGTTGGCGCGCAGGCGCGCGCCGGAGAAGGTGTTGATGCAGTCGGCGCCGGCCTTTTCGAGGAGGCGCGCGACGAGGCCGCTTGCGGCGCTGGCGACGAAGAGGGGGCGCTTGCGCGCGATCTTGTCGCGCAGCTTCCGGAGGATCTCGTCGCGGGAGGTGCGTCGCACGATCACGGGCGGCCAGTGTAGCGACTGCCGCTTGATCGAGGCAAGTTCTCCGCCTACCATGCCCCGGTGATGAGGCGGGCGACAGCCCTGGTCCTGCTGGCGGCATCCGGCTGCGCCAGCCCGCCGCCGGGCCCCGGGCCGGCCCGGACATACGTCGAGTCGATCCCCGACAGCACGCTGAAGTTCGAGATGGTCTACGTGCCGGGGCCGAAGCCGTTCTGGATCGGGAAGTGCGAAGTTACGTGGGACGAGTACCTGCTCTACCACGTCGCGCCGCCGCATCCGAACGACGGCTTCGCGCGGCCGTCGCCCCCGTACGAGCCGCCCGACCACAACATGGGGATGGGGCGCAAGCCCGCGACGAGCCTCCGCCTTCACGCGGCGGAAACGTACTGCGCGTGGCTCGCGAAGAGGACGGGGAAGGCGTATCGCTTGCCCACCGAGGAGGAGTGGGAGCGCGCGGCGGGGGAGACGCCCGCGGCGATCGGGGACCACGCATGGTTCGCGCGGAACAGCGGCGAGACGGCGCACGACGTCGGCACGCGCAGGCCGAACGCTCTCGGCATCCACGACATGCTCGGCAACTCGTGGGAGTACGTCGCGGGGGGAGACGTGCCGGTGCTGCGCGGCGGATCGTGGAACGACGCCGAGGTGCGGCGCGAGTCCCGGATCGTGCTGCCCGACGAGTGGAGCGAACGCGACCCGCAGCGCCCGAAGTCGAAGTGGTGGCTGACGGACGGGCAGGCCGCGGGGTTCCGGGTGGCGAGGTCGGCGGAATAACGGATGGTCCCGACCCGCCTGAAACGTGCCACGTGAAACGTGAAACCAGCGCGCGGAGCGCGCTAACGCGGAGCGAGCAGCGCCGCGAACCCCTCCGTCTGCGCGTGGCCGTCGCGCCCGCGGATGAACGCCTGCGCGCCGAGGCGGTTCGCCAGGCGCAGGCCGTCCTGCGGCGCGAGCACCGAGAGCGCCGTCGCCAGCGCGTCCGCCGTCATGCCGTTGCGCGCGGCGAGGACGACGAGCGTCGTGCGCGTCACCGGCGTCCCGGTGCGGGGATCGACGATGTGCGCCCCGCGCTCGGCGTGGCCCGAGCATGCCACGCCGCAGCGGGACGCGAGCAACGCTCGACCGTCCGGGAGCGCGATGCGCCACGCGGCCCCGCCGGGGGGCGGGTCACCGAGCGCCAGGTCGCCGCCGATCTCGACGAGCGCGCACGGATGGCCGAGCGCCCGCAGCGCGCGGTCCGCCGCGTAGCCCTTCGCGATCGCGCCGAGGTCGAGCTTCGTTCCGGGCGGGAAGCGCACGGCGTCGCCGTCGATCTCCACGCGCCGCCAGCCGACGAGCGAGAGCGCCTCGCGCGTCGGGGGACGCCCGCGCCGCAGATCCGCGACCAGCGGGCCGACCGTGACGTCGAAGGCACCGTCGGACCACTCGGAGAAACGCCGCGAGGCGGACAGCACTTCGATGAGCTCGGGCGACGCCCGGCCCGGCAGCGAGTTCAGCTCGCTGTCCGTGCGGTAGTCGCTCATCATGCGGTCGAGCCGCGCGATCTCCGCGAACGCCGCGCGGGCGGCGGCGTCGGCGGCTTCGGGCGATGGCGCGTAGAGCACGATGCGCGCGAACGTGCCCATGTGCATCTCGGCGTACTCGAAGCGCCGCGCGGAGGGCGTTGAGGCGCAGGCGGCCAGCGCGAGAAGGGCGGGGGCGGTGACTTTCACGCCCGGCCATGATATAGGAAGGCGGTGAAACGCGCTGCGCTGATGTGCCTGCTGGCCGCCGGGTGCGCGACCGTGCCGGCGGGGGCGCCGTCCGGATCGATCGTCATCTTCGTGACGACCGACGGCCTGCGGCCGCAGGAGGTGTTCGGAGGGGCGGAGAAGGCGCTCATGCCGAAGGACGCCGCGCTCGCGCTGGAGTTCTGGCGCGAGACGCCGGAGGAGCGGCGCGCGGCGCTCATGCCGTTCTTCTGGGGCACGATCGCGAAGGAGGGCGCCGTCTGGCGCGCGCGGCTCACGAACGGGAAGAAGTTCTCGTACCCCGGCTACCACGAGCTGCTCGCCGGATTCGCCGATCCGCGCATCGACAGCAACGCGAAGCGGCCGAACCCGAACGTCACGGTGCTCGAATGGCTCAACAGGCGGCCGGGCTTCGAGGGGCGCGTCGCCGCGTTCGGCACGTGGGACGTGCTGCCGTACATCCTCAACCGCAGGCGGAGCGGCCTGCACATCGTGGCTGCGGACGAGCCGATCCCCGGCGAACTCACGGAGCGCGAGCGGACGATCAACGACCTGCGCCGCGACACGGCCTGCCCGTGGGACGGGAATCCGCTCGACGGGTTCACGCATCACTCGGCGCTCGAGCACCTCAAGCGGCACCGGCCGCGCATCCTCTACATCCTGTACGGCGAGACGGACGAGTGGGCGCACGAGGGGAACTACAAGCAGTACCTGCGCGCCGCGAAGCGCGTCGACCGCTTCGTGAAGCAGCTCTGGGAGGCGGCGCGCGATCGGTACGAGCGCGTGTCGATCGTCTTCACGACCGACCACGGGCGCGGCAGCGGCAAGCAGTGGACCGACCACAACGCCGACGTCGCCGGCGCGGAGGACATGTGGATGGCGGCGATCGGCGCGGGCGTCGCGCCGAGGGGCGAGCGCCCGGAGCAGGTCACGCAGTCGCAGGCGGCGGCGACCGTCGCGAAGCTCGCGGGCGAGGACTACCCGGCGGCGGTCCCGGCGGCCGCCCCCCCGCTGCCGCTCGACTGAGCGTACCGGAAGATCAGAGATCAAAGATGAAAGATCAAAGTGGGCTCACCCCCCGGCCCCCTCCCGGAGGGGGTGGGGGGAGGACCGACTCTCATCTTGGATCTTTCGTCTCCGGTCTTTCCGCGGCCACGCGTCGACGAGGCGCGATCACCAGCACCGTCACCAGCAGGAATCCGACGACCGCCGCCCCCGCCGTGGCCCATCGGGCGAGGAACCAGACGGTCTGGAGCTGCAGGGGATTCTCCCCCTTCGTCTTGTCCACCGGCAGGATCGCCAGCGACGGCATCTCCTTCGGGTGGACGATGCGGTCGCGCGGCACGAAGAGCACGCGGATCGGCTCGCCGACGGGGTTGCCGTAGATCTCCAGCACCCTGCGCGGGTCCTTCGCCTCCTCCGCCGTGATGAGCTCCTGGTTCAGCCCGACCGTCTCCGGACTGTGCGGCGTCACGATCCAGACTTCGACTGCCGCCAGCGAGGCGAGCCAGCCGGCGGGAAACGCGAGGAGCGTCGCGACGAGCGCCGCGATCGCGCCGATGCGGATCCGCTTCATCTCTCGGCCATCGCCACGGCGTCGATCTGCACCGTCCACGGATCGTGCCACTCGACGCCGAAATCGGCGAGCTTCAGGGCGATCGTCGCGGTGAACTTGAGCCCGGGCTGGTCGCCCCACTTCTGTTTGCGCGCGACCTCCGCGCTGATCTCCTGCGTCGCGACCTTCACGGAGATCGCGCGGGACCTGCCGTTGAGCGTGAGGTTCCCCTCGATCTCCCACCCGTCCCTGCCGGGCGCGGCGCGCGTCGACTCGAAGTCGATGAAGGCGCCGAGCTTCGCGTGGAGCGCGGCGTCGAGCTTCTCGATGCCGGTCGAGAGCGACTCGACCGGAACGCTCAGCTTGAGCGCGCCCTTGTCGCCGTCGATCGCGGCGAGCCCCGACATCGTGACGCCGGTGACGGTGACGGCGGACGCGTCGGTGCCCGACCACGCGGCGATCGACGTGTGCTGCGGCTTCATGCCGAAGCGCCAGCGGGCGCCCGGGGCGTCGAGCGCGATCTCCCTCGTCTTGTAGACCTTGTCGGGCGCGTCGTCGTCGCGCGGCTTCGGCGGCTCGGCGGCGGGCTTCTCGGTCGTGCCGTAGATCTCGACCGCGACGGTCCACGCGTCGCTGACCTGCGCGATCGACTGGTCCGGGACCTTGATGCCGAAGTCGGAGAGCTTGAGCGTGAAGCGCGTCTTGACGCGGATCCAGCGGCCGGCGCCGAGCTTGAACTTCTGCGCGAGCGCGTCGGAGATCTCGCGGACGTCGCAGTCGAGCGCGAGCGGCCGCGCGACGCCGCGCATCGTGAACTCCCCCTCGATCTTCCAGGCGGTGGGGGCGTGGAACGCGCCCTTCTTCGCGGCGAACTCGAGGGCCGGGTGCGCCTTCGCGTCGAGCCACGTCTGCATGCGGATCACGCGGTCGCGCGCGGGGAGGCCGGTGTTGAGCGAGTCGACCGGCACGACGAGCTTCGCCTGCCCCGTGCCCGCCTTGGGGTCGAAGGTCACGCTGCCGGTGATCTTGTGGGTCGTGCCGACGATCGTCATCACGCCGGTCTTCGACTCGAAGCTGACGTTCGTGCGCTCGTCGGCGGCGCCGAAGTGGTAGGTGGCTTCCTGCGCGAGGAGGAGCAGGAGGATCATCGGTACAGGTTCAACTCCGCCGCGGACGCCCACGCCTTGCCGTTGACCTCCGACTTGGCGACGAGGCGCACGACGCGCGCGCGCACCGGCTTGAAGTCGACGAACTCCTCGTCGGTCGCCCCCTTGAAGCGGCCCGAGGCGACGAGGGCGTCGCCGGCGTGGATCTCGTACTCGGCGATCGTGCCGTTCGGTCCGCCCTCCTGCCGCGGGAGGTAGCCGAGCGCGCTGAACTCGCGCTCCGCGCCGAGGTCGATGCGGATCTCGTGCGGAGGAAGCGGCGACGCCGGCGACCACTCGGTGTGCCAGATCGTGAACTCGTCGCCGTCGAGGACGCGCGCGGCGTCGTTGCCGGGCTGCGCCGAGTCGGCGGCCGCGGTCCAGCCGGTGCGGTCGAGCGGCGTGCGGTCGGGCGCGGACGTTGGATGGGCCTTCGGCATCCGGCGCAGCTTGGTCACGCGCCCCGTGCGGTTCCAGTCCTGCACGAAGAGGTTGCCGTCGCGGTCGAAGCAGAGGCCGTGCGGCGCGGTGAAGAGGCTGTCGGACCACTGCGCGGGCGGCACGTCGAAGTTCGCCCACTTGCCGCGGTCGGGATTGTCGCCCAGCCGCGAGACGACGCGGTTCTTCGAGTCGAAGACCGTGACGCGCCCTTCGAGCTCCGCCACCGCCATCCCGTCCTTGAAGAACGCCACCGCGCACGGGCGGCGCAGGCCGCGGGCGATCGTCGCGACGAAGTTGCCGTCGAGGTCGAAGTGCGAGAGCCGGCGGTTCTCGCGGTCGCAGACGAGCAGGAGCGGCTGCGGGCCGCGGGCGTCGATGACGATGCCGTGGCACGTGCGGCACTGCCCGGGCTTCGTGCCGGCCCCGGCGAAGGTCTTCACGTGCCTGCGCTCGGGATCGAACTTGTGGATGTGCGACGAGCCGTATCCGTCGGCGACGAAGATCGACCCGTCGGGGGCGACCGCGACGGCGGTCGGGGCCCAGCCCGCTTTCCAGCCGAGCTTCCACACGACGGTCCCGTCGAGCTTGAGCTTCACCGCCTGGCGGCCCGCGAGGTGCGCGGCGTAGATGAACTCCTCGCCGCCCTCGTCGCGCAGGACCATCGAGTGGATGCCCGAGATCGGCAGCGAGCGCAGGAACGCGCCGTCCGGCGCGAACACGGCGATTCCGGCCTGGCCGTCGGTCGCGACGTAGATGCGCCCCTCGCGGTCGATCACGATGCCGCCGTGCGTGGGGCCAAGGGGCTTGTCGAGCTTCGCCCAGCCGGGCACGCTCTCGAAGCACCAGGAGCCGGCGCCGGTCTCGATGCGCTCGCGGTCGGCGCGGGAGTCGCCGCCCGTCCCGTGGTCGTGTCCGTGGGCGCAGCTGGCGGCGCAGACGGACAGGGCGATGAGCAGCCTCATGGGCGGATAGCGTACGCGAAGGCGGCGGCCGGCGCTAGCAGGCTGCTGAAAAGGGGGCAGCCTGCTGGTCGCACGTTTCACGTGTCACGCCTCCTGTCGTCGCCCGTTCTCCGTCGTCTGTCGTCGCCCCGTCTCACGTGCGCCTGCGGCTCGGGG
>Ga0187892_10007804_pt1 | contig 15024 bp, 15 predicted proteins | sample MA1701073metaG_FD_139345 | JGI IMG/M metagenome (GOLD analysis project Ga0187892, IMG submission 139345) | Bio-ooze microbial communities from a basaltic lava cave in the Kipuka Kanohina Cave System on the Island of Hawaii, USA - MA170107-3 metaG ... | reverse complement strand
GATGGCGCGCTCAGGGCTCGCGACCGGAATGAGCAGCGCCTGCTCGGGCTCGCCGCCGTTGCGGCGGCAGAAGCACGCGATCCATTCTGTGACCTGCGACTGAATATCCTGCACTCCCTCCGCAATCGCGCGCCGCGCACCCGTCTCGGCGTTGATCGCAACAAGGCGAACGATCCCATCGGTACCCACGACAGTCGCAACCATGTCGACCGCACTCGCCCAACCACCTGGTCCACCCCCGCCCGGTGTATCCGTGCAGCGCTCGCTCGTGCCATCGACAGTGATGGTGCAGATCGAGTACGTCAGCTCCGTGCCGCTGATGTTGGAACGAAGGAAAGCAATACGGGCGCCATCGGGAGACCACAAGGGGATCACGTCGCGCGAGCCTGGGGAGTTCGTCAGTCGCGTGACCAGCGATTCGGGATGTGCGGGATCGATAATCGCGAGGCTGCTGGCGCTGCTGTTGCTCCAGCGGTCGGTTGAGATGAGGATGTAACGCCCATCCGGGGACCACGCGCCGAAGACGTCGTCACCCGGCTGGTGCGTGAGCCGCCGTTGTCGGCCATCGGCCGTCACAAGCACCACGTCTTCGCCGCCGTTGTCCTTGAAGGCTCGAGTCGTGGCGAGCGTGCTCATGGACCCGGGTCGCAAGGCTCCGGCGGGGCGGTCCGGGCTCTTCAATTGGGTTGCCCTGAGAGAGGCCAGGTCGAGGCGACCGGCGGCAAGATCTGCCCGCGTGACCTCCCGCGCGTACAGGCGCCAGCCGCTGCTCTCGTGACGCCACACACCGAGGATCAAATCCGGCGTCTCTGCGGTCGGCCTGGCCAGCAGTCCCACTGTGGTGGCCGCCAAAAGAACGAGCGCGGCCACCGCCGCACCAACAGTCATTCGCCGCCTGATCCGCAGACGCCAGGGGATCGCGCGCGTGAGCGACCGCACTTGTTGCTCGGTTGCACCATCCAGCAGCTCGCTGAGGAGCGCTGCGGTGGGACGTCGGTCGCCTGCCGAGCGGGCTGCGAGCACCCAACGAGAAGTCGCGGCGACCAGCTCGTGCTCCAGGTGTCCTGCCGCCAGGTGCCGCGCGGCGACCTTCAGCGCATCGCGCCCTTGCGCCGCGCGCAGCAGCGAGCGCCCAAACGCCGCGTGCGCGGCGATGCGTTGTTCGTCGTTGGCGCTCGTGATGGCCTGCTCGGCGATCTCATCGTGCGCCACGGACCAGGCGTCGCCCAGGCGCGTCACCAGTCCCCGGCGCCCGAGCACCTGGAGATGCGCGAGGGTCAGATCGCGGTCGCGTCCGTGGGCCGACACGATCGGCTCGAGCGTAAGCGGCGTTCCCGCGAGCGCCAGCACGAGCAACAGCCACCCCTCCGCGCGGTCGAGCTGCGCGATGCGGCGGGCGAGGGCGCTGCCGGCCTGGAGCAGCGCGTTGAGCGCTTGCTCATCGCCGCAGCTCCAGCGCCCCTCGGCCAGCGCGAGGCAGCCCGACTCGAGCGCCAGCTGCAGCGTCTCGAGCGCGAGCAGCGGCGACCCCCCTGTGGCGGCAAGCAGCCGTGCGCCGAGGCCGTGAACCCAGGGGGCGTCGGGGAACGCGCCGAAGCTCGCCACGAGCGCGTCCAATTGCTCGGCGTTCAAGGGCGCGAGCGTGAGGGCTTCGGGCGCCTCGAGGCGGTGCAGGGCGTCGCCCGGCCGGGCCGCGAACACCAGCAGCGCCCGCGCGTTCTGCACGCGCGGCACCATGCGCTGGAGCGCGTCTCGGGACGTGGGGTCCGCCCAGTGCTGATCGTCGAGCAACAGAGCGAGGGGCCGTTCTTCACTCACGGCATTCACCAACTCGGCGATGGCACTCGAGCGGCGCCGCTGCGCGTCGTCTCCGGTCGCTGGATCGGCTGTCGCGCTGAATCGCGCCGACAGGGACGGATCGAGCGCGACGAGGCTCGCCGCGCACGCCGGGGACACGCCCCCCGAGCCTGGGAGCGCCGCCAGCCGCCGCACCACCTCGGCGGCGTAGGACCAGGGGAGGTCGCTGTCGCCGGGGTGCGCGCGCACGTAGGTCGCCGTGTTGCCTCCCGCGGCGAGCCGATGGGCCACGTCGCCGAGCAGGCGGGTCTTCCCCAACCCGGCGGGGGCCATCAGTGACACGGCCTGCGTGGCCCCCCGCCGCGCGCGCGCAAACGCCGCCAGCAGCGCGGCGAACTCCCGCTCTCGTCCGACGAGCTCGGCCACCAGCGTCCGCTCGCCTGGCTGCTCCGCTTCCTCGGGCTCCGCATTGACCCGGCGCAGCAACGCGCGGGTCGCGGGGTCGGGCAGCCGGCTCTCCGCATTCAGCAACGCTTCGAGCCGTTGGCCCTCGGCCGTGGCCGTGACGCGGTCGCCATGGGCCAGGCACACCTCGAGCAGCAGTCGCCAGCCGCTCTCGTCGAGCGGGTCCGCGTCGCGGGCGCGCCGGGCGAGGTCGCGGGCCTGCCGGAAGTGTCCCTGCCTGAGGTGCTGTCGCGCCAACGACTCGGCGGAGCGCTGGAACAGCAGCCGGAGTCGCTGGCGCTCGGTGTCGGCCCAGTGCTCGAAGCCGATGCCGCCGGGCACGGCGAAGCCGGGGAGGAACTCTCCGCGGTAGAGCTCGACGGCCTTGGGGAGGTCGCCGGACTCGATCGCGTCGAGGAACGCGTCGCGGTCGCTCCAGAACGAGGTCGTGAGCGCCAGCTCGCCGTCGGTGGCTTCGAGCGTACCGGCGCCGACGCGCTGGCGGAGGAAGAGGGTCATCTGCCGGAGCGCGTGCCGAGAGGCCGTGGGTTCGAGATCCGCCCAGAGGATATCGAGGAGGTGTTCGCGGGAGGCGTGACAACCCGGGAACACGTGCAGATAGATGAGAAGCGCGATGGGCTTTCCGGCGCCGAGCAGGGGAGCGTCGCCGTCGTCCGCGTACAGTCCCACGGCCCCCAACGTGCGGAGCGTGAGGGGTCTGTTCGATGGCGCAACTGCGTGTCGATCCTGCATCTGACGGTCCGCTGACCTCGCCGGAGTATCCTCGATCCAATTCTAGATAATCCCCCGGCCACCGCCCGTCGGCAGGACTTCGCGGCTCCAACCCGAAGGTACCGGCCGGAGGGGGTGGCGCAAGCGCTCGGTGGTCGGGGACCATCAGGGTACTCACTGATGAGGTACCACAGGCCCGCAATGACTGCTCAACATCTGACCCGCTCATGGCCTCTCACGGTTGTCCTCTGCCTGCTTGTTACTGCCTGTGATTCCTCGACCGAGCCGGCCACTCCGCAGGTTGAGCCACCTGCAACTCCGCTGATTTTTTATCCGACCATCCTGGTCGCAGAGCCACGTCGAGGTCTTCGCCTAACCATCAGACACATGGGAGGGGAGGCTGACGGTTTCACCATACAACGAGGGGACGGTAGTGGTTCATTTGCGACCATAAGCACAGTAATGCTCAGTCGAATCACCGCGGACAGTGACTACATCTATGATGACTGGAATCTGCAGGTCCTTCAGTACTACGAATATCGCGTCAGCGCATTCAAGGGTTCACAGCAGTCCCACTGGTCTGAAGTGTATGGAGGCACAGCGGCCGGTGACCAGTTCACTACCCTTGCCGCCGTTGAAGCTTCCGCGGATGCCTATGTTGATCAGGGACTGGCTACCTCCAACTTTGGCACGCAGAACAACCTCCTAGTGTCGGCCGTAGGTTCAAGGGAGCGTAGAGCCTATCTGAAGTTCCCGCTTCCGCAGCTCCCATCATATGCGGTCGACGTATCGTCGGCCGTGCTTCGCATTTTCACTTTTAACGATGCCTCGGCGCCATACTCCGCGCCGATAAACGTCTTCGAAGCAATGGGCACCTGGACCGAGTCCGCAATTGCGTGGAACAATGCGCCGGCTCGCAGCTTTGGTGCGCTCGACTTCAACCAGACTGTGAGCAACGATGGTAGCCCACACGACTTCGACATTTCGAACCTGGTGTGGGCCTGGGTTACTGGCGCCCCAAACAACGGCATTGTCATCGTTTCGCTAGCATCGAACTCGACACCTCTGATCGCCTTGATATCCCGCGAGTTTGGCAGTCCGGTTAGTCCGACGCTAACCGTCACCTACGTCTGGTAACGCAGTACCCATCGCTGCTCACGTCGTGACCACAGTTACCGGTTCTTCGGAGGGAGCATGCATAACCATCACCTTCGGTTCCGCATCCTAGCCGCTCTGATTGCCTTCGTCTCTGCCGGTGTCGGCTGTGATCTCTTGGAGCCATGCAAAAGCTACCTTGAGGAGACGTGGACCGTATCGCCCGATTACAGTGGCGAGGAAAGCTGGTGCCAAGGACTTTGCGATTTCACGGGCAGGGCGTACGACCGGGTTACAAGAGTGAGGACTTCTGGCGGTGATCGTCTCTCCTGCTATTGCTGTCGATAGAACTACTGGGACAGAGGCCACGTGACCGGGCTTGTTTCCTTGGTTCCTGTGCTACAGGGTCGGTCGCAGCCGAACCGCGAGAGTCTCCGCAGCTCGCCGTCAGCCGTTCAGGCCAACTCCAGTACTACGTTGAGGACAAACTCGACCCCCGGGCAGCTTCGCCGAGGTCGCGCGTGTACTCCGACCGGGCGGGCACCTCTTATTCAAAACGCCTAACAAGTGGTTCTACGCCATGGTCATCAGCCGGCTCGTCCCCAACCGGCTCCATGCCAACGTTCTTCGGTTCGCGACTGGGCGCGAGCGACGTGACGTGTTCCCGACATTGTACCGAGCTAAATACCAGGCGACGGCTGAGTTCGCTTTCTCATGTCGGCCGGGTTGATCGAGGTACACCTTCATGCAGGCTACCTCGGGTTCTCTCTCCCTACCTGCCTGATAGGTGTGCTGTCCGAGCGCATTGTCAACATCTCGCCGCTGTTTCAGGGGCTCCGCGGCCATGTCGTCGGGCACTTCGTGCGAGCTACGGTCAAACGAATCCCCTCTGGTTCCGATCGGGCGTGAAGGGCGCGTGCGCCGAGGCGCGGAGCGTTAGGGGCTTTTCAGACCCGGTAACTGCCTGTCGATCCTGCATCTGACGGTTCGCTGACCTCACCCGAGTATCCTCGATCCAATTCGTGAGAATCCCCCGCCCACCGCCCGTCGGCAGGACTTCGCGGCTCCAACGCGAAGCTACCGGCCGCGGGGCAGGTGCAAACTGTCAGGTGGGCGGAGGCAGGCTGGGATTCTCGCCTAGGGGCCATTACACAAGTGAGGGGCCGATAGGTCGTTGATCACCAGGACGTTCTCGGCCTCGAGCATTGGTGCAAGAGTTTTGACCGCGAGTGGCGCCGCCGAACCTCGGTAACGCGTTTGTCCAGACCACACACCAATGCGGTCTTTGCACGACGGTTTTCATGCCGGTGAAAGGTGGGATATGGACCGAGTCAGCCAATTTGCATTCGCTCTTGCCTCAACCGTCGCGGCGGCCACAATGGTAGCGGAAGGCGCCCACGCTCAATCTGCAGAGGAAATGGGCGCAGCTGTGGTCAACTTCCTCCTGCGCAACCCGACGACTGCCAACCGGACGAAGCCGGACGAGAGAGCAGCCCTTGAAGTCATCAGAGATCTGCTAACAACTCAGGCGCAGAGAGCACATGAGTTGGATTACGCGCGCGCTGGAACGGACAACATCATCATACAATCCGGTGACGGCCGACGCTCACAGCTCGTCCGAAACCAGAGTGGGGATGTGTTTCTGGTCGTGGATGGTGTGATCTATCCGGTTGCGCTCACACTCGTTAGTGAAGCCGCAGGCCAGATAGGCCTGGGCGGACAACGTCAGGCCCCGGTGTCGACCTTGATGAGCGATGCGATCAATCAATTCCTCGACGCAGTGAGGGCCAACGACATTCCCCGTATGGGACAGCTGTGGGGCAGCGCGAGGGGCCCGGCTTCGGAATGGATGTCTGATTCGGAGCTCCACAGACGCATGACGGTGGTCCAGCGCTATCTGAACGCTCATGGTTACCGGATCGTTGAAGGGCCGCTCGCGGTGCCCGGACGGACCGACCGGCGCATGTATCAGGTCGAGCTGCAGCGCGCGCAATGCCCGCAAGTGCAGCCGATAGAAATCGTGCAGACGCGTCGCGGCGGTTGGATCGTGGCTGACGTGCATTTGGAGAGTGTTGGAACGCCGGGGTGTTGGTGAGCCGCCTGATAACGAAATCCCCCGATCACCGACGCCGGCAGGACTTTCGTGACTACAACCCGAAGGTGAGGCCGCCATTCTCAACTCCCTGTGAGCGGGACGGACGCGCCTTCGCGTTCTTGCTTGTCGCGGCCAGCATAATGACATCCTGTACCGCAAGACTAGAGCTGGATTTGGTACCGGCGCCTGGATCATCCCACCGCTACGCTTTGCTCCTCAACGGTCGCACAACGCCCCTCCCTGCCAGAATTAATCTGCAGGTTGGGCGCACACTGCCGGTGCAGATCTCAGGCGGTGCATCCACCATGTATGGTGAACTACGTACCCTCAAAGCTACTGCGTTAACCCGGTTCACGGTCGTCCGGCTAGAAATTTCAGACGACATCGCCACTAGGGTGTCCCAAGGGAGCGTCGTCACTCTGACAATCTCAGATCCCACACAGGGGGTAGCGGTCGTCACTCTGACGCTTGGTAGCCGCATGCCGACCTCGTACCGGTGAGGGTCCTTCGGTGAGAATTGTCTCCACCAAACTTGCCGTCTCGAGCTCTGTGGTCATCCTCGCCGTGTGCGCACCGAACCCGGCCCCAATCACGCCACGAATTCCGAGATTGGCTATCGGCGGCGACGCTCCACCTCCTGGACGCCTTCCTGATCCACATTCAGACCGCGTTCTGGGCCTTGATGGTTCCGATGTGTTCGCTTTCGTGAAGGACTCGGCTACAGACGATTGGCGGGGCCCGTTCGTTGCAGCGCCATTGCAGTTGCAAGTCTCCTGCGACCTGATAACTAGGGTTTCCGAAGTCCGCCCTGGTGTGGTACTTGATGTACGCCGCCAAACACAATCACTAGCGACGAGTTCTCTGGACAGAGGTCTAGCCTCGGCCACCGCTACGACCTCGCTGCGCCTCGACTCACTCATCGCTCTCGCACAGCGTCTTCGTCTTTGCATGCCCTCCACACTCGCTAACGCATTAAATTGCCTCCGCAGTGCCAAGCTCATTTCCGACTCCGAGGCTGCTCGACTCCTCCAAGCCGCTTCAGCCGCTAGCGTTTCGCTCGACGATGACTATGACCGAGTGCGATCATCCCTGGCGGCTGCGAGGATGAGTGCCACGGTTTCGCTCGGGACTCTTGTTATGTTCCTTCGCGGTTCGGGCCTGGATGTTGCAATCTCTGGAGCCGAGTTAAACCGCCTCGTATACCAGCTGACTTTTGCAACTGGCTCCTCGATCGACTCACTTCGAGGGGTTCTCTATACCGGAGGCCTCCGACAGACAGTCACCGTTCGCAACACGCTGTTCGAACTCAGATCGGTTGCCCCTGACATTCCCCCTTGTCCCACTCAGCCCTTCACATTCGCCTTGCAGGTCGCAAATGTCGGCACAGTGACGGGCGGCGAGGTGTTGGTGTTCGTTGCGGCGCCCCAGGGCATGCGAGTGGTAGAAGCGCAAGAGATCTCAGCAGCGTCAGTCGCTCAGCAGGTAGCAAGTGGCGGCGCCCTCCTTCCCACCAATCTCTTTCTCGCTGCTTGGGGTGCTGGCCTCGTTCTTGATCTCTTTCGCCCCAAACAGGTATCTGCACGAATAACTGATTCTGGTACCCTTTCCAGGTTGCGTTGGCGTGTTCGCCGTCATATTCCGCCGGGCGACGGTATTCTATTACAGCTAAGGCTTGACTGGCGTTGAACCGAGTGGCCTGGGTGACTGTGTTCAATGCAACGCAGGGCAGAGGCCACAAACCCTGCTTCCAGTGGTAGAGACCCGGCGGCTCGTGTGGCACCCGGCGGGAGCCGAAGGCGCGTTCACGCTGGCGCTGGCCGAGCTGTTTCGACCGCTCTAACCGGCCGTGGCTCGCGAGGCAGAGAGGCGCGGCGGATGGTTTCTAAAGGCCAGCGGCGATCAATCCTCGGTTCGGCGTTTACGGTTGACAGACGAGCGTCATTTCTACCTCGACCTTGGTACCCTTGGTCGCTGTCCCCGTTGCCGTCAGAGAGTCGGCGCCATTCTTTGTCCTGGTGCGGGTCGCTGTTCCCGGCTCACTGAACTGTGGCTGGTTGGCCCGAACGAAGTATGCCGCGGGCCCAGCTACGGAAGTCCCACAGCCCAACAGGCGCGGCGAGCCAAACGAAAAGGACGGGGATTGAGATAAGGACATACGGGAGCGGCTCGGCGCCCGAATCCGTCCCGGCCACTATGAAACCGAGGATGATGGTGGCCGTCGTCAGCAAGGCGTCGGCGAGTATGAAACTTCTGAGGACCCGGCTAAGTGCCATGTTGGGGCTAGACAGCGCGCACTGCTAGAGGCGGTCGCCAAAGGTCTTGACCGCTACGGCGAGCGCCGTATCCAACCAACGATCGAAGGACTCTCTAATGTCCGTTTCGGACGTCTTCCATGTAATGACGAACGGCTCGATTGAACAGGGCGTGAAGTCTGACGAGACGCTATCTCTATCGTCGGAGTCCTCGAAAGACTCCAATCGCGCAAACGCCGTTGCCTCCATGATTCCGGACAACTCACGGCCGACGTGATGCAAAGAAGTCACGAAGACTAGGCGTTCCCTGTCAACGCGAATGGAGGCTTTAACGAAGTAGTGAGCCTCGCTGAAGTTGATGTACTTGCCCGAGACCTCCCCGGACTTCACTACTTCGAATTTGAACCAGTGTGCGTTTCCCTTGTCCGGCCCACCTTCAGTTAGGTGAATATCCGGAGTCGCCACGTAAGAAACGGGATCCTTGAGCGCGTTGAATGCCTTTTCAATGTTTCTTCTGCTCCTGGACCTCAAAACGGCAGCTAGCTGATTAACGCGGCGAAACTCAGCGTGCTTTTGCTCTCTTCTCCTGCTGAACTTGGCGGCAAGACTCTCGATCACCGCAGATGTCAGAGACCGCTCAATCGCAATCTCACGATCTGTGTCGATACTGAGAGCTTGCAAGATTGCCGCACGTTCAAGTCGCGCGAACAACGTGGCGAGCTTGGTCAGGTCACCGAAGTCTGCGCCCTCTAGTGCCTGCAGGTACTCGATACGGAGATCGCGATCAATCACCAACGGTAAGAGGTCGGCGCGAACCAAGATCATCGTGGTAAGGGCACGCGCTACTCGCCCATTCCCGTCCTGGTACGGGTGAATCAGAGTAAATCGATGATGTGCCCACGCCGCGACAATCACCGGGTCCTCGTTGCCGTACTTCTTAACCTCAGAGAGCAGCGTCTCCACCTCGGAGTCTACTTGCTCCGGCGGGCAGTACTCATGCAGGGTTCCGTCTGGGCGACTTGGGTTGTTTGGCTGCTTCTTGAACTGGCCGCGCGTGAGAGGAATCTCAAAGCGCTTACCAAACTGATCGACTGCAACAGTAGTTTGCTGATGGCGGGTCAAGATTGTGTGCAACTCATGTATCAGACCCTTTGTCAGCTCTCTCCGCTCGGCAATACAGTCCATGACCAGCTGGATCGCAGCCTCCTGATCCCGCAGAATCGTGACCAAGTGAGCTGGCTCGATATCCGTGCTTGATCGAGATATCAGATCCTCGATAAAGCCTGCGGCGACCAAGGCCTCGGTCGTTCCCCGGTCTACGTCGTAGAGGCGCTCCAGAATGCCTGTTTCAATGCTGAGTCGCCGGACCAACTGAGCCGTAAAGCGATCAAGACTCTCAGGGCTTGACTGCTTGAGTTCTCGCCTCGCCGCGTGCCAGCTGTCGTATAGCGGCTTGATTGCCGCCAAATCAATGGAGCGGTCCTTTTGGGACAGAGGCTCAATGGGTTTCCAGCGGTATTCGCGCACGGGGGCAAATGTAGCGGTGGGAGCTACGCGCCGGCGAGCGCGCTCCCTTGGACGACCCTGACTGAACACATAAACGGCGGGCCCGTATGGACCCACCGCCTTTCAAGACCGGTGCCTTACCATTCGGCCAGCCCTCCCGACCGACGAGTCTAATGGCCTTGGGAGTCTCGAACGGGCCAAGGTTACTGGCCCACACCTCCGACTTTGCAACGCACGGCTCCAGGTCATCGGCTCGCACCCCTGGTTTTCGTTGTGCACCTTCAGGTTGGCGGCTCGAGCTTCCGGGTTCGCAACGTGCGGGTCCCGTTAGCCGCCTCGCGCGTCCTGGTTTACCTCGTATGCCTCCAGGTTCGCGTCGTACGCCTCCAACTTCTCGTCGTGCGCCTCCCGCTTCGTGTTCCGCCCGTCCCAGGTACGGTCACTCGGCTCCTGGTTCGCCACGTACGTATCGGGCTTCGGGGCTCGACCGCCGAGATACCCGACCTACGGACCGGACTCACCACCTCGCGACTCCCGGTTACGCCCGTTCGACTGCGAGTTGTGACCTCTCGCCACAAGATCCAGGCCGCGAGTACCGGGCTCTAGAGACAGAGTCTCCCGCTCCAGGCCATTCGCGTTGAACTCACCGGCTCGAGCGCAGGGGTTGTGAGCGCGAGCGACGTCCTTTCATCCGTGCGTTCATCGCTTCGCACCGCGCGCGTACCGCATTGAGAAAACGCCTGACCACTTTCTCCGCACTCCGTCCTCAAAGAGAGACAGCTTCGAAAAGAAACAACCCCTATCGAGCACAAACTGCCGTGGTCCGATTGTCGCAATGCCGCCTCGCCAGTCGGGAGACGTTCACGGAACCAGTATGGATCGGACACCGTGCGGGAGGATGCGGGAGGAGGTTCGAATGAACGCGGTATTACGGAGGCGGCTCGAAATGGCCGCCCGGGTCCGGGATTTCCTCCGGGCCCATCGGACGGAGCTGGAGGGCGAGGCGACGGCACTCGCCCGCCTGAGGAGCTGATGCAGCGCGCCAGACGCTCGCGGCCCAGCAGCTGTCGGGCCGGCTGGCGAGCCAATCGGCAACGGCACAGCGCGTGGAGCTGCGACGCGAGCTGCAGTCCAAGCTGCTCAGCTACCTCGGAGCGCTGGGTGTGCTGGCGGCGCGGGACAACGCCGAGCTGGCGGTGCAGTTCCGGCCGCCGCGCCCCGGCATGAGCCACCAGGCGTTCCTCACGGTGGCCCGCGGGATGCTTGAGAAGGCCTCGGCCCAGCGGGATCTGCTGGTCTCCCGCGGCATGGCGCCGGGCTTGATCGACGACCTGACCGCGTGCCTGGCGCATTTCGAGAAGACGCTGGAAGCCTCGCGGGCGGGGCGGCGCGATCACGTGGGTGCCAGCGCCGATCTGCGGGCCGTCGGCGCCGAGATCCGCGAGCAGGTGCGCATGCTCGATGGTCTCGTGCGCTACCGGTTCGGCGACAACGCCGAGCTGATGGGGGCGTGGGGCAGCGCCCGTAACGTGGTGGGGCCATCTCGGTCCCGGGGGGAGCCGGACGCGGGACCGGACGCGGTCGCGTCGGCGGCGTGATGGGGGGGCAGGGAGGCGCGGCGGGTGGATGATCACCCGCCGCTTCGGCCCTGCCGTTCCCTTGCCCACCGCGCGCCGAGGAGCAGATACTATGGGCATGGCCGCCCCCACCTATTGGACCGCCGAGATGGTCCGCCAGCTTCCCGAGGACGGCAATCGCTACGAGGTCGTCTACGGGGAGCTGCTGGTGACGCCCGCGCCGCGGTTCGATCACCAGCTCCTGGTGAGCCGATTGGCCGTCGCCATCGCGATCTACCTGGATCTCGAGCCCGTCGGGATCATGCTGACGTCGCCCGCCGATATCTCCTGGGGGCGGGACGTGCTAGTTCAGCCCGACGTCTTCGTCGTCACCCGCGAGGAGGCGAAGGGTCGAGAGTGGTCCGGCATCCAAAGCCTGTTGCTGGTGGTCGAGGTCTTGAGCCCATCCACGACGAGGGCCGATCGCTTCACCAAGCGTCGCCGCTACCAGGAAGCGGGCGTGCCGCTGTACTGGGTCGTGGACGGAGTGGAGCAGCGGGTCGAAGTATGGATGCCCGACTCCGAGCTTCCAGTGGTAGAGACCCGGCGGCTCGTGTGGCACCCGGTGGGAGCCGGACGCACGTTCACGCTGGAGCTGGCCGAGCTGTTTCGACCGCTCTGATCGGCCGTGGCTCGCGAGGCACCGGTCATTGACCCGATGGTTCAAGTCCGATCATGCGCAAGATCTCTTCACAATTCTCGACCATGCCGAGCGCACCCGCCGCAATCGCCTCCGCGCGATACGTAGTGACCGCTCTCGGACTGGTGCAAAAAACGATCCGCACGTCGGGGCGCCGCGCCCGTAGTCCTTCAAGCAGATCGAATCCGGCGCGACCGACGTAGGCACCGCCCGCCCCCTCGTAGCGTCCCATGTCCGAAATGATCAGCTGGTGCACGACCGGGTCGTAGCGCTGCAGGGCGTCCGAGGTACTCAGAGCCGTCGTTACCGCCACGCCATGGTTCTTGAGTTGCTCGACAACGCCCGTGTTGTTCTCCGGGTTGTCGTCTACCCACAAGACGTGGGAGACGGAGGCCAGGGCGTCTCCGGCTCGATCGGGGCGGATCCACAGCGACAGGGCGGTGACCAGGAGGAGCAATCCCAGGACGGCGGCGCCAACCCGGAGAGTGCGCGCACTGGGAACCCACCGCCGCACCGGTGACGGCCCGTGTGGCCGCGGGCATTGCTGCAGGCCCTCGAGGATCTCCCGGCCGTGCGCCGGACGCCTGGCAGGTTCCTTCGTCAGGGCCCGCTGCACGATGTCGGCAATCCCGGGTGCAAGATCGGGGCGCATCGCCCGGAGGTCGGGCTCCTGGGTCAGAATCAGGTCGATGGCCGTCCGGGGATCGTCCGCGGCGAACGGCCGCACCCCCGCGAGCATCTCGAACAGGATGACGCCCAGCGACCACACGTCGCTCCGCTCGTCGGCCGGCTGGCCGCGTGCCTGTTCGGGACTCATGTAGGCGACCGTCCCTCCGCCGCCACCTTTGCCGCTCATCCGGCCGTCGGCCGTGCGCGCGAGCCCGAAGTCCAGCAGTTTCACGATGCCGTCTCGCGTCACGAACACGTTGTCGGGCTTCACATCGCGGTGGACGATCCCACGTTCATGGGCGGCGGCCAGCGCCCGTGCGATCTGTTCGGAGATGTCGAGCGCTACGAGCTCCGGCATCGGGCCTCCCCCACGCTCGATGCGGGCTCGGAGTGTCTCTCCGTCATACGCCGCCATCACGATGAACAATCGTCCGTCATCGGTCTCGGCGATCTCGTGGACGGTGCAGATGTTCGGGTGATCCAGAGCCGAGGCCGCGCGCGCCTCGCGCAGGAACCGGCGCCGGACCTCGGAGTCGCGCCTGATCTCCGGGGCAATGAACTTGAGGGCGACCAGGCGGTCGAGCCTGGCGTCGTAGGCCCGGTAGATCACGCCCATTCCGCCGCCGCCGAGACGATCGCGAATCTCGTAATGCGAGACCGTACGACCGATCCACGGGTCGGGCGCATCGCTCGCACTCGGCGCGTCGCGCAGGATGCCCTGCACGCCGGACCCCAGCAGCTCCTGGCGCAGCCGGCCGATGTACTCCTCGGCCCCCGGGGACGCCTCCAGCAGCGTGGACAGCTCGGCGCGCAGCTCCGGATCGTTCCCCGTCTCGCGTTCTACGAACGCGGCGCGCTGCGCCTGGGGAATGTCACCTGCCCGTTCCAGCAGCTCCTCGAGTCGGGCCCAACGTGAGAGGGTCACTCAAGCCTCCCGAGGGGATCGGGTGTCGCCGAGCTCGCGGCGCAGCCAGGCCCGAGCCATGGTCCATCCGCGCGTCACGGTGGCGGTCGAGAGGCCGAGTGCCAGCGCCGTCTGTTGCACCGACATGCCGCCAAAGAAGCGGCACTCCACGATGCGACACTGCCGTTCACTCAGGACGGCGAGTCGCTGGAGGGCTTCGTCCAGGGCCACAACCCGATCTTCCCACGAGGGAGCGGCTGACTCGGATCCTCCTTCGACCTCTTCACTCAACGAAACTCGTTGCCAGCCTCCGCCTCGTTTCTGCGCATGGCGATCCCGGGCGTAGTTGATCAGGATGTGACGGATTGCCTGCGCCGCGGCCGCGAGAAAGTGGGCCTCCGTGTCCCACGTCGCGCGACGCTGATCGACCAGCTTCAGATATGCCTCATGGACCAGGGCGGTCGTGTTCAGCGTGTCCTGTCCGGTCCACGCGCTGTGTTGCCGGTGCGCCAGCTCGTGCAACTCCTCGTAGACCAGGGGAAACAGCTCGCCGAGGGCTTCGCGCCGGCCATCGCGAAGGTCTCCGAGGAGTCTGGCGACTGCTGCTGGCCGGGCCGGGCGAGTGATCATGATTGCGCCGTTTCCGTGTAGCTCCTAGAGGAGCGATCAGCACAAGCGCCGGACAGGGGGAGATCGTGGGGAGAGCCCGACGGTCGTGCGTCGGGAGTGGGATCCGCGCGTGACCTCCCGGGATCCGTCGTCTGAGGCGGGACCGGCGGTTGAGATGTCGGCCCGCCGCTCCACGCGATGATACGTCCAGCCGTCATGGACAGCTAGGCCCCGTCTCATCCGCCATCGGAAATGGAGGGACCATGCTCGCCGACTTTCGACGTTTTTCCTTGCCGCTGACCGCGGTCGCGGCGGGAGGTCTTTGGTTGGCCACAGCTTGCGGCGGCGGAGGCACAGGTCCGTCGTTTACTGCTCCGGCCGCGGTCGCCATTCGCCCCGCGAATCTCGGGACGGCGGACGTTCAAATGATCACGAGTCAGACGGCGCCGTTTTACGCTGTCGTCACTGACTCCAATGGCAAAGGGTTGACCGGGGCATCGGTCTCATGGTCCACCACCAACGCGGGCGTAGCCGATGTGAACGCCACGACCGGTGTCGTGACCACGGGCGCTTCCCCCGGTACGGCCACGATCACCGCGTCGTCCCCACCCGCGAGTGGCACGCGCGTCGTGAACGTGGTAGCGGCAGGGGTCAGCTACGGCACG
>Ga0187892_10007803_pt1 | contig 15026 bp, 15 predicted proteins | sample MA1701073metaG_FD_139345 | JGI IMG/M metagenome (GOLD analysis project Ga0187892, IMG submission 139345) | Bio-ooze microbial communities from a basaltic lava cave in the Kipuka Kanohina Cave System on the Island of Hawaii, USA - MA170107-3 metaG ... | reverse complement strand
GAACACCTTGATGCGGGATTCACGCCCGGCCACGAGCTGGCGCAGCCGCGCTTCGAGGCCTTCCTCCTGGCCGGTCACGACGATGCCCTGGATCGGCTCGTCCATGACGAGGACGGTCCGGATGGCCTCCTCGAGGCGCCCGAATCCCCCGCCCGAGCCGTCCATGAACAGCAACACCGGCGCGCGGGGCGACAGGCCGAGCGCCAGCCGCGCGGCCGCGCGCTCGGCGGGCTCGGCGAACTCCTGCGCGACGGGGATGCCGGTCACCGTCACCCGCTCGCCCGCGATCCCGCGCGCCGTCAGGTCGCGCGCGATCTCCTCGGCCGGCACGCAGTAGTGATCCACGTTGGGATAGATCCACTGGGTGTGCGCGACGAAGTCGGTGAACACGGTGATGTGCGGCGGCACCTGGCGGCCGCGCGCGCGCAGCTCGAGCAGCGCCGCCACCGGCGTGGGATGGACGGAGACGACGCGGTCCGGCCGCTCCGTCTCGAGCAAGCGGCGGAGCTTCCGCGTGCCCAGGCGGTTCAAGCCCATCAGCAGCGGCGAGGAGACGCTGATCTGATCGCCGAGCCAGTAGGCAGTGCCCCACAGGACCGGCGTGCGGCGAAGGACCGCGTAGTACACCGACCGCGTCAGGCGGTCGAAGTCCGGGTGAACCAGGTCGCGGAAATGGTCCACGACGTGGGTGGTGGCCCCGACCCGCTCGAACTCCACCGCCAGCGTGGCGGCCACCCGGTTGTGACCGGAGCCGTAGGAGGCGGTGAGGATGAGAACCTTGCGTGGCTCGCTCATGATCGGGCGGCGGGAGCGGACGCGGCCGGCCGGCGCGCCACCAGCAGCGTGAGCTTGCCGGACTGCACGATCTCGTCCCGCTGGTTCAGGATGTGGCGCGCTTCCACGACCACGCCCACCTCCTTCACGGGACGTTTCGTGACCGTCCTGGACACGCTGCGGATGGTGTCGCCCACGCGCGTCGGTCTCAGGAACTGCCATTCGAAGCTCATGAAGGCGAGCACGACCAGTGGCGGTTGAGACACCCGCCAGCCCAGTCCGGACGACACGCACAGCGGCAGAAAATCGGGAACGGCGCGAGGATCATCGCCCCGCTGCTCCGTGAGCCCGGCGAACAGCCGCACGTGGGTCTCGGTCAGCGTCATCGCCGGGGTCTCCAGGACGCGTCCGACCTCGACGTCCTCGAAGTAGAACTGGCGGATCTCGCTCACGCGCGTGAGCCAGCTCGACGCTCGACCAGCTGCTCCGACTCCCCTTCCTGGACGACTTCACCGAGCTGATTGACTACCTGGCGCTCGATCGTCACCACCCCCCACTCCGGCTTGTCGCTGTCGCGCTTGGCGGTGATGCGCCCCCGCACGTGGATGGTGTCGCCGATCTTGACCGGTCCCTTGAACCGCCACTTGATCCCGACGAGGACCTCGGGGGGCCCGACCGGCCGCCCGCGTTCGAGCAGCCCCTGCTGTATCGAGAGCACGAGCAGCCCATGCGCGATCCGCTCGCCGAACTGTGAGGCTTTCATGTGCTCGGCGTCGGTGTGGAGAGCGTTGTAGTCCCCGCTGAGCCCGGCGAACAGCACGATGTCGGCTTCTGTCACCGTGCGGCCCGGCGATCGGTACTCGTCCCCTACGCGCAGATCCTCGTAGCAGGCACCCGGCTCACCGTTCACGGCGCCAACAGAATAACATGCCTGCCACAGCGCCGGGCACCGCGGAACCACCGCCGCGGGCGGCCAGTTTAACCAGGCGAAACAAGTCGTTGTGATATTCTTTGCGCGGCCGGCTCCGGGCGTTCGACCCTATAAACCCCCACATGGAGGTGTGTATGGAAGGTCGTAGGCGCTTCATCCTGAAGGGTGCCACGCTGGTAGCCGCCGGCGCGGCGGCCACCGTCGTGGAGGCCCCGAACGTGATTGCCCAGCCCAAATTCCAGTGGCGCATGGCGACCAGCTGGACCCCTGCCCTCGACGTCCTCCAGGGCAATGCGCAGCGTTTCGGCAAGATAGTGGACGAGATGAGCGGCGGGCGGCTCAAGATCCAGGTCTTCGCGGCCGGGGAGCTCATGCCGGCCTTCGGCGTGTTCGACGCCGCCTCTCAGGGCACCCTCGACATGTTCAACTCCGCCGCCTACTACTGGGCGGGCAAGGAGCCGGCCACCCAGTGGTTCACCGCCGTGCCGTTCGGACTCAACGCCCAGGGCACCTATGCCTGGTACTACTACGGCGACGGGATCAAGCTCTGGGAGGAGACCTACAAGCCGTTCAACCTGGTCCCGCGGCCCTCGGCATCCACCGGCGTTCAGATGGGCGGCTGGTTCCGCAGGAAGATCAACACGATCGCGGATTACAAGGGACTCAAGATGCGCATCCCGGGCCTGGGCGGCAAGGTGGTCGCCAAGGCCGGCGGCACCGTGGTCTTGACTCCAGGCGGCGAGATCTACACCGCCCTCGAGCGCGGCGTCATCGACGCCTCGGAGTGGGTCGGCCCTCACGACGACATGAAGCTCGGCCTCCACCAGACCGCCAAGTACTACTACTTCCCGGGCTGGCACGAACCGGGCACGACCGGCGAGTTCACCTTCAGCAAGAAGTCCTACGATGCGCTGCCGGTGGACCTGCAGCGGACACTGGACTACTGCTGCACGGCCATGCACACGCTCGAGTTCATGGAGTACGAGTCCAAGAACGGTCTCGCGCTCACCAAGCTCCGGACCGAGTTCAAGGGCAAGGTGGAGATCCTGCCCTTCCCGGCCGATGTTCTCAAGGAGCTGAAGAAGATGGCGGGGGATGTCAACAGGGAGGAGTCGGAGAAGACTCCCATCGCCAAGAAGGTGTACGCGTCGTACAGCAAGTTCCAGGCCTATATCACCGACTGGGGGAAGATCTCCGAGGGACCATACCAGGAGTTCATCGCGGGCTAGCCGGTTCGAACGATCCGGCGCAGACGGCGGGGCGGAGCGTCACGGCTCCGCCCCGCTTTTTTACCCGCCGCGGAACACGCGGATGAACCAGAACACGAGCTCGGGGAAGGCGATGAGCAGGGTCAGTCCGATCACTTGCAGCGCGACGAAGGGCGCGACTCCGCGGTAAATCGTCGGCGTGGTGATTGTGGCGGGCGCCACCCCGCGCAGGTAGAAGAGCGAGAAGCCGAACGGAGGCGTCAGGAACGAGGTCTGGAGGTTCACGCCGATCACGATCCCGAGCCACACCGGGTTGAAGCCGAAGTGGGTGACGAGGATGGGTGTCAGGATCGGGACGTGGATGAAGCAGATCTCGAAGAAGTCGATGAAGAAGCCAAGGATGAAGATCACCAGCATCACCAAAGCCAGCACGCCGTAGGCCCCGAAGGGGAGGCCTTTCAGAAAGTCCTGGACGAGGTGGTCGCCGTTGAGCCCGCGGAAGACCAGCCCGAAGCAGTTGGCGCCGACCAGGATGATGAAGGCCAGACTCGTGATCCGGGTCGTGGTCTGCATCACCCCGCGGAGCATGTTCAGGGAGAAGCGACCCTTGATCATCGTCAGGATCAACCCCCCGGCGGCCCCGACCGAGGCGGCCTCGGTGGGCGACGCGATGCCGGCGAAAATCGAGCCCAGCACACCGACGATGAGCACCAGGGCCGGGATCAGCGCGATGGTCACCTGCTTCAGCGCGTCAACGCGGAAGGCCGCCAGCTCCTCGGCCGGGATCGGAGGTGCCAGCTCGGGCTTCCAGTGGGAGAGTGCGAACAGGTAGAGGATGTAGAGTCCCACCAGCACCAGCCCCGGGATGACGGCGCCGATGTAGAGGTCTCCCACCGGCACTCCCATGATGTCGCCGAGGAGGATCAGGATCACGCTGGGCGGGATGATCTGCCCGAGCGTGCCCGACGCGCAGATCGTCCCGCAGATCAGCTCCTTGTTGTAACCCCGGCGGAGCATGGTCGGGAGCGAGATCAGCCCCATCGTGATCACGCTGGCCCCGACGATCCCGGTGGACGCCGCCAGGATCGCGCCGACGACGACCACCGAGATCGCAATGCCGCCCTTCAGCTTGCCGAAGACCAGCGCCATGGTCTCGAGCAGTTCCTCGGCCAGCCCCGATTTCTCCAGCGCCACGCCCATGAACACGAAGAGCGGCACCGCCAGCAGCGTGAAGTTGGTCATCGTGCCCCAGATGCGGAGGGGCAGGATGTCGAAGAAGCTCGGCTGCAGGACGCCGAGCACGACGCCCGCGACACCGAAGAACAGGCCCGTGAAGGTGAGGCTGAATGCGACGGGAAAGCCGAAGAAGAGGAACGCGATCATTCCGACGAACATCAGGGCGCCCAGGGTCTGGTCCAGCGGCAGCATGCTAGACGATGTCCTTCTGGCGGACCTCGGGTTGCTCCCACCCCCGGGCCACGAAGTAGGACTTGATGGTCTGCGAGATCGCCTGGAGCGTGAGAATGGCAAAGCCGACGATGATCATCGACTTGAGGAGGAAGCGGAACGGGATGCCGCCCGGGTCCGGCGACCCCTCGTATATGACGAACGAGTTCCGCACGAAGGGCCAGCTGGTATAGATCACCATGATGGCCGACGGGTAGAAGAAGACGAAGTACAGGATGAAGTCCGCCCACGCCCGCTTGCGGGGGGGCCAGCGCGAATAGACGATGTCCACCCGGACGTGCTCGTCGTACAGCATCGTGTAGCCGGCGGCGAGCAGGTAGACCACGCCGAACAGATGCCACTCGAGCTCCTGGGTCCAGACGAAGCTCGTGTTGAACGCGTAGCGCAGGATCACGTCGGCGAACACGACCAGCACCATCAGCAGCATGAGCCAGGACACGCCCCGCCCGAACCGGTCCTGGAACGTGTCGATCTGGCTGGCCAGCCCCCTCAGACCGGCGGCGATCGGGCCATACGGTCGGGACGTCAGCATGACGCCGGGACTATTGCATGGCGTGCCAGACCCGTCAAGCCTCGCTGCCGACCTTGACACCCCCAACAACAGCTATTTAGAATCAGACCGACCGGTCGGTCTATCACATCATGGGGAGGCTCGTGATGCCCGTCGCCGTGAGTGCGGAGCCGCTGTTCCGCGATCGCCGGCTCCACCCGCTGTGGGAGAAGGTTCAGGCCGGTGAGCGCCTCTCGCGCGAGGACGGCCGGCTGCTCTTCGAGACCGACGATCTCCATGGCCTGGGGCGCATGGCGGATTTCGCCAAGGCGCGGCGGCACGGCGACCAGGTCTTCTTCGTGATGAACCGCTACATCAACCCCACGAACGTCTGCGTCCTCTCCTGCGCGTTCTGCGACTTCGCGCGGGACAAGGGCGAGGAGGGCGCCTTCGAGAACTCCATCGAGGACGTGCTCGGCATGATCAAGCCGGGCACGCGCGAGGCCCACATCGTCGGCGGGCACCACCCGGACTGGCCGTTCGAGTACTACGAGCGGATGATCGGGGCCATCCACGCGGCCCGCCCGGAGACGCAGATCAAGGCGTTCACCGCCGCCGAGATCGACTACTTCTGGCGGCGCTGGAAGATCGATCCCCGCGAGGCGCTCACGCGCCTGAAGAAGGCCGGGCTCGACTCGATGCCGGGCGGCGGCGCCGAGATCTTCTCCCCTCGCCTGCAGAAGCTCCTCAGGTACACGGGCAAGGCCGACGCCGACCGCTGGTGCGAGATCCACGGCATCGCCCATTCGCTCGGCATCAGGACGAACGCCACCATGCTCTACGGGCACGTCGAGACGCTGGAGGAGCGGGTGCATCACCTGCTGCGGCTGCGCGAGCAGCAGGACAAGTCGGGCGGATTCCTCACCTTCATCCCGCTCGCGTATCAGGTAGGCACCACGAAGCTGGTGCCCCGCCAGACGCCCCCCACGGACGATCTGCGCACCATCGCCGCCTCCCGGCTGCTGCTCGACAACTTCCCGCACATCGAGGCCTACTGGGTGATGATCGGCGAGGACACCGCCTCGCTGGCGCTGCACTTCGGCGCCTCCGACGTCAACGGCACGCTGGAGGACGAGAAGATCGCGCACATGGCGCAGGCGGCCAGCCCGGCCGGCCTGGCCCGGGAGCAGATCCTGCGCATGATCCGCGACGCGGGCAAGATCCCGGTGGAGCGCGACGCCCTCTACAACGTCGTGCAGGTCTGGAACTGAGCGTGCTGGCCGGGATCCGCGACAGGGTCGAGGCCAACCAGCGCCTCGATCGCGACGAGGGCCGCTGGCTGCTCACCGAGGCTCCGCTGCTCGACGTCGGCAGCCTGGCCCAGGCCGCACGGTTCCGTCGTCTTCCCGAGCCGCGCGTGACGTTCGTCATCGACACCAACCCCAACTACACCAACGTCTGTATCACCGACTGCCAGTTCTGCGCGTTCTATCGGCGGCCCGGCGACAAGGACGCCTACACGCTGACGGTCGACGAGGTCATGGAGAAGATCGGGTGGGCGGCGGCGCAGGGGGCGACGACCGCGCTGCTGCAGGGCGGCCACAATCCCGCCCTCCCGCTCGACTACTACCTGACGCTGGTGCGCGAGACGCGTCGGCGCTTCCCGCACGTCACGCCGCACTTCTTCACCGCCTCCGAGATCCGGACGGTTTCCGACGTGAGCGGCAAGTCGGTGGCCGAGGTGATCGGCCTCCTCAAGGAGGCGGGCCAGACGACCCTGCCGGGCGGCGGCGCGGAGGTCCTCTCGGAGCGCGTGCGGCGCCGCATCGAGCCCAAGAAGGGCGGGCCCGCGGCCTGGCTCGACGTGCACCGCGAGGCGCACCGGCAGGGATTCCGCTCCACCGCGACGATGATGTACGGGCACGTGGAAGGACCGGAGGACATCCTCGATCATCTCGACGCCATCCGCGGGCTCCAGGACGAGCACGGCGGCTTCACCGCCTTCGTGCCGTGGTCGTTCAAGCCGGGGAACACGCTGCTGGAGAAATGGATCAAGACTTACCAGGGCCCGAACATGTACCTGCGCATGCTCGCGCTCGCGCGGCTGTACCTCGACAACTTCCCGCACATCCAGGCCTCGTGGTTCTCGGAAGGCAAGCGCGCGGGCCAGGTGGCGCTGCACTGGGGGGCCGACGACTTCGGCGGCACGCTGTTCGAGGAGAACGTGCACGCCGCCGCCGACTACGTCAACAAGGCCACCGCGGAAGAGATCGTGACTCTGATCCGCGAGGCCGGCTTCACTGCCGCCCAGCGGACCACCAGCTACGAGATCCTGCATACGTACTGAGATTGACCCACCCTCACCCTGGCCCTCTCCCATGAGGGAGAGGGAATCCGATATCCCTCTCCCCTTTGGGAGAGGGCAGGGTGAGGGACGACTAGATCGGATCCACCGGCGGCACCTGCGGGATCAGCCCCTTCTCATGCGCCATCCGGTACAGTCGCTCGAGCGCAGCCCGGCCGTCGTCGCCCAGCCGCTTGGTGTAGTCGTTGACGTACATGAGCACGAAGCGACGGCAGGTCTCCTTGTCGATGCCGCGGCCGTAGCGCATCGCGTACTCGAGCGCCTCGTCGACGTGCGTGTGCGCGTAGTCGATCGACTCGCGCAGCCCCTGCGAGAGGCGTCGGTGCATGTCCTCCCCGAGATCGCGGCGCATGACGTTGATGCCGAGGGGCAGCGGGAGCCCGCTCTCTCGCTCCCACTCCTGCCCCAGATCGAGGACCTTGTGGAGCCCCAGGCTGGCATGCGTGATCTGTCCCTCGTGAATCAGCAGACCGAGATCGGCCTGGCCATCGAGCACCACCTTCGGGATCTTGTCGAACGCGACCTCGATCAGCGGCGGATCGCCGACGTACAGGCGCAAGAGCAGCGCGGCGGTCGTGTGGCTGCCGGGGATCGCGATCACCTTGTCCGCCAGATCCTTGCGCGCGACCGGCTGGCGCGCCACCAGGATGGGGCCGTACCCCTTGCCCATGGATGCGCCGGGATCCATCATCCGGTAGCGCTCGTGCACGAGCACGTAGGTCGCCGCCGACACTGCCGTCACCTCGAGCTCGCCGGTCCGTGCGCGGCGGTTGAGCGACTCGATGTCCTCGAGCAGGTGCTCGATCTCGACGCCGGGAATTTTCACCTTCCCCGCCGTGAGAGCGTAGAACATGAACGCGTCGTCGGGATCGGGGCTATGGCCGATGCGAACCAGCGACATGCGCGCTCCTAGTGTGACGACCCGGGACAGGATTCTCCAAGCGGCGCTGCAGGTGTTTGCCGGCAAAGGGTATCACAGGGCAGTCGTCGACGACATCGTCCGCGCCTCGCGAACCTCCAAGGGCGCCGTGTACCACCACTTCCCGAACAAGGAGGCGCTGTTCCTGGCGCTCGTCGACGAGTTCTCGACGCGCCTGGCCGTGGCGATCGCGGGCGCCATCGACGGGGCGCACGGCGCGCTCGGCAAAGTCGAGGCGGCGCTCCGCGCTGGGCTCGAGACGTTCGCGCGGCACCGCGAGCTCGCCCGCATCCTCCTGCTCGAGTCGGTGAGCCTCGGTCCCGCGTACGAGGCCAAGCGCGCCGAGGTGCACGGCCGCTTCGCCGCGCTCATCCAGGGCTACCTCGACCAGGCCGTCATCGAGGGCTCGATCGCCCCCCTGGACACGAAGGTCGCCACGCTGGCGTGGCTCGGCGCGGTCAACGAGGTCGTGATCCAGTGGCTCCACTCCGGTGAGCCGGAACTCCTGACGCGCGCCGTCCCCGCGCTCACCCCGATGCTGCTCAGGAGCATCGGCGCGAAGGGGTGAGCGTTGACGGCCCGCCCCTCACCCTACCCTCTCCCCAAAGGGGAGAGGGACGCAGATCCCCCTCAAGGAGAGCGGGATCCAGATCCCCTCTCCCTCATGGGAGAGGGCCAGGGTGAGGGTGGGTTACTCGCCCAGACCGAGCAGGTTCCAGCCGCGGCCTGACTGCGCGCGGGGCGTGGCGGCGAAGCCCATGCGGAAGTCGCCGGCCTTGATCGCGCGCAGGATGGCGTCGACCTCGCGGGGCGCCTCGACCTCGATCCACGCTCGGCCGAAATCCGGATCGCGGTGGGAGTCGTCGGTGGCGACCTTGGGCAGCGCGATCTCATCCACGTCGTAGCGCGGCTGATACACGCCGGTGTCGGTGATCTCCACGGCGTGGATCGGCAAGCCGGCCCGGCTGATCACCCCGATGCGGCCGAGCGTCTGCTCCACGCTCAGGTTGTAGCGCGCCGGATGGTTGAGGACGTAGAGCGTCTCGCGGTCGCCCATCACCTTGCCCACGTGCTGGCTGAGCGGCTCGTAGTCGATCTCGACGCCGGGCATCACCAGGATGCGCTCGTCACCCGGCGGGATCCGGAACCAGTAGTCGTCGAGGATCCGGTCGTCGTGGTCGGTGATCGCGAGGAAGTCGTAGCCGAGGTCCCGGTAACGCGCGATCACCTGCTCGATCGGACGTCGCCCGTCGGAGAACGTGGTATGGGCGTGGAGATTGCCCTTGAGGAGCGGCATCGCGAAGGCCCGCGCGCCTAGGGAATCGGAGGGGGCCTCGACGGCCCCCTCCGAGGCCTTCCCCAGAAAGGGCTTGCGCCGGCGGAGCCGGCGCTCGAAGCGGAACCTCGAACACGTCGTGGCCGAGTGACCAGCGGCAGAATAGTCGGACAGACTCCTAGCGCGGGACGGTCCGGCGCACGGGAGCCGCGGGACGCGGCCAGTCGAACACGAAGCTGAACCCCAGGGAGAACCAGCCGGTGGTCTGCTGGTAGCCCTGTGAGGCCAGGCTGCCCACCGGCGTCGCCGGCGCGGTCCAGCCGGACGCGCCGTACTCGTCGCCGTCCTTGGTCCGGCCCACGAACGGCTCGATGAACGCCGGCTGGTGCCGAACGCGGATGTCCTCGCGATAGAAGTCGGCTTCGCGGGGCTTCGTTGCTTCGCGCTCGGCCGGGCTCGGCGGCTCGATCTCGAAGCGCGGTGTGGGCGCCGTGGTGCCGATCTCGACCTGCCCCTGGGCGAACGCGCCCGGGGCCACGGCCAGCGCCCCCCCGATCACCGCGAGCAGCAGCAGCGACCTCATGCGCCCATGGTGGCAGACAAGCCGGCAGGAGGCAAGGAAAAGGACCGGGCGCTCTCGATCAGCCCGCGCGGCACAGCGCGAGCATCGGACCGAGCTGGCGCGCGCTTTCCAGCTCCAGCACCGCCGACTCGAGCGCGCGCACGGGCGCCGGCGAGAGCGCGCGGGCCGCGTTGTCGCGGAACTTGGCAATGAGCTCCGCGCGCGTCAGGGGCGCGTCCGGCCCGCCCCGATTGGCCTGGATCCTCGACTAAAGCGGCCCGGGGCGGCCAGGCCGATCCGCGTGATCGCCTCGTAGCCGGCCACGAGGCCGGCGATGGCCGAGCGGCCATCCAGCCGCTCCGACTCGCCGAGCGCCAGCACGACCGGCACCAGCACTGCCGAGCAGTGCGTGATCGATCCGGCGTGCGTGTCGCCCAAATCGAGCCCGTGCGCGAGACACCCGTTGGCCAGCGCAGCCGTGGGCGGCGTGGTGCGCGCCGGTGAGCCGATCACGCTGCACGGGCCTCGGCCACCCCATTCCCCGACCAGATCGAAGACGGAGGGCGCGAAGTCGGCCTCCCGGGCGGCGAGCGCGCAGCCGATCGTGTCGAGCACGCGCAGCACCGCGTTGTCCCGCACCGCGGGCGGGATGCTGTCGATGCGGATCTCGCTCGCGAAGTGCGCCAGCGCCTCGGCAGCGGTGATCGAGCGGCGCGCGGTCATGTGCGAGTCATTGTCGTTGCGTGGTGCTGGCCGGTCAAGGCGTGGCCGGGTCGTCCCCGATCGCTTGACCCGCCACACGGGGCACGCCTACGTTGTCAGCATGCCGTTCACGCCCGGCCGCATGATCTGGACCGTCGACCGCGAGGCCGCGCTCCTCCTCGGCGCCGGCCGGGCCTTGCTGCTGCAGCTCGCGCATCCTTTGGTCGCGGCCGGAGTCGCGGACCACAGCCGGTTCGCGGAGCGCCCGCTCGAGCGGCTGTGGCGCACGCTCGACCCGATGTACACCATGGTGTTCGGCGACACCGAGGCGCAGCGCGCGGCCGCGCACGGCCTCGCGGTCGCGCATCGCCGGGTGCGCGGAACGCTCCACGAGGCGACGGGTCCCTTCGGCCGCGGCACGGAGTACGACGCCGCCGACCCTGCCCTGCGCCTGTGGGTGCACGCGACGCTGATCGACACGAGCCTGCTCGTCTACGACCGGTTCGTGCGGGCTCTCACGCCCGCCGAGCAGGCCGGCTACTACGACGACTCACGCGATCTGGCCCGGGTTCTGGGCGTCCCCGCGCTCATCGTGCCGGCCACCCTCGACGCCTTCCACGACTACATGCAGGGCATGCTCGCCAGCGACACGCTCACCGTGGGCCCGACCGCGCGAAGGCTGGCGCGGATGATCTTCCGTCCACCGGGTGCCCCCGCCCTCGCCCTTGTCGGCTCCATGATGCGCTTCGTGACCGTCGGCCTGCTGCCGCCGCACATAAGGCACGGCTATGCATACCGGTGGACCTCGGCGCGGGAGCGCTCGCTGGCGGCGGTGACAGCGGCCATCCGTCACGCGCTGCCGGCCCTCCCGCCGCTGCTTCGCCTGGTCCCGCACGCCCGGGCCGCCGAGCGCCGGCTCCGGCGCGCGTCACGCGCGCGCCCGGCCGCGTGAGCGCGAAGCCAACTCCGCCCTTGACTTTCCCGGCGGAAGGGGCGAATTTGGCTGGCCGGGATGGCCCCAGCGGTCCGGAGCATGCGATGAGTCCAGAGGCATCGTCGCGCGTCCTCGACGAGGAGATCTTCCGCCAGCTGCTCGCCCACGAGACCAGCCGGGCGACGCGCTATCAGGACTTCTTCTCGGTCTGCCTGATCAAACCCGACCTCCCCGAGGACAGCGCCGCCGAGCTCGAGCGAGCGCTCTCGAAGAAGATCGCCGAGTTCCTGCGCGCCACCGATACTGTCGGCCGGCTGGAGGACGGCACCGCGGTCCTCCTCCTGCACACGGCCAGCCCCGACGCGCTCCGCGTGGCCGAGCGTATCCGCACCAGCATCGAGAAGGTGGCGTTCCCCGCGACTGCGACCGGCACGGTCGGCCAGGTCACACTGAGCGTCGGCGAGGTGTCCTTCCCGCAGGACGGCTCGAACGACGCCGTGCTCCTGGCCCGCGCTCGGGCCCACCTGCAGGAAGCCACGCGACGCGGCGGCAACCAGGTGGTGCACGCCGCAGACTAATACGATCAAAGGCAACTTCACGACCTACTCGGGCGAGCGCTGCATCCATCACTCGCCGGGTGGAGAGTTCTACGGCAAGACCAAGCCCGAGCGGTGCTATGTCAGCGGTGAGGAGGCCATCCAGGACGGCTGTCGCGCATCCAGGCGCTGACACGACCCTGGCGAGTGGCACTATTTCGGCATCGAACGGTCTACGTGTGTCGCGAGGCGTGTAGCGAGCCTAGCCCGCCTCCCCCACCACCGGAGCCAGCACGAGCGTTTTTGCACATCCCTGCGTTTCATTGGATTACTTCGTCCGCCCGCTCCAGTACCGACTGCGGGATCGTGAGCCCGAGTGCCTTCGCGGTCTTGAGGTTGATGAACAGCTCGGTCTTCGTGGACCGCTGGACCGGCAGATCACACGGCTTCTCGCCCTTGAGAATCCGGCCAGTATAGACGCCCACCAGACGATATGCGTCGGTAATGCTGCCTGCATAGCTCATCAGGCCGCCAGCCGCGGCGAACTCGCGATACTGGTAGATCGCGGGCACCGCGTGGCGGAGCGTCAATGCCGCGAGCTTTCGGCTCTGTGAATTGAAGAATGTATCGGTGCCGATCACGAGCCCGCCTGCTCGCAGTCGGAGCAAAGTGGCAAATACCGTATCGAAATCGCGTTCGGTGCTCGCATGCAGGACATGGATTGGCCGTCCGACGGTGCGGGCCGCCGCCCGCAGGTCTCGCGATACGGTCTGGAGATTGGGACCGGTCGGGTTGACGAGCACGCCGATGAGGGTCGCCTTGGGGACCAACTCGTGCAGCAGCTCCAGTCGCTTTTGCCCCAGTTCCACGGCCAACGTTGTTGCGCCCGTGAGGTTGCCCCCCGGCCGGTTCAGGCTGGCGACAAGGCCTTGCTCGACTGGGTCGCTGCCGGTCACGAAGACAATCGGAATCGTCGTGGTGGCCGCCTTCGCCGGGAGTCCCGTAGGAGTACCTGTCGCGGCAATCACGCTGACCTTCCGGCTAACCAGATCGGCCGCCAATGCCGGAAGTCGATCGTATTGGCCGTCCGCCGATCGATACTCGAACGCCACGTTCCGGCCCTCGACATAGCCGGTTTCGGTCAGGCCCTGGTGGAACGCACGCACAAGGTGCGCGGACAGCTCATACGACGCTCCATTGAGGAATCCGATGACCGGAATCGCCGGCTGTTGCGCGGGGGCGGCGGGAGGCCATGCGGCTGCCCCACCACCGAGAATCGTGATGAACTCGCGTCGCTTCATTCGCTGTGTTCCAGTACGTGCGCTCTCTGCCCGGAATCCGCCGAGCCGCGAAACTATCGTCGTCAAGCGGCCTCACATCTCGACAGGCCGTCATGAGGCGGACAATCGCCATGCCGGGGTGCCTGTGTGATGGGTACGATCTGCTGCGGGTGAGCCATCATGGAGATCCTGGGGCATCGCGATCCTCGGATGACGATGCGGTACCAACACCTTTCTCCGGGGCACCTGCGCGATGAGTCTGTACACTCTCCCACGGATCAGGGAAAATCATAGCTCCCCCGGGCGGTGTTGCCGGAGGCCTGGACCGGCACTATTTAGGCACCGCCCGCAAAATGACGGCGCGGGGGTGTTGTACCCCCGCGCCAGAACTGGTGGACGATACTGGACTTGAACCAGTGACCCCCGGCATGTGAGGCCGGTGCTCTGCCAACTGAGCTAATCGTCCGTGACAGGAAATCTACAGGCTTAGCGGGCGCCCGTCAACCGCCTCGTGCTCCGACGTGCCCGGAAACGTGCCCGCTAACTTCCGGGCGACGTCCTGCAAGTCACCGGGGCTTACGATGTGGTAGCGATCGAAGACGGCGCGCGTCTTGTGGCCGGTCACCTTCATCGCGACGCGCTCCGCCACGCCGGCGTTGACCATGTTCCGGACCGCGGTCCTCCGAAAATCGTGTCGGAGCCGGCCCGGCACGCCGGCCGCCGTGCACGCCTTCGCCCACGCCTTCCGGAAGTCGCGCCGCGGCTGCCCCGCGCGGCTCCCCTTGCCTCGATGCGGAAACAGGAACGGCACGATGCGGCCGAGCCGCCGCTCCAGGGCCCGCACGCGCTCGAGCTGAGCCTCCAGGAGCGCGCCGAGCTCCGGGGTGAGGTACACGATGCGCCCGTCGTCGTTCTTCGTCGTGCCGGGGTCGAGGCGCAACGTCCCGGCCTTGAGGTCGAGCTGCCGGCGCTCGAGCGTGAGCACCTCGCTCTGGCACCGCCACCCGTAGGTGTGCTCGATCGCCACGGCGACCTGGAGATCCTCAGGCAGCTTCGCGCGGACGGCGAGGTATTGCTCCCGCTCGAAGAACCCTTGGCGCGGCCCAGCCTCCTTCAGCTTGCGGAGCACGGGCAGCCGGAACAGCTTGGCACCCTCGTAGGCGATACGGAGCATGCGGCCGAGCACGGCCAGCTCGCGGTTGATGGTCGCGTTCGAGGCCCCCTCCCCTTGCCGGCGCTCGGCGTAGCGCGTGGCGTCGCTCTGGCCGATGGAGGCAATCCGGCGCGCGGCGAAGAATACGTCCAAGTGCTTCAGGCGGCCGTCGGCCTCGTCGAGGTCGCGGCTGCCCGTCGTGCGGTAGTGTCGGCGCAGATCGGCCGCGGCCTCCTCGTACCGCACGCGATCGGCGCGCGGGAGCATCGGCATCCCCGCGGCGACGCGCCCCTCCTTCTCCTTCAGGAAGCGTCGCGCCTCGGCCGGCGGCGTCTCCGTATCTGCCGAGACCTTGGTGGACTCCCGCATGGGGCGGCCGTCCTGGTACCACTTCGCCCACCAGACGTCCGAGCGGCGGCCGCTCTTCAG